>ERZ1645185.127-NODE-127-length-32328-cov-8.845877_pt1 | contig 32328 bp, 32 predicted proteins | sample MGYA00575351_ERZ1645185 | MGnify/ENA primary metagenome ERZ1645185 (study PRJEB40838, sample SAMN11284767) | freshwater sediment metagenome | isolation source: river sediment | host: Sediment | place: India: Jana village, Kanpur | collected 2015-12-17 ... | reverse complement strand
GTCGCCGGTCGATCTGCAGTCCCGCGAAAAATACGCGGAATACACCGAAGCGCGGGCGGCCATGCTCGAAGCCAGCCATAAACGCAGGGCGCCTTGGGTGCTCGTGGATTTCAACAGTCAGAAACTGGGACGCTTGAACCTCATCCGGCATTTCGTCGAGCAGTTCCCTGCCGGCGGCGACGCCCTCAAACAACCGCCATTCAAAGCGCTTCCCGGCAGGCCGAAGAAGGAAAAGTTCCGGAGTGCTCCGAGGCCGATTGCCTCGTATTACTGACCGGCTACCGCTTTACCGGCGTCGATAAGCGCCGACAGGTCGGCACTGGTGACCGGGCCGAGGAAGGTCTTGGCGACCTTGCCACCGGGCGCGATCACCACCGTCATCGGCAACCCGCGCGGGGTTTCGAAATCCGCGGGCGGGTTATAGACATCCAGGATAGCGAACGGGTATTCGATGGGGTGTTGTTTCAGGAAGGCCTCCATGTCGGCCCGCTCGATTTCCTCGTAGGCTAGACCGATGAACTGGACATTGGCATGGGACTTGGCGAATGCGTTGAAATCCGGAATTTCCTTCAGACACGGCGCACACCAGGTCGCCCAGAAATTGACCACCACCCATTTTTCCCGATGTTCGGACAGATCGAAGCGGCCGCCGTCGAAGGTTTCGATGACCAGTGTCGGATGCGTTTTCGATGCCGGCGCTGCCTTCTCGGCAACCGAGGCCGGCGGCGTGCGGTCTTCGGTAACGGCGGCCGGTTGCGCCGGCGGCTTCTCGCTGCAGGCGCACAGGGCCAGTAGCGCCAAGGGATAGAAAAACGGTTTCATTATTCGTGCGTTCCGGAAAGGCAGGTTGATAGCGGGCGTTCAAGCGGCGTCGACAGCGAACCGCACAGGGCTTCGATTATAGGCAATACCCGGGCATCAATGTTGTCGCCCTGTGAAGGCAGCGCCATGGACCCGAGCGGAATCCGCAGCCCGAGGCCTTGGTGCAGGTCACGCAGGGTGAAACGGGACAACGGCGCATCCAACCACCAATGGTCATGGCTGTCGCTCTGCAGCAGGCCGATTTCCGCCAGTCCGGCCAGGTGCCTGCGCAATTTGATCTCGGCGATGTTCGGCTCCAGAGCCGACAGGGTGTTGTAGCTCAGGCGTTGATCGCGCTCGGCGGCATCCTGCAGCCGCGCCACCAGCCTCAGCACCCAATAGAAATCAATGCCCTTGGCGGCGCGCACGGCTTTCGGCCGGTACCGGAATGAAGACAGGGTAGCGGTAATCGAAGCCCCCAGCAGCACCACCAGCCAGACCGCGTAAAGCCAGACCAGCGAAATCGGCAGTACCGCCAGCGCACCGTAGATCTGCTTGAATGAGACCGACTGCAGGTAGATGCCGAACAGCCACTTCAGCAGCTCGAACAGCAGCGTCGCGATTACCCCACCGACCATGGCATGGCGCAGCGGCACCTGCCGGTGCGGAATCAGCCAGTAGGCGGCGCTCAGACCGATGAATCCGATCAGGACCGGTGCGATGGCCAGACCGACGCCATCGAGGAATCCGGGCGTGTAGTCGGCAAGATTGATGTAGACGCTGACCGCGGAATTCAGCGCCAGCAAAGACACGATCAACAGCGAACCGAGGGTCAGCAGGCACCAGTACACCAGAAAGCGCAGCAGCTTGGGCTTTGGCGCCGGCACCCGCCAGATGCGGTTGAAGGCGCTCTCCACCGCCCACATGGTCAGGCCGATGGTCAGCAGCAGACCGATCAGGCCCTTGACCGGCAATGCCCCGGCGCTGGCGGCAAACGCCCTGATGCCGTTTTCGAGACTGGTGGCGACATCCGGCACGAAATTGCTGAATACAAAACCGGACAGCCGGTCGGTCCATTGCTCGAAGGCAGGAAACGCCGCCAACACCGCGAACACCACCGCGGCGAACGGAACCGTCGCCAGGATGCTGGTGTAAGACAACGAGCCGGCCGCTTCGAAGCAACGGTCGTCGATGAAGCGCCGCAGCAGGTATCGGGCGAAATTGCCGGATTTATCGACGAATTCCGCGTGACGGCCTTCAAGTAGCTTTGTTTTCAGCCTGTGCATTGCTAAAGTATAGCAACCCCCACCACAGACGCCGCCATGACCGAGATCCTGGTGCTTTACTACAGCCGTAACGGTTCGGTCGAAAAACTGGCCAACCACATCGCCCGCGGCATCGGCGAGTCCGGCTGTACGGCCAGACTGCGCTGTGTCGCGCCGGTCTCCCCGAACCACGAGGCCGTTGCGCCGGCTGTGCCGGACAGCGGTGCACCATTCGTCAGCAAGCAGGATCTGCGCGAGTGCGACGGCATTCTGGTCGGCAGTCCGACCCGCTTCGGCAATATGGCGGCGCCGATGAAGTATTTCTGGGACACCACCGGTGCCGAATGGGCCAGTGGTACTTTGGTCGGCAAACCGGCGGCGGTGTTCACCGCCACTTCGAGCATGCATGGCGGACAGGAATCGACCCTGCTCAGCATGATGCTGCCTCTGCTCCATCACGGCTGCCTGCTGGTCGGCATTCCGTTCACCGAGACGAGGCTGTCGAGCACCGCCAGCGGCGGCACGCCCTATGGTGCCAGCCATGTCAGTGGCGCCGACGGCAGGAATCCCTTCACCGAAGATGAAGCCCACCTGGCGAAAGCGCTGGGACATCGGGTCGGTGCTATCGCGCTGAAACTGAAGCAATGAACAGTCCGACAAGGCTGAGCCTGTCGAAGCGCTACGCCATCCTAGGCGTGTTCGCGATGCTAGTCTGGCAGGCCGCCTGGCAGGGCTGGCTGGCGCCGCCGGTCACGGTTCCGGTCGCCGTCGCGGTTTTTCTGGCCGTGGCGCCGATGTTGCCGGCAGCGCTACTGGCCGTGTTCCGGCGCCCATCCGCCGTATTCTGGGCCGGTGTGGCCAGTCTGCTGTATTTCAGCCACGCCATCACCGAACTGCGGGCGGCACCGGCGCTTTGGCCGCTGGCGCTGGTCGAGCTTGGCCTGTCGCTCTGGATCATCTTTACCGGCAACTGGGACGGCCTGCAGGCTAAACTGTTCAAACGCAACAGGCCGGATCAAGCCTGACTGCCGCCCACACGGAGACACCATGAAAACACTGCTGATCATCACCACCGGCGGCACCATCGACAAGATCTACTTCGATGAAAAATCCGATTACCAGATCGGCGAACCGCAGATCGGACGAATCCTGCGCGATCTGGGCGTGGTGATTCCGTTCACTGTGGTACCGGTGATGCGCAAGGACAGCCTGCATATCGACGCCGATGACCGGGCCATGCTGAAGGCTGTTATCGAAGGCCGGGAAGAAACCCATATCCTGATAACCCACGGCACCGACACCATGGTGGAAACGGCGAAGGTGCTGTCGGCCATACCCGGCAAGACCATGGTCCTGACCGGCGCCTTGAATCCGGCCAGCTTCCGCGGCTCGGACGCCGAATTCAACATCGGCACCGCCGTCGGCGCCGTGCAATCGCTGCCGCCGGGCGTTTACATCGCCATGAACGGGCGCATCTGGGATCCGGCCAAAGTCAAGAAGAACGTGTCCGCGAACCGCTTCGAAGCTGCCGAATAATCGCAGAGGCAAGGCATGCCTTGCCCCTGCGACCGATTCTATTTCGCCAATTCGGTCAGCAGCACGTACCAATGCGCCAAGCCGCGCGCGGTGGCGCTGACCGGCACGCGCTCGTTCAGGCCATGCGCGAATGCGTCTTCATTGCGCATATACAAGCCCGCAGCACCGTAGCTGGGTATTCCGAGCGCCCTGAAATACTGACTGTCGGTCGCGCCGGTGGACATCTCCGGAACGATCGGCAAACCGGCAAAATTGACGTCAACGGCCTTGCGCACGGCTTGCTGAATATCGTCCCGCATCGGTGATGGATCGCTGGAGAACGGCTGGCCGATGACGGTGACCGCCACCTCCGGATCTGCGATGGCCCGGACCAACGCGCTGCGCACGCTATCGACTGTCACGCCGGGGAAAATTCGGCAATTGACTGTGGCCGTCGCCTTCTGCGGCAGTGCGTTCTCGGCATGGCCGCCTTCGATCATGGTCGCCACGCAGGTTGTGCGCATGGTTGCGTTGTAACCGGCATCGGTGGAAATGACGGCGATGGCATCAGCATCGTTCGGATCGGCGGCGAAGCGGCGCATCGCCGCTCCCATGTCACCGCCTACCTGTTTGCCGGTGAAATCGAAGTACGAACGCGTGGTATCCATGCTCATCACCGGGAACTGGTAGGACTGCACTTTCTTCAGCGCGTCGGCCAGCTGGTAGATGGCGTTGTCGGCACGCGGGCGTGAGCTGTGGCCGCCCTGGTTGCTGACTGCAAGACTGAAACTGGCGTAGGTTTTTTCAGCGGTCTGCAGGCTATAGGTCAGTGGCTTGCTGCCGGCATCCAAGGTGCCGCCGCCGCCATCACCGTTGATCAGGAACTCGGCCTGCGGAAACAGCTCGGCGAGCACGGCGGTGGTCTTCATGTCGGTTTCCTCGTCGCCGGAGAACACTAGGATGATGTCCCGCGAAGGCGTGAAGCCTTCCCGCTTGAGGCGCAGCAGGGTCTGGATGACCATGGCCACATCGAATTTATTATCGGCGATGCCGCGTCCGTAATGGAAATCCCCGTCGGTTTCCATCACGAATGGATCTCGGATCCAATCCTCGCGCTTTGCTTCCACCACATCCATGTGGTCGGAAATCAGCATTGGCCGCTTGCTGCCAGTACCGCGGTAGCGCGCGGTCAAATATGCCGTGCCGTTCATCGATACCACGTTCACGTCATCCGGCGCGAATCCGCCCTGAATCAGGCGCAGCGCCAGATAATCGGCCAGGACGGAAACCTGGCCTCGGCCGGCGACGGTTGGAATGCTGACGAGTTTGGACAGCAGTTCGTTGGCCTGCTGGACTTCGTTCGCGTCTGGCTTCGGACTTGCGGCATGTGCAACAGAGCCGGCTGAAATGGCTAATGCCAGCAGGACGCCGGGGATTTTCTTGGTTTTCATGCACTGCGTGGGAAATTGGTATCGGCCCAGCGTATCACATCATCCCGGTTTCCAGCTGCGCCGCTTCGCTCATCATGTGCCGGCCCCACGGCGGATCGAACACCAGCTCGACATCGGCTTCCTGCACGGTCGGGACGCGTTCGACCTTGGTGCGTACATCATCGACCAGGATATCACCCATGCCGCAGGCGGGAGCGGTCAGGGTCATCTGGATGCTGATCCGGCGTTGGCCATCGGGCAGGCGTTCTATCTGGCAGTCGTAGATCAGTCCGAGCTCGACCACATTGATCGGTATTTCGGGGTCGAAACAGGTCCGGAGCTGCTGCCAGACCAGCCTCTCGACGGCATCGTCGTCTTCGGTATCGTCGAGTTCTAGGGGTTTTGGTGCGCTTTTGCCGATGGCATCGGCGTTCTCCCCGGCGACCCGGAACAGATTGCCTTCAACGAATACCGTGAAAGAGCCGCCGAGGGCCTGGGTGATGTAGCCGACGGTACCGGCCGGCAGCGACACCTTGTCTCCCTGCGGAACCAGCACGACATCGCAATCACGCTCGAATTTGATGGGTTCACTGGTCCGCGAGTACGACACGGGATGCCTTGGCAAGGGTAAACTGGCGTCTAGTTTACTGGATTAAGCGAAATTCCGTGTCAATACCGAAGCAGCACATCGCCAGGCCCTTGATTGTCAGCCTGTTGGCCATGCTGGCGATGACGGCGGTCTGGTTCGCCCTGTCCAGCCGCCTGAACAGCGCTTTGGCCTGGTTCGCCCTGGTCGCCGCCACTGACATCGCGTTGTTGGAGCGCTGGACCCGGAACGGGCCGTTGGTAACGCCAAGCTGGATCGCCCCGGCAGCGACCGTCTTGTGCTGCCTGTTGTCGCTCTGGCTGATTACCGCCCTGAGCGTTTCCAACTCGGCCGGATTCAGCCTGGATGACAGCGCGAAGCAGATGGGATTCGGTCTGTTCTCCCGTCTGCTGTCGTTGCGGCTGGATGCCCTGGATTGGCTGCTGCTCGCGGCCGCGCCGTTTACGGCCCTGATTCTGGCCGATGCCGGCGGTCAGTGACCGCCGTCGATCGCTTTGATTTCGCCGACCAACTCGGCCACCGCTTTGGCGCCGTCGCCGTACAGCATGCGGGTGTTATCGGCATAGAACAGTGCGTTTTCGATGCCGGCAAAGCCGGTGCCTTTGCCGCGCTTGATGACGATGGTATTTTTGGAATTGACCACATCGAGAATCGGCATCCCGAAAATCGGCGATGCCGGATCGGTCTTGGCGACCGGATTGACCACATCGTTGGCGCCGATCACCAGCGACACATCGGTGGTGGCGAATTCCGGATTGATGTCGTCCATGTCGGCGATCAGGTCATAGGGCACGCCGGCTTCGGCCAATAGCACGTTCATATGGCCCGGCATGCGGCCGGCAACCGGATGGATGGCGAACTTCACTTTCACCCCGCGCTTCTGCAGGAGCTGGGTAAGCTCCCAGACCTTGTGCTGGGCCTGCGCCACCGCCAGGCCATAGCCCGGAACGATGACCACGCGCTCGGCATAGGCCATCATCGCGGCGACATCGGCTGCTTCGATCGGTTTCTGCGCTCCGGTGATCTCGGCGGCTTCGCCTTGGCTGCCGAAGCTGCCGAACAGCACGCTGGCTATCGAGCGGTTCATCGCTTTCGCCATCAATTGGGTCAGCATGGTGCCGGCGGCACCGACCACCATGCCGGCGATGATCAGCGCCTCGATGCCGAGCACATAGCCTTCGAACGCCACAGCCAGGCCGGTCAAGGCGTTGAACAGCGATATCACCACCGGCATATCGGCGCCGCCGATCGGCAAAGTGATCAGCAGGCCGACCGCAAGCGCCAGCACGAAGAAGCCGATGATGACCGGCTGCTGCAGCCACAGAACCGACATCACGGCCAGAACTAGGGCGCCGATGAACACCGCCAGATTGAACAGCTGCTGGCCGGCGAAAGTGAAACGCCGGTCCATCCGTCCGTCGAGCTTGGCCCAGGCAATCAGCGAACCGGTCAATGACACCGAACCGATCAGCGCGCCGACCACCGCGAACACCACTGCGGTCTGAGGCGGCGCTTCAGACTGCGCGGAGAATTTCAACAGTTCGACCAGTCCGATGGCGGCGGCCGAACCGCCGCCCATGCCGTTGTACAGCGCCACCATCTGCGGCATATCGGTCATCGCCACGCGCTTGCCGGACACCCAGGCGGCTACCGTGCCGATTGCCAGCGCGAACACGATCAGCGGCAGGTTATGCAGGCCCTGGCCATCGGCATCGGTGTAGAAGAAACTGGCGAAAGTGGCCAACAGCATGCCGACACCGGCCCATTGGATGCCGCTGCGGGCGCTGAGCGGCGATGCCATCCGCTTGATGCCGAGGATGAACAGGATGGCGGCGATGAGAAATGCGGCACGTACCATGAAGTCGACGGGATGCATGCTCATTCCCCTTTCGGCTTCGACGGTTTGAACATTTCCAGCATGCGCTCGGTCACCACATAGCCGCCAGCGGCGTTGCCGGCGCCCAGCACCACCGCGATGAAGCCGATGGCCTTGGCCAATGCCGAATCGGCATGGCCTAGCACCACGATGGCGCCGACCAAGACGATGCCGTGCACGAAATTCGAGCCGGACATCAACGGCGTATGCAAGATAACCGGAACCCGGCCGATGATTTCATAGCCGGTGAAGGCGGCCAGGATGAATACGTATAGATACAGGAAGCCGTCCATCAGTTCGCTCCTTGCGCAGTTTCGGCGCCGTCATGCGCGATGCAGGTTTTCGCCACCAGCTCGTCATCGAACGGGATATGCAGCCGCCCGTCATCGGCAAGCATCAGGCTGAGGAAGTTGAACAGGTTGCGGGCGTACATTTCACTGGCATGCATGGCGCCCATGCTTGCCAGATTCAGCGGCCCTGCCACCAAGACGCCGCCGCAGTCCCTGTTGCCACCGGGTTCGGTCATGGCGCAATTGCCGCCGGACTCGGCCGCCAGATCGACGATGACGCTGCCGCGGCGCATGCCGGCGACCATGGTTTCGGTGATGATCTTCGGCGCCGCCCGACCGGGCACCGCAGCCGTGGTCACCACCACGTCAACGCCCTTCAGGTGCTCCGCCAGCCTCTGCTGCTGCAATTCGCGCTCTTCGTCGGTCAGTGGCCGCGCATAACCGCCCTCACCGGCGGCGCTGACGCCGAGATCGAGGAATTTGGCACCAAGCGATTCGATCTGTTCACGGGTTTCCGGACGCACGTCGAAACCTTCGACCTGCGCACCGAGGCGTCTGGCGGTGGCGATTGCCTGCAAGCCGGCGACGCCGGCCCCCACAATCAGCACTTTCGAGGGCCGGATGGTGCCGGCGGCGGTGGTCAGCATCGGGAAGAACCGCGGCGCCAGCTGGGCCGCAATCAGCACCGCCTTGTAACCGGCCATGCCGGCCTGCGAACTGAGCACGTCCATAGCCTGCGCACGCGTGGTGCGCGGCAGTTTCTCCATGGCGAAGGCGCTGAGCCGTTTTTCCAGATAGGCCGGCATGCGGTCCTGGCATTTATGCGGAGCCAGCAGGCCGATGATGACCGCTCCGGGCTTCAGCAGCGCCAAGGTTGCGGACTCCGGCGGTTGCACGGCCAACAGCACATCGGCATCGGCCAACACGCCTCCGGCCTGGGCACGGATATCGGCATCGGCATAATCGCCGTCGGAGAAACCCGCATTCTCACCGGAGCCGGCCTCAATCAGGACGTTCAGGCCTTTGGCCTTGAGCTTGCGGCAGATTTCGGGCGTGATGGCGGCACGGCGCTCGCCTTCCGAATGTTCCCGGATCATCGCGATGTTTGGCATGAAAGGCCCTCCCCTGGGTCCTTTCCATCCTACTGCATTGCGGGCCCGGCGTCAGCCTTGTCAGCCGAAATCGGCCTTGAGCCGGTTGAGGACGCGGTCCATGGTCTGCTCGAACACGCTTTCCTGGACATGCACGATGAGCTTGCCCTGCTTCTTCATCTGCGCCAGCTCCTCGACCGAAACCACCAGTACGCGCACGCCGCGGCGGTTCACGAACATCAGGCGCGAGGAAATCGGGCTGATCCAGGCCAGCTTGATCGGCGAATACCCGCCATTGCTGCCTTCCAGCTGCAACCAGGTGCCGACCGCCAGGGTTTTGAAATAATCGGCATCGGCCTGGTCGAAATCCAAGGCCTGTTTGTTGAACGCGAGATGCAGGGAGGTTTCGGAAAGCACGGCCGATTCGGTGCCAGACGGCTGCGGGACATCGCCGATCTGGCATTGCACGCTGGCCTCTGCGATGCGCCTGACCATGTCCTGCGAGGCTTCCGCAAGCACGCCGGAACTGGCCAGCACGGCTTCGATGGCGCGCTGCTTTTCAATCACGCGCTCGTATCGGACATTGGCCGGCTGCGAGGCGAGTATCGCGATCAGCTCGTCGGCCAGATGGATGGCGGACGACCAGGACGGCCCCTCCTCGCCTTCGCGAAGTGCGATGATCGAAAGGTGGTGGGTCCAGTAACGCGTGAAGAATTCGCGGATAAGCGCCGGCAATTCGGCATTGCGGGTGCGCGAATCGAGCTCGTGCGAGGCCATGGAGCGGGCTTTTTCCAGCCGCTCCTGACCCTTCTGCGCTTCCTTGGCGCGCTTTTCGGCCAGTTCGATGCGCCGTTGGTGCTGCTCCAGATAGGAGCGCAGCTCAAGCTCCAGCAGTTCGAAAATCGCGATGTCTTCGTTGAATTCGGCGGTCAGGCGGTCCACGGTGCTCTCGGCCTTGCCGAGCAGTTCGCGCTCCTGCGGGCCGTCTCCCTGGTTGCCTTCGATGGCCTCGGTCAGCGCGTTCAGCAGTTTGCGGGCCGGATGCGACTTGGTCAGGAACAGGCGGCGGTCGAGCACGGCCGCCTTGGTATAGGGCACCACCAGCCGCGACATCAGCGAACGTGCCTCATCGCGGAAATCGCGCTCCGACATCAGCACGTCGAACAGCATGCCGACCAGATCGACCGCGTCCTCGTCGTCACGCATGATCTCGACGCCGTCTGACTGCAGGCCGATGCTGCGGGCGTTCTTGAGCATCTCGTTCTTGAGCATCATCGACAGCGATACGTCCTTGGCCGACAGGGCCTGCCCGAGCGATTCCGGCATGGCGCATTGCATGTTGTTGAGCAGAGCAATCATTTCCGGCTTGCTGAGCGCATGCTTGTCCTTGGTTTGCGATCCGGTGCTGCGGGCAATCGCATGGGCATGCTGTGCAGATGTCGAGGCGGAAGCGGCCGCCTGCATATGCTGGGGCCGCCAGCTATTCAGGTAATTGCAGATTTCCTGGAACAGCGCCTGTTCCGGCTGACCGATATGCATGTCCGTTATCGATGTGGTATGCACGGTGCGCCCCAGCGCAGCGGCTTCCTGTACGCCGGCAGCAGCGCTCTGGCTTTGCTTCAGCGGCCGCTTAGAAGCCAACGGCAGTGAACGCAGTCGCGGCAGGATTCCGGCCTGCAGCATGATGTCGTTGACCCCGGCCAACAACGCCGGCAGCGCCGTCAGCATCACCGCTTCGTAGTTACGGTACAGGGCCGCCCTGACTTTGGCGTTGATCATGGTGTTGGCCATCGCCATGCGCAGGAATTCCGCAACGGATTTTTCCGACAGCGGCATCTCGACACCGGCAAGATCGCCGTATCCGAGCAGCACCGTCATGCGCCTCGTCGTGATTTCGATGCCTTCGGCCTGACTGCGGGTCAAGGCTTCAGCCATCAGCTCCATGCTGACCAGATCGTCCATTTCGTTGATGTCGACCAGACTCAGTTCTGAAGCCGCGGCCTGCACTGAAGTGGGATTTCGATGCTGGCGGAAAGCGCTGAAGCGTTCGTTCACAGCGCGCGCGAACTGGCTTTGGATGGTATGGGTGTCGGAACGCAGGGTCTTCAGGTTTTCGATGTTCATCGAACCGTTGTAGGACTGGTCTTTCTCACACAGGTCGTACAGGAAGCGGTCGGTAGACATCACCGCCTGATCCAAAGCCGCCAACAGGCTGCTATGCGAAAGGTTCAGGATTTTTTCAAACAGTGCGGCATGGCCCGGGTAGGGCACGCCTGCATCAAGTTTTCCGGTAAATTCAGTCAACGAGGCTCTCCAGCGGTCACACTAATCATATAGCATGGCAACACCCGAGTTCCGATAACTCCATCACAAAACGGCAACGGCATGGGTATTATCCCGCGATGATAAACTAGACCGCATGAACCCTACCTTACCGCTAATTTCCAGAATTTCAACCCCCAGCAAGCACTTGGGCGAACCAGGGCCGGAACGCGCGGAATTGCTCGCGATGCTGGAAATCGCGGTTCACGTTCCGGACCACGGGCGCCTGACACCCTGGCGGTTCGTCCTGATCGAGGGCGATGCGCGCGAACGGCTCGGCGTGCTGTTGCACCGCCGCGTCCTGGAATCCCTACCGGGAGCATCCGAAGCGCGTCTGGAAAAAGAACGCAGTCGATTCAGTTTCGCGCCTTGCATCGTGGCGGTGGTGATCAGGCCCTTGAAGAACCACAAAGTCCCTGAAGTCGAGCAGCTGCTATCGGGCGGCGCGCTGTGCATGAACCTGCTGCATGCCGCGCATCAATTCGGCTTCGGGGCTCAGTGGCTGACCGGTTTCGCCGCCTACGACCGTCCGGTACTCGAAGCGCTGGGGGTCGATGCCGACGAACAGGTGCTCGGCTACATCCACATCGGCACCCGCTGCATGGAACCCGGCGAGCGCGAACGGCCCGATGTTGCAGGCCTGCTCACCGTAGCCGCGCCATGAAACCGCTGTATCTCATCGATGCCAGCATGTACGTATTCCGGGCATGGTTCTCCATGCCGAACGAGTTCTACGATACCGCCAACAACCCGACCAATGCCGTGCAGGGCTTCAGCCGTTTCGTCTGCGAACTGATCGAGCGCGAAAAACCGGAACGCATCCTGTTCGCTTTCGATGAATCGCTCGACAGCAATTTCCGGAACGAGCTGTATCCGGCCTACAAGGCCAACCGCGAGCCGGCGCCGGAGGAACTGAAAAAGCAGTTCGAATACTGCCGCCAGCTGTGCCGCGTGCTCGGGCTGCAGGTCGTGTCCGACGGCTATTTCGAGGCCGACGACCTGATCGGCAGCGCCCTGACCCTGGCGCGCATGCAGGGCATTCCCAGCCTGATCGTGTCGGCCGACAAGGATCTCTCGCAATTGCTGGGCGAGCACGATGAGCAATGGGATTACGCCAAGAACGTGCGCTGGCGTCTGGGCGGGGTGAAAGCCAAACACGGCGTGCATGCCCACCAGCTGGCCGATTACCTCGGCCTGACCGGGGACGCCGTCGATAACATCCCGGGCGTTCCCGGCATCGGTCCGAAAACCGCCGCCACCCTGCTCAGCCATTTCGGCAGTCTCGACGAACTGCTGGAGAAACTCGACGAAATCCCCTATCTGCGCCTGCGTTCGGCGGCGCAGCATTCGCAGAAACTGCGTGAACACCGCGACATGGCGCTGCTGTCGCGCAAACTGGCGACCATCCGCTGCGACATCCCGCTGCCTGATGAACAGGCTCTGGGCAGGCGCGCGCCGTCGGACCAGACCGCGCTGACGTCACTGATCGAACAGCTTCGCTTCGGGCCGTTGACCCGACGCCGGCTGCTTGCCCTGTAAAACCGACGGACGCCGACATGCCCGACTCCGACCAGAAGCAAACCGTTTACGAAGGCAGGTACCTGCGGCTGTGCCTTGAAGGCCGATGGGAGTATGCTGAACGCACCAATGCCGGCTCGGCAGTCATCATCATCGCCAGAACCCCGGAAGACAAACTGCTGTTCGTCGAACAGTACCGTGTGCCGCTGGGCCGCAACACCATCGAGATGCCGGCCGGCCTGGTCGGCGATCTGGATGACGAGGACACCATGGAATCAGCCGCCAAGCGCGAACTGCTGGAGGAAACCGGCTGGCGGGCCGGGCATGTGGAAGTGCTGATGGTCGGCCCGACTTCCTCGGGCCTGAGCAACGAATTGATTGCCTTCGTACGCGCCACGGAATTGACCCGAATCCACGCCGGCGGCGGCGATGACAGCGAAGACATCACCGTGCACGAAGTGCCGGTGGCGGAAGCCGCGCAATGGCTGGCGCGGAAAATGACGGAAGGCTATCCGATGGATCCGAAACTGTGGGCGGGCTTGTGGTTGCTGGATAAAAACCCGGACGGCACATCCGTCTAGCGGAACGAATCCGTCGCTTCCACCAGCGCTGCGGTATTTTCCGCCTCGAACGCCGCATGCCCGGAGGCCGGCGAAATCACCAGTTTCGCTTCCGGCCACACGGCATGCAGATCGACGGCGTTCTGCACAGGGCACACCACGTCATAGCGGCCATGCACGATGACACCGGGTATGTGGCGGATCTTGCGGGCATCGCGCAACAGCTGGTCATCCACTTCGAAAAATCCCCTGTTGACGAAATAGTGGTTTTCGATGCGGGCGAAACTGAGCGCGAAATGCGGATCTTCGAAGCCGTCGATGACGGCCGGTTCGGGTATCAGCGTGCTGGTTGCGCCCTCCCAGACCGACCAGGCTTTGGCCGCGGCCAGACGCACGGCTTCATCATCCGAGGTCAGCCGTCTGTGGTATGCCTTGATGAAATCGCCGCGTTCGTCTTCCGGAATCAGGTCGCGGTAAGGCTGCCAGGCTTCCGGAAAAAGCCTGTGCGCGCCACCCTGATAGAACCACTCCAACTCCCAGCGGCGCAGCATGAAAATCCCCCGCAGCAGCAGTTCGGTTACCCGTTGCGGATGGGTTTGGGCATAGGCCAGCGCCAGCGTCGAACCCCAACTGCCGCCGAACACCTGCCAGCGTTCGATGCCGAGGTGCGCGCGCAGTTTTTCGATATCGGCAACCAGATCCCAGGTCGTGTTGTCGGTGAGGTCCGCATGCGGCGTGGACCGCCCGGAACCGCGCTGGTCGAACAGGATGATGCGATAGGCTTCGGGATCGTGGAAACGGCGCATGTTGGCGTTGCACCCGGCACCCGGCCCGCCATGCAGGAACACCGCCGGCTTGCCGTCCGGATTGCCGCATTCCTCGAAATACAGACTGTGCCGGCCGTCAACCGCCAGACGACCGGTCCTATAGGGTTCAATTGCCGGGTACAGTGTTCGCATGACACCCTCATGACAGCATTTCCGCCAGTTTAACGCATGTCGCGCTTGCACTTACGGACAAATACGCTATGCTCAAGCTCATGGATTCGCCCACGCCAAAAATGGCTCTGGTGGGCGCCGGGAATGTCAGCCCCCCGGCAGGTCGGTTATCCCCCAACGATTCCCGTATCCCGCGCGTGCTGTCGCTGGATGCCCACGGCAATATCCTGAACTGGATTCACTGGCAGGATGCGGTCTGTCTGTATGTGCGTGATGCCGTGTCTTGGACTCTGGGCGAACCCTGTCTGACCGTTCACGGCGGTCGCAACCGGCTGACCGGCGAGCAGAGCATCGTCAACCTGCATCCTATCGTGGCGGCGCGCGGGCATGCCCAGTTCCATGGCAACCTGCCCTCGCCGGCATTGACCAACACCTCGCTGTTCGCCCGCGACAAACAGCTGTGCCTGTATTGCGGCAAGGAATATTCGCGCCACGTACTGACCCGCGACCACGTCAAACCGCTGTCACAGGGCGGCCGCGACAAATGGGAAAACGTGGTCAGCGCCTGTTTCCGCTGCAATTCGAAAAAAGGCGGACGCACCCCGCAGCAGGCCAATATGCCGTTGCTGGCCATTCCGTACCGGCCGAGCTGGGTTGAACACCTGATTCTCTCCAACCGCAACATCCTGGCCGACCAAATGGCCTTTCTGAAACAGCATCTGCCCAAGCACCCGCGCGGCGAACACTATCCCGTTCAATAGGTTGCCTGTTCCGGCTGACGGAAATCCTTGCCGGAAGCGCTGAAGTCTATGACAATATCGGTCTGCACCGAGCAAAGACCGATGGACCGCGAACGCTACCCGCTGCTCTCACGAATTCCCACACCCGACCTGCTGCGCCAGTTGCCAGAAAGCGAACTGCCGGCGGTGGCTGACGAGCTGCGCGCCTATCTGATCGAAACCGTGAGCCAGGTCGGCGGCCATTTCGGCGCCGGACTGGGCGTTGTCGAGCTGACCGTGGCCCTGCATTACCTGTACCAAACCCCGGATGACCGCCTGGTCTGGGATGTCGGCCATCAGTCGTATCCGCACAAGATCCTGACCGGCCGCGCCGAAAGCATCCATACCGTCAAGAAAAAAGACGGCGTGGCGCCCTTCCCGCGCCGCGAAGAAAGCGTTTACGACAGCTTCGGCGTCGGCCACTCCTCGACATCGATTTCGGCCGCGCTCGGCATGGCGATTGCAGCTCAACGCGCCGGCGATGCACGCCAATTCGTCGCCGTCATCGGCGATGGCGCGATGACAGCAGGCATGGCGTTTGAAGCGCTGAACCACGCCGGCGGCATGGAGCCGGAGCCGGACGTGCTGGTCATCCTCAACGACAACCAGATGTCGATCTCGGAAAACGTCGGCGGCTTGACCAAGATGCTCGGCAAGATGATGGCCAGCGCCGCCCTGAACAAGGTCCGCGAAGGCGGCAAGAAGATTCTTGGCGACAAGAACAAACCGGCGGCGAAATTCGTCCGGCGCTGGGAAGAGCACTGGAAAGGCATGTTCGTGCCATCGACCCTGTTCGAGGAGATGGGTTTCCATTACAGCGGCCCGATCGACGGCCACGACCTGCCGGCCTTGATCGGCGCCTTGAAGACCTGCAAGGAACTGAAAGGCCCGCAACTGCTGCATGTTTTGACCACCAAGGGCAAGGGCTACAATCCGGCCGAAGGCGATCAGATCGAGTATCACGCGGTATCGCCATTCGATCCGGGCGTCGGCATCCAGAAAAAAGCGCCGGGCAAACCGACCTATACCCAGGTCTTCGGCGACTGGCTGTGTGATATGGCGGCGGCCGATGCGAAATTGATGGGAATCACCCCGGCCATGCGAGAAGGCTCCGGCCTGGTACGTTTTTCCCAGGAATACCCGTTGCGGTATTTCGACACCGCCATCGCCGAGCAGCATGCGGTCACCTTCGCCGCCGGACTCGCCTGTGAAGGCGCCAAGCCGGTGGTGGCGATCTATTCCAGTTTTCTGCAGCGCGCCTACGATCAACTGATCCACGATGTCGCGCTGCAGAACCTGGACGTCCTGTTCGCCATCGACCGCGCCGGCCTGGTCGGCCCGGACGGCGCCACCCACTCCGGCAGTTTCGATCTCAGCTACCTGCGCTGCATTCCGAACATGTTGATCATGGCGCCCTCCGACGAACGCGAATGCCGGCTGATGCTGAGCACCGGCTATCAGCATCCCGGCCCGGCCGCGGTGCGCTATCCACGCGGCTCCGGCACCGGCGTCAGCGCCGGCATGGATCTGGCGACGATTGAAATCGGCAAGGCGAAACCGGTACGAAGCGGCTGCGGAACCGCCATCCTGAGTTTCGGCAGCACCTTGGCCGCCGCCGAGGCGGTCGCCGAATCGCTGAATGCCACGCTGATCGACATGCGCTTCATCAAGCCCCTGGATGAAACCCTGTTGCGCGAACTGGCTGAAACCCATTCGCGTTTCGTGAGCGTGGAAGACAACGCGGTCATGGGCGGCGCCGGCAGCGCGGTCAGCGAATTCTTCCGGCGCGAAAACATCAATGTCGACCTGCTGCAGCTCGGCCTGCCGGATGTGTATCAGGAACACGCCAGCCGCGAGCAGTTGCTGGCCGAGGCCGGCATCGATGCGGCCGGGATACTGGCCGCCATCAGCGCGCGTTGGCGGCACTAACCTTGAAGCAAGGGCGCAATCAACTGCGGCCCTACGGAATCCGCCCGATGGTCACCCGATCGCGGTTTTCCAGATCGCGCTCGGTGCTGATTCCGGTGAACCCCGCCTGCGCGAACAAACCGCGGACCGCTTCGCCCTGATTCCAGCCGTGTTCGATCAACAGCGATCCGCCCGGCAACAAATGCCGGTGTGCTCCGGCGACAATGCGGCGGATGTCATCCAAACCATCCGGCCCCGATGCCAACGCCGAACGCGGCTCGAATCGCAGATCGCCGAGACCGAGATGCGCGTCGGAACTTTCGATGTAGGGCGGATTGCTGACGATGATATCGAATCGCCTGGTGCCCAACGGGGAATACCAATCGCCTTGCTCAAACACCACATTGCGCAGTTTGAGCTGGCCGGCATTGGCTGTGGCCACGGCTAGCGCGGCCGCCGAGGCATCGACGGCGGTGATCCGGCTGGCCGGCCTTTCCACGGCAATGGCCAATGCGATGGCACCGGAACCCGTGCCCAGATCGAGAATTTCGGCCGAGGTTTGCGGATGCAATCGGGACAGAGCCAGCTCAACCAAACGCTCCGTTTCCGGTCTTGGAATGAGGGTATCGGCAGTCACCTGCAGATCGAGCGACCAGAAACCGCGGCGGCCGGTGATATAGGCCACCGGCTCACCGTGATTCCGGCGCTGCACCAAGGATTCAAAATCGTTGATCTGCCGTGCATCCAGTACCAGCTCAGCGTGCGCGTAAAGCCAGGAACGTGATTTGCCCAGACAATGCGCCAACAGGAATTCGGCGTCTATCCGGTCCAGGCCACCCCCCTCGTTGGCGACAACCCGTTTCAGTAGATTGGCGATATCGGTCATGGCACTAGACTAACCCAGCTTGACGACGGATTATTGATATATCGAGACGATTGATTCTATACTTGCAATAGACCTCTTCTATTCCACGTGCCCGCCATGAATCTGCGCGACCTCCGCTATTTCATCGCATTGGCCGAGACACGGCATTTCGGCCGGGCCGCCGAGCAGTGCTTCGTCAGCCAACCGACTTTGTCGACGCAGATCCGGAAACTGGAAGACGAACTCGGCGTGCCGCTGTTCGAAAGATCGCCGCGCAAGATCCTGCTGACCCCTGCCGGCGAGCGCATCCTGAAACACGCACGCGAGGCGCTGTCGCAGGTCGGCCTGATGCAGGACATCGCCAAACACACGCTCGATCCGGAGGCGGCTTCGATACGGCTGGGCATTTTCCCGACCTTGGCGCCGTATCTGCTGCCGCACGTGGTGCCGAACATCCGCAAGCGCTTTCCGCAGCTGGAACTGCTGTTGATCGAGGAAAAAACCGAGGTGCTGATCCAACAGCTGCGCGATGGCCTGATCGACGCCGCCGTGCTGGCGGAGCCCGTGACCGACGAACATTTCGACTGCCTGCACCTGTTCACCGAACCCTTCGTACTGGCGCTGCCGGAAAAGCACCCGCTTAGCAAACAACGCACGCTCGGCCTGCCGGACTTGGCCACGCAGCACCTGCTGCTGCTCGAGGACGGCCATTGCCTGCGCGATCAGGCGTTGGAAGTGTGTTCGCTTTCCGGCGCCGGAGAAAAGGAAGGCTTCCGCGCCACCAGCCTGGAAACCCTGCGGCAGATGGTGGCGGCCGGTGTCGGCATCACCTTGCTTCCAATACTGGCGGTGCAGCCGCCGGTGCCGGTATCTCCGCATATCCGGTTGCTGCCGTTCAAGCATCCGGCTCCGACCCGGCGCATCGCGCTGTATTGGCGCAAGAGTTCGGTGCGCGGCGGATTCCTGCGCGACATCGGAGTCCAGATCGCTTCTTTGCCGAAATCGCTGTTCGAGATCCGCGGCAAATGAAGGCCGCGGGCGCCGTTCCGTCCGAGGCACGGCCTGCCCGAACAGGGTAAAATGGGGGTTTTCGACCGATACCTGCGCGAATGAACGCCCCTGAACCGAACAGCCCGCCCGAAAAGAACGATTTCATCCGCCAGATCATCCGCGAAGACCTGGCTTCGGGCAAACACACTACCATCCGCACCCGATTTCCGCCGGAACCGAACGGCTATCTGCATATCGGCCATGCCAAGAGCATCTGCCTGAATTTCGGCATCGGGCTGGAGTTCGGCGGGTTTGTCAACCTGCGCTTCGACGACACCAACCCGAGCAAGGAAGACCTTGAATTCGTCGAGTCGATCCAGGACGATGTGCGCTGGCTCGGCTTCGCCTGGAACGAACTGCGGCATGCTTCCGATTATTTCGAAGTCTTTTACCGCTGCGCGCTGAAACTGATTGACGACGGCAAAGCCTACGTGTGCGACCTGGATGCCGATCAGGTCCGTGAATACCGCGGCACGCTGACCGAGCCCGGCCGCGAGTCGCCCTACCGCAACCGCAGCGTGGCGGAAAACCGCGACCTGTTCGAACGCATGCGCGCCGGCGAATTCGATGACGGCGCACGCACCCTGCGCGCCAGGATCGACATGGCCAGCGGCAATATCAACCTGCGTGACCCGGCACTGTACCGGATCCGCAAGGTCGCGCACCAGAACACCGGCAATGCCTGGCCGATCTACCCGATGTACGACTACGCGCACTGCATCTCGGACGCGCTCGAAGGCATCACCCACTCGCTGTGCACGCTGGAATTCGAAGACCACCGGCCGCTGTACGACTGGTGTGTGGACAACATCGACCTGCCCAGGCACCCGGACCTGTTTCGGAGCCTGGTCGATGCCGGCTTCGACACGCCGGTGGCGAAACCGCGCCAGATCGAATTCTCGCGTTTGAACATCAACTTCACGGTGATGAGCAAGCGCAAGCTGCTGGCGCTGGTGACCGAAGGCCTGGTCGACGGCTGGAACGATCCGCGCATGCCGACCCTGTCCGGGCTGCGCCGGCGCGGCTATCCGCCGGCGGCCCTGCGCCTGTTCGCCGACCGCATCGGCATCAGCAAGCAGAATTCTGTCATCGATTTTTCGGTGCTGGAAGGCTGCGTACGCGAAACCCTGGATGAAAGCGCCCAGCGGCGCATGGCGGTCATCCAACCAATCAAGCTGGTCATCACCAACCTGCCCGACGGCCATGCCGAACTGCTGCCGATGTCGAACCATCCGAAGAACGAAGCGCTGGGCAGGCGCGATGTTCCGTTTTCCAATGAACTGTGGATCGATGCCGAGGATTTCATGGCCGAACCGGTGGCCGGATATCACCGTCTCGTGCCGGGCGGCGAAGTTCGCCTGCGCGGCGTGGGCATCGTGAAATGCCAGGATGTACTGATGCAGGACGGGCTCGTGCTGGAACTGCGCTGCACGCTCGATCCGGATTCGCGTTCGGGCATGGAAGGCTCGAAACGCAAGGTCAAGGGCACCATCCACTGGGTCTGCGCGAAACGCGCGTTGGCCGCAGAATTCCGTCTGTTCGATCGCCTTTTCACGGTCGAAGACCCAGATAACGATGATGACGGCAAGACCTACCGCGATTATCTGAATCCGCTTTCGCTGCAGGTGACCCACGGTTTTGTGGAACCGGAAGCGGCTGCCGCAGAGCCCGAGCAATGCTTCCAGTTCGAGCGTCAGGGGTATTTCGTGGCTGACCGCCATGACCACACCGCCGGCAAGCCGGTGTTCAACCGCTGTGTGACACTGCGCGACACCTGGACCGCAAAGTAAATGCTGTACGCCCAGGTGCATCTGACCCTGCCGCCATGGATTCACGAAACCGTGGATGTGCGGGCGTTGTATGCCAGTGATGACGAGAAAATGGCCCTGGCCGTCCGTCTATCCGAATGCAATGTGCGCGAGGGTTCAGGCGGTCCGTTCGGCGCCGCGCTGTTCACCGAAAGCGGACGCGTACTGGGCATCGGCGTCAATCGGGTGCTGGCCAACAGCTGTTCGGCCGCGCATGCCGAAATGATGGCCTTTGCCACGGCACAGCAGCGCAGCCAGCGCTACCGTTTGAACCAGGATGGCGGCCGCATCACCCTAGCGACCTCCTCGCAGCCCTGCGCCATGTGCTACGGCGCTTCATTCTGGGCCGGCATCGATGCCATCCTGATCGGCGCGCGCGCCGAAGACGTACAGACGCTGGCCGGTTTCGATGAAGGCCCGCTGCCCGATGACTGGCTCGGGGAATGGCGGAAGCGCGGCATCACGGTCACCCGCGACCTGCTGCGTGAACAGGCCTGCGCTGTGCTGAAGCGCTACGGGGAATCCGGCCTTGTCTACTGAGGGCTTGCTGGCCTACTGCCGTCCGGGTTTCGAACCGGATCTGGCCGCCGAACTCAGCCATCACGCCGGATTGCAGGGCATTCCCGCCTACGCCAAGGCCGAGCGCGGCTGCGCTTTCGTCATGCTGCTGGGCGCGCCACGCGAACAGCTGGCCGAAGCCATTCCGTTTTCCCTGTTGATTTTCGCGCGCCAGAAATACGCCTTGATCGACGAGCTCGAAGGCCTCGATCCGCAGGACCGCGTCGCTCCGGTGCTGGAGGCGTTGGGCGGCAAAGGACGCTACGGCGATCTGTCGGTGGAAACGCCGGATTCCGACGAGGCCCGGCCCTTGGCTGCTCTGGCCAAGTCTTTCGGCAATGCCTTGCGTCCGGCCCTGCGCAAACGCGGGCTGCTGACCGACAAACCGAACCCGAAGCTGCCGATGCTGCATGTGGTGTTCGTGCGCAACAACCACCTGCTGCTGGCCGGCTCGAATGCCGACGACCGCTCGCCTTGGCCGATGGGCATCCCGCGCCTGAAGCAGGACTCGCGCGCGCCGAGCCGCTCGGCGATGAAGCTAGATGAAGCCTTGGCCTGCCTGATGACGCCGGCCGAACGCATGAACCTGATTGCCGAAGGCATGACTGCCGCCGATCTCGGCGCTTCGCCGGGGGGCTGGAGCTGGGTTCTGACAAAGCACCATATGCGCGTGACCGCTATCGATAACGGCCCGATGCATGCCGACGCCCTGGCCACCGGGCTGATCGAACACATCCGCGCCGACGGATTCCAGTGGCAACCGGCCAGAACCCTGGACTGGATGGTGTGCGACATGGTGGAAACACCCAGCAAAGTGGCGCGCCGGATGGCGCAGTGGTTCGCCAACGGTTGGTGCCGTAATGCTATATTCAACCTGAAGCTGCCGATGAAGAAACGCTGGCAGGAAACCGCCCTGTGCCTCGACCTGTTCGAATCGCAGTGCGGAAGACCCATGCGCATCCGCGCCAAGCAGCTTTACCACGACCGCGAAGAAATCACCGTCTTCGCCCGACTCGACAAATGACCTTACACCCCATGACCATTGCAATCGAAACCCGCAGAACCGAACACCCACGCCTGGCCGACATCGATTGGAACCACTTGCCTTTCGGGCGCATCTTCACCGACCACATGCTGTCGATGGATTACCGGGACGGCGCCTGGCAGAAACCTGAAATTATCCCGTTCGGGCCGCTGAGCATCTACCCTGGCAATGCCACCCTGCATTACGGGCAGGCGATTTTCGAGGGCATGAAAGCCATCCGCGCCAAGGACGGGCGCATCACCCTGTTCCGGCCCGAACTGAATGCTAGGCGCTTCAATGAATCCAGCATCCGGCTGTGCATGCCGACCATCGATGAGGAACTGTTCATCGAGCTGGTCAAGGCGCAGGTGCGCTTCGAGCAGGACTGGATACCGAAAGCGGACGATGCCTCGCTGTACATCCGGCCGTTCGCATTCGCCACCGACGAATTCCTCGGCGTGCGCCCGTCGGAAACCTACAAGTTCATGATCCTGACCTGCCCGGTCGGCAGTTATTACGCCGAACCGGTGTCGGTCAAGATCGAGGAGCATTACACCCGCGCCGCCGAAGGCGGCGTCGGCCGCGCCAAGACCGCGGGCAATTACGCGGCATCGCTGTATCCTGCCAAGCTGGCCAATGACGAAGGCTTCCACCAGCTGATCTGGACCGACGGCAAGGAACACAAATATCTGGAAGAGTCCGGCACAATGAACCTGGTGTTGATCATCGACGGCGTGATCCTGACCCCGTCCGAAGACTCCGACACCATCCTGCGCAGCGTGGTCAAACGCTCGGTGGTCGATCTGGCGAAACACTGGGGCATGCCGGTGGAAGAACGCCGGATTTCGGTCGAGGAGGTCATCGCCGCCATCCGCGAAGGCCGACTGAGCGACGCCTTCGGCGCCGGCACCGCCGCTACCATCGCACCGATCGCGAAGATAGGCTTCCGTGGCGAGGTCTTCGAACTGCCGCCGGTCGGCTCCCGCGTTGTTTCGAACCGGATCAAGGCCTATCTGGACGGCATCAAGTCCGGCGATATGGCCGATGAGCTGGGCTGGTGCGTCAGAGTGTAACTTCAGGAATTCAATATGAACGCATTCACCAAATTTATTGCCGAGACAATCAAGGGCGGCATATTTTTTGTAATTCCGCTGACCGTCGTATTGGCCATACTGGCAAAAGCGCATGCCGTTTTGAAAGAGTTGACCGCACCGATTGCATCCTCGCTTCCGGACAATATTTTAGGCATTAACGGCGGGTTTCTTATCGCATTGGGCAGTCTTATCCTAGTCTGCTTTCTGGGTGGGTTATTGGTAAAAAGTGAAAGAGTTAAACGCAGGATCGGCGCCATCGAGGATAATTTTCTATCCCGCATACCCGGTTATTCATTCATCAAGGCAGTTGCCTCCGACACCCTCGAAGACGGCAGCACCCCGATGCAGGCCGTGATGGTTCCAGATGATGTGGCATATTCGCTGGGATTGATTATTGAGCGCAACGGAAGCCTATGCACAGTCTATATTCCAGGCGCGCCCAATGCTTCTTCGGGGGAAATCAAAATTTTCGACATCAAAGATGTCCTGCTAATCAACATGAAAGCGAAAGACGTGCTTACCTCGCTCAGCCGCCTTGGCAGGGGCAGCAGCCAATGGCTTGTGGATGCGCGAGGGAACAACCCTGGAACTGAAACGGCCGGTTAGGAATTAACGACGGTAAGTCGTGCAGCCGCCTCTGCGCAATAGCCTCTGTTTACGGCATGCTAAAATCCCGCCGCATACCGCGCCATCGCGTTCTTCAGCGGCCCGAGCCGGTCGGCAATGCCCAAAGCATGGCCGCGTACCAGGCTGAGCGCGAAAACGTCATTGGAAAACACCCGGTTGATGTTCTCGAACGCCAGCGCCGCCACGGCATTATCCGAATAACGTGTGCGCGCGAAGCGCTGCAGCTGGCGCAGATCGAGCGCATCGCCGGTTTTCGCTTTCGCTGTCTCGAACGCCTGGCCCAACGCCGTGACATCACGCAGACCCAGATTGACGCCCTGCCCGGCCAACGGGTGTACGGCATGCGCGGCATCGCCGAGCAGCAGCGTGCGGTCCTTCAGCATGGTTCTGGCCAACCGGCGTTTCAGCGGGAATGCGGCGCGTGCCGACAGCAAACGGGTCTTGCCGAGCGTTCCGGCGAAAGCCGAATCCAAGGCGCGGCAGAACGCTTCCGGCTCGGCCGACAACAGGGCGTCGGCCTTTGCTTCCGGCAGGCTCCAGACGATCGAGCAACGGTTATCGCCGAACGGCAGGAACGCCAGCGGGCCGGTGCCGAGAAACCGCTGCCAGGCGGTATTGCGGTGCGGCAGTTCGGTTTCGACGAAAGTGACCAAGCCCTTCTGCCGGTAATCGTGCTCGTCGGTCTCGATTCCGGCCAGACTGCGGACTTTCGAGCCCGCGCCGTCGGCGCCAATCGCCAGGCGGCCGCTGATTTCCAGACCGCTCTGCAGGCGCAGCATCACCGCGTCATCGAGGTCATCGATGGCGGCGATTTTATCGGGGCAGAGCACTCGGATGCCGGGCTGCTGCGTCACCGCCTGCCAGAGCGTATCGACCAGCAGACCGTTCTCGACGATATGGCCCAGACACGAACGACCCAGGTCTTCGGCACGGAAATGCAGCGGACTGCTCTGGACTTCATCGAAAACCGTCATGCCGTTATAGGCGAAAGCACGGCATTGCACGATCTGCCGCCAAAGCCCCAGCGATTCAAGCAAAGCCTGATTGTCCAAAGCCAAAGCATATACCCGCAGATCCGGCGATTCCACCTGCCAGGCCGGCGGCGTATGCGCTTCCACCAGAACCGTCTGCAGGCCCTGCCGTGCCGCGGTCAACGCCGCCGTCAGCCCGATCACACCGCCGCCGATCACGGCAACATCGCATGGGATCACAGGACCTCCCCGTATTCGGCATTGCGGCGATAACCCATGGCGCGCCCGACCAGATCCGAAGCCAGGCTCGGGGCAGCGCCCAGAACCGACAACCCGAGCGAGCGTAACGCATGCAACGGCAGACCATCATTGACGGTAATTCGCGCCATGCCATCGCTGAAAGCCAGCGTCTGCGTCCGATCTTGCGTACGGCTGGCCTGGTAACGCGTGGCTGCCGTGTCCGCACTGCCTTCATCGGCCAGAATCCGCGCCAAGCTCAAGGCATCCCGCAGGCCGAGGTTGAAGCCCTGGGCGCCGATCGGGTGGATGGTCTGCGCGGCATTGCCGAGGATGAAGACCGATTCGGCGCTGAGGCGATCGGCCAACACCCGCTTGATCGGAAAATGCGAACGGGTACCTACCCGCAGGATTTTTCCGATCCGCCAGCCGAACCGGGATTGCAGGTATTCGGCGAACGCCGTATCGGAAAATTGACTGACGGCCTCGGCCTGCGCGCTGGCGACTCCGCACACCGACCCGTAACGGCCGTCCGCCATCGGCAGCATGGCCACCGGACCTTGGCTGCTGAAGCGTTCATAGGCGGTGCCATCGCTGGCTTTTTCGGCCTGCAGGGAGCATACAAACAGGGTTTGCCGGTAATCATGCTCAATCGTTCCGATTCCGCACGACTGCCGGATGAACGAGTTCGTGCCATCGGCGGCTACCACCCAACGTGCACGCAGCGCTACATCACCGTGTGGCGCCTTTACTTGCAAAGTGACGCCATCGGCACCGTTGACGATACCGTTGACCGTCGCCGGACAGATTCGCATTGTGTGCTGCAGGGCATCGACCCGCTGTGACAGCGCCAGGCCCAGATCCTGCGCCAGAACCACGGCACCGAACGCGTCATGGCCGAAATCAGACGCCTTCAGCAGGACTCGGCCGAAATCCCCGACCCGGCTGATGTGTATGCGCTCGATCGGCGTCGGCGCCGTCGTTAACAACTGCAAAACGCCCAATCGCCGCAAGGCTTCAAGGCTTTGCCCGGCCAGAGCCAGTTTGCGTTGGTCAAAACCGGCAGAAGCGGCTGGTAACGGCGCCGCTTCGATCAGTACAGTCCGGCAACCCGTGGCTTCCAGGGCGCAGGCCAGACTGCTGCCGACCAAACCGCCTCCGACTATCGCGATATCCGCTGTTTCCGGGATTGGCGTCGTCACGGCTCTCTCAAATCAGGCTGAATTAAGGTATTCTATTCGTGATTGCTTCTTTCTGCTTTGAGCCCTTTATGAGCCACTCCGCTTCGCCCCGCCTTCTGGCCGGCCCCGCCATATTGATAATCATGACCATTGCGGTCGCACTGACCCGGCTGATTCCGCATCCGCCGAATTTTTCGCCTGTAGAGGCGATGGCGCTATTCGGCGGTGCATATTTCGCCAGGAAGTCGTGGGCCATCCTTGTTCCACTGATTGCCTTGTTCATTTCAGACCTTGCCCTGGGCCTGATCATGGGCGGTGAATATTTCCAGTATTTCGTATCGGCCGGTTTCTTGCTGGTTTACGCCACCATCGCGGCGCTGAGCGTTCTCGGTTTCGGATTGCGCGGTAGGGTTTCTGTGCTGCGCGTCGGCGGCTTCGGCATCGCCGGCTCGGTGATTTTCTTCCTGGCCACCAACTTCGGAGTCTGGCTCGGCTCGACCTTCTATCCGCAAACGCTTGCCGGCCTCGGTGCGGCTTATGCGGCGGGTCTGCCGTTTTTCCAGAACGGAGCACTCGGAACCTTGTTCTATTCGATGATCCTGTTCGGCGGCTTCGCCCTGCTGCGCTCCGCCATACCCGAGTTGCGCACCCAGACGGCCTGAGCAGCATGGGCAACCGCCTTTCCAAAATCTACACCAAGACCGGCGACGATGGCAGCACCGGCCTCGGGGACGGCACCCGGGTTTCCAAGGATTCGGCACGGGTCAGCGCCTACGGCACGGTCGATGAAGCCAATTCCGCCATCGGGCTGGTGCTGGCCTGCGAAATCCCCGCTCCTGTCCGCAACCTGCTGGAATCGGTACAGCATCACCTGTTCGATCTGGGTGGCGAACTCTGCATCCCCGGGCATGCCGCCATCTTCGATGCCGACATCGAGCACCTCGAGAATCAGCTGGATGCCTTCAACAGCGACCTGCCGCCTTTGAAGGATTTCATCCTGCCAGGCGGCGGCATGGCCGCCAGCCATTGCCATCTGGCCCGCACCATCTGCCGGCGCGCCGAACGCGAAACGGTGACCCTGTCGCGCCACGATGCGGTCCGGCCGGAAGCCATCCGCTACCTCAACCGACTGTCCGACCTGCTGTTCGTGCTGGCCCGCGTGCTGGCACGCGCCAGCGGCCATGGCGAAGTACTCTGGCAGCACAACCGCAGGGGCGGTTAATCCGCTTTGAAATCCAAAGCCGCCGAATTGATGCAATAACGCAGGCCGGTCGGCCGCGGCCCGTCCGGAAATACATGGCCGAGATGCGACCCGCATCCGCCGCACAATACCTCCGTGCGCCGCATGCCATGCGAATCGTCCTGCTTGGAAACCACCGCTTGCCCGGAAACCGGCATGGAATAACTCGGCCAGCCGCTGCCGGAATCGTATTTCGCGCCGGATGCGAACAAGGCCCGTCCGCAGACCACACACAGATAGGTCCCGCGCTCGTGATGATCCCAGTATTTGCCCGAAAACGGTGGCTCGGTCGCCGAACATCGACATACGGCGTACTGCTCCGGCGTCAAACGATTGCGCAGCTCGGCATCCAGCGCGTCACGATCGGTCATCTCAAGCCTCACTTACCGGTGGTATGGCGTTAAAATACCGCATATTCACGATCGGGACACCGTGTGCGCAACCGCCGTCATTCCCTTGCCTGCCTTGCCGTGCTGATGGCCAACCCGTGCCTGGCACAGGACGAAGCCGCGGAGACGCCATGGCTGCTGTGCCGGAATCCCGAATTCCTGCCGATGTTCCGTGAGCTCAGCGCAACCGAAACGACACAGGATCCGCCGCCGGCCGACATCTACGCCGACACCTTGGACGTCAGCAAGGACTACGAAACGGTTTTCGACGGCAATGTCGAGATGACGCGGGGTCAGGCCTGGCTGACCACCGACACCCTGAACTACAACCACACGACCAAACTGTACCGGACCGATGGCCTGGTCAAATTCCAGAATGAATCGCTGCGGATGACGGCGCAATCGGCCGAGGGCAACCAGGAGCAGGGCTCGATCGTACTCAACGGCGTCCGGTTCCAGTTCCACGAAAGCAATGGCAATGGCACCGCCGACCGGGCCAGCATGCAGGGCGGCTCCGGGCAGCTGAAAAATGCCGAATTCTCGACCTGTCCGGTCAACCAGAAACAATGGCGCTTCCGTGCCGATCAAATCGATATCAATCAGGAAACCGGCAAGGGTGTGGCCAGAAACGCCAAGCTGGAGCTCGGCGGCGTGCCGGTGCTGTGGCTGCCCTATCTGAGATTCCCGACCGATGACTCGCGGGCATCCGGGTTCCTGATGCCGGCGCTGGGACAGGACTCCTTGAACGGATTGGATTTCTCGATCCCGTATTACTTCAACCTGGCGCCGAATTACGATGCCACGCTGACCCCCCGGTACCTGTCGAATCGCGGCTTCGAAATCGGCGGCGAGTTCAGGTATCTCCTGAATAGAAACGCCGGCCAGCTGGAAGCGACCTACCTTCCGGACGATGACATCCGAGGCATCGACCGTTATCTGCTGTCATGGCAGGACTTCACCGCCATCAACCGGTCCTGGTACCTCGACACCGACCTCAACACCGTCAGTGACATCAACTATTTTTCCGATCTTGGCACCTCGATTGAAGAGACGTCAACGGCCCTGCTGAAAAGCGAAGTCAGCCTGCACGGCCGAGGCAAATACTGGAACCTCGACCTGTCGGTCTCCGAGTGGGAAATCGCCAATCCGGTCCAGCCGGTCGACACCAAGCCGTTCAGCCGGCTGCCGAGCCTGTCCGTGTTCGCCGGAAAACCGCTGAAGCCCTGGCTGGATGTCGGCATTTACGCCGAAGCGGTATCGTTCAACCATGAAGAGCTCGAAAACGGCAACCGGCTCGATGTCACTGCCTATGTCCGGACACCGATCAAAGGAAAATTCTGGTACGCGACACCGAGCTTCAGCTGGCGCCAGACCGAATACCAGCTCGGCGACGACCTCAGCATCGTTTCCGGCGGAGAGAGCATTTCACGCGGTTTGCCGATCATCAGTTTCGATGCCGGCGCGTCCTTTGAACGCATCACCACGATCGGCGAATCACGCTTCATCCAAACTCTGGAACCGAGGCTGTACTATCTGTATGTCCCGTACGTCGACCAGGACGACATCCCCGTGTTCGACACCCGGGAGCTGACCTTCATGTGGTCATCCCTGTTCAGGGAGAACCGCTACGGCGGCGCCGACCGCCAGACCGATGCCAACCAGATGACTTTCGCGCTGGTCAGCCGCTTCCTCAGCACGGAAACCGGCAAGGAACGACTGAACCTCAGTCTCGGCAGGACGGTGTATTTCGTCGATCCGCGCGTGGTGTTGCCACTGGAACCGCCACCCCAGGGCAGCGGCTCCGATTGGATTGCCGACGCCAGCATCCGCCTCAGCGATCAATGGCAGATCGGCATCACCCAGCAATGGGACCCGAGCACCAACAGCAACGAGCTTACCTCCGTGCGCGGTGACTGGTCGATGTCCAACGGCCTGCAGATCGGCGCCAGCTACCGGTATCGGCGTGATTTCGTGGAACAAACCAACGTCGCGTTTGTCATACCCGTCAACACCAACTGGCGGATTCTGGGCCGCTGGGATTACTCGATCAGGGATAACCAGCGCCTGGAATCCCTGCTCGGTTTCGAATGGCGGAGCTGCTGCATGGGAGTGAAGTTTTATGTCGCCGACTACGTGCGGAGCTTCAATGAGCCGAACAACCTCAGCTTTTTCATACAGTTGGATTTCAACGGCATCGGCAATATCGGCGGCCAGCCTAAGTTGTTCGATGAAAATGGTATCCTAGCCTATTGACAGTTCGGCTACCGAACCTCAAGCATTCCGGAGCGCCACATGTTTTCAAGCTTGCAAAAAATGGTTTTGTCCCTGCTGTGTTCGATCTTGGCCTTCGCCGGTTCGTCTCCGGCCTCGGCCCAGACCGGCGCGGCAACCACTACCATCGACGGCATCGTCGCCATCGTCGATTCCGACGTGATCCTGGCCAGCGAGCTGGCTTTTGCGGTTTCCAACATCAAGAAGCAGTATGCCGCCCAGGCCGGGCAACTGCCGCCTGACCCGATTCTTGAACGCCAAGTCTTGGATCGGCTGATTCTGCAGCGCCTGCAGATCAACCGGGCCAAGGAAATCGGCATCCGGGTTTCCGATGCCGAACTGTCGCAGACCATAGACAACATCGCCAAATCCAACAAAATGACTACGGAGCAGTTCCAGCAGCGGCTGGCAAAGGAAGGCTTGTCCTTCAACGAATACCGGAACAACCTGCGTGATGAAATGCTACAGCAGCGCCTGCGCCAGAGCTACATCCAGAGCCGGGTGCAGGTCAGCGAGAATGAAGTCGAACAGATGATTTCATCGCAAGCCGAAGCGGGCCCAGAAGTGTTTCTGGCCAACATTCTGGTGGCCCTGCCGGAAGGCGCGAGCACCGAGCAGATCGCCACCGCCAAGGGCAAAATCGACGGCATCCGCGACCTGATCAGCAAAGGCCAGCTGACATTCAAAGCCGCCGCCATCCGCTATTCCGATGCCCAGAACGCGCTGGAAGGCGGTGAAATCGGCTGGCGCAGCATGGATACCATCCCGCCGCAGTTCACCGCCCTGATTTCGAACATGAAACCGGGTGATATCTCGCAAGCGGTAAGGGGCCCGAGCGGCTACCAGCTGATCCAGGTGGTGGACACCCGCGACACCCAATCCAAGCAAGTCGTCGAATACCAGGCGCAGGCCATCCTGATCGATCCGGCCACGGTCGGCGGCGATGAAATCGCCAGGCAGCGCGCCGAGGATATCCGCAACCGGATCATGAAAGGCGAGGACATGGGAAAACTGGCCAAGGACTACTCCTCCAAGGACCTCAATGCCGATAACGGCGGCGTGCTCGACTGGTTCACCCAGAATCAGTGGGGAACCAAGATCGGGACGCAGGTGGCATCGATGAAAGCCGGCGATGTGTCGCCTGTCATCCAGACCGATGCCGGCTACGCGATCATGAAGCTGCTCGGCACACGCACGATCGACGCCGATGCCGAAAACAAGCGCAACCTCGCACGTGAGCAAATCGGGCAGCGCAAGGCGGAAGAGGAATACGAACGATTCCTGCGTCAGCTGCGTGCAGAGGCTTTCGTCGAGACCCGTCTCAGCAAAGTCTGATGCCTAGGCGCCCGCACCTGGCTTTGGTGCCCGGCGAACCGGCCGGTATCGGACCGGAACTTTGCGTCCGGCTCGCGCAACGCGGTTTCGGCTGTCATGTGGTGGTCCTCGCCGATCCGCGGCATTTGTCGGACTGCGCTGATACCCTTAACCTGCCGCTTCGCATCCGGCCAGCCGGTGAACGCTGTGGCCCGGGCGAACTGGCCGTGCTGCCGTTGCCGCTGCCGGAACCGGTGGTTCCAGGCGCTCCGGACCCGGCCAATGCCGCTGTGGTCATCGACGCCCTGCTCAGGGCTGGCCAGGGCTGTCTGAACGGCGAGTTCGACGGCCTCGTGACCGGCCCTGTTCACAAGGCGGCGGTGAATGCCGCCGGCATCGCCTACACCGGCACCACCGAATTGCTGGCCGAACAGGCCGGAACCGAGGTGGTGATGATGTTGGCCAACAGCGCGATGCGGGTCGCACTAGCCAGTACGCATCTGCCGCTGCGTGAAGTCGCCGATGCCATCACCCGGCAGTCTCTGGAGCGAACTTTGCGAATCCTGCGGACCGCGCTTCAGGCCGATTTTGGGATAGCCGACCCGCAGGTATGCGTGCTCGGCCTGAATCCGCATGCCGGCGAGCAGGGCCATCTGGGGCGGGAGGAGATCGACATCATCGCGCCCGTGCTTGAAACCCTGCGGTCCCGGGGCTTTCGCCTCGAGGGGCCAATCCCGGCGGATACCGCGTTCCTGCCGGCCAAGTTGGCCGGAATCGATGCCGTTCTGGCCATGTATCA
>ERZ1645185.126-NODE-126-length-32441-cov-13.649756_pt1 | contig 32441 bp, 25 predicted proteins | sample MGYA00575351_ERZ1645185 | MGnify/ENA primary metagenome ERZ1645185 (study PRJEB40838, sample SAMN11284767) | freshwater sediment metagenome | isolation source: river sediment | host: Sediment | place: India: Jana village, Kanpur | collected 2015-12-17 ... | reverse complement strand
GCAACACCCGGCGCGACCTGGTCGAGGCCTCGTACACGCTGGGCGTGAAGGACACTTCGCTGATCCGCCGCGTGCTGATCCCCGGCGCCGCGCCGGAGATCGCCGAGCAGTTGCGCATGGTGCTCGGCTGGGCGTGGACCTACGTCATCGTCGCCGAGCTGATCGGTGCGAGCAGCGGCATCGGCCACATGATCACCGACAGCCAGGCGCTGCTGGCCACCGACCAGATCATCTTCGGCATCATCGTCATCGGCCTGATCGGGCTGGTCAGCGACCTGTTCTTCAAGTGGCTGAACCGCACGCTCTTTCCGTGGGCGCAACTGGGACGCTAAGGGGCGCTGACATGGGCAACATCCTTTCCGTGCGCGGCGTCGAGCGCCGCTTCGACAAGACGCTGGCGCTGCAGGCCACCGACCTGGAGGTGGCCGAGAACGACTTCATCACCATCCTCGGCCCCAGCGGCTGCGGCAAGAGCACGCTGCTGCGCATCGTGGCCGGGCTCGACACGCAGACCGCCGGCGAAGTGCTGCTCGACGGCCGGCGCATCGAGGGCCCCGGTGCCGACCGCGGCATGGTGTTCCAGAGCTACACGCTCTTCCCCTGGCTGACGGTGCTGGACAACGTCTGTTTCGGCCTGGTCGAGCGTGGCCTGCCGCGCGCGCAGCAGCTCGACATTGCGCACGATTTCCTCGGCAAGGTCGGGCTGAAGGGCTTCGACAAGCATTTCCCGAAGCAGCTGTCCGGTGGCATGCAGCAACGCGTGGCGATCGCGCGCGCGCTGGCCAACGGCCCGCGCATGCTGCTGATGGACGAGCCCTTCGGCGCGCTCGACCATCAGACGCGCGAGTTGATGCAGGAGCTGCTGCTGGGCATCTGGGAAGCGGAGAAGAAGACCGTGCTGTTCGTCACCCACGACATCGACGAGGCGGTGTTCATGGGCTCGCGCGTCGTCGTGATGAGCGCGCGGCCCGGACGCATCAAGCTCGACCGCCGGGTCGACATCCCGCATCCGCGCCACTACTCGGTGAAGACCACGCCGGACTTCGCCGCAATGAAGGCCGAGCTGACCGAGGGGGTGCGGGTGGAGGTGAAGGCGGCGCAGGCGGCGATGGAGGCGGTGTGAGTCCGGCGCCGATCGAGCAACTGGCGCGCACGACGGTGCGCACGCTGCCGCCCTACAACGCAGGCTTGTCGAGCGCTGAGGTGCGCGCACGCTACGGCGTCGAACACGTTGCGCGGCTGGGCAGCAACGAGAACCCCTATGGCGCGAGCCCCGCCGTCCGCTCCGCGCTGGCGGATCTCGCCGACCAGGTGTGGACCTATCCAGACCCGTCCTGTACCGCGTTGAAGGCGGCCATCGCCGCCCGGCTGGACGTGGATGCGGCGTGCGTCATGGTCGGCAACGGATCGGAGAACCTGCTCGAGGTGCTCAGCCTGGCCTTTCTCGAGCCTGGCGATCGTGTGGTCACGCAGACGCCGAGCTTCGGCCTGCACGTGATCTACCCGCAGATGATGGGTGCCGTGGTGGAAACCATCGGGCTGGACGAGCAGCTCGGCTACGCAGTGGACCGCTGGTTGGAAGCCGCGGCCAGCGCGCCCAAGATGCTGATCCTGTGCAACCCCAGCAACCCGGTGGGCTGCCGCTACGACGCCGAGGCCTTCGCGCGCATCGTGGCTGCCGCGCACCCCGAGACGCTGCTGGTCATCGACGAGGCCTACTACGAGTATGCGGTGCTCGAGCCCGGCTTTCCCGACGCGTTGGCGGTGCTGCGCGACTTCCCGGGCAGTTGGGTGGTGCTGCGAACCTTCTCCAAGGCATGGGGGCTGGCGGGCCTGCGTGTCGGCTACGGCATCGCCTCCGATGCGGCGCTGGCCGGCATCGGTGAACGCGTGCGCACGCCGTTCAACATCAACCAGGCGGCGCAGACAGCGGCGCTCGCGGCGTGGAACGATCCTGGCCACATGCAACGCGCGGTCGCGGACACGGTGCGCGAGCGCGAGCGTCTGGCCGCCGCCTTGCGTGCGGCGCGCCTGCCGGGGCTGCGCATCGCGCCGTCGGCGGCCAACTTCCTGTGGCTGGACCTCGGCCGCCCCAGCGCCCCGGTGCACGAGGCGCTGCTGCAGCACGGCCTGATCACCAAGGCCTGGAAGGACCCGGGCTTCGAGACCTGCTTGCGGGTGTCGGTTGGGCGACCCGACGAAAACGACGCCTTCGCAAGCGCGCTCGTGGCGTTGTTGCAATGAGCCGAGCCGGTTCCCCGGCCCGGCCCGGCCGTCGCTCGCTGCGCGCGACAGCTTGCGCCCGGTGCCTGGCGCATCCCCGGTCCTGACCGGAGAGGCGGCTTCGCCGGGCCATCGCACCGACGGGACGGTGCCGCGTCCACGCTTCCCATCGCCTTCGTTCACCCGGCGGATACCGCGCCAGTGCAGGCCTCGCTCTCCAGGCCGCGCAGGAGGCGGCGAGTGCAGCGGGTTGGCCTCCGCCTGACACGGCCGGCCGGGGACGACCGGCGTTGATGTGGCGCAAACCGGCGCGCTACGGGCCGGCCTAGCATGTCCCGCATAGGCTATGCCCGAGGAGGGCGCAATGAGCAGCAGCACCAGTACGCCGGAAGGCCATTCGCCGATCGAGGACTTCTCGCAGTGCCACGCCGGCATCCTGTCGCACCTGGCGGCGCTGGGGGGCCTGCCGCTGCTGCTGGAGCCGGCGGCGCAGGCGCGCCGTGTCGCCGCCGACTCGGTGGCCTTCTTCCGCGACGCGGTTTTCGAGCACCATGCCGAGGAGGAGCGCGAGCTCTTTCCGGCGGTGCTGGCCAGCGCCACCGCGGGCGAGGAGCGCGAGCGCGTGCAGTCCATCGTCGCCACGCTCACCGACGAGCATCGCAAGGTCGAGGCCAGCTGGTCGAGACTCGAGCCCAAGCTGAAGGCGGTGGCCAAGGGCCACGACAGCGACATCGACCCCAACGACGTGCGCGAACTGGTCGAGGTCTATCGCGCGCACGCGTCGTACGAGGAGCGTGTCTTCCTGCCGCTGGCACAGCACATCCTGAGCCGCAACGCCAACCACTTGGCGGCGCTGGCCACCTCGCTGCATCTGCGGCATGCGATGCCCGAGGTGATGCAGCGCTTTGCGGGCCGCATCTAGGCATTGCAGGTTCAGGCAAGGAGCCCAGGTCTTGAAGCCGGTCGGCGGGTTGGATGGTGCGTTCCTGCACCTGGAGACGCCCGAGACGCCGATGCACGTGGCGTCGCTGCACCTGTTCGAGCTGCCGCCGCGCTGGCGCGGCGACTTCCATGCCCGCGTGCAGCAGCTGATGCGCGAGCGCCTGCACCTGGCGCCGGTGTTCACGCGCAAGCTCGCACCGATGCCGCTGCAGTTCGCCAACCCGGCATGGGTACAGGACGATGCGGTGGACCTGGACTGGCACGTGCAGCGCGTGCGCCTGCCTGCTCCCGGCGGCTTTGCCGAGCTGCAGGACTGCGTCGCCTGGCTGCATGCGCAGCCCATGGATCGCAGCCGGCCACTGTGGCAGCTGGTGGTGATCGACGGCCTCGAGGGGCGGCGCGCGGCCTACTACTTCAAGGTGCATCACGCCGTGGTCGATGGCCAGTCGGGCGTGATGCTGGCTCACACGCTGTACGACCTGACGCCGCGGCCGCGGCACATCGCGGCCCACGCCGCGTCATCAGGTGAGCACCCGGGCGCGGCGGCGCTGGCGGCTGCGGCGCTGCGCCACGACGCCGGGCAGGTCGTGAGCTTCCTGCGCCAGCTGCCGCAGGTGGCGCGCACGGTGGGCGGCATCGCCGGCAACCTGGCCGACAGCCTGCCGAAGGCGCTGGCCCGGCCCAAGCTCTTCGCTCCGCGCACGATCATCAACCGTCCGATCGAGGCCGGGCGCAGCTTCTCTGCCTGGTCGTTGCCGCTCGACCGGCTGAAGGCGCTGGCGTCGGCGCACGAAGCCAAGCTCAACGACGTGGTGCTGGCGCTCAGCGCCGGCACGCTGCGGCGCTGGCTGGCCGGGCAGGGCGGCGCGCCGCGCCAACCCTTGGTGGCGGCGATGCCGATCTCGGTGCGCGCCCCGGGCAACACCGAGTACACCACGCAGGCCACGATGGCGCTGGTCAGCCTGCACACCGATATCGCCGACCCGGTGGCCCGGCTGCACGCGATCCGCGATTCGGCCGGCCAGGTCAAGGCGATGGCGCAACAGGCCAAGGGCCTGATGCCCACCGACTTCCCGTCGATCGGCGCGCCCTGGCTGATGCACGGATTGGCCGCCGCGTACGGCCGCAGTGGCCTGGCGCGCGCCTTGCCGCCGGTGGCCAACCTGGTCATCAGCAACGTGCCCGGCCCCTCGGTACCCTTGTATGCGGCGGGCGCACGCATGGTCGGCTACTGGCCGGTGTCGATCGTCGAGCACGGCCTGGGACTGAACCTGACGGTGATGAGCTACGACGGGGCGATGGGCTTCGGCTTCGTCGCCGCGCGCAACCTGGTGCCCGATGCGCGCGCGCTGGTCACTGCACTCGTCGAAGCCTACGACGAATTGCTGGCCGCTGGCCTGCCGGCCCCCAAGGCGCGCGGCCACCGGCGCAAGGCAACGCCGGGCCGCCCCGAGTCGCCTTGACCCCCGCGGGGCGGGCTGGGTGCAGCCCAGCCCGGGGGCGCTCAGGCGCCGCTGAGCGAGTAGTCAGAGCGCCGTGCGCAGCGTGTCGCTGGCGCGCAGCGCGCCGACCGCGATGCCGTTCCAGTTGCGCAGCACCGCATCGCTGGTGGTGCGCAGCAGTGCCGTTCCGGCCGCATCGGGTTGCAGCAGGGCCTCCAGCAGCGCCGCCATCACCACCTCGGCCGCGCGGGCGTTGTTGCCGTCGTCGATCTTCAGGGCCACGCCCAGCCCCTGCTGCGGCAGCGCCGCGCAATACACGCCTTCCGCGCCGACCTTGCAGAACACCTGCTCGCCGAAGTGCGCCATCACCCGGGTGTCGAAGCGGTCGGTGCCGGCGACCATGAACGGTGCGGCGGCCACCGCGGCGCGCAGCCGTCTGGCGGCATGGGCGTCGTCGGCGCTCAGCCCCTGACCGGTGGCGATCCGTGCAAACCCCAGCGCCAGCGCGCGCAGCGGCAGGGCGTAGGTGGGGATCGAACACCCGTCGGTGCCCGCCGGGGCTTGCGCCAGGTCCGCACCCGTGGTGCGGGCGATGGCCGCGCCGATCTCGCGCATCACCGGATGCTCGGGCTGCACGTAGCCGCGCACGAAGTCGCGCGGGTCACGGCCCGCATGTCGGGCCATCAGGCAACCCAGGCAGACGAAGCCGGCATGCTTGCCCGAGCAGTTGTTGTGCAGCGCGCTCGGCGCCTGGCCGTGCGCCGCCATCTGGCGCTGGAAGGCCTCGCGGTAGGGCCAGTGGGCGCCGCACTCCAGCGCTTCGGCATCCAGCCCCGCCTTGGCCAGCATGCCGGCGGCGGTGGCCACGTGGGCGTCCTCGCCGTTGTGCGACGCGCAGGCCAGGGCCAGTTCGGCATCGTCCAGACCGAGGGCCTCGGCCGCGCCGCTGGCCACCAGCGGCAAGGCCTGCAGCACCTTGACGGCAGAGCGCGGGAACACCGGCCGGTCGATGTCGCCCAAAGCGGCTCGCAGCTTGCCGAGGGTATCGACGACGGCGAAGGCGCCGCGGTGCGCGGATTCCACGGCGCCTCCGCGCAGTGCCTCGACCAGGATAGGGTTCATCGTTCGTCCTTCGTTCCGGGGCAGCCGACACTGTAATGCCCGGGCCGCGACAATCGCCGCGATGCAGGCGACTCCCGTGGGCCCGGCGCGCTGCCTGGGCGTCGATTTCAGCAGCCGGCCCAGCCGGCGCAAGCCGGTGCTGCTGGCCGAAGGCGAATGCCGCGGCGCGGTGCTGCGGCTGCAGGCGCTGCAGGCGTTGCCCACGCTGGACGGCCTGGCGGAGGCGCTGCGCGAGCCTGGGCCGTGGGTGGGCGCCTTCGATTTCCCCTTCGGCCTGCCGCGCGAGCTGGTGCTGGCGCTGGGCTGGCCCACCGACTGGCTGGCGCTGATGCGCCACTACGCCAGCCTGGACCGGGCGCAGATCCGCACGATGTTCAAGGCTTTCTGCGATGCCCGGCCGGCGGGTGCCAAGTTCGCGCACCGGGCCTGCGACCTCCCGGCCGGCTCCAGCCCGTCGATGAAATGGGTCAACCCGCCGGTGGCCTGGATGCTGCATGCCGGCGTGCCGCTGCTCATCGACGCCGGCGTGCACCTGCCCGGCCTGCACGACGGTGACCGCACGCGCGTGGCGCTGGAGGGCTACCCGGGCCTGCTGGCGCGCGAGCTGATCGGCGCGCGCTCGTACAAGAGCGACGACGCGGCCAAGCAGGACGCCGCAAGGCTGATCGCGCGCAAGGACATCGTCGGTGCGCTGGAGCAGGGCCGCACGCGGCTGGGCCTGCGGCTGAAGCTGACGCCGGCGCAGCACGAGCGCCTGGTCGAAGACGCCAGCGGCGACAGCCTGGACGCGGTGCTGTGCCTGATGCAGGCGGCCTGGGCGCAGCAGCAGCCGACCTGGGGCCTGCCCGCGCGGATCGACCCGCTGGAAGGCTGGATCGTCGGTGCCTGATCCGCTGGGCCGCTTCGAAGACTGGTTCCGCGCCCGCGGCTGGTCGGCCTTTGACTTCCAGCGCGAGGTCTGGGCCGCGATGGCCGACGGCCGCAGCGGCCTGCTGCATGCCACCACCGGCAGCGGCAAGACCTATGCGGTGTGGATGGGCGCGCTGGCCCGCGCGCAGGCCGCGGCCGGCCTGCAGGTGCTGTGGCTGACGCCGATGCGGGCGCTGGCATCGGACACCGCGCGAGCACTGCAGCAACCGCTGCCCGAGCTGGCGCCGCGCTGGACGGTGGGCGTGCGCAGCGGTGACACGCCGGCGGCCGAGCGCGCGCGGCAGGACCGCAAGCTGCCCACCGCGCTGGTCACCACGCCCGAATCGCTGACGCTGCTGCTGACCCGGGAGCGGGCCCGCGACGACTTTGCCGCGCTGCACACCGTGGTGGTTGACGAATGGCACGAGATGCTCGGCAACAAGCGCGGCGTGCAACTGCAGGTGGCGCTGGCGCGGCTGCGCCAGTGGTACCCGGGCCTGGTGGTGTGGGGCCTGTCGGCCACGCTGGGCAACCTGGACGAGGCCCTGGCCGCGCTGCTGCCCGCGCCGGCACCGCAGCCCGGCGTGCTGGTACGCGGCCGCATCGACAAGACGCTGCAGGTGGACACCCTGCTGCCTCACGAGCCCGGCCGCTTCTCGTGGGGCGGGCACCTGGGCGCGCAGATGCTGAAACCGGTGGTGGCCGAGATCGAACGGTCCAGCACCACGCTGGTCTTCACCAACGTGCGCTCGCAGGCCGAGGCTTGGTACCAGCTGCTGCTGAACGAGCGGCCGGACTGGGCCGGCACGATCGCGCTGCACCACGGCTCGCTGGACAAGGGCGTGCGCGAATGGGTCGAGGCCGGCCTGAAGGCCGGCAGCCTGCGCGCGGTGGTGGCCACCTCGTCGCTGGACCTGGGCGTGGACTTCGTGCCGGTGGAGCGCGTGCTGCAGATCGGCAGCGCCAAGGGCGTGGCGCGGCTGCTGCAGCGTGCCGGCCGCAGCGGCCACCAGCCGGGCCGCGCCAGCCGCGTGACGCTGGTGCCGACGAACACGCTGGAACTGGTGGAGGCCGTGGCCGCGCGCCGCGCCGCGCTGGCCGACCGGGTGGAGGCGCGCGAGCCGCCCGACGCGCCGCTGGACGTGCTGGTACAGCACCTGGTCAGCATGGCCTTGGGCGGCGGCTTCGAGGCCGACGCGCTGTACCGCGAGGTATGCAGCGCCTACAGCTACCGCAAGCTGTCGCGCGCCGCCTTCGACTGGGCGCTGGATTTCGTCGTGCACGGCGGCAGCAGCTTGCAGGCCTATCCGGAGTACCACCGCGTGGTGCTGCACGAGGGCCGCTACCGCGTGACGAGCCGCGGCATCGCGCTGCGCCACCGGCTGCAGGTGGGCACCATCGTCGCCGATGCGTCGATGCAGGTCAAGTGGCTGTCCGGCGGCACGCTGGGCAGCGTGGAAGAGAGTTTCATCGCTCGGCTGAAGCCCGGCGACTGCTTCGTCTTCGGCGGCCGCGTGCTGGAGTACGTGCGCACGCAGGACATGGCGGCCTACGTGCGCAAGGCCACGAAGTCGCGCGGCATCGTGCCGGCCTGGGGGGGAGGGCGCATGCCGCTGTCCAGCGAGCTGGCCGATGCCACGCTGGCGGTGCTGGACGGCTGCCGCCAGGGCGACTGGCTGGATCCGGAGCTGCAGAGCGCCCAGCCGATGCTGCAGGCGCAGGCGAGGCTGTCGCAGCTGCCCACGCCGAAGACGCTGCTGGTCGAGCAGTGGCGTTCCCGCGAAGGCCATCACCTGTTCCTGTACCCCTTTGCCGGCCGGCTGGTGCACCTGGGGCTGGCCTCGCTGCTGGCCTGGCGGCTGGCGCGCGAGCGGCCCAACACCTTCTCCTTGAGCGTCAACGACTACGGCTTCGAGCTGCTGAGCGCCGAGCCGGTGGACGATGCGCCGCTGCGCACGCAGGCGGTGTTCGACGAGGCCGGGCTGTTGGAGGACGTGCTGGCCAGCCTTAACCGCAGCGAGCTGGCGCAGCGCCGCTTCCGCGAGATCGCGCGCGTCTCGGGGCTGGTGTTCAGCGGCTACCCCGGCGCGCCAAAGAGCACGCGGCAGCTGCAGGCCTCCAGCAGCCTGTTCTTCGAGGTCTTCCGCAAGTACGACCCGGACAACCGCCTGCTTGGCCAAGCCGAGGCCGAGGTGCTGTCGCAGGAACTGGAGATCCAGCGGTTGCGCGCCGCGCTGCAGCGCATGCGCCGGCTGCGGCTGGAATGGGTGGTGCTGCGCGCGCCCACCCCCTTCAGCCTGCCGCTGATGGTGGAGCGCTTCCGCGAGCAGCTGAGCACCGAGAAGCTGGCCGACCGGCTGGCCCGCGTGCTGGCCGATTCCGAGGCCGCGCTAGCCGCCGCGGGGCCTACCCGCTCCCCTCGTCCAGGTGTGCGCCGGTTGCAGCCGGCGCGCCCTCGCGACAGATCTTAGCGCGTGATCGAATCGCTCGTCTCCGTATTGCTGCCCGATTGATAGCTGTAGCCCGATAGCGTCACACCGGTGACAGTGAACACGAAAGTGCCGCGATTCTTGCTGCTTGGCGATTGCAGGCTGGCCAGGCCGTTGGCGTCGGTGATGGCACTTGCGCTGCCCGATACCAGGCCGCTCCACTGGCCGCTCACCGTGGCGCCGGCCACTGGGCGACCCTGACCGTCGCGGATGATCACGTCGGCCATCGCCCGCGTGTTGCGGCTGTTGACCGTGACCAGCCGCATCGCAATGTTCGCCACGGACAACGGTTGCAGAAGCACTGCCGCACTTGCATTGACCGTCACGCTTCGCGTCGCGCTCAGGCCGGTGTTGTCGGTGACCTTCAACTGTGCCGCGTAGCTGCCCGGCAGGGTGTACACATGGCTTGCCGAAATGCCGCTGGCTGCGGTCGAACCGTCACCAAAATTCCATTCGTAGGCGACGATGCTGCCGTCGGGGTCGGACGAGCCGCTGCCCGAGAAGCCGACGGTCAGCGGCGCGGTGCCCGATGCGGGCGAGGCCGTCAACACGGCACTCGGGGGCTGGCCGGCTCCCGCCGGGGCGCTGCCGCTGACCGCATACTGACCTACGCTACCGTAACGTGCATAGCCCGTGCCCAGGGGATCGCCCTTGCCTGTGCCCAGCACACTCAGGTAGTAGGTCGCGGTCGTGGGCACGACATATGACAGCGACGCGGGCAGCGCGTCGATCGGGTTGGCGCTGGCCAGCAAGGTGCCGCTACCGTTGCGCAACTCGATCAGCAGGTCCAGGTTCGCCGACCGCGCGGCCGGCACGACGTTCAGCGTCAACGTGCCTGGCGCGCTGGTGAAACTGAACGTGTCGATGTCGTTGGGCCTTTCGATCACGCCGTTTGTGCTGAAGCTGGTGAGACCGTTCAGTGTCGTGCCCGTCAGAGCGGTGGCGGTCGCCGCCGTATCGCCATGGTCGTCGGGACGCGTCGGCAATCCATTTGTCGCCATGACGCTGTAATCGTCCTGGACGTTGTCTGCCGTCGCGTACTCACCCTTGCTCCACTGCACCAATGCTTGGTAGTAGCCGACGCCCATGATCGGCGCCCAGCCAGTGGCGCCGCTGCCGTGCCCCTGGTAATAACCACCTCCCGAATAGCCATCGTGCAGCAGACCCATGTTGTGACCCACCTCGTGCGAGATCGCCTCGGCCACGTACTTCTCGTTGCCTGCGCCGAGCGCGTCGTAGAACACCAGTGCGGGCTTGTAGTAGTCGGAGCTGTCGTCGAAGACGCCGATATAGGCCACGCCCCCGCAGTTGCAGCTGTAGACACCACTGCGGCTGGTGACCAACACCGTGGTGCCGAAGATCTGGTCGGTCGAGCCGTTGCGCGTCAGTACATCGGCGCTTGGCGCTTCGGTGGTGACGTTCACGTCGAAAGGCGAGAAGTCCTCGGCGACGCGCTGCCAGATGTACTGGATGCGCTGCAGCTCCGCGGTGGAAAACGAATAGGGCACGCCATCGACGTCGAAGGGCAATGCGGTGAGCGTCGTGTTGCTGCCGTTCCATGCCGTGCCACTCAACATCGCGCCTTTGAAGTTAAGGTAGATCGTGCGCTTGGCACCGGCGCGACTGTGCAGCGCGAAGGTCTGGTCCAGCGGCAACAACTGGCCATCGAGCATGCTCGATGGCGCGCTTGGCGTCGAGTCGGCAGGCAATGGCACGTCGAGTTCCTCCTCGACAAACAGCCGCCCACGTTTGTCGATCTTCAACCGGCGATCACGCAGGAGCATGTTGCGGAATTCTTCCGGCGACTTGCCATACCAGTCGGCGACTTCGGCCAGCCGGTTGCCGAGCAGGTCGATCGCACGCTGGCCGGACGACTTGCGATCGGCCAGTTCAAGCTGAGGGAAGGGGCGCTTCGCCGGATGGGACTTCGACGCCGTCGTGGCGGGCGCCTCGGCAGCCAGCGTCGTACCGACTGGAAGCACCGAGAACAGCGTGGCTAGGACTGCGCGGACGAATGCGTTCATGCGATGACTCGCTTCGAGGTGGTTGTTGACGGGATGCCGTGGAACTCTATGAATCGCGCTGGAGCGAAGCTGAAAGCAATCGTGTCGAATCCTTTCAGTGGGTCCGATCAGGTGTGTGCTGGTGCGCGGCATCGCGCGCTCACTGTCGGCTATCGATTCGCCCAACGATGCGGGCCAGGCCGCAGGCTGAAGCACCGGAAGCTCCTGAGGATGGAGGCAGGTTGCATCGAATCATTTGGTTTCCACTCCGCGGCATCGATCACGGTCGGTTACGTAGGCAAAGACGCAGAATCACCGCCATGAAGATCTGGCTCACCATCGCGGCGCTTGTGTGGTTAGTGCAGGGCCATGCCGCAGTCGCGACGCTGGAAGGCAAGGTCACACGCGTCACCGACGGCGACAGCCTGTGGTTGCAGCCGGCGGCCCCGGCGGCCCCGGTGGAGTTGCGGCTCGAAGGCATCGATGCACCGGAGATCTGCCAGGCCTGGGGGCCGGAGGCCAAGCGTGCGCTGTCCGAGCTGGTGTTGGACAAGCAGGTCAGCGTGCGCACGGTCGGCCGTGACACCCACGGCCGCACGCTGGGCACCTTGTTTCTGGACGGCCAGAACATCAACAAGACGTTGGTGCAGGAGGGCCATGCCTGGAGCACGCGCTACAAGTACGACCGCGGGCCCTACGTGGCCGACGAGCGCATGGCGCGTGCGCTGAGCCGCGGCTTCAATCGCGATGGCGGCGCCGTGATGCCGCGCGACTTCCGCAACCTGAACGGGCCCTGCCAGGCGCCCGTGGCGGCCGCGCCCACGGCAGCGCCTCCGGCCACGGCAGCGCCCGCGGCCACTTCGACGCCGAAGCTCGCGCCAGTGGCGGCCGCGCCGGCCGCGGCCCCTGGCGCCAGGCGCTGTGACGGCCGCACCCGCTGCTCGCAGATGACCTCCTGCGCCGAAGCCACCTGGTTCCTGAAGAACTGCCCCGGCGTGGAGATGGACGGCGATCGCGACGGCATCCCCTGCGAGCGGCAGTGGTGCCAGCCCTGAGCGCGCGAAGCGCGCAGGCGGTGTTTCGATCCAGCGTCTGGGCGACGCGTCGAGAGGGCCTGGCGCGGCGGGCGCCTCGCGGCCAGGATCGGGCCTTCGACGTCATGTGAAAGGGCGGCCGTGCCGTAGCGGCTTGGCCCCGTGGACCTGAGGCCTACGCCGCCCGGTGCCCCTTGGGCGATGGCCTCAGGGCCATGCCGAGAAGCGTCAGCGCGGCAAATCCCGCCCCTGCATAGAAAGTGAACGCCGAGCCCATCGTGTCCCACAGCACACCCGCAGTGACGCTCGAGGCGAGCAGCGCCAGGCCGCTCAGCAAGTTGAAGAAGCCGTAGGCGGTGCCGCGAAGGTCTTCAGGCGCCGCACCGGCGACCATGGCCGCGAGCAGTCCCTGCGTCATGCCCATGTGCATGCCCCAAAGCGCCACCCCGATCCCCAGGCCGATCCAGGAACTGGCGCAGGCCAGCACCAGGTCCGCTGCGATCAGCACCACCAGGCCTGCGCCCAGCAGCCTGCCGTGATCCACCGTGTCGGACAGCTTGCCGAACGGATAGGAGGAGATTGCATACACCAGGTTCATGGCCACCATCACCAGTGGCACCCAGGCGATCGGCACCTCGAGCTGCGAGGCCCGCAGCACGAGGAACGCCTCGCTGAAACGCGCCAGCGTGAACACGGCGCCCAGGCCCACTACCCACCAGTAGCCACGATCGAGCCGGGCGAGCGCTTCGCGGCGTACCGGGTTCACGGCGCCACGTGCCCGGCCCTTCTCGGGTTCGCGAATGCCCACCACCAGAAGCAGCACGGCGAGCGCGCCGGGGATGACAGCCACCCAAAAGACCGCGCGGAAATTGTTGGCCCAGACCAGCATCAGTCCGGTGGCCAGCAACGGACCGGCGAAGGCCCCCACGGTGTCGAGTGACTGGCGCAAGCCGAAGGCGGCACCGTGAATGCCGGGAGGCGTGATGTCGGCGAGCAGTGCGTCGCGCGGTGCGCCGCGGATGCCCTTGCCGACCCGGTCGATGAAGCGGGCCGCAACCACCGCGCCGGCACCGTTGGCCAGCGCAAACACGGGCTTCGTCAGCGCGCCCATCGCGTAGCCCAAGACGGCCAGACCCTTGCGCTTGCCCAGGTAGTCGCTGAGCGCGCCGGAGAACACCTTCGAGATCAGCGCGGTCGACTCTGCCAATCCTTCGATGATGCCGACCCCCAGCACGCTGACGCCGAGCGTGCCGACGAGGAACAAGGGCAGCAGGCTGTGGATCATCTCCGACGAGATGTCCATCAACATGCTTACCAAGCCCAGTATCCACACGCCCGCAGGCATGGAGACCGGGCCGACCGCCTTGGGCGAGTCTCTGGATCCGATGCCGATCATGTGGCGGTCGCCCTGAGACTGCGAGAGCGGCCGGCAGCTGCACGCAGAAGATGAAAGCCGGCATCCATGGTGCACAGGTTAACTCCGCCTCGGCTGCCACGGACGGCCTGTTATGGAGTCCAAGCCTCGATGCGCGGGGAGCCACTGGACGGGCCGCTGCATCTCGGCAATGCGCTGGACCTGCCGCCGCGCCATGGCGGAGCGAACACGCATCGATCTGAGCCGCCGCCGTCGAGCACTTTGCGGCAGCATTCGGGATATCACTGCGGAACTCTGGCGTGCAAGCCTTCATCGACTTCACCCCCCTGCCACGGCCCAGCCCGCAACGCGAGGCCATCGGCGCGCTGACGCGCCGCCCCGAGCCCGAACTGATTCCAGGCCTGCTGCAGGCCGCGCGGCTCGACCCGGCGCAGGCCGAAGCCGCCCACGAACTGGCGCTGAAGCTCGCGCGCGGCCTGCGCGAGCGCAAGGCGGGTCTGGGCCGCGCCGGGCTGGTGCAGGGCCTGCTGCAGGAGTTCGCGCTCAGCTCGCAGGAGGGCGTGGCGTTGATGTGCCTGGCCGAGGCGCTGCTGCGCATCCCCGACACGGCCACGCGCGATGCGCTGATCCGCGACAAGATCGCGCGCGGCGACTGGCGCGCGCACCTTGGTGCCAGCCCGTCGCTCTTCGTCAACGCCGCGGCCTGGGGGCTGCTGCTCACCGGCAAGCTGGTGGCCACGCACAGCGACGAGGGCCTGGGCGCGGCGCTGAAGCGCGTGGTGGGCCGCGGCGGCGAGCCGCTGATCCGCAAGGGCGTGGACCTGACGATGCGGCTGATGGGCGAGCAGTTCGTCATCGGCGAGACCATCGCGCAGGCGTTGGCCACCGCGCGCCAGCGCGAAGCGCACGGATTCCGCCATTCCTACGACATGCTCGGCGAAGCGGCGCTGACCGACGCCGACGCGCGCCGCTACCTGGCGGCCTACGAACAGGCGATCGACGCCATCGGCGCGGCCGCCGCGGGCCGTGGCATCCGCGAGGGCCCGGGCATCTCGATCAAGCTGTCGGCGCTGCACCCGCGTTATGCGCGCGCTCAAGTACAGCGCGTGCACGCCGAGCTGTACCCGCGGCTGCTGGGGCTGGCGCTGCGCGCCCGCGCGCATGACATCGGGCTGAACATCGACGCCGAGGAGGCCGACCGGCTGGAGCTGTCGCTGGAGCTGCTGCAGCGCCTGTGCCGCGAGAGCGCTCTGGCCGGCTGGCACGGCATCGGCTTCGTCATCCAGGCGTATCAGAAGCGCTGTCCGGCGGTGATCGACTGGCTCGTTGAACTGGGCCGCGCCACCGGCCACCGGCTGATGGTGCGGCTGGTCAAGGGCGCGTACTGGGACAGCGAGGTCAAGCGCGCGCAGCTCGACGGCCAGGCCGGCTACCCGGTGTACACGCGCAAGGCCTACACCGACGTCGCCTACCTGGCCTGCGCCAGGAAGCTGCTCGACGCGCCCGACGCGGTGTTCCCGCAGTTCGCCACGCACAACGCGCACACGCTCGCCGCCGTCTATCAGCTTGCCGGCGGCGCCGACGCCGGGCCCGAGCGCTGCGAGTTCCAGTGCCTGCACGGCATGGGTGAGCCGCTGTACGAGCAAGTCGTCGCACCGGTGGCCGAAGGTGGCCTGGGCCGCGCCTGCCGCATCTACGCGCCTGTGGGCACGCACGAGACGCTGCTCGCCTACCTGGTGCGCCGGCTGCTGGAGAACGGCGCCAACACCTCCTTCGTGCATCGCATTGCCGATGCCTCGCTGCCGCTGGAGGAACTGGTCGAGGATCCGGTGCGCACGGTGCAGGCGCTGGGCCAGCGCGAAGGCGTGCTCGGCCTGCCGCATCCGGCGATCCCGCTGCCGGCCGCGCTGTACGGCGCGTCCAGGAGCAACTCGCGCGGCCTGGACCTGGCCGACGAAACCACGCTGGCCGAGCTCGGCGCCGCGCTGCAGGCGAGCCACGACCGCGCTTTCAGCGCCGAGCCGCTGCTGGCCGCGCCCGCGCGGCCCGAAGCGCCGCAGCCGGTGCGCAACCCGGCCGACCGCAACGACGTCGTCGGCACGGTGCACGAGGCCTCGGCCGCCGACGTGCAGGCGGCGCTGGCCGCGGGCGAGGGCGCGGCAGCGTCGTGGGCTGCGGTGCCGCCGGCCGAGCGCGCGACGCTGCTGGAGCGCGCGGCCGATCGTCTGGATGCCGAGCGCCTGGCGCTGATCGCGCTGCTGGTGCGCGAAGCCGGCAAGACGGTGGCCAATGCCGTCTCCGAAGTGCGCGAGGCCATCGACTTCCTGCGCTACGACGCGCAGCAGCTGCGTCAGGGCTGGGCCAACGACACGCACCTGCCGCTCGGCCCAGTGCTATGCATCAGCCCGTGGAACTTCCCACTGGCGATCTTCACCGGCCAGGTGGCGGCGGCGCTGGCTGCCGGCAACCCGGTGTTGGCCAAGCCGGCCGAACAGACGCCGCTGGTGGCCGCGGCGGCCGTGCGCGCGCTGCATGCGGCCGGCGTGCCGCGCGCCGCGCTGCAGTTGCTGCCGGGCCGCGGCGAGACGGTCGGCGCCGCGCTGGTGGCCGACCGGCGCGTGCAGGGCGTGGTCTTCACCGGCTCCACCGAGGTGGCGCGGCTGCTGCAGCGCCAGCTCGCGCAGCGCCTGGGCGCCGACGGCCGCCCGGTGACGCTGATCGCCGAGACCGGCGGACAGAACGCGATGGTCGTCGACTCCTCGGCGCTGGCCGAGCAGGTGGTGGCGGACGCGCTGGCTTCGGCCTTCGACTCCGCCGGCCAGCGCTGCTCGGCGCTGCGCGTGCTGTGCGTGCAGCGCGATGTCGCCGACCGCGTATTCGCGATGCTCGAAGGCGCGGCGGCCGAGCTGTGCGTCGGCAACCCGCGCGCGCTCGCCACCGACGTCGGCCCGGTGATCGACGAGGACGCGCGCGCCGGCATCGAGCGCCACCTGCAGCAGATGGCCGCGCGCGGGCGCCGCATCGCGCGCCCGGCGCTGCCCGACGCCGCGCTGTCCGGCTGCTTCGTCGCGCCGGCCCTCGTCGAGATCGAATCGCTGGCCGAGCTGGAGCGCGAGGTCTTCGGCCCGGTGCTGCACCTGTTGCGCTACGAGCGAGACACCATCGACGCGCTGCTGCAGCAGATCGACGCCACAGGTTACGCGCTGACGCTGGGCGTGCACACGCGCATCGACGAGACCGTGGCCCGCGTGCTCGGCGCGGCGCGCGCCGGCAATGTCTACGTCAACCGCAATATCGTCGGCGCGGTGGTCGGCGTACAGCCCTTCGGCGGCGAAGCGCTGTCGGGCACCGGCCCCAAGGCCGGCGGCCCGCTGTACCTGCTGCGGCTGCTGCGGCGCGCGCCGGCCGATGCCGCGCAGCAGGCACTGCGGCGCTGCGGTGTCGCGCTGGCCGAGCCGCCGCTGCGCGGGCTGAGCCTGGGTGCGGCGCCCGACGACGGCCTGGCGCGGCTGCAGCACTGGGCGCAGCAGATGGGCCACGACGCGCTGGCGCAGGCCTGCACGGCCTACGCAGCGCGCGCGCCGCAGCCCGGACCGCGGCAGCTGCCCGGCCCCACCGGCGAGAGCAACCTCTATGCGCTGCAGCCGCGCGCGGCGGTGCTGTGCCTGGCCGACGGCGACGAGGACCGGCTGCTGCAACTGGCGGCGGTGCTGGCGGCAGGCGGCCGCGCGCTGTGGCCGGCCGCCGATGCGACGTTGCACGTGGTGCTGCCCGAGTCGCTGCGCGGCCGCGTGCGGCGGGTGCAGGACTGGACCCGCAGCGAAGTGCATTTCGATGCCGTGCTACTGCACGGCGGCGCGGCGCGGCGTCTGCAGGTGGCGGCGCAGCTGGGGCAGCGGCCGGGGCCGATCGTGACGCTGCATGCCTTCGACCCGGGCGACGCGGCCGTTCCGCTGGAGCGGCTGATGGTCGAGCGTTCGGTGTCGATCAACACCGCCGCGGCCGGCGGCAACGCCAGCCTGATGGTCATCGGCTGAAGCCTCAACCGCCCAGCGCCTGCTGCAGTTCCAGCGCACTATGCAACAGCCGCGCGGCCTGCGCTTCACTCAGCAGCCGCTGCAGTTCAGTGCGATGTGCGGCGTCGCCCGGCGAACGTGCCGCCTGGACCCGTGCACGAGCCGCCGCCGCATGGTGCGTGGCCCATAGATTGGGTTCGTCGCGCACGTAATGCTCCAGCCGGGCGGCGAGGCGCAGCACCTCGTCGTGCCGGCCCTGCGCCAGGCGCAACCGCATTGCCTCGGGCAGCGCGACCAGGTGGCAGTGCGCCACCGCACCCTGGTCCAGCATGTCCTCGGCCCGGCGCAGCGTCGCCTCGCGTGCCTGTTCGTCAGCCGTGCATGCCGCGATCTCGATCTGCGCCAGCGCGCCGCCGAAGGCCTGGCCATTCACTTCGAGGCACAGCCGCCAGGCGTCGCGCGCCGTTGCCAGCGCCTCGTCGCGCGCGCCAGCGCGGCGTAGCGCACCGGCCAGCCCGACCAGGCTGACCATCTCGAAGCGCTTCATGCCGACCTCGTGCGACAACTGCACCGCGCGCCGCAGCATGGCCAGCGCCTGCGGGTCGCCCATCCAGCTCATCACCAGCCCCAGCGATTCGGCGACCATCGCCTCGGCATTGCGGTGCGACAGCGCGACCGCCGCATCGCCGGCCGCCTGCAGCTCGCGCAGGCCGTCGTCGGCGCGACCGTGCCAGGCGCAGCACCAGCCGACCATCGCGCGGTTCATGACCGCGAAGCGCAGCGCGCCGGCGCGCTCGCAGGCGGCGACGCAGCGCTCGAACGCCGCCAGCGCCGAGTGCATGCGGCTGGCGGCGTAGTGCGCATCACCCAGCCCGGACAGCGCCTGCGCTTCGGCCTGCGCATCGCCGCAGGCCAGTGCCAGCTCCAGCGCCCGCTGGTGCTCGCGCGCGCAGGCGGCGACGTCGCCGCGCGCAAAGCACAGGTTGCCGCGCAGGTAGTGGATGTCCGACTGCCAGCGCGTCGCGCCCTGCCGCAGCGCCACCGGTTCGGCGGTGTCCAGTGCGGCCCAGGCGGCATCCACCTGCGCCAGCAGCCGGTGCACTGTCGCCAGCTCGTAGTGCGCGCGCGCCGCCTCGGTTTCGCCGGCGGCGGCGTCGCGGGCCTGCGCGAAGGCGGCCAGCGCCTCGCTGTTGCGCCCCTGTTCGCGCAGCGTCTCGCCCAGCAACAGCGCCAGCGCGTGGCGATCGGCGGGCGTCGTGGCGCAGGCCAGGCCGTGCTCGGCCAGGGACTGCGCCTCGGCCCAGCGCCAGTGCTGTGCCGCGTCCCGCGCCGCGTCGTGGAAGGCGGCCGCGGCCTGCGGGCTGTCGGCCTGCAGCAGGTGCTCGGCGTGCAGGCCGGCGTCGCGCGTCGCGCACCAGGCGGCGGCGCGCAGGTGCAACTCGCGCCGCCGCGTCTTCAACAGCGAGGCGTAGGCGCCGTCGCGGATGAGCGCGTGCACGAACTGCGCGCCGTCGTCGTCGGGGCGCAGCAGGCCGGCATCGGCCAGCGGCTGCAGCCGCGGCGCGTCGACCAGCGCGCGCCAGGCGTCGAGCGCAAAACGCTGGCCCAGCACCGAAGCCGCCTGCAGCGCCGCCTTGTCGGCCGGCGCCAGCCGGTCCAGCCGCGCCAGCACCAGCGACTGGATCGAGCCGGGCAGCGCATCGCGCAGTGCCTCGCCGGCCGAGCGCAGCAGCTGCTCCAGGAACAGCGGGTTGCCGCCGGCGCGTGCCACGCAGCGCCGTGCCAGGTCGGCATCGTCGCCGGCCAGGTGCTGCGCCAGCGCCTGCGCGTCGGCTTCGGCGAGCGCGTTCAGGTCCAGCGTCAGCGCCGGCAGCGCAGTGGCGTGCGTGCGCCGCGCGGCGTCGAAGGTTTCGGATTGCGGCCGCGTGGTCACCGCCAGCAGCAGCGGCTGGTCGTGGCAGCCGGCGGCGATGCGCGCCAGCAGCGCCAGGGTGGGCGCCTCGGCCCAGTGCAGGTCCTCCAGCGCCAGCAGCAGGGCGCTGCCGGCGCCGCGCCAGTGCAGCAGCGCGACCAGCGCGTCGGCGCTGCCGCGCTCGCGCGCCGCGCTGTCCAAGGCCGCAAAGGCGGCCTGCGCCGCTTCGGGCACGGCCAGGCCGAGCAGCGCGAACAGGTGCGCCTGCTGCCGTTCGCCCAGGCGGGCCTCGGCCAGGCGTGCGCCCAGCGCCTGCGCATCGGCAGGCGGCTGCAGCTGCAGCAGATCGCCGACCAGGGCACGCAGCGCCGCCTCGCCGCGCGCCGGGCCGAAGTCGGGCACCGCCGCGCCGAAGGGTGCCGCACCGGCGGCGCGCGCCACCGCCACCACCTCCTGCAGCAGCCGCGACTTGCCGATGCCGGGCTCGCCGCGGATCACCAGCCAGCGCGCCTGACCGGCATCGATGCAGGCGCGCAGCGCGGAGCGCGCATGCTGCAGCTCGTCGTTGCGGCCGATCAGCGGCGCGGCCGGTGGCAGCTCGACCTCGCGCAGCAGCCGCCAGGGCTGCAGCGCGGCGGCCTTGCCTCGCACGGTGGCCGGCGGCAGCCTCTCTGCCTGGAAATGCGCCGACACCATGCGCCAGGTGTCGTCGCCGACGACGATGTCGCCGGCCTCGGCCAGCTTCAGCAGCCGCGCAGCGGTGTTGACCGCGTCGCCGGTCAGCGCGTGCCGGCCCTGGTGCGGCGCGCAGGGTTGCACCACCACTAGACCGCTGTGGATGCCGGTGTGCAGGTCGATGCGCACGCCCAGCCGCGGCGCATGGCGCGCGCCCAGTTCGCGCACCGCAGCGTGCAGTTGCAGCGCGGCGCGCAGCGCGTGCAGCGCATCGTCGCGCCCGGCCTGCGGAACGCCGAACAGCGCCATGATCTCGTCGCCCACGACCTGGTTGACGATGCCGCCGTGGGCCTCGACCACATCGGTGGCCAGCGTGCGCAGCTCGGCCATCAGCGCCACCACCTCCTCGGGGTCGACGCGCTCGTTCAGCGCGGTGTAGCCGGACAGGTCGCTGAAGACGATGGTGGCCCAGCGGCGCTCGCCGGCGGCGTCCTCGGTGGCCGCGCTGCCGGCGGCCTGCCCGCAGCGGGTGCAGAAGCGCTGCTGCGGCTGCAGGCCGGCACCGCAGCCGGCGCAGCGCGGCGACAGCGGCTGGCCGCATTGGCCGCAGAAGCGCGCGTCGCCGGCATTGGCATGGCCGCAGCCGTCACAGCTCAGCAGGTCCATGGGCCCGATATTGAGCGCTGCCGCGCAGCGCGTCCAGCCCCCGGCTCAACGCATCAGCGTTGCGCAAAGTCCAGCAGGTGGCGCACCAGCGCTTCGGGTTGCTGCAGCATCGGGAAGTGGCCGCAGGGCATTTCCACCACCTGCCAGCCGGGCTGCTGGCGCACGCGCTGGCGCATCGCGTCGATGGTCGGGTAGGCGGGCTGCGTGCAGTCGATGAAGAGCCGCGGCAGCGATGCCACCCACTTGCCGTCGTAGTGCAGCGGCACGCGGTACATGCCGAAGGGGTGCGGGACGTGGCGGCGCAGCAGCCAGTCGCGGTCGGCGCCTTCCAGGCCGAAGTCGCGCGGGTCGGGCGGCGGCAAGGCGTTGTCGTGCTGTGCGGCGGCGGCACGCCGCGCGGCCACCACCTCGGGCGGGTGCGCGTCGCCCCAGCCCTCGCCGGGCAGCGGCACCATCGCGTCCACGTAAACCAGGCCGCGCACACTCGTCGGGTCACGCGTGCGCAGCGCAGCGGCCGCACCGGTGATGACCATGCCGCCGTAGCTGTGGCCCACCAGCACCGCACCCTGCAGTTCCTCGGCCTGCACCAGGCCCAGCAGGTCGTCGATGTGCGTCTGCAGGCCGATGTCGGGTGTGCGCAGGTGCGCGCGCTCGCCGTCGCCGGTGAGCGTGAGCGCATGCACCTCGTGCCCGGCGGCGCGCAGCGGCCCCAGCACGCGGCGCCAGACCCAGGCGCCGCCCCAGGCGCCGTGCACCAGCACCAGCGGTGGTTTCGTGGCGGGGCTCGTCATCGCCTCCTCTCGCTCAGCCTTCGATCGCGAAGCTCAGGCCCGCGTTCGCCTTCAGCCTTGCGATCAGCTTCTCGCCCATCGCCGGCGCGGGGGTCCAGATGCCGCCAGCCAGCGCGGGCACGTCGCAGAGCAGGCACACCGCGCTCTCGGCAATCATCTTGCTGGTGGAGCCGTAGCCGGGGTCGCGGTCGCCCTTGACGCCGGCGCTCAGGCGGTGGCCCTGCGCATCCTCGGCCAGGAACAGCAGGTCGTAGAAGCCGCTGTCGCGCTCGGCCTTCGACGGTCCTTCGCCAGGTTTCGGGCCACCTTCGCCGCCCAGCGACTTGTCGCCGGCCACGGCCTGCGCGATCTGCTCGCCTTTCGCGCCAGGGCCGGTGATCAGCATCTCGTCGTAGACGAAGTCGGCGCCGTAGGCCTGGCCCAGGAGGAAGTTCGAGCGGTGCACGTTCTTGGTGTTGATGGCCGCCATCACGAAGGGCGCCACCCAGATGCCCTCGCCGCCCACCAGCCCCAGCGCGTCGTCGACCATCGGCTTGTTGCCCGAGGGTTGCTTCGGCCCTTCGAAGCCCGGCGTCAGGCTGAAGGGACTGCGCAGCCAATCCAGCACGCGGGGGTCCTTCGCCGCGGCAGCCATCGTCGCCCTCAGGCTCGCCGCGGTGCCGCCGGAGAACGTGCCCTTCATCTTGCGCACCCGGCCGCGCACGCGCGGCGCGGCATGGCCGAAGCGCTGGCGGAAGGCCTGCTGCAGGAAGAACACGCCCAGGTCGAAGGGGATGGAGTCGAAGCCGCAGGAGAATACGATGCGTGCGCCGCTGGCCTGCGCCGCGCCATGGTGCGCGTCGATCATCTGCCGCATCCAGGCCGGCTCGCCGCACAGGTCCACGTAGTGCACACCGCTGCTGGCGCAGGCGGCCAGCAGCTCGTGGCCGTACAGCTGGTAGGGCCCGACGGTGCTCAGCACCAGCCGCGTGCGCTGCATCAGCTGCGCCAGCGAGGCCGGGTCTTGCACGTCGGTCACCACCAGCGGCGTGTCGGCCGGTGCGCCGATCTCGTCGCGCACCGCGGCCAGTTTGGCAGCGTCGCGCCCGCCCATCGCCCAGCGCAGGCCTTCGGCGTTGCGGCCATTGGGGTGGCGCTGCGCCATGTACTCGGCCACCAGCCGGCCGGTGAAGCCGCTGGCGCCATGGATGACGATGTCGAAGTCCTTGTTCATGTCGAGTTCCGGTGGGGTGTTTGTCGCGAAGACCTGCGGCATTGTGCGCGCGCGCCGCGTTTCAGCCGGCGCGGACGTAGCCCGGTGCGCGCGGGTCGCGTTCGCAACCGCCGTAGCGCACGCCGTCGGGAAAGTATTCGGCGCCGAGCTGCACCTTGCCTGCGGTTTCGGCACCGGCCAGGTGTTCGATGCAGGCCAGCATCATGTCGATGCCGGCCGATACGCCGGCCGAGGTCCACACCGAGCCGTCCTGCACGAAGCGCTCTTCGACCACCTGCACGCCGGGCAGCGTGCGCAGCCGCGGCAGCATGCCCCAGTGGGTGGTGGCGCGGCGGCCCTGCAGCAGCCCGGCGGCATGCAGCACCAGCGAGCCGGTGCACACCGACATCACCAGCTGCGCCTGCGCGGCCTGGCGGCGCACGAAGTCCACCAGCACCAGGTTGTGCACCTCGGTGCGCGTGCCCTGGCCACCGGGCACCAGCAGCGCGTCCAGCGGCGGGCAGGCGGCGAAGTCGCAGTGCGGCAGCACGCGCATGCCCTTGGCGCATTCGACCGGCGCGTCCTGCTGCGCCACCAGCAGGCATTCGGGCGGGCCACCGGCATACAGGCTCCACAGGCGCAGCATCTCCCAGGGGCCGACGAAGTCGAGTTCCTCAGCGCCGGGAAACAGCAGGATGCCGAAACGCTGGGGGATCATCGGCGGGCCTCCTTAGGGTGTGGGGATGTGGCAGTCTCGTTCAGGCTGTCCAGGAAGGCCAGCAGGTCCTCGGTCTCCTGCGGGCTCAAGCGCAGCGGCAGCAGCAGCTTCTCGCCGTCGGCATGCAGTCGCTCTTCGTTCAGCTCGGAATAGTGGCGCAGCACCTCGCGCAGCGTGGCCGCACTGCCGTCGTGGAAGTAGGGCGCGCTGAGGCGCAGGTTGCGCAGGGTCGGCACCTTGAACTCGCCGTAGTGGCGGTGCTCCAGCGCCACATGCGCAGTGCTGGTGGCCGTGCTGCGCGCCGGGTCGTCGTTGAACGGGCCCAGCAGGTTGTAGCGGCTGGCCTGCAGCTTGCGGATGCCGCCGTGGCGCCCCGGGTCCACCCGGCCCGGCTCGGCGAAGTGCGGCAGCCCCAGGTCGTGGAACTCGCCGTTGCTGAAGCTGGGGCCCAGGTGGCAGGTGTAGCAGCGCCCACGGCCCAGGTACAGGGCCAGCCCGCGCTGCGCGGCCTGCGGGTAGCGCGCCGCGGCGTCGCGGTCGCCGCGCGCCACCGCGTCGCGGAACTCGTCGAAGGGCGTGCGGCCGCTGCGCAGCGTGGCCTGCCAGGCGGCCAGCGCCTTGGCCACGTCCACGGCCACGCGCTCGTCGTCGGGCCCGGGCGACTGGCCGAAGGCGTCCGCGTAGCCCTGGCGCAGCGCGGGCGTGTCGCGCACCGTGCGCGCCACCGAGGCCAGGCTGCCGCCCATCTCGCGCGCGTCAAGCAGCGGCCGAAGGCTCTGCGCCCAGAGGTTGTCGTTGGCGCCGTCCCAGCCGAACCAGCGCTGCAGGTCCAGGTCGTGCAGCGCCAGCGTGTTGCGGTCGCCGCGCGCCAGGCCCACGCCGCGCGGCAGGCCGTCGCTGAAGCCCAGCGCCGCCTGGTGGCAGCTGGCGCAGGCGATGCGGCCGTTGGCCGAAAGCGCCGGCTCGTGGAAAAGCTGTCGGCCGAAGGCGATGGCCGCGGGCTGGCCCCAGACGCGGTTGGACGGGTCGGGCTGCGGCGGCGGCGGCCAGGGGCCGAAGGCCAGGATGCGCGGGATGTCCTCGTCGTGTAGCGCCGAGGGCAGCGGCTCGGCCGCCGCCAGCAGCGCCACCGTGGCCAGCAGAGCCGCCAGGCGCTTCACTGCACGGTCAGCAGCTGCGCCAGCCGGCGTGGGGCGCCGGCCGCGTCGCGCCATTCGAAGACCAGCTCCCAGCGGCCGGGCATGTGGAACATCAACCCGTCGGCGCGGTAAAGGCCCGCGCCCTGCGCCTTGACGCTGGGCCGGTAGTTCATGCCGTGCTTGTGCTCGGGCATCGTCGCATCGACGCGCAGCGCGGCCGGCAGCGCCTGGCCGGCCGGCACGCACAGCGCGATGTCGAGTGCGAAATGCCGGCCCACCGGCACCGGGCTGGGCGCGGCACGCCAGGCGACCTGCCAGCCCTCGCCGGTCAGTGTCTGCCGGCCGGCGCCGAGCGACTCGCCGCAGGCCCAGGCGCTCGCCGCGCCGCCGGCCAGCGCGGCGGCCAGCAGCAGCCGCGTCACGGTGCGCCCGGCTTCCAGTGCGCGAACAGCGCCTCGCCGTTGCGCCAGGCGATGCGTTCGGCCAGCGGCGCGGGCAGGTCGGCCAGCCAGGCGCGCGCCCACTGCGCATGCTCGACCAGGTAGTGCCAGCGCTCGGGCGTGAAGGTGTCGGTGCCGACCATGAAGCGGTCGGGGAACTCGGTGAACAGCGCCTTCCATTCCGGCGCCACCTTGCCGCCGCTGCCGTGCTCGCTGCGGTAGGCCAGGTCGCACCACAGGTTCTTGTGCTTGCGCAGCATCGCGGCCACGGCCTCGGGCCGCTCGAAGCCCGAATGCGCCCAGAGGATGCGCGCCTGCGGGTACTGCTTGAACAGCCGCTCCACCGCGTCGGCGTCGCTGTGCGCATGCAGCACCAGGCCATACTGCCTGGCCAGCTGCACCATGCGCCGCGGCACCGGCAGATCGGCATCCGCGCCGAACAGGTGGAACTCGCCGACCGCCGCGTAGCGCGCGTTCTTCAGGCGCTCTTCCAGAAAGGCGGCGACGCTGTCGTCGCGCACCCAGGTGCTCGTTTCGGCGCGGGTGCGGTACGGGCGCAGCGAGGGGATCACGATGTCCGGCGCCTCGGCCAGCAGCTTCTGCGTGCCGGCATCGCCCGAGCTGGAGACCAGCGCGCGCTTCAGCCCGGCCTTGCGCAGGATCTCGGCCGCCTGGCGCGGCGGCGTCAACTCCACTGCGTCGTGGCTGTAGTGCACGTGGGCGTCGAAGATCGGCAGTTCGGCAGCGCGTGCCGGCAGGGCCGCGACGAGCAGGCAGGCAAGCAGACTGAACAAGCGCATGATGTTCTCCGGCGACAAGGCCAGCTAGTCTGCCGCAGACTCGGGCTGCGTGCTGGCCACCACCCATTCCGCATAGGGCGCGTGGGCCTGCGCCACCGGCAGCGCATGGATCGCCGGCAGCTCGTAGGGGTGGGCCTCCCGCAGGGCGGTCTGCAGCGCGGGCACCAGCGCCGCGCGGGTCTTCAGCAGCAGGCGGAATTCGGGCTCGTGTTCCACCGCACCCTGCCAGCGGTAGATGCTTTCGATGGCGGTGATCTGCGCACAGGCGGCCAACCGGCGCTCGACCATGTCGCGCGCCAATGCGCGTGCCGCATCGGCCGTGCCGACGGTGGTGACCACCAGCCAGGGCAGTTCGGTTGCATTGGCGTCGGCCATCGGCACCTACAGGCTCATCAGACCGCGCCGCGGCGTGGTGGTGCCGACGCTCGTCGCGGACACCGGCGCGCCGGCCTCGCGCAGCGCGTCGCGGTGGCGGGCGATGGGTGTGCGCGCACTCAACTCCTCGAAGCCCCGCAGGGCCTCGAAGGCCGGTAGCGCCAGCGCACGATCCACGTAGGCCGCGGTTCGCGGCCAGCGCGCCGGGTCGGTGCGCCAGCGTCCCCAGCCGGCATTGCGGAAGAACGCGGCGATGGCCACGTCGGCGCGGCCCAGGGCGCCGAACAGCCAGCCCTCTGCCGGCAGCTGACCTTCCAGGTAATCCAGGGCCTGCGGAATCTCGACCTCGCGGGCATGCTGCAGCACCGCCTCGTCCGGCGGCTCTCCCCAGACGAAGCGGCGGATTGTCAACTGGTTGAACAGATGCCAGATGAAGGCCTCGCCCAGCTTGGAATCGGCGTACTCCTCGAACCAGCGGGCACGGGCGCGAGCGGCCGGGCCGGCGGGCAGAAGCGGCGGTTCGAGGTAACGCTCGTCGAGGTACTCGCAGATCACGGTGGAGTCGGCCAGCGCGAATTCCCCGTCGACCAGCACCGGCACGCGCCGCAGCGGGCTCAGGCCGGCAAAGCGCTCGTCAGCGAAGAAGGGCACGATCGGGTCGATGGTGTAGGGCACCCGCTTCAGGGCCAGGCACACCAGCACCTTGCGCACGTAGGGCGACAGGTACGAACCGATGACGTGGACGGTGGGCAGGTCCATGGCAGGCTGCAGATGGCGCGGCAGTGCGCGAGTCTGTGCAGCATAGCGGCCGGTTCAACGCATTGTCATCACCGGCCATCCGCGCTCGGCCGCCACCGCGGCCAGCCGCGCGTCGGGATTCACCGCGACCGCGCGCTGCACTGTACTGAGCAGCGGCAGGTCGTTGATCGAATCGCTGTACAGCATCGATTGGCATTCGTCCAGTTGCAGCCGATGCGCGGCCAGCCAGTCGTGCAGCCGCTGCACCTTGCCCTCGCGCATGTTCGGCACGCCGCTGCAACGGCCGGTGAAGCGGCCGTCGGTGTCGATCTCGCATTCGGTGGCGATCAGCGCGCTGATGCCCAGGTGCACCGCGCTGAGCTCGCTCAGGAAACGGCAGGTGGCGGTGGTCAACACCACCAGGTCGCCGGCATCGTGGTGCCGCGCCACCAACTGCAGCGCCGCGTCGCCGATGCGCGGCTTGACACGCGTTTCGACGAACTCGCGGCGCAGAGTCTGCCAGTCGCCGGCGCTGCGGCCCGCGAGCGTGCCGATGTAGAACTCGCAGAAGTCCTGCGCGCTGACCTGACCGGCCGCATAGTCGACGGCCATCTGCCGGTTGCGCGCCTCGAAGGGCTCGCGCGGCAGCACGCCGCGCTCCATCAGGAACTCGCACCACAACTGGTCGCTGTCGCCGTCGAGCAGCGTGTGGTCGAGGTCGAACAGTGTCAGCCGCATCAAGGTTGGCGCAGGTGCCAGGCCTTGGGCCGGGTGAAGGCCAGGATGCCGTGCGTGGACAAGGTGAGCCCCACGCCGGAATCGCCGTGCCCCGACCAGGGAAGCCGCGGGCTGACACGGTCGCAGCAGTTCCAGTACACCGTGCCGGCGTTCACCTGCGCCAGCAGGTCGCGTGCGCGCGCCTCGTCGCGGGTGTAGATGCCGGCGGTGAGGCCGTAGCGGGTGTCGTTCATCAGCGCCACGGCTTCTTCGTCACCGCGCACCTTCTGGATGCCGATGATCGGGCCGAAGCTTTCCTCGCGCATCAGGTCCATCGTGTGGTTCACGCCGGTCAGCACGGTGGGCTCGAACCAGTTGCCCGGGCCAGGCCGGCTGCGCCCGCCGCAGTGCAGCGTGGCGCCCTTGGCCACCGCGTCGTCCACCTGCGCCTGCAGCACCGCCAGCTGCGGCGCGCGCGTCACCGCGCCGATGTAGGTGTCGGCTTGCAGCGGGTCGCCCATGCGCATGCCCTTGACGGTGGCGACGAAGTGCTCGACGAAGGCGTCGTGCAGGCTCTCGTGCACGTAGATGCGTTCAACCGAGCAGCAGCTCTGGCCAGTGTTGTACATCGCCCCGTCGGCCAGGCCCTCGGCGGCGCTGCGTACATCGGCATCGGCGCGTACGTAGACCGGATCCTTGCCGCCCAGCTCCAGCTGCAGCTTCAACAGCTTGGCCGCCACCGCCTGCGCGATGCGCACGCCGGTGGCGTGGCTGCCGGTGAAGAACACGCCGTCCAGCCGCTGCGCCAGCAGCGCCGTGCCCGCGCCACCGGCGCCCACCACGCACTGCATCACGTCGGACGGGACGCCGGCGGCGTGCAGCAGCCGGGTGATGTGCAGCCCCGTCAGCGTGGCGTGTTCGCTGGGCTTGTACAGCACCGCATTGCCGGTCAGCAGCGCCGGCAGGATGACGTTGCAGCCGACGAACCACGGGTAGTTCCAGGCCGAGATGTTGGCCACCACGCCCAGCGGCACGTGGGTGATCTGCTCGTGCATGCCGCCGCCGTCGAACACGTGCTCGTCGCGGATCGAGGCTTCGGTCTTTTCCAGGAAGAAGTCGATGCGCGGCAGCAGGCCGTTGAGCTCGTTGCGCGCCAGCGCGATGGGCTTGCCCATCTCCAGCGTCAGCGTGTGCGCCAGCGCGTCCAGCTCGGCGACGACACCGGCGCGGAAGCGCTGCACCACGGCCAGCTTCTCGGCCAGCGGCACCGCGGCCCAGGCCGGCTGCGCGGTGCGCGCGGCGGCCGCCTTGGCGGCCACGCTGGCGGCGTCGTCGGCGTTGGGTTCGGCGAGCAGCGCGCCGGTGGCGGGGTTGTGGATCGGCAGGGTGTTCATGGTGTGGCGTCGCGGGCCGCGCGGCAGGCATCGAGAAAATCCTGCAGCATCGGCATGTCGTCGAAGGTGGTGGTGTCGGCAGGGTCGTGGAACTCCGGATGCCATTGCACCGCCGCGACGTAAGAGCCCTGCACGCGGCGGATGGCCTCGATCATGCCGTCTTCGGCGCAGCGCGCCTCGACGACGAAGCCCGGCGCCAGGTCCTTGATGCCCTGGTGGTGGATGCTGTTCACCGGCGCGAGCGGCCGCTGCCCGTACAGCTGCGCCAACCGCGTGCCGGGTTCGATGGCGATGGCGTGGAAGTGCTTCTCGTACTGCTGCAGCTGGCGGTGGTCGAGCGAGCCCGGGCGCTGGCTCAGGATGTCCTGGTACAGCGTGCCGCCATGCATCACGTTCAGCAACTGCATGCCGCGGCACACGCCGAACACCGGCTTGCCGGCCTGCAGGAACGCGTCGATCAGCTCCATCTCGTAGCGGTCGCGTACCGCGTCGCCGGCCCATTCGGGCTGCAGCGGCGGCTCGCCATAGGCTTCGGGCGCCACGTCGTTGCCGCCCTGCAGCACCAGGCCGTCGAGCGCGGCGGCGTAGTCATGCAGCTCCAGGTCGCTGCGCAGCACGATGCTGTCCTTGGTCACCGCCGGGATCATCACCGCCATTGCATGGCCGCCGAGCACCCAGTGCGCGACCGACTGCTCCAGGTAGTGCAGCGTCTTGGTGAACACCCCCGGCAACTCGCCGTGCTGGCCGGGGAAGTAGATGCGCGCCGAGACGCCGATCAGCAGGGGTTTGGGGCTGGCCATCGTCACAGCGCCTGTTGCAGCAGGCGCTGGTAGTCGGCGGCCGCGGCCGGCCGCGGGTTGGTGCCGTTGGTGAAGTCGGCCGCCGCCAGCTCGGCCAGCTGCGGCACTTGAGCGGCCGTCACGCCACGCTGCGCCAGGCCGCCGGTGATGCCGATGCGCTGCTTCAAGGCCTTCAGCCAGGGCACGAAGGCGGCGCCGCCGCCGGCCACGCCTGCGGCATGTGCCAGCTCGTCGAACCTGGCCGGCACGGCCTCGTAGTTCCAGGCCAGCACGGTGTCGATCATCAGCGCGTTGGCCAGCCCGTGGTGCAGGTCGCACAGGGCGCCCAGCGCGTGCGCGCAGGCATGCACGCCGCCCAGGTCCTTCTGGAAGGCGACCGCGCCCATCATCGAGCTCATCATCATGTCGGCGCGGGCCTGCAGGTTGCCAGGCTCGGCCACCGCGGTGGCCAGCGCGCGCGCGCCGATGCGCAGGCCTTCCAGCGCGATGCCGTCGCACATCGGGTGGAAGGCCGGCGACAGGTAGCTCTCGATGTTGTGCGTCAGCGCGTCCATGCCGGTGGCGGCCGTGACAGCCGGTGGCAGCGCCAGCGTTGTCTCAGGGTCGGCGAACACCGCGCGCGCCAGGATCTTCGGGCTGAAGACGGTGCGCTTCTTGTGCGTGTCGTTCTCGCTGACCACCGACGAGCGGCCCACCTCCGAGCCGGTGCCCGAGGTGGTGGGCAGCGCCACCATGTACGGCAGCGGGTTGACGATCGGTCGCACCTGCGGGTGGTCCCACACGTATTCGAGGATGTCGCCGTCGTGCGTGGCGGCCACGCCCACCACCTTGGCCACGTCCAGCGCGGCACCGCCGCCGAAGCCGATGATGCAGTCGGCGCCGTGCAGCTTGTAGGCCTTGGCGCCCTCCATGACCATCGCGCAGGTCGGGTTGCCGTACACGCCGTCGAAGACCACCGCATCCAGCGGCGCCAGGTGCGAGCGGAACTCGGCCAGCACCGGCAGCGCCGACAGCCCGCGGTCGGTGACGATCAGCGGGCGCTTGCAGCCGGCTTCCAGCAGATGCTCGGCGACCAGCTTGCGCGCGCCGGCGCCGAAGTGGATCGGGGTGGGGAAGGCGAAGCGGGTGATGCTCATTTGCAGTGTCTGAATCTTCCGGAAAGGGCCTGCTGGCCGAACTGCTTGACCAGCGGGCCATCGGCATCGATGGTGAGGTAGGGGCCTTGGGCGTCCTTCATCGCCAGGAAGCTCAGGCTGCTGCCGCGCCCTTCACCCAGCAGCGCGACCTCGAAGCCGGCTGGTGGCTCCATCTTGCCGAAGTAGCTGAAGGCGGACAGCGGTGGGGCGCTGCTGGAAACCTGTTTGCCGCCGCTGCTCAGCGTCAGCGCCTTGGGGTCGACGCCGATGCGCGTGCCTGGCTTGGCGCAATCCACAGCCCAGGTGCCGGCGTACTTCTTCAGCATCTGCACGTCGTTGGTGTTTTGCTGCGCCAGTGCGGGCAGCGCGACCAGCAGGGCCAGCATGCAGGCGGCTTTGTGCATCGGACGGGTCCTTCAGATGATCTCGAAGTATCGCTTCAACTCCCAGTCGGTCACGCCGTCCTGCCACTGCCGCCATTCCCATTCGCGCGTGGCCGCGAAATGCTCGACGAAGGTGTCGCCCAGCCAATCGCGGGCGATGGCCGATTCGCGGAACACGCGCGTCGTCTCGATCAGCGTGCGCGGCGCGCGCGGGATGTGCTCGGCGCCCTGGTTGGTGCCGGTGATCGGCGGCGCGCTCAGCTTCAGGCCCTTCTCCACGCCGTGCAGGCCGGCGGCGATGACCGCGGCCATCGCTAGATAGGGGTTCACGTCGGCGCCAGGGCAGCGGGTCTCCAGCCGCGTGCTCTTCGGGCTGCCGGCGATGACGCGGAAACTGGCGGTGCGGTTGTCGAGGCCCCAGGTGGGCTTGACCGGCGCCCAGAAGCCGTCGACCAGCCGCTTGTAGCTGTTGATGGTGGGCCAGATCAGCGGCGCGAACTCCATCATGCAGGCCACCTGGCCGGCCAGGTAGCTCTCGAACAGCTTGCTCATGCGGCGCGGGCTTTTTGCGTCGTAGAACAGGTTGCTCTTGCCGTCACTGAGGCTCTGGTGGATGTGGCCGCTGCAGCCCGGGTATTGCTGGCTCCACTTGGCCATGAAGCTGGGCATCACGCCGAAGCGCTTGCCGATCTCCTTGGCGCCGGTCTTGAACAGGATCGCGCGGTCGGCCGCCTCGAGCGCGCCGCTGAAGGCAATCGCCGCTTCGTAGACGCCGGGGCCGGTCTCGGTGTGCAGCCCTTCGATCGGCACGCCGAAGGCCAGCATCTCATCCATCAGCGCGTTGAAGAAACCGCGCTGGTCGCCCATGCGCAGCAGCGAGTAGCCGAACATGCCGGGCGTGATCGGCTCCGGCCCGACGCCGCGCTTGGCGGCCCAGCTGCCCGGCGTCTCGGCAAAGTTGAACCACTCGAACTCCATGCCGGCCATCGGCGCGAAGCCGAGCTTCTCGG
>ERZ1645185.125-NODE-125-length-32664-cov-5.400442_pt1 | contig 32664 bp, 32 predicted proteins | sample MGYA00575351_ERZ1645185 | MGnify/ENA primary metagenome ERZ1645185 (study PRJEB40838, sample SAMN11284767) | freshwater sediment metagenome | isolation source: river sediment | host: Sediment | place: India: Jana village, Kanpur | collected 2015-12-17 ... | reverse complement strand
ACGAGATAAGCTAGTGACTGGAGTTCAGACGTGTGCTCTTCCGATCTATCGTCTGCCGCCTATTCGATCAGCCACGGCCTCAACGACGCGCAGAAGACGATGGGGATCATCACCGTGCTGCTCTATTCGACGGGCTATCTGCAGGGCGAATTCCACGTGCCGCACTGGGTGGCGATCAGCTGCTACGTCGCGATCGCGCTCGGCACGCTTTCGGGCGGCTGGAAGATCATCGAAACGATGGGATCGCGCATCACCAAGCTTTCGCAGCACCAGGGTTTCAGCGCGTCGGCAGGCGGATCGGTGATGCTGTTCACCGCCTCGCTGCTCGGCATCCCGGTGTCGACGACGCACACGATCACCGGCTGCATCATCGGCGCCGGAACCGCCCGCCGCGCCTCCGCCGTACGCTGGGGCGTCGCGCAGAACGTGGTGATGGCGTGGCTCATCACCATTCCCGCATCGGCAGCGGTGGGGGCGATTTTTTACATGATCACGCGGTTGTTTTAGGGGCGGGAGGGGCCTGCTGGTCAGTCTTTGGCGACTTCCAGCCCATAGCCCTGCCACTTCTCGTCCAGATACGGCGCCACGTTCTCGCAAAGTACTGCCCACTCGGCGTCGGTTACCGGAAGCGCCTTCCGCTCGGCGGCGAAATATTCAGCCGGGGGCGTGAGTGCGGGCCAGTCGCTGGCGAGGACGAAGCGGTCGAGGCCGATCTTGCGCATCTGGGCGACGTAGGCGGCGCGCCATTCGTCGGCGGTGCGGCTTTCAATGCTGTCTTTGGGAACGCCGGGGAGCTTCGAAAGATCGAGCTGGGCGACGGCAGAGATATCGAGCACGAGGTTGGCGGTGCCCGGCGCCTTGCGCTCTATCGCCTCGCCATAGAGGCGAAGTGCTTCCAGGGTTGCGGCATCGATGCCGCCGAAGCTGCCGCCGTGCGCGATCTGCACGGGGAGATCGCCCGCCTCTGACAGCACCGTATCGATGAACGTTGAGATGTTCGCGTTCGAGAAGGGCGCCGCGCCGCGCAGGTGGACGACGAGCGGCATCCGCGCCCTGCTGGCAGCCGCGACGAAGGCGGCCAGCGTTTTGACCTGATCGGGCTTGCCGAGATCGAGGCCGCTGTTGCCGAGGTGGAGCTTCACGCCCGAAGCGCCGGGCTGGTGCGCCCAGTATTCGAGTTCACCGAGCGCGTTATCGAGAAACGGATTGATGCCGACGAACGCGACGAGACGGCCGTTCGACGCCAGCGCCTGATCGACGTTGAAGCGGTTTTCGGCGCGCATCCGCCGGGCCATTTCCTCCGGTGCGAGCGGGACGGCGGAGAAGCCGAACATATAGCCGGCAGACAGCAGCACGCCCCGCCGGATGCCCGCGCGATCAAGTTCCTGCACGGCGTCGCTGCCCATGCGTATCTTGAAGATGTCGCCGGAAAGACCCTCAAAGGCGCCGGGCATCGCCTTATGAATTTCGTCCAGCCAATCCGTGATCAGCGCGCTCTGGATATGCATATGATGGTCGGCGCGCGGGGCCGGCTCCGCAAGCGCACCGGCGCCGAACAAAAGTGTCGCTGCGAGCACCATGCCGCTTCCCGCCCGTATGCGCCTTGTCCCGATCATGATACCGCTTCCTCGCATAATGAATTAATATTCATTCAACGCTGCGCAAAGTATCGTCAAGTTATAATGAATTTCTGTTCATTATAATATGTGCGCATTACCAGCACGCGGAACGGACACGCAGGAGAGTTATGCCGAAGCGGGACTCTGCCCATATGGCAGCGCAGCGTGAGCGTATTCTGCAGGCGGCGCTTGCGTGCATCGGCGCCCACGGCGTGGAAGGAACGTCGATCGAACACATCCGCAAGGCCGCAGGGCTGAGCGCGGGAACGATCTACCGTTACTTCGCGAGCAAGGAAGAACTCGTCGTCGCTGTGCTCGAGCATTTTTCGACGCACGAGACAGCGGTGCCGGCTCCGAGGGACTGGGCCGAATATCTTGCGGGGCTGATGAAGGAAAAGCGACCGACCGGGCTCAGCTCCGCCGAACTGGACAGCGCCATGCTTCACCTCATGGCGGCGGCGCTTTCGGCGGATTATCTGCGCGCGGCGATCCGGCCCGTGATCGAACGCAACCTCGCCGAGCAGCGGCAGATGGTGGAGGCGCTGGTGAAGGCGAGCGGGACCGAAATCGCCGGAACGCCCGAACAGATGGTACGGACCATCGCGGCGGTCGGCATCGGCATGTCGTGGCTCGCGGCGCTTTCGGGCCAATCGGCCGAGGATGCGGCGGAAGAGGCGGCCGGGATCATCGAACGCCTCTTCAAACCGCGATAGCGTCCTAGCCCTGCTTCGGCATGTCCGCGTCGTCGAGTTCGGTGGCGCGCAGATGCGCGGGGCGGGATTCGAGGCGCTTCCAGTAGGCTTCGAACGCGGGGCGTTTTTCCAGCGTGCCGAACTGCATGCCCCAGCTGATGTGTGAGCCGATGTAGACGTCGGCGGCGGTAAAGGTGTCGCCCGCGACATACGGCGCTGCGGAGACGGCCTTTTCGAGCGTATCGACGACGAGGCCGTAGGTGCCGTAGCCGACCATCATCTGCTTGTCGGCGGGGACCTCGACGCCGAGCGTGCGGTCCGCGATCGCGGCTTCGAGCGGACCTGCCGCGAAGAACAGCCAGCGGTAGTAGCTGCCGCGATCCTTCAGCGCGGGGGCGAGATTCGCCTGCGGGAAGGCGTCGGCAAGATAGGCACAGATCGCGGCACACTCGGTGACGACCGTGTCGCCGTGGCGGATCGCGGGCACCTTGCCCATTGGATTGATGGCGAGATACTCCGGGGCCTTCATCGTGGTCCCGTATTCCAGGATTTCGGTGCGGTAATCCGCGCCCGCCTCCTCCAGCATCCAGCGCGCGATGCGGCCGCGCGACATCGGGTTCGTGTAGAGCACGAGATCGGTCATCGTCCTTCCCCTTCGAATCGGAACGAGGGAACATATCAGGAACAGTTGCGCGTGTCGATCAGCCTGTCATGGCATTGGTGATGCTGCCGAACACATCGACCAGCGAGAGGCCGAGCGTCTGAAAGGCGATGATCGCGGCGAGCGATATGAGCGCGGCGACGAGCGCGTACTCGATGGCGGTCGCGCCCCTGCGGCTGACGAGAAGACGGCGAAAGATACGCATCGATCCGCTCCACTGCTTTTGCAGGCACAAGGTATCGGGCGCGCGGGTTGCCGAAGTGTTACCCGCCCTTCATCGCGCGGGTCGCGGTCTCGAGAATATCGACGACGAAATAGCCGAGCACGGCGGCGACGACCACGATGATCAGGATGGTAACGACGAGGCGGCGCGTGTTGCTCCGCTTCGCCGCGGCCGGACGTCCACCGAGCTGGCTATGATCCTGCATTCCGCCTCTCCCCCCAAAGGCGGCGATCCTAAAGCGGAAGGGACGGCGCTGACAACTACGGCTGGCGCGTGCAGGCCGGCGCTGTCGCGCGCGGCGGGAGCGCGCGGGCGAAGGCGCTGAGCGCCGCATAGGTCGCGTCGCGCGCCTCGGCGTCCAGCATTTCACGGCAGGCGGTGTCGAAGCGCGGCCGGTCGTTTGCCGCCGCCGCCGCCGTCATTGCCGAAAGTGCCATCTCGTCAGGCCCCAACCCCCGGCAGCAGGGCGGGCTGATCAGGAAACAATCCGGCCAGTGATCGCCGACGATCTGCACGGCATTGAGCAACTGCGTCGCAGCGAGGGGGCTGCCGAGGCGTTGGGAGAGCGCGTCCCGCGGGTCGTGGCCGGCACGCTGGCATATCACCACCAGTCGCGTGCCCATCACCATGTGCATCGGGGTGCGCGCGAGATCGCGCAGATCGGGTTTTCTGAGCAGGTCCTCAAGCGGGTTCGTCATTCGGGCTCCATAAATTGCACATGCGTCTCATTGACAAGTATCGAGCATCGATTCTAATGAGAATCAATTGCATTATCAACAGTGGCATTTGTTTTGGGGGTAGCAGTGATTTCAACTTCGTGGGCCGCGCTGGCGGCTGCTCTTTGCTATGGAATGTCCGTGGGTGCGGCGCAGGCGGCGGAGGACGCGGCAGCGCTCGATGACGGCACGATCACGGTGACGGCGACGCGCAGCCCGATCTCGATCGATGATGCGCCGGCGGTGGTGACCGTGATCGACGAACAGCGCATTGCCGACGAGCTCGTCACCGACATCAAGGATCTCGTGCGCTTCGAACCGGGCGTTTCGGTGCGCCGCGCGCCCGCACGCTTCGGCGCCGCGCTCGGCACCACGGGCCGTGCGGGCAACGAGGGCTTCACGATCCGCGGCATCGGCGGCAACCGCGTGCTCATCCAGGTGGACGGCGTGCGTGTGCCCGACGGTTTCAGCTTCGGTGCGCAGGGCGTGGGGCGCGGCGACTATGTCGACATCGGACTTGTGAAATCGGTGGAGATTCTGCGCGGTCCGGCCTCGGCCCTTTACGGGAGCGACGGGCTTTCGGGCGCGGTGAGTTTCGTGACGAGCAATCCTTCGGACATTCTGAAGGACGGCGAGAGTTTCGGCGGGCTGGTGCGCGGCGGCTATAGTTCGGCGGACGAGGAGTTCGGCGAGACGGCGATCCTTGCCGCACGCGGCGGCGCGGTCTCCGGCATGATCGCCTACACGCGGCGCGACTACAAAGAGCTCGACAACAAGGGCACCGACAACCGGCTGGGATCGCTGCGTACGACGCCGAACCCGCAGGATGGCGAATCCGACGCGCTGCTCGGGCGGCTGGTGTGGGAACCGGGCGGCGGACACACGGTGCGCCTGACGGGGGAATACGTCGACACGTCGCTCTATGCGAACGTGCTTTCGGGACGGAGCGCCACGGTCGAGCGGCTGGAGGCGTGGGACACGGGGAAGCGCGTTCGCGCCGCCGCCGACTGGACGTGGGCGGGCACTGGCGCAATCGATTATGCGCGCGTCGGCGCCTACTGGCAGGACGCCAAGGACCGGCAATATACCGAGGAGGATCGCACCCCGGCTGCGGATCGCACCCGGCTCAACACGTTCGACAACCGCGTGATCGGGGCCTCGGCGGAATTCCGCGCGGGCTTCTCGACGGGCGCGATCGAACACCGCATCAGCTTCGGCGGCGACATCAGCGAGACGCGGCAAAAGGGCGTGCGCGGCGGCACGGTGCCGCCGTTCGGCGAAACCTATCCGACGCGGGCGTTCCCGGTGACCGACTACACGCTCGCCGGCCTGTATGTGGGCGACGAGATCAGCTTCGCGGACGGCGTCGTGACGCTGTTCCCGGCGCTGCGCTTCGATCACTATAAACTCTCGCCCAAGGACGATCCGCTGCTGCCGGGGTTCGCAGGCGCGGGGCAAAGCGATTCCCGCGTGTCGCCAAAGGTCGGCGCGGTTGTGAAGCTGAGCGAGGCGGTGCGGTTGTTCGGTAACTATGGCCGCGGCTTCAAGGCGCCCGAACCGAGCCAGGTGAACCAGTTCTTCTCGAACCTCGCATCGGGCTACACCTCGATCCCGAACCCGAATCTTGGGCCGGAAAAGAGCGAGAGCATCGAAGGCGGTTTCCGTGTGACGAGCGAGGCCGTGCGTTTCGAGGCGAGCGTGTTTCACGCCAAGTTCGATGATTTCATCCTGCAGAAGATGGTGAGTGGAAGCTTCACGCCCGCGGACCCTGCGATCTACCAGTTCGTCAACGTGAACGCGGCGAAGGTGGACGGTGCGGAAGCGAAGCTTGAGGTGAAGCGGGGCGGCTTCACCGGTACGCTTTCCGTCAGCTACGCCGATGGCACGCTGACCAATGAGGACGGCGTCAAGTCGCCGCTCGACACGATCGACCCGCTGAAGGTGGTTGCCGGGCTCGGCTATCGCGAGACGGAAGGCCGGTTCGGCGGGCAAGTGATCGCGACGTTCGGCGCGCAGAAATCGATCAAGGATGCCGAAGGCGCGTGCAGCAGCGCCTGCTGGCGGCCGGGCGATTTCCTTATCTTCGACGCGACCGCGTTCGTGCGGATCGGCGAGGCGATCACGCTGCGCGCGGGCATCTTCAACATCACCGACAGGAAATACGCCTGGTGGAGCGACGTACGCGGCGTCGCCGACAGCTCCGCGATCAAGGACGCCTACACCCAGCCCGGACGCAACGCGAGCGTCTCCGCGACGTTCCGCTTTTAAACCCAAGGATGAAAGCCATGAAACCGATCTACCAGACCCTCGGCGCGAGCTTCTTCGCGCTCGCCATCGCCGTTTCGCCCGCGCTTGCCGACAAGCCCGTGGCGGAGCGCACCGCCGCCGCCGAGAAGGCATCATTCGACGCCGACCGCGCCGACATTCTGGCGATGGCGGGGAACTACCGCGTGCGTTTCGAAATGCAGGAATCGACGCCGTGGACGACCGACTACACGCCGCTCGAACCCAAAAGATCGGGTGGGCACGAGGTGGTGCGCGTGATCGAGGATACCGGCCGCCGCATCGTGCTGCAGCATTTGCTGGTTGTGGAGGACGAGAACGACAAGCCCTTCATCATCAAGCACTGGCGGCAGGACTGGGATTACGAGCCTGCGAAGGTTCTGGTTTACGCAGGCGACGGCAACTGGGTGTGGGAAGACGTGCCCGAGCGGATGCGCGCGGGCCGCTGGTCGCAGACCGTGTGGCAGGTGGACGACAGCCCGCGCTATGCCGGGTGGGGGCAGTGGGAGACGCAGGCGGGCATCCGCCGCTGGCGTTCCAACTGGACATGGCGGCCGCTTGCGCGGCGCGACGCGGTACGAAACCCGGTGTACGACCGCTACTTCTCGATCAACCGCCACCAGCCGACACCCACGGGCTGGATCCACTGGCAGGACAACACCAAGATGGCCGAGGAGAACGGCAAGCTGCGCCCGATCGTGCAGGAATATGTGCTGAACACCTACACGAAGTTCGACGGCTACAACGTCAAGGCGGCCGACGATTACTGGGCGAAGACGAAGGCATATTGGGCAGCGGTGCGCGGGCGTTGGGATGAGGTCGCGGCGAAGCGCGGCGGCATCCATGTCGCCGAGAAGGCCGACACCGGCACCGTCATTTCCGGGCGCCTGCTGGAAATCGCCGACGAAGTGAACAGCGGCAAGCTGAAGGAGGCGGCAGCGATCAGCGAGGCGCGGAAGCTCATCACCGAGGCGACGGCTGAGCCGCCGCAGGTCGCTACCCGGCAATAACCAGCGCAGCAAGGCCCGCGCCGCCGGCCGCGAAGCTGAACATCAGCGTCGCGGCCGCCGCCCAGCCTTTGCGCCAGCCGGCGAGGGCGATGCAGATCGCGGCCTTGAACGCGGTGTTGAGCAGCACGGGGATGCCGAGCACGGCGCCCGCCGTGACGGGATCGAGACTGCCTGCGGGCAGCGCGCCGAGCGTGACGGTGGCGGCATCGACGTCGAAGGTGCCGGTGAGCGCGATGATGACGCCGAGGCCGGCGTCGCCGAAGCGCGCCTCCGCCCAGCGCGCGAACAGCGAAGCGCCCGCGATGAGCGCGGCGAAGCCGAGCGCGGGGAGAATGTCGAACGGGTTCGCAGAGGTCATCGGCGCTGCGCGCGAGGGCGTGTGGAGATTGTGGCGCATGACGAATGCCGAGGCGGCGAGCGCGGCGAGTCCTCCCGGCACGACGATCCACGCCAGCGTCGGTGCGACGAAGCCGGCGACGGCGGCGGCAAGGATGAGCGTGCGCGCCATCATCACCGCGCCTGCAAGCGCGATGCCTGCAATGGCCGGAGCGGGCGGATCGTCGCCCGCAGCGAGGCGGCGGGCGAGGGCGGCGGTGGCGGCGGTCGACGAAACGAGCGCGCCTGCCGCCGCCGTGGCGAGCGTGCCGCGCACCTCGCCGAAGCGCCGGGCCGCGACGTAGCCGACAAACGACAGCCCCGAGACGAGCACGACGACGAACCAGATGTTGCGCGGATTCCACGCATTGTAGGGGCCGTAGGCGGCGTCAGGCAAAAGCGGCCAGACAACGATGGAAATGAGCGCGAAGCGCGCCACCGCCTTCACCTCGGCGGCGGTGAGGCCGCGGATCCACGCGTGCAGTTCCTCGCGCATCGCGAGCAGCAGCACCATCACCCCGGCCGAGACGGAGGCGACGAGCACGTTGCCCGTGGTGGCAAGGAGGCCAAGCCCGAGCGTGATGAGCGCTGCGATCGTCGTGGTGGCGCTGACGCTCGCATTGCTGTCCTTCGCCATGTCGCGGACATAGCCGACAACAAGCGCCAGCGCGGCGGCGGCGACGAGCAGCACGGCCGGAACCCGTGCTTCCGAAAGCATGATACCGGCAAGGCCGCCGAGCAGCCCGAGCAGCCCGAAGGTGCGGAAACCGGCGACGCGGCCGCCGGCGGGTTCGCCTCGCGCGCTCCAGCCGCGCTCTACGCCGACGAGCAGGCCGAGCGCGAGCGCAATGCCGAGATCGGCGAGCGGGGCGAGATCGGTCACGTGTGTCTGTCCTCTCCGCGCCCAAAGGGAATGCGGTCCCACACGCGCTCGTGGAAGATGTAGAGGATCAGTTTCGTCGCCACCTCGCCGCCGCCGATGGTGAGCGCCGTGAGCGGATGCCCGGTAAAGAGCAGTGCGAGGAGCGCGGTATCGAGGCTGGCGAGGACGCGCCAACTTGCGGCCTTCGAGCCGCTGCGGCGCAAACCTTCGATGCGTCGCCCGTGCCGGTCGGTCCGCACCGCCCAATGCATTCGCGACCAGAGCCGTTCGTGCAGGAAATAAAGCAGCGTCTTCGTGATCACCTCGGCGACCGCGATGTAGCCCGCTGTGTGCAGATTATCCGCCTGCGTCGCGGTTTCGCGCGCGCCGAGCAGCGGCGCGAGGAAGGTGAGAACGAGGAACGACAGGATCAGCGTGTCTAGCGTGCCGACGAAGCGCCACGAGACCGCCTTCGCGAGGCTACGGGCGCGGCTCTCGTGCGCATGGACGGGCGTGTTCGCGCTGTTTTCCCTTACCGCCATCGCATTCCCGTAACCGCCTGCACCCAACGGCCCACTAGCATAGCGCCGCGACGCAGAAAGCACGAAAATCCCGACACAAGGCTTCGGCAAGGGGTGGATACACCGTTACGCGCTTGTTATGGCTGGGAAACGACGCGGCATTCGAGGGAGTGGAGCATGTCGGACTCGCGCATCGGTATCGTCAAGCGGATCATCTGGCCGGCGAAGGCATCGCTCTTCGCGATCATCGGCGGGGCAGTGGGGCTCTTCGGCGATCTTGTGAACTTCTTCGCGGAATTTCTATCCGCCGACGTGCTCGTGCTGATTTTTGCGGTGATCACCGGCATCGCGGCGCTGCTCTGCCTGCAGCGCGCGTTCATCGTGAACGCAGCGGACGAAGGCGCCGTGGAAGCGGTTGTGCAGTGCGCACCGTGCGACGCGTTTCGCTTCGGCCTGTTCGCGACTGCGGCGTTCCTTTTGCTGATGCTGGTGGGGCAGGGCCAGTCCGCGACCGAGGCTGTCGGGCGACAGCTCGGGCTCATCAAGGAAGATACTGCGGTGATCCGCGATCAGGTGGGCGACCTTCACGCGATGGCGCAGCCGCAGATGATTATCGATGATCCCGAATCGGCCGCGGACCATTTCAACAACGCCTGGATCTATCACATGATGCAGCGCAATCCGGCGAAGGCCTTCGCCGAGATGCAGGCGCTGTATGCCGAATATGCGCCGAAGAAGCTGGACGCCGCGCAGCTGTATTTCGACGCGGGCAATGCGGTTACCGGCCGCACCAAGCTGGTGGAGGACATGCAGGCGCTGGCGCGGAAAACCGGCGATGTCTCGCTGATGGTGGTCGCCGCGCGCGCTGCGCCGAGTGGCGAAGCAGGCGATGCGATGGCCGCGGAGGCGCAGAAGCTGGATCCCGACTATCCGTTCGCGTGGTGGGACATCATGCGGCCGAAGCCCGTCCGCATCCCCGACATGAACCAGCGCGGCGCGGCGGCGCAGCGCGACCGGCTGATCGCCGAGCGCGATCTGATCGAGAAGTTCCGCGCGCTTTACAGCGCCCACCCCGCGCAGCACTGGTTTTTCCTGCCGCAGTACGCAGGCGACATGGAAGGCGTGGCGCGCCAGCAATCCGAAAGCATGGCCAATAACATCGCGAGCTATGACGATATTGCGAGCGGACGGCTCGCGCAGCGCGTGCGCGAAGATTATCAGAACAGAAACCGATAGGGTTTTTGGTCCCTCTCCCCGGTGGGGAGAGGGAAGGTTGGGTTAGCGGCCCTGGCGGCGTTGGCCGCCGCCCGGATTGCCGCGACCGCCGGCGTTGCCGCCGCCGTGGGCGGGCTTCGCCGAATATTTCGGCTTGGGCGCGCCGAAGTGGCGGCGCTGACCGTCGGCGCCTTCGCGGCGTTCGCCGCCGGAGCGTTCACCCCCGGACCGCTCGCCGCGATGGCCGCCCGCGCCGCGATGACCGCCGTCGCGGCGGCCGTCACGACGCTCGCCGTGCGAGAAGCCGCGCTGGTCGCCGCTGTTGCCGTCGGTGCGAGCGACCGGCTTCGCGAGCGCGGCGGCGCGGGTGAGGAAATTCTCAGGCAACGGCATCGGTTCAAGCTTCTGACGGATCAGCCGTTCGATGTCGCGCAGGTAGCTTCGCTCGTCACCGTCCGATACCAGTGCGATGGCGATGCCCTCGCGGCCGGCGCGCGCTGTGCGGCCGATACGATGGACATACTGCTCCGGCACGTTCGGCAGCTCGAAGTTGAACACGTGGCTGACACCCGGCACGTCGATGCCGCGCGCGGCGATGTCGGTGGCGACGAGGATCTTGACCTCGCCCGAGCGGAACAGGCCGAGCGCGCGCTCGCGCTGCGGCTGCGACTTGTTCCCGTGGATCGCTTCGGCGGCGATGCCCGCACCCTTCAGGTGGCGGACGACGCGGTCAGCGCCGTGCTTGGTGCGCGAGAAGACAAGGCCGCGATCCATGTCCGCGCCCAGATCCTGGAGCATGATCGTGAGCAGTGCCTGCTTTTCGGACGCATTCACGTGGATGACGTGCTGCGCGACACGCTCTGCAGTCGTCGCCTGCGGCTTCACTTCCACCTTCTGCGGATTGGTGAGGAACTGCGCGGCAAGCTCCGCGATCGCGGGCGGCATGGTCGCCGAGAAGAACAGCGACTGGCGCTTCTTCGGCAGGATGCGGACGATGCGGCGCAGCGCATGGATGAAGCCGAGGTCGAGCATCTGGTCGGCTTCATCGAGCACGAACACCTCGACCTGCGAGAGATCGAGCGCGTTCTGATCGACGAGATCGATGAGACGGCCTGGCGTGGCGACGAGGATGTCGACGCCGCGCTGCAGCGCGCGCACCTGGCGCCCGATCGGCACGCCGCCGAACGCCGTGGTGATGGTGAGACGCAGGAACTTGCCGTAGGTGCGGAAGGATTCGGCGATCTGGCTGGCAAGCTCGCGCGTCGGCGCCAGCACCAGCATCCGCGCGGCGCGCGACTTCAGCGGCTTGTACGTCTGCGACAGGTAATCGAGCGAGGGCAGCGCGAACGCCGCGGTCTTGCCCGTGCCGGTCTGCGCGATGCCGAGGAGATCGTGACCCTGCTTCAGGATCGGGATCGCCTGACGCTGGATCGGCGTCGGAACGGTGTAGTTCGCTTCGGTGAGCGCCTTTTCGATGCGCTCGCCAAGGCCGAACTGGAGAAAATCGGTCATTTCAGTCTTTCAATAAACGGACCCATGCCGCGCGGCCGGAATTGGCGCGCGGACGCGGGTGCGGTGTCGTGACGACCCGCGTGACGAGGGGAAGCCGGTGGGCCGAACCGTCTGAAGACGCGCGCTCAATTCCCGAAGGAAGCGATCACGCCGGGCGCGTCAGGGCCTTGCGGCCGACGTTCGGTCACGGCGGCATGTGGCGGAAAAATGTGGCGGCGTCAAGGCGCTGCGCCAAAACGAAGACGGGCGCCCGTTGCCGGACGCCCGTTTTGCGTGACGAAGATCGTGAGTTCAGCCGCGGCGGCGGCGCGCCATGCCGAGACCCATCAAGCCAAGGCCGAAGAGGCCGAGCATCGCGGGTTCCGGAACGTCGACCGGGGGCGGCGTTTCCGGGTTGTAGCGCTTCACGATCGAGTAGTGCGAAACGTCCTTCGATGTGCTGGCGCCCGGCAGGTCGAACGGCGGATCGGTAAACGGGGTGGACCAGCCGCCCGACGAGAACTCTTCGTTGAAGAGGAACCCGGTGAGGTGCGTGCTGTTTCCGCTCTTGAACACGATCATGTAGTCATAGGCGGCGAAATCGACGCCGTTGATCGTCCACGTGCCCGAACCACCCGCGCCTTCGGCGAGGTTGATCTGCGTCTGGCCGTTGTCCGCCCAGTCGTTGAAGCCATAAAAGGCTGACGTGTTGATGTTGGTCAGGTTGGCGACTGTGCTGTTGCCCGTTGCATCATCATACTGGCAGGCCGACACGGCGCTGTTGCTGCCGTTGAAAACCTTCGACGTACCGTCCGCGATGTGCGCGGCCGGGCAGGGGATCAGCGTCGCATTGGCCGGAGCGCTGAACGCTGCGACGGCGCCAAGCGCGGCAGCGGAAAGAAGAAACTTGTTCATCGTTTGTCTCCTGCCGGGGGGCGTTGTACTTCTGCCATCCCGGTTCACATGCGAAACAAAGCAACCCTCATGCCAAATGCTGCATCTTGCGGAAATCCAATGGCTGCGAGTGATTTTCAATAACTTTCGTAAAAATCTCCGACACTTTTGGCCCCTCAGTCGGTTGGGAAGCCCCGGTTCCTCAGCAGTGCCTCGACCTGCGGATCGCGGCCGCGGAACGCGCGGTAGGTTTCGGCGCGGTCGATGGCGTCGCCGGTTGCAAGGATGATGTCCTTGAACCGCTTCGCGGTCGCCGCATCCCACGGATCGCCCGCCTCCTCGAACGCCGCCCACGCGTCCGCCGCCATCACGTCCGACCAGAGGTAGGAGTAATAGCCCGCCGAATACGCGTCCGACGAGAACAGGTGGCCGAATTGCGGCAAGCGGTGCCGCATCACGATTTCCCGCGGCATCCCGATCTCGCCGAGGATGGTCTTTTCAGCCTGCGCTGGATCGATTTTGCCCGACGGGTCCATGTGGATCTTCATGTCGACGATGGCCGAGCCGAGGAACTCGACCGTCTCGAAGCCCTGGTTGAAGGTTTCAGCGGCCTTCAGCTTGTCGATCAGCGCCTGCGGCATCTTCGCGCCGGTCTTGTAGTGGCGCGCATAGGTATCGAGGATATCGGGCGTCAGCACCCAGTTCTCGTGCACCTGGCTCGGGAACTCCACGAAATCGCGCGGCGTGCCGCCGAGCGAGGGATAGGTGGTGTCGTTGGCGAGCGCGTGGAGCGCGTGGCCGAATTCGTGGAACAATGTGCGCGCGTCATCAAGGCTGATCAGCACCGGCTCGCCCGGCGCGCCCTTCGTGAAGTTGTTGTTGTTGGAGACGATCGCGTCACGCTGGCGCCCGCCGAGCTTGTCCTGCCCGCGATAGGTGCTCTGCCAGGCGCCGGAACGCTTGTACTGGCGGGCGAAATCGTCGCGGTAGAGATAGCCGACGTGCGTGCCGTCCGCCGTGTTCGTGACGTGATAGACACGCACGTCCGGGTGGAACGTGGGCAGCGTGCCGGTGATTTCCTTGAAGCTGTAGCCGTAGAGCTTGCCCGCCATGTGGTAGGAGGCGGCGATCATGTTCTCGAGCTCGAAGTAGTTCTTGAACTCGTTCTGATCGAGGTCGTAGCGCGCCTTGCGCACCTTCTCCATGTAGTAGCGGTAGTCCCACGGCTCGATGGTGATCTTCGCGCCCTCGCTGTCCGCGAGTTTCTGCATGTCGGCGACTTCCTCGGCGACCCGCGCGCGGGCGGCGGGCCAGACGCGCATCAGGAGGTCGAGGCCCTTCTGCGGGTCTTTCGCCATCGTGTCCGACATGCGCCAGTGCGCGTGGCTCGGGTAGCCGAGCAGCTTTGCACGGTCGGCGCGCAGCTTCACGATCTTGCGGATATCGTCGTGCGTGTTGCTGGCGTTCGCATTGTCGCCGCGCATGATGAAGGCGCGCCACACCTTCTCGCGCAGCGCGCGATTGCTGGAGAAGGTGAGGAACGGATCGACCGCCGAGCGCGTGTTGACGACGACATGGCCCGGCAGCTTGCGTTCCGTGGCGGCGGCCTTGTAGCCGGCGACGAGCGCAGGCGGCAGACCGCCGAGATCGCCCTCGCCAAGCGTGACCCACGTGTCTTCGTCCGCCTGCACCTTGTTGCTGAAATCGTTAAAGAGCGTGGCGAGCTGCTGGTTGAGCTTGCCGAGTTCGGCCTGCTTTTCGCGCGGCTGGCTGGCGCCGCTGCGCACGAAATTCTCGTAGCTCTTTTCAACGAGGCGCTTCTGTTCGGCATTGAGGCCGCTCGTCTCGCGCGCGTCGTAAACCGCCTTCACGCGCTCGAAGAGCTTGCGGTTGAAGTTGACCTTGTCTTCCACCGCCGAAAATTGGGGCAGCAGCTCCGCCGAGACGGCTTGATGCGCGGGATCGTTCTTGCTCCAGCTCATCACGAAGAACAGCGTGGCGAGGCGGTTCAGCGCTTCGCCGCTCTTTTCGAGGGCTTCGAGCGTGTTCGCGAAGGTGGGCGGGGCGGGGTTGTTCGCGATGGCATCGACTTCGGCGAGCATCTGCGCCGAGGCTTTGTCGAATGCGGGCTTGAACAGAGGCGTCTCTACCTTGTCCCACGGCGGCACGCCGCCGTTCGGGCCGGCCCAGTCGGCGAGCAGCGCATCGACGGCGGCGCTCGATACGGCTGCAGGGGGCGGGGTTTCGGCGGAAGCGGGGGCGGCAATGGTCATGGCGAGCGCGGCGGCGCCGGCGAGAAGGCAGGAACGAAGCATGGAACTCTCCAATGGAGGATTGCCGCCGCGTGCTTATGCATCATCCGGATTTGACCTGTGACAATGCGCTCGCTTGGCCGGACGGCAGACATGCCGCCATAATTGACGCCTGCATTCGCCGAGCGCAAGCGCTGGCGGCGAGTGAAAACAGTGCTTATGAGACAGGCTGATGCATCGGTTCGCCAATCCTGCCCGGTTCCTGAAGCTCGCCCGCCCGTTGACGGCGGCGGCGCTCGTGCTTGGTTTCGCGCTTACGGCGGCGGGCCTGTGGTGGGGCGCGTTCCACGCACCGCCCGATTATCTGCAGGGCGAAAGCGTGCGCATCATGTACCTGCACGTGCCGACCGCGTGGATTTCGATGGGGAGCTATCTCGGGCTCGGCATCGCGGGAATCACCATCCTCGTGTGGAAGCATCCGCTCGCCGAAGTGGCGCTGGAGGCGCTGGCGCCTGTCGGTGCGGTCTATGCGGGCGTCTGCCTGCTCACCGGATCGATCTGGGGGCGCCCGACGTGGGGTACATGGTGGGTGTGGGACGGGCGGCTGACCTCGATGCTGGTGCTGTTCTTTCTCTTCCTCGGCGTTGTCGCGCTGGCGGGGGCGTTCGACGAGCGCAGCCGGGGGGCGCGGGCAGCGGCGGTGCTCGCCATCGTCGGGCTCGTCAACCTGCCGATCATCAAGTTTTCGGTGGAATGGTGGAACACGCTGCACCAATCCGCCTCGATCACGCTCAAGGGGTCCAGTATTCACCCGGACATGCTCTATCCGCTGCTGACGAGTGCCGCGGGGCTCGGCCTGCTGATGGCGGCGGCAGTGCTGATGCGGATGCGCGCGATCATCGCCGAGCAGCGCATCGCCGCCCGCCGAGCCCGGCTTGCGGGAGACGCGGCATGAACGCGCTTCCCTTCGTGATCGCGGCCTATGCGGCGGGCGTCATCGGCATCGGCGGCGTGCTCGCGTGGAGCTGGCTTTCGATGCGCCGCGCCGAAAAGGCGGCGGACGCGCTGCGGGGAGAGCGGCGATGAAACCCAAACACCAACGGCTCGCGCTCGCGGGCGCGGCAGTGGCGGCGCTCGGCATCGCGGCGGCGCTGGCGCTTCCCGCGCTGCAGGATCAGGCGGCGTATTTCTATGCGCCTGCCGACGTCGTGGCGAAGGGTGTGGCGCCGGGGCAGGCGATCCGGCTCGGCGGGCTGGTCGAAAAAGGCTCGCTGACGCGCAGCGCGGACGGGCTCACCATCCATTTCCGCGTTACCGACCGGCTGGAATCGGTGCCCGTGGACTACACAGGCATCGTGCCGGACCTGTTCCGCGAAGGGCAGGGTATGATCGCCGACGGCCGCTTCGACGCGGACGGGACGTTCAAGGCCGAAACGCTGCTCGCCAAGCACGACGAGAACTACATGCCGCCCGAGGTGGCGAAGGCGGTGGAGAGGGCCGAGGCGGCGGCGAAGGCGCGGCCTGAAAAACCGGCGCCCTAGAGTTTTCTTCGCCTTACCGCTGCATCGTTCGGCCCCTCGGCAGGTGGCACCCGCCGGCAATGACGGTCCAGATCATTTCGAACCCGGCTTCGGGCGGTTTTTCGCGGGGCCATGGAGCTTCGCACGCGGCGCCTCGAGCAACGACGAGACGCCACACCTCGTCGCGCTGAACCCCGCGCGACGGCGGACTTTGCGCGGTTCACGTGGTACTGAGGTTCCCGTGCAGGCGGATGGCGATACCGTTGCCGCACTCCCCACCACGATCTGCATTCACGACGGCGTGATTTTCTGCGCCTAAGGGCATTCTGCCGCCGCAGGCGTGACGAAAGCGCGCAAGCGGGCTGCATTGCGCGCGCGCCGGTGCTAAGGCGCTGGCAATGAGAATTCCGGGGCGGCGCCAACAGTGATTCCCGAGATCGGTCATGCAGCCTTGTGGCTGGCCGCAGGGCTTGCGCTCGCGCAGGCGCTTGCCGGATTCCGCGCTGATGGCGGGCGCATCGCCGTGCCAGCCGCGCTGCTGCAGGGGGGGCTCTGTGCGGTTGCCTTCGCAGCGCTGACGTGGGCATTCGTGAAATCCGATTTCTCGGTCGCGCTCGTTGCAGGCAATAGCCACACGGCGAAGCCCGAACTCTACAAATGGACGGGCGTGTGGGCGAACCATGAAGGCTCGATGCTTTTGTGGGTGTCCGTGCTCGCCGTGTTCGGCGCGCTCGCTGCGATCCGCGCGAAGGGGCTGGGCGAGCGGTTCCGCACGGTGATGCTCTCTGCGCAGGGGTTCATCGCTCTTGGCTTCTACGCCTATCTGCTGATCGCCTCGAACCCGTTCGCGCGCATCGTTCCCGCGCCGATCGAGGGCTCGGGATTGAACCCGCTGCTGCAGGACCCCGGTCTCGCGTTCCACCCGCCGCTCCTCTACATCGGCTATGTCGGGCTTTCGGTGACGTTCTCCTTCGCAGTGGCGGCGCTGGTGCTCAACCGGGTGACGCCGGAATGGGCGCGCGCGGTGAAGCCGTGGGTGCTCGGCGCGTGGAGCTTCCTGACCGCGGGCATCACGCTCGGCAGCTTCTGGGCCTACTACGAACTCGGCTGGGGCGGCTGGTGGTTCTGGGATCCGGTGGAGAACGCCTCGCTGATGCCGTGGCTGGCGGCGACGGCGCTGTTCCATTCGGTCGGCGTGCTCGCGGCGCGCGGCGCGCTCAAGAACTGGACGCTGCTGCTCGCGGTGGTCGCCTTCTCACTCAGCATGGTCGGCACGTTCATCGTACGCTCGGGGCTCCTCACGTCGGTGCACGCGTTCGCGGTCGATCCGGAGCGGGGCGTGTTCCTGCTGATCCTGCTGGCGATCTACGTGGGCGGTGCGCTGACGCTCTATGCGCTGCGCGCAGGCACCGTCACGGCGGGCGCGCCGTTCCGGCCGGTGAGCCGCGAAGGCAGCCTTGTCGTCAACAATCTGATCCTGTCGGCGGTGCTCGGCGTCGTGTTCCTCGGCACGCTCTATCCCCTGCTGCTTGAAGCTGCGACGGGCGAGCAGGTCTCGGTCGGTCCGCCCTATTTCCAGACCGCACTGCTGCCGCTGCTGCTGCCGCTCGTCGCGCTGATGGCGGCAGGGCCGCTGATGCGCTGGCGGGCGATGGACTGGGCGGGGCTCGGCCGACGACTTGTTCCGGCGCTGGTGCTCGGTGTCGCGGCGATCGGCGTTGCGCTGGCGCTCGGGATGCGGAGCCCGCTTGCGCTGGCGGGTGTCGCGCTCTCGGCATGGCTCGCGGCGGCGAGCGTGATGATCTTCCGGGGACGGAAACTGAAGCGCATCCGGCGTATCCCGGCGAGCGTGTGGGGCACGGCGCTTGCGCACCTCGGTATCGCCGTCACCACGCTCGGCATCGCGGTGAGTGGCGCGGGGACGATCGAGACGCTGGCGAACCTTGCGCCGGGCGGTCGACTGAGCGCGGGGCCGTATACAGCGCAGGTCGACGATATCACGCCTGCGGCGGGGCCGAACTACACCGCGATCCGCGCCATGCTGAGCGTGACCGGACCGGATGCAACCATGGTGCTAGCGCCCGAACGGCGCACGTTCGTGAGCCCCGGCAACGAGACGACGGAAACCGATATCTGGCCGCGTCTCACCGGAAACCTTTACGCCGTGCTCGGGCCTGGCGACGGCAGCGGGCGCTGGCAGGTGCGGCTGGTGTGGCAGCCGATGATCGCGCTCATCTGGATCGGCGGCATGATGGCGGCATTCGGCGGGCTCATCGCGATGATGCAGGGCCGCAGGCGGAGGGAGGACACGGAATGACCGCAAGACGCATTGCGCTGATCGTGCCACTCCTCATGTTCCTCGGCTTCGTGGCGCTTGCCGTTTACCGCATGGGCGAACCGCAGCAGCGCGTGATTGCCTCGAAGATGGTCGGCAAGCCGGTGCCCGCGATGGACCTCGTCGGCATGGACGAACTGCACCCCGGCCTCAACGACGGCGACCTTCGACAAGGCACGGTGACGCTGGTGAACCTGTTCGCAAGCTGGTGCGCGCCGTGCCGCGTGGAGGCGCCGCAGCTGAAGGCACTCGCCGACAAGGGCGTGGTGATCCACGGCATCGCGGTGCGCGACACGCCGCAGAACATCACGGCGTTCCTGAAGGATCACGGCGACCCGTTCCGCCGCATCGGCATGGACCCGAACAGCAAGGCGGTGCTGAACCTCGGCGCGTCGGGCCTGCCCGAGACGTTCCTGATCGACGGCAAGGGCATCATCCGCAAGCAATACATAGGGCAGATCCGGCCCGAACAGGTGGCTGAGATTCTGAAGGATATCGAGGAGGCGAAGGGCTCATGAAGGCGCTGCTGCCGTTCGCCTTTCTAGCACTCACGGCCGCCGCGGAGGCGCCGGCGTTGCCGCCCGCACAGGAGGCAGCGGCGCGCGCGCTGATGCATGAGCTGCGCTGCCTCGTCTGCCAGCATCAGTCGATCGCCGACAGCGACGCGGACATGGCGGCCGACATGCGCGCGGTCGTGCGCGAGCGGATTGCGGCGGGCGAGAGTCCCGAGCAGGTGAAATCGTATCTCGTCAGCCGCTACGGCGATTATGTGACCTTCGACCCGCCGAAGACGGGTGCCAATCTCGTGCTGTGGGCGGCGCCGCTGCTGTTCCTTGCGATCGGCGCTGTCGCCGTGTGGCGGCTCTACCGGAGGAAAGGCGCATGAGCGGCTGGATCGCTATCGCCGTGCTGACGCTGCTGACCGGCGCAGTGCTGTGGCGGATGAAGATGCCGCTGCTGCCGGTGGGTTTCGCACTCGCCGTGGGGCTTGCGGGTTATCTGCTGACGAGCAACCCGGCGCTGCCGAGCAAGCCGGCGCCGCCGCGTGCGATCGATGCCGACTCCGCGCCGCAGCTTGAAGCCGCACGCCGGCGGCTTCTGCAGAACACGGGTGATGTCGGCGCATGGCTGATGTTCGCCGATATCCTCAGCCATCAGGGCAAGACGGAGCAGGCGATCGAGGGGCTTAGTCTCGCCGCGAAGGCGATGCCGGACGTCCCCGACCTATGGGTCGGCCTCGGCAACGCGCTGACGCGTCATGCCGGCGGCTTCATTACGCCCGCTGCGCGGCTGGCGTTCGGGCGGGCGTCGGCGATCGACCCCGCGCATCCTGGTCCACCCTATTTCCTCGGCCTCGCATGGCTGCAGGCGGGCGAGCCCGACGAAGCGCTCAAGGTCTGGCAGGATCTATACGCGCGCAGCCCGAAGGATGCGCCCTACCGGCCCGAACTCGAACGGCTCATGCGCGGCGCGCGCGCCATGATGGCTGCGGGCATCGACGGCGGCCGCTTTCCGGGCGCCGACGACAATGCGCCGGCGCTCGAACAGCGTTGAGCCAGGTCAGCAACAGTTTAGACAGCGATCCACGCTTCAGGTTGAATCAACCTGAAGCGATCGCGGTCTAGCGGATGCCGGAGATGACCTCCTTGAGCCTCAGCTTTTCTTTTTTCCATTGTGCGATGAGGATTTCGTCGGGCAGCGGTCGGTGGACTTCCTGATCAATCTGGCTTTCAAGGTTTGCGTGTTTTTCCGAAAGCGCAGCCAGGTGTGCGTCGACCATAGTCCGATCTCCTTTGCTCTGAAGTGCATCAGGATGAGCGAGTGGAACACATTTCGAAACGCTTGTCAGCGGGGAAGAGATGAAGCGCGCATTTACCACAATCTGTGGTGAGACAGGGTCGGTTCGTCCCCAGAATTTGGGCGATATGCCGGCCGCGCGTCAAAACGACTCGCAGCTGTCGCGCGCGCGCTTATGGTAGCGCCATGACCAGACGACTCGCGAACCGGTGGCCGGAGTTCAGACATCGTGGATGAAAGCGACGTGAGGGCCCGCCTCGAGTCGCTGCTCGAGGAACACCGCGATCTGGATGCCGCCATCGATGCCATCCGCATCCTGCCGGGCAGCGACCAGCTCCAGCTCGCCCGGATGAAGAAACGCAAGCTGCGCCTGAAGGACGAAATCGAAAGTCTGCGGGATCAACTGCTGCCGGATATCATCGCCTAGGATCGAAGGCCTTTCGGGTGTAGACTGCGCCGCATCGTTTCCCTGAAAGGGAGGTGGTGCCATGACGAAGAGATATTGGTTCGCGGCCATTCTGGCCGTGCTTCCTGCCGCCGGGGGCGCTGATGCGGCTGTGACCATCCTCGGCGACGGCTATGCCCGCAAATGCTACGAGGCGGCCGAGTTCAACCGGGCCGGGCGCGCCGCGTTTACGGACTGCGACTTTGCGCTGAAGTTCGACAAGCTCTCCAGTTCCGAGCGGGCGGCGACGCATGTGAACCGCGGGGTCCTGTTCATGCAGGGCCGCGATTATGCGAACGCGATCGCCGACTACGACACGGCGCTCGGCATCGATGGCGATCTTGCCGAAGCCTATGTGAACAAGGGGATCGCAGTGTTGCATCGCGGCGGCAGCGAGACGGTCGCGGTCGATCTGCTGTCGCGGGGCATCGCGTTGACGCCCAGCCGCCCCGAGGTCGCGCTTTATGCGCGCGGCGTCGCACACGAAAAGCTCGGCCGGGTGCGCGAGGCCTACGACGATTATCGGCAGGCGGCAGCGCTGAAGCCCGACTGGGCCGAGCCGGCGAAGGAGCTGACGCGCTTCAAGGTGATCGAGCAATAAGGAGCAGCGCATCCACGGCGCTGCCGCGGTGCGAAAGAGGATGCGCAAGTTGTATCGCGCACAAGGTTGCGTCGGAACACAGGGCGGCTAGAGATATTCTGGAACGAATCCTAGGATTTTGACCAGATTATGAAACTCGATTCCAAAGACAGGGCGATCCTTGAAATCCTGCAATGCGACGCGACGCTCTCGATTCAGGAGATCGGGGAGCGGGTCGCGCTGTCGGCGAACCCGTGTTGGCGCCGCATCCGGCAGATGGAGGAGGCCGGAATCATCGAGCGCCGTGTCGCGGTGGTGAACGCGCCGGCGCTGGGCCTTGCGATGACGGTGTTCGTTTCGATCCGCATCTCGTCGCACGACAAGGCGTGGCTTGAGCGGTTCGCCGCGGCGATCCGCGCGATTCCCGAGATCGTGGAATGCCACCGGATGAGCGGCGATGTCGACTATCTGCTGAAAATGCTGGTGCGCGATATCCAGCACTACGACCGCGTCTATCAGCAGCTGATCAGCGAGGTGCCGGGGCTGTCGGACGTCAGCTCCACCTTTTCGATGGAGCAGATGAAGGCCACGCCTGTTCCGGTGAGCGGGATGCCCGCCTAAGCCGCTGCGTCCGTTTCGCCGGCGCGCGCGAGGCGGGTCGGCAGGTAGGCGCGCAGGTAAGAGATCATTGCGAGCTTCGCTTCGGCGAGCGCTTCATCGGTGACGCGATCGTGATCGGCGACCGACAGCGAGAAGAACACGTCGGAAATCAGAAGCGCCTTGAAGAACAGTTCGCGTGAATCAGCAAGGCCGGGCAGGATGAACTGGCGACGCACGGCGGTCCAGAGTGCGGTGCCGAACCGAAAATCCTCCTTGCAGCCGGCGTGCTTGATTTCGGGGGGCGTGTGAGGCCCGAGCATCAGCTGGCGCGCCGCGCGGTTGCTGTTGAAGGCTTTCTGGTGATGCGCAAGCGACAGTTCGATGAGCGTTTCCCACTCGTCGACCTCGGGAAGCATCAGATCTTCGGCGGCCTGCACGATGGCAAGGGTGCGCACGAGCTCTTTCCACAGATCGCCGATCTCGGGGAAGAAATGATAGGCAGATGAGGCCGGGATGCCCGCGACCTCGGCAACCGCAATCATGCCGATCTGATCGATGTTCTGCGTGTCGAGCATGGCGCGCGCCGCTTCGAGGAGTTCGGCTCGCCGCACCCGGCCGCGCGCCTGTGTCGCCTTTCGCGCGGGCGGCCTGCTTTTCACGTTGATGTTCATCTGCCCCGTTTCCATCGTTTTCAGGATGTTGACAACCCCCCTGTTTTCATCAATAGTCGAAGAAATTCGATTTAAGTGCGAATGAGGGACGGGGATGGGTGCACGGCGGGCAGGGCGCGCATAACATCGTATTTTTCCTAAATAATTATATCCGATGCGCATGGCGAGACGCGATTTCAATTCTCGGCGCATTGGGCCAATGAAATATTAACTCGAAGATATACGGGTTAGTGTTCGAGTTCCTGAACGGGGCCACTGTAAGGTTCCGATCGTGAACGCGTGCATCCCGTACGAAATGATCCCGGAGCGATTGAATGCCGCAAAGCTATAATTTGGTGATTGATGGCCGGACTGCCCAGGCCAACCGTCATTTTGACGTGACCAATCCAGCGAATGGAACGGTGTTCGCACATTGTCCCGCGGCGACCGAGGCCGATCTGGATGCAGCGGTCGCAGCGGCGCGGCGCGCGTTCCCGGGTTGGGCGGCAACGCCGGATGCGCAGCGCAAGGCGGCGGTGAACGCGATGGCGGACATCATCGAGGCGAACCTGGCGGAGCTTGCCGAACTCGTGACGCTGGAGCAGGGCAAGCCGCTTGGCGGCATGGGTTCGCAGTGGGAAATCGGCGGCGCGGCGGCGTGGACGCGGTACACCGCAAGCCTCGACCTGCCCGTGGAGACGATTCAGGACGACGCTGCCGGCAAGGTGACGCTGCACCGGAAACCGATCGGCGTTGTCGGTTCGATCACGCCGTGGAACTTCCCCGTGATGATCGCGATCTGGCACATCATGCCGGCGATCCGTGCGGGAAACACCGTGGTGCTGAAGCCTTCGCCCTACACGCCTATCGCGACGCTGCGGCTCGCCGAGCTACTGCAGGCGGCGCTGCCGCCGGGCGTGCTGAATGCGGTGGCGGGCGAGGACGAAATCGGCCGCGCGATGTCCGTGCACCCAGGGATCGACAAGATCGTGTTCACCGGATCGACGCGCACGGGCAAGCGCGTGATGGCGAGTGCGGCGGACACATTGAAGAGGCTGACGCTCGAGCTCGGGGGCAACGACGCGGCGATCGTGTTGCCCGATACCGATCTCGACGCGGCGACCGAGAAACTGTTCTGGGGCGCGTTCATCAACAACGGCCAGACCTGCGCGGCGATCAAGCGGCTCTACGTGCACGATTCGATCTACGACGAGGTGTGCAAGCGGCTCGTCGCGTATGCGGCGAACGTGAAGGTCGGCGACGGGCGCAATGCGGACAGCGTGCTCGGCACGGTGCAGAACCGGATGCAGTTCGACCGCGTGCGCACGCTGGTGGACGCCGCGATTGCGGACGGTGCGCAGGCACTGTGCGGCGGCGCGCCGATGGAAGGCGAAGGCCTGTTCTACCCGGTGACGATCCTTGCCGAGGCGAAGGACGGCATGGCCATCGTCGACGAGGAACAGTTTGGGCCGGCACTGCCGATCATCCGCTACAGCGATGTGGAGGATGCGCTTGCCCGCGCCAACGACAACCCGAGCGGTCTTGGCGGTTCGATATGGTCGGGCGACATCGACAAGGCCGCGGCACTTGCGAGCCGTCTCGAATGCGGCAGTGCATGGATCAACAGCCACAGCATGGTTCGTCCGGACGCCCCCTTCGGCGGGGTGAAGCAATCGGGCATCGGCGTCGAATTCGGCGCACTCGGCCTTGCCGAGTTCACGACGGTGCAGGTGATCCATCGGTGAGCGGAATCGGCCTTGATCCGATTGAGATGGCGAGCCGAGACGAGCTATCGGCGCTGCAGCTTGAGCGCCTGCGCGCGAGCCTTGCGCATGCGTATGCGGGGAACCCGGCGTACCGGGCGAAGTTCGACGCGGCGGGGGGGCATCCCGATGACCTGAAATCGCTCGGCGACCTCGCGAAGTTCCCGTTCACGACGAAGGCGGATCTGCGCGACGCGTACCCGTTCGGCTTCTTCGCAGTGCCGCAGGAAAAGCTCTCCCGCATCCACGCCTCGTCGGGGACGACGGGCAAGGCCACCGTGGTGGGCTACACGAAAGCCGACATCGCGACATGGTCGGGGCTCGTCGCGCGCTCGATCCACGCGGCGGGTGGTCGCCCGGGGATGAAGGTGCACGTCGCCTATGGCTACGGCCTCTTCACCGGCGGGCTTGGCGCGCACTACGGGGCGGAAGCCTTGGGCTGCACGGTGATCCCGATGTCGGGCGGGCAGACCGAGAAGCAGGTCCAGCTCATCACCGACTTCGCGCCTGAGATCATCATGGTGACGCCGAGCTACATGCTGGCGATCCTCGACGAGTTCCGGCGGCAGGGCCTCGACCCGGCGGCGTGTTCGCTGAAGACGGGCATCTTCGGCGCCGAGCCGTGGACCGAGGCGATGCGCAGCGAGATCGAGAGCGCGTTCGCGATCGATGCGGTCGACATCTACGGCCTCTCCGAAGTGATGGGCCCGGGTGTGGCGCAGGAATGCGTGGAGACGAAGGACGGCCTCACGATCTGGGAGGATCATTTCTACCCCGAGGTGATCGACCCCGAAACGGGCGCGGTGCTTCCCGACGGTGAAGAGGGCGAGCTCGTGTTCACCTCGCTCACCAAGGAGGCGATGCCGATCGTGCGCTATCGCACGCGGGACCTCACCCGGCTTCTCCCCGGCACGGCGCGATCCATGCGCCGCATGGCGAAGATCACGGGCCGCAGCGACGACATGATGATCATCCGGGGCGTGAACGTGTTCCCGAGCCAGATCGAGGAGCACATCCTGTCCGTCCCCGCACTCGCGCCGCACTTCATGATCGAGCTGACCCGCCCGGACCGGATGGACATGGTGCGGCTCTCGGTCGAGGCGCGCGAGGACACCGACGCGGCAACCCACGCCGAACACGCCTACACGCTCGCCCACCGCATCAAGACCATGGTCGGCATCAGCGTGAAGATCGACGTTCAGCCTGCGGGGTCGCTCCCGCGGTCACAGGGCAAGGCGAGCAGAGTCATAGACAAGAGAACACTGAGTTCCTGAGCAATGTGTAATTCGTCATCCAGCACAACACAGAAGGGGGTAATGATGAAAAGACAAACGATCCGCACTCTGGCGAAATCATCCGTCGCGATCGCGGCGCTGATGCTGCCGGCCGCCGCGTTCGCGCAGAGCGGCGAACAGGCCGCGACCGACAATACGGAGGTCGTCGGCGGTTTCGAAGACATCGTCGTCACCGCGACGCGTCAGTCGCAGGCGATCAGCAAGGTGCCGCTCAGCGTCAGCGCCTTCACGCAGGAAACGCTCGATAGCCGCGGCGTGCGTGAATTCGCCGACGTGATCCGGCAGACGCCGGGCATCGTTTTCGAAGCGACCAACACGACGACGAACATTTCGATCCGCGGCATCAATTCGACCGCAGGCGCGGCGACCACCGGCGTCTATATCGACGACACGCCCATTCAGATCCGCTCGCTCGGCTACAGCGGCGGCAACGCCTATCCGGTGATCTTCGACCTGGAACGCGTCGAGGTTCTGCGCGGTCCGCAGGGCACGCTGTTCGGCGCGGGTTCGCAGGGCGGCACGATCCGCTTCATCTCGCCGCAGCCGAGCCTGACGCGCTCTTCCGGCTATGTGCGGGCGGAAGCCGCGCTCACCGAAAACGGCGGCCCCAGCTATGAAGCGGGCGTCGCCTACGGCGTGCCGCTCGTGGAGGACAAGCTCGGGATGCGCGTGAGCGGCTATTACCGCCGCGACGGCGGCTTCATCGACCGTGTCCGCTTCGAAGACAAGGGCGTGGTCGACGACGACGCGAACTACCAGAATTCCTATGTCGGCCGCGTTGCCTTCACGTGGGCGCCGGTGCCGGAACTCCGCATCACGCCGTCGATCACCTATCAGAAGATCTATACCAACGACAGCCCGGAGTCGTGGGACAATGTCCGCGCCGATTTCACCGTGCCGGACGCGCCCTTCTCCGACTATGACAACGGCGTGTTCCTGAGCGGCAACCGCGTGCAGGAATCGGGCCGCGACCGCTTCTATCTGCCGACGCTGAACGTGCAGTATTCGTTCGGCGGTGTCGATCTCACCGCGATCGGATCGTATTTCGATCGCAAGCAGACCTTCCGTTCGGATTACACGTTATTCGACCAGAGTCTGTTCACGGGCATCACGCTGCCGATCTTCCCCGATCAGGAAGGTTTCAGCGATTTCGTGAACACGCAGAAGATCACCACCGGTGAAATTCGCCTGCAGTCCGCGAACACGGATTCGGCGCTCACCTGGGTGGTCGGCGGCTTCTACCAGAAGGCGAAGCAGCTATCGATCCAGCAGGTGGAGGATCGCTTCCTGTTCGACTACGCGCCGTTCCTGATTCCGTTCTTCCCGCCGCTCGTCGATGGTCGTCTCATCTACGATCAGTCGACGACTTCGAAGGATACGCAGATCGCGGCGTTCGGTCAGGTGAACTTCAAGCCGATGGATCAGCTGACGCTGACCGTGGGCCTGCGCTATGGCCAGACCAAGTTCAACATCAATTCGTTCGCGCAGGGCCCCGTCGTCGGGCCGCCGGTGACCGACATCGGCACGCAGAAGGAAAAGCCGTTCACGCCCAAGTTCGGCATCGAATTCCAGGTCGATCCGGCAAACATGATCTACGCCTCCGCGTCGAAGGGCTTCCGCCCCGGCGGCTACAACCCGCAGGTCGGCGTGCCGTGCCAGGCGAGCGATCTCGATCCGCTCGGCTATCCGGACGGACGCCCGGAGACGTACAAGTCGGACTCGGTGTGGAGCTACGAGGCGGGCGTGAAGAGCCGCACGCTCGGCGGGCGTCTCAGCGTGCAGGGCAGCGTCTACCAGATTGACTGGAAGAACATCCAGCAGGTCGTCGGGCTTGGCGGCTGCGGGTTCCAGTTCACGGCAAACCTGGGCTCTGCTCGCAGCCGCGGCTTCGACCTGCAGCTCGATTACCGCGTGACGGACGACTTCACGCTGCAGGCGGAAGTCGGCTACACCAACGCCAAGTTCCTCGACACGTTCTTTGGCGGTCCGCTCGCCGTCGTGCCGCTGGTGACGGAGGGCAACCACGTCACCACGCCGCCGTGGACGGTTTCGGTGCACGCGCAGCACGAGTTCTCGCTGCGTGAGGAAGACGATGCGTATCTGCGCGCCGACTTCGATTACCGCGCGCACCAGACGAGCCTGACGCCGGGCCTCGATCCGCGCAACGGCGGTGTCGATCCGACGCTCAGCAACGCACCGGCGATCCGGGCGCTGTCGCTGCGCGCGGGTTACCGCATGAACGGCATCGACCTGTCGATGTTCGCGAACAACGTGCTCGATCAGGCCGTGTGGTCCGGCCGCCGGGCGCGCGACAACAACAACGCGACGATCTATCGTTCGAACATCGTGCGGCCGCGTACGTTCGGCGTGACCGCAGCGTATCGGTTCTAGGGAAGCGAAGGGCCGCAGTTGCAGACGCAGCTGCGGCCTTTTCGAATAGGGTTGGGGAGAGCGATGATTTCGATAAACAAGCGGCGTACGGGAATTGTGATTGCAGCCTGCCTTGCCGGTCTTGCGTCGCCGGCATTCGCGGCATCGCCCGCCACGATCTACTACAACGGACAGGTCTACACGCCGGGCGGATGGCAGACGGCGTTTGCCGTGCGCGACGGCCGCATCGTCGCCGTGGGCAGCGATGCGGACATCCGCAAGACGGCAGGCGCGGCGCGCACCGTCGATCTCGGCAAGCGCACGGTGCTCCCCGGTCTCTTCGACATGCACGTGCACCCGACACTTGATGCGCGGGGCTACACCGGTAGCTGCAAGCTCCCGCAGGAAGCCGGTGCGAAACAGATTCAGAACAGCCTCGCCGCCTGCGTGAAAACGAAAGCGCCGGGCGAATGGTTGACGGGCGGCCAGTGGCAGGCATCCAGCATCACCGATGGTCCGATGAATGCCCAGACGCTCGATGCCGTGTCTCCGAACAATCCCGTCACGCTCGTCGATATCAGCGGACACTCGATCTGGGCGAATTCGAAAGCGCTCGCTGTCGCGGGCATCACGAAGGATACGCCCAATCCTGAAGGCGGCATTATCGAGCGCGATGCGAACGGGAACCCCACGGGTCTTCTTCGAGAGTCGGCGAGCGAACTGGTGACGCGGCACATACCGCCGCAACCGATCGCGGAAACGAAGCGCCTGCTCGGGAAGAGCCTCGATCATCTGCTGTCTTACGGGATCACCGGTTTCGTCGAGGCTGTCGCCATGCGCGAGGACCTGGAGATCTATGCCGATCTCGCCGACAAGGGCGCGCTGAAGCAGCATGTGCAGGCGTGCATCGCGACCAGCATGGCTGGGCACGCGAATTCCGAACTCGATGCGACCATCGCCGACATTCCGAAATACACGCGCGCGCGCTTCAAGCCGACGTGTGTGAAGGTGTTCGCGGACGGCGTGCCGACCGACAGCCACACGGGCGCGATGCTGGAAGCCTATCAGGCGGGGCAGCCCAATGCGCCCGCGAAGGGGCTCCTGTTGTTCGACCCCGAAACGCTCAACCCGCAGATGGCGAAGTGGGACAAGCTTGGCCTGACGGTGCTGTTCCATGCCGCCGGAGACTGGGCGGTGCGTGCGTCACTCGATGCTGTCGCTTATGCGCGCGGGCAGAACGGCAATGGCGGCCCGATGCATCAGGTCGGGCATCTTACCTTTGTCGATCCGGCGGACCTGCCGCGCGCGAAGGCGCTGAACGCCGCGTTCGAATATTCGCCCTATCTGTGGGACCCGCAGCCGATCAGCGACGACATCACCAAGGCGGTGGGGGAACCCCGCATCTCGCGTGTGTGGCCGATCAAGGACGGCTTCGATGCAGGCGCGCTGGTTATCGCCGGGTCCGACTGGATCGTGGTGCCCGCGCCCGATCCCTGGCTCGGTATCGAGACGGCGATCACGCGGCAAAGCCCGGGCGGCAGCGCGCGGACGTTCGGTGCCGGGCAGGCGATCACGCTCGATCAGGCGATCCGCATGTTCACGATCAATGCTGCGACGCGCCTTGGCCTCGACAAGGAACTCGGCACGATCGAGGCGGGCAAGCGCGCCGACTTCATCGTGATCGACAAGAACCCGTTCCGCATCCCGGCGACGGAGATTCACACGATCAAGGTCGAGAAAACCTACATCGACGGCGAGGCCGTGTTCGAGCGCACGGCAGCGGCCGGAGCAGAATAGCAGGCGGTCTTTTCAGGGAGAGAGGCATGGTTCGAGGGTCGGTGAAGGTTCGGCGGGCGTTGCTCGCAGCCGGTGTAGCCATGCTTGCCACCGCCGCCCACGCGGCCTCGCCGTCAACGATCTACCGGAACGCGCAGGTCTACACGCCTTCGGGGTGGAAAAACGCCTTCGCGGTGAAGGACGGGCGCATCGTTGCGGTCGGGAATGACGAGGAGGTTCGCAAGGCCGCGAAAGGTGCGCGCGAGGTCGATCTCGGCAGCCGCACCGTGCTCCCCGGCCTCTACGACATGCACGTGCATCCCGTGCTGCAGGCGAAAGGCGGCGAAGGGCGCTGCAGCATTTCGCCCGATCTCCCAGCCTCCGAACTCCTCGCCGGGGTCGGCGCCTGTGCGAAGGCCGCCGCCCGGGACGAATGGGTTGCGGGCGGCCAGTGGCAGGCCTCCGTGCTCGCCGGCACGCCGATCACTGCCGCGACGCTCGACGCGGTTTCGCCCGACAATCCCGTGCTGCTGTTCGATGTGAGCGGCCACAGCCTGTGGGTGAATTCGAAGGCGCTGGCCATCGCAGGCATCACGAAGGACACGCCGAACCCTGAGGGCGGCATTATCGAGCGCGATGCTGCGGGGCTGCCGACGGGCGTGCTGCGCGAGACGGCGCGCAATCTCGTGCTGCGTCACCTCCCGCCGCAGCCTGCCGAAAGGACGCAGGCGGAGCTGAAAAAGAATCTCGATTACCTGCTCTCCTTCGGGATCACCGGCTATGTCGAGGCGATGGCGTTTCGCGACGATCTCGAAGCCTATGCCGCGCTCGCCGACAAGGGCGAGTTGAAACAGCATGTGCAGGCGTGCATCGCCTACAGCCACGCCGGGCATCCGAATCCCGATCTGGACGCAACGATCGCCGCGATTCCCGAATACACGCGCGAGCGCTTCAAGCCGACGTGTATCAAGGTCTTCGCGGACGGTGTGCCGACCGAGAGCCACACCGGCGCGATGCTCGAAGATTACGAGGCGGGGCAGCCGAATGCGCCTGCGCGCGGGCTCTTGTTGTTCGACCCCGCGAAGCTGCATCCGCTGATGGCGAAATGGGACAAGCTCGGACTCAACGTCCTGTTCCACGCGGCGGGCGACGCCGCCGTGCGCGCGTCTTTCGATGCGATCGCCTTTGCGCGCGAACAGAACGGCAATGGCGGCCCGATTCATCAGGTCGGACATTCGACGTTCGTCGATCCGGCGGACCTGCCGCGCCCGAAGGCGCTGAACGCGGCGATCGAATATTCGCCCTATCTGTGGGATCCGCAGCCGATCAACGACGACATCACCACGGCGGTCGGCGCGCGACGTATTGAACGCGTCTGGCCGATCAAGGATGGTTTCGAAGCGGGCGCGCTCGTGATCGCCGGGTCGGACTGGGCAGTGATTCCCGCGCCCGACCCCTGGATCGGCATCGAGACGGCGATCACGCGGCAAAGCCCGGGCGGCAGCGCGCGGACGTTCGGTGCCGGGCAGGCGATCACGCTCGATCAGGCGATCCGCATGTTCACGATCAATGCTGCGACGCGCCTTGGCCTCGACAAGGAACTCGGCACGATCGAGGCGGGCAAGCGCGCCGACTTCATCGTGATCGACAAGAACCCGTTCCGAATTCCAGCCACCGATATCCACACGATCAAGGTGCAAAAAACCTACATCGACGGTGAAGTCGTGTTCGATCGCGCCAACGCAGGCGCCCGATGAAAGCGGCGTTCGCCTTCGCGCTGTTTGCGGCGCTTGCCGCGTCGCCTGCACAGGCTGATCGTGTCAAGACGGTCTCGGTCTACAAGGGCGATTTCGCCACGGTGAATTCGTTCGTGTTTTCGAACGGCACGTCGCTCGTGGTGATGGACGTGCAGCGCAAGGCGAACGAGGCGCGAAAGCTCGCCGCTATGATCAAGGCGATGAAGCTGCCGCTGACGCATATCCTCATCAGCCATGGCCATACCGATCATTTCACCGGCATGGCGGTGTTTCGCGAAGAATTCCCGGACGCGAAGATCGTCGTCGCCAATGAGGACATCAAGGCGGACATCAAGCGCTACGCGATCTACATGGATACCGGCGGCGAAACCGGTGCGGAACCGCCGCTCGATCCGGCGCTGAAACCGAAGACGCCGGAGCATCCAAGCGGCTTCGACTATGAAAACAACATCGCGGTCCTGGCGTCTCCGAAGCTGGAGATGGTCGGCGGTGGTACGCTGGAGTTGACGACGGACTACATGCGGGCCGAAACTCCATATATCACGACCGTCTACAGCCCGGATCTCAACGCCCTGTTCCTCTCCGATTTCGGCTACAACGGCGTCCATTTCTGGATGGGCGACGATATCAGCCGCGAGGATCTGAAGAACTGGCGCGCCGAACTCGTGGCGCTGAAAGCGCGCTATGCGAAGCAGGCGCCCAAGATTTATCCCGGTCACGGCGATCCCGCCGACATGCGCATCTTCGATCCGTCGGTGCGCTATATCGACGATTTCCTCGCCGTGACCGCAGCCTCCAAATCGCCGGAAGAAGCGATGGGGAAGATGATCGCGCTCTACCCGGGTTACAAACAGGCCGACTTCTTCCTGAAATACAGCGCCATGGAGCACGTGCCGGGCCGCCCATCCAGTGTAGGGCATCCTGCGGAAGCGGCATGGCGCGCGAAGGTGCGCGAACTCGCG
>ERZ1645185.124-NODE-124-length-32786-cov-7.754331_pt1 | contig 32786 bp, 33 predicted proteins | sample MGYA00575351_ERZ1645185 | MGnify/ENA primary metagenome ERZ1645185 (study PRJEB40838, sample SAMN11284767) | freshwater sediment metagenome | isolation source: river sediment | host: Sediment | place: India: Jana village, Kanpur | collected 2015-12-17 ... | reverse complement strand
AGCTACGACCACCGCATCATCGACGGCAAGGACGCGGTGCTGTTCCTGGTCGACATCAAGAACCAGCTGGAAAACCCGCACCGCATGCTGCTCGGCCTGTAACCAACGTCAAGGCGAATGAACCATGAGTACTGAATTTGATGTGGTGGTGATCGGCGCCGGCCCGGCCGGTTACCACGCCGCCATCCGCGCCGCACAGCTGGGATTGAAGGTGGCGTGCATCGACGCCGCGCTCGGCAAGGACGGCAAACCGGCCCTCGGCGGAACCTGCCTGCGTGTCGGCTGCATACCGTCGAAAGCGCTGCTCGACTCCTCGCGCCAGTACTGGAACCTGCAGCACCTGTTCGGCGAGCACGGCATCAGCGCCAAGGACGCCAAGATCGATGTCGCGACCATGGTCGGCCGCAAGGACAAGATCGTCAAACAGTTCACCGGCGGCATTGCCGCGCTGTTCAAGGCGAACAAGATCACGCCGTTCTACGGATTCGGCCAGCTGCAGCCCGGCAAGCGGGTCAAGGTGAAGCAGCATGACGGCACGGAAACCGAATTGACCGGCAAGCACATCGTCATAGCCGCCGGTTCGGATTCGATCGAACTGCCGTTCGCCAAATTCGACGGCAAGCACATCGTCGACAACGTCGGTGCGCTCGATTTCAACGCGGTGCCGAAACGGCTTGGCGTCATCGGTGCCGGCGTCATCGGGCTGGAGCTCGGCAGCGTCTGGAAACGTCTGGGCGCAGAAGTCACCATCATCGAAGCCCTTCCCGACTTCCTGGCGGCGGCCGATGCCGAAGTCGCGCGGACCGCGCTGAAGGAATTCAAGAAACAGGGCCTCGACATCAAGCTCGGCGCCAAGCTGAGCAAGGCCGAAATCAAGAACGGCGAGGTGCATCTGACCTACAACGACGGCAAAGCCGATCAGTACCTGGTCGTCGATAAGCTGTTGGTCGCCGTCGGCCGCAAGGCCGCCAGCAAAGGCTTGCTGGCCGATGGCACCGGCGTGAAAATCAATGAACGCGGCCAGATCGAAGTCGATGACCACTGCCGTACCGGCGTCGACGGCATCTGGGCGGTCGGTGATTGCGTCCGCGGCCCGATGCTGGCGCACAAAGGCTTCGAGGAAGGCATCGCGGTGGCGGAACTGATCGCCGGCCTGCCCGGCCATGTCAATCTCGACACCGTCCCGTGGGTCATCTACACCGAACCGGAAATCGCCTGGGTCGGCAAGACCGAGCAGCAGCTCAAAGCCGAAGACATCCCGTTCAAGACCGGCAGCTTCCCGTTCGCCGCCGTCGGGCGCGCGGTCGCCATGGGCGAACCGGCTGGGTTCGTGAAAGTGATCGCGCATGCGGAAACCGACCGCATACTCGGCATGCATCTGGTCGGCGTCGGCGTTTCGGAACTGGTTCACGAAGGCGTGCTGGCCATGGAGTTCCACGGCTCGGCTGAAGATCTGGCCCGCATCTGCCACGCCCATCCGACGCTCTCGGAAGCCATCCACGATGCCGCCATGGCGGTCGACAAGCGCGCCATCCATAAAGCCAACTGATGGAAGCCAGCTCGGAATCCGGCAACCCGATACGCAGCGTCTCCGACACCGCGCTCTGGGTGGCGGTGTACCGCGCCATGGAAAGCGAACGCCCCGACGCCCTGTTCCATGATCCGTATGCACGGCTACTGGCCGGCGAGCGCGGCCAGGCCATCGTCGATGCGATGCCGCATGGCAAGCAAATGGCCTGGGCGATGATCGTGCGCACCACCGTGATGGATGAGCTTATCCTGCAGTGCATCCGCGATGGTGCCGCCAGCGTATTGAACCTGGCCGCCGGTCTCGATGCGCGCGCCTACCGGCTCGAGCTGCCGGCATCCCTGCGCTGGTATCACGTCGATTTCCCGCCGATGGTGGATTACGTGAAAGAGAAACTGGCCGGCGAAACGCCGCGTTGCGCCTTGGAGTATGTGGCCGCCGATCTGCGCGAGCCAGATCAACGCGACGCCGTGTTCCGCAAAGCCGCCGAACACGGACCGGTGCTGGTCATCACCGAAGGCCTGCTGGTTTACCTGCCGCCGGAGAAAGTTGCCGGCCTGGCGGAAGCGCTGCATAAAACAGCGAAAGCCCGTTGGTGGATTTCTGACCTCGGCACACCGCTGCTGCTGAAACGGCTGGAAAAAAGCTGGCTGGGAAAACTGCGTGAAGGCAATGCCCCGTTCCTGTTCGCCCCAGCCGACGCTGCCGCCTTCTTCAACCCGCTGGGTTGGCGGGAAACCGAGTTCCGCTCAAGCTGGACCGAATCGCTGAGATTGAAACGGCATATCCGGTTCGCCGGATTCTGGGATTTCATCATGAAATTCAGTCCGCAGGCGAAACGCGACGCTGCCATCAGGATGTCGGGCATTTCACTGATGCGGAATGTTTGAATCGTGTCAATCAATCCCTTTCCTTCATTCCGCATCCGCTGCGACAGCAACGGCCACCGCGCCGGCATTGAATCCGTGCGCACAGAGGATTTGAGCGCAGGCGATACGCTGATCGAAGTCCACTATTCGAGCGTGAACTACAAAGACGCCTTGGCCGGCACCGGCCAAGGCAAAATCCTGCGGAAATTTCCGCTGAACGGCGGCATAGACTGTGCCGGCATCATCGTCGAATCGGCCGATCCGGGCCTGAAGCGCGGCGATCCGGTGCTGGTCACCGGTTCCGGCTTATCGGAAACCATCGACGGCGGTTACAGTGCATATGTCCGCATCGGCCATCAACACGTGATTCCTCTGCCTTCAGGCTGGAGCGCCCGCGCTGCGATGATCCTGGGCACCGCAGGATTCACCGCCGGTCTGGCATTGCTACGCATGCTGGAAAACCGCCAACACCCCGCCCTTGGTCCGATCGCCATTACCGGCGCGACCGGCGGCGTCGGCATGCTGGCCACGGCCCTGTTCGCCAAAGCCGGTTTCAGCGTACACGCCTTGTCCGGAAAACCCGAACATGCCAATCTGCTGCGACGCCTGGGTGCCGCTGATGTGTTGCCCCGGGAAGCCGCATTCAGTGCCAAGCCGATGGACAGCACCCGTTTCGGCGGCGCGTTGGACAATGTCGGCGGGAAAACACTGGCCGGTCTGCTGGCGCAGACCGCCGCCTACGGCAACGTCGCGAGCTGCGGGTTGGTGGCCAGCGCCGAGCTGCCGGCTACGGTCATGCCATTCATCATCCGCGGTGTCTCGCTCCTGGGCATCGCTTCGGCCGGAACCGAACGACCGATACGGGAACGCGTCTGGGCTCTGCTGGCAGGTCATTTCAGCCGTGCTGAACTGGATGCCTTGCCGGTAAGCGAAATCACGCTGTCCGGCTTGCCGGCCGTGTTTGACGGGATGCTATCCGGGCGATCTTTCGGACGCAGCGTGGTGAAAATACACGCAAATGCTTGCTAAAAACGGCGTTTTGGATTTAACTTAATGCAACATTACGGGGATTTTTATGGCACGCATTCTGATCGTAGACGACTCACCCTCCCAGCTCATGGGCATGAAACGCATTGTGGAAAAGCTCGGGCACGAAGCGCTGTCGGCCGAAGACGGCGTAATCGGTGTGGCTTTGTGCAAAGCCGAGCTGCCGGATTTGGTGCTGATGGATGTCGTTATGCCGAATCTGAACGGCTTCCAGGCGACCCGAGCACTCAGCCGTGACGAAACCACCAAACACATCCCGATCATCCTGGTCACCACCAAGGACCAGGAGACCGACCGCGTCTGGGGCATGCGCCAAGGAGCGAAGGCCTACCTGACCAAACCGTTCAATGAAAGCGAACTGACCGACATAATTGCCCAGTTCATTTCAAGCGCCGGTTAATTTTCGCGGTAGAGCTCGGCCATCCGGGCGTACAGGGCTTTCTGCTCCTCGGTGACAGCCACCGGGGCGCTGACTTCGATATCGACCAGTTGATCGCCTTTCTGGTTTTTGCCTGGCATGCCACGGCCCTTGAGCCGCAACCGTTTGCCCGTATCTGAACCTTCAGGCACTTTCAGGCTGACTTTACCGGCCAATGTCGGCACTTCGATGGTCGCACCCAGAGCCGCCTGCCACGGCATCACGGTCAGCGTATAGAGGACGTTCAAGCCGTCCAGCTCGAACTCCGGATGCTCCTGATAGGCGATTTCGATCATCAGATCGCCGCCACGCTCACTCTGTCCGGCCAGCCGAATACTCTGTCCCGGCCGGATTCCGGCCGGAATCATCACTTCCAGGGTGCGGTTGCCGATGCGGATTTTCTGCTTGCCTCCTGCATAGGCGCGCTCCAGCGGAATCGCCAGACTGACTCGGCTGCCTGACGGTGCCTGCCTGGCCTGACCTCGACGTGAAGCGCCGAACAACGATTCGAAGAAGTCGCTGAACCCGCCGGCATCGCCGGCATCGCTGAAGTCATAATGGAAACCACCCGGGTTGAAGCCCGGTGGCGGACGGAAATCCTCACCAGGCCGGAACCCTCCGGCTTTCAACTGGTCGTACTGGGCACGTTTTTCCTTGTCCTTCAGCACTTCGTAGGCTTCATTGACGGCCTTGAAGCGGTCTTCGGCGCCCTTTTCCTTGCTGACATCGGGGTGGTATTTCCTGGCCAGACGCCTGTACGCGGTCTTTATTTCGGCATCACTGGCCGAAGCTTCAACGCCCAGAATCTGGTAGTAATCCTTGAATTCCATCCGTCTCTCCAATTCCAATCAGTTCATGATCGGGATTTCACCTTAGATTAAGGTAAACAGTCTATCATCAGCATATTGAAGCAAGGAAAATCCCGATGGCGATACAAATAGGCGAACGCATTCCCGGCGTCACGGTCAACATCATCAAGGACGGCATTCAGGCCATCGACACGGCCGATGCCTTTGCCAATGGCAAGACCGTGCTGTTCGCCGTGCCGGGCGCCTTCACGCCGACCTGTTCGAACAAACACCTTCCCGGTTTCATCGCACACGCCGATGAATTCGCAGCCGAAGGCTATTCAATCGCCTGCCTGTCGGTGAACGACGCGTTCGTGATGTCGGCCTGGGCCAAAAGCCAGGGCGCACCGGACACCATCACCATGATAGCCGACGGCAACGGCGACTTCGCGAAGGCGCTTGGACTGGAACTGGATGCCAGAGCATTCGGCATGGGTCTGCGCGCCAAACGTTTTGCCCTGGTCACCGATGCTGGCACCGTCACCCATCTGTTTCTGGAGGCGCCGGGTGAATTCGATGTGTCCTCGGCTGAATCCGTTTTATCCGTAATACGAAACAACAAGGAGAGCGCATGAATATCAGAACACCAGCCCTTGCATTGGCCGTCTTGCTTCTGGCACCGGCCGCCTTTGCCCAGATCACCACCATCCCGGCGAACTGCAATACCTGCGGAATCGTCACCAAAATCGAGAAAGTCAATGATCCCAAATCCGGAACCGGCGGTGCGGTGGCCGGAGCGGTGGTCGGAGGACTGCTCGGCAACCAGGTCGGTGGCGGGTCCGGAAAAACCATCGCCACTGTAGCTGGCGCTGCCGGCGGCGCCTACGCCGGCAAGAAAATCGCCGAAGGAAACATGGAGTACAAAGTCACTTTGAAGATGAAGGACGGCAGCAAGAAAGTCCTGTATCAGGAATGGCTGCACGACATCAAGGTCGGGGAAGTCGCGAAAGTATCCGACAACAAAACCGCCAAGCGTTACAAACCCTGAGTCACCGCGGATTCCGGCGAAAAAAAACGGCGGTGTTCCCGCCGTTTTTTTTCGTGAGCACGGCCTCAGGCCGGCTTGGCTGCCTCATCCGGTTCGTCGCCGGCATCGTTATCCGTGTCGTCGCCGATGATATCCAGGCTTTCTATGGCCATCAGCTTCTCGTCCGCGGCGACCCGCATCAGGGTGACGCCCTGGGCGTTTCGGCCGACCTGCGACACTTCCGAGGCACGGGTCCGGACCATGGTGCCCTGGTCTGAGATCAACAGGATTTCCTGTTGTTCGGTGAGCTGGATGGCACCGACCAGCTTGCCGTTGCGCTCGCTGCTCTGGATGGCGATGACGCCCTGGGTGCCACGGCCTTTCTTCGGATAGGCGGCGATCTCGGTACGCTTGCCGAAACCGTTCTCGCTGGCGGTAAGAATGTCGCCGTCGCCCTCGACCGCCACCATACTGACCACAAACGAGCCGTCCTGGGGCAGCCGCATGCCGCGTACGCCGGTTGCGGTACGGCCCATCGAACGTACTTCCGATTCATCGAAGCGCACGGCCTTGCCATGCGAGCCGAACAGCATGATGTCCTTGCTGCCGTCGGTGAGCTGGACATCGACCAGTCCGTCGCCTTCATCCAGGCTGATGGCCCATATGCCGTTGGCGCGTGGCCTTGAATACTCGGACAGAGGGGTTTTCTTGACGGTGCCGTTTCTGGTGGCGAACAACACGAACCGTTCTTCGGTGAATTCCCGGACCGGCAGGACCGCCTGCACTTTCTCACCGGCCTGCAGCGGAATCCAGTTGATGATCGGTCGGCCGCGCGAGTTCGGGCCGGAATCGGGCAGTTGGTAGACCTTGAGCCAGAACACCCTGCCTTCGGAGGTGAAGGTCAGCAGCGTGTCATGGGTATTGACCACCCACAAACGCTCGATGAAGTCTTCGTCTTTCACCGTCGCCGCGGCGCGTCCTTTGCCGCCGCGCTTCTGGGCGCGGTAGGTCGATGGCATCTGGCGCTTGGCGTAACCCGAATGCGACAGCGTGACCACCACATCCTCGGACGCGATCAGGTCGAGATCCGCCAGATCTTCCTCACTCGGACGGATTTCGGTGCGGCGGTCATCGCCGAATTCGTCCTTGATCTTCAGCAGTTCGCCGCGGATGACATTGAGCAGGCGCTCGGGCACTTCCAGGATCTCGATGAGATCGCGGATCTCTGCCAGCAGCTCCTTGTATTCCTCGGTCAGTTTGTCCTGCTCCAGCCCGGTCAGGCGGTTCAGGCGCATTTCCAGGATCTCCTTGGCCTGCACCTCGGACAGCTGGTAGCCGGTCGCCTGCAGGCCGTATTCAGCGGCAAGATCCTCCGGACGAGAGGCATGCGAACCGGCCGCTTCCAGCAACGATTTGACCAGCCCGGGCTGCCAGTTCCTGGCCAGCAGACGCTCCTTGGCCTGCTGCGGGTTCTGAGACGTTTTGATGAGTTCGATCATTTCATCGATGTTGGCCAGCGCGACGGTGAGGCCTTCGAGGATATGTGCGCGGGCGCGGGCCTTGCGCAATTCGAAAATGGTGCGGCGGGTCACCACTTCGCGGCGATGGCGGATGAACGCTTCCAGAATCTGCTTGAGGTTGAGCAGCTGCGGACGGCCGTCGACCAAAGCCACCATATTGATGCCGAAACTCTGCTGAAGCGGGGTTTCATTGAACAGATGGTTCAAGACGATTTCGGCGGATTGATCGCGCTTGATCTCGATGTAGATGCGCATGCCGTCCTTGTCGGATTCGTCACGCAGTTCGGAAATGCCCTCGACCCGTTTTTCCTTCACCAATTCGGCGATTTTCTCGATCAACCGGGCCTTGTTCACCTGGTACGGAAGCTCGGTGACGATGATCGCTTCCCGGTTGTTGTCCTGGGTTTCGATGTGGGTCTTGGCACGCATCACCACCCGGCCCCGGCCGGTATGGTAAGCGGCATGGATGCCCATGGCGCCGTTGATGATGCCGGCGGTCGGGAAATCCGGGCCGGGCACATGCATGATCAGTTCGCCGATGCCGATTTCCGGATCGTCGATCAGGGCGATGGTGGCGTTGATGATTTCGCCGAGGTTGTGCGGCGGGATTTTGGTCGCCATGCCGACAGCGATGCCCTCTGAGCCGTTGATCAGCAGGTTCGGTACTTTGGTCGGCATGACCGTCGGCTCGAGTTCCTTCTCGTCGTAGTTGGGCTGGAAATCGACGGTTTCCTTGTCGATGTCGGCCAGCAGTTCATGGGTGATGCGCGCCATGCGTGCTTCGGTGTAACGCATGGCCGCCGCCGAATCGCCGTCGACCGAACCGAAGTTGCCCTGGCCATCGACCAGCAGGTAACGCAGGGAAAACGGCTGCGCCATGCGAACCAAGGTGTCGTACACCGATTGATCGCCGTGCGGGTGGTATTTACCGATGACGTCACCGACGATACGGGCCGATTTGTAATACGGTTTGTTCGCGTGCGCTCCGAGTTCGTGCATGGCGAACAGCACCCGGCGGTGCACCGGTTTGAGTCCGTCACGGACATCGGGCAAGGCGCGGCCGACGATGACGCTCATGGCGTAGTCGAGATAGCTGCGGCGCATCTCGTCTTCTAGGTTTACCGGTATGACTTCTTTTGCTAAATCGGACATGCAAGTGCTCGGAATTTAAGGGGTTTTGGCATCATATCCGCAGCCGTTCGGGCGCGGAAAAAACACCCCTAAATTGTAACAGATTGACGCGCTGAAAAACCGGATTTTTTCGGCTTTAAAACAATATCTTAGACGATGCCGGCAGGCCCGAAAACTGCGCGCATTTTGGCCGCATCCGGACGCTCGATGACGCCCTTTTCGGTGACCAGGAAATCGATGCAGTGTGCCGGCGTGATATCAAAGACCGGGTTGTAGACCGAAGCGGCTTCAGCGGCGACGACTAGGCCGCCGATATGGGTCAGCTCGGTGGCGCTACGCTGCTCGATTTCGATGTCACCACCCTGTCCGGTCGCCATGTCGACGGTGGTGACGGGGGCTACCACCATGACCTTGACTCCATGCGCACGGGCCGCCACGGCATGGGCATAGGTTCCGATCTTATTGGCGACATCGCCGTTGGCGCAGATGCGGTCGGCACCGACGATGACGGCATCAAGTTTGCCCTGCTGCATCAGATACGCCGACGCCGAATCGACCACCAAGGTGGCTTCGATGCCGTCCTGCAGCAGTTCCCAAACCGTCAAGCGCGAACCCTGCAACCAGGGCCGGGTTTCACTGGCATAGACCTTGGCGATCCTCCCCATCGAGACACCGGCCCGGATAACGCCCAAGGCGGTGCCGAAACCTGCGGTCGCCAATGAACCGGTGTTGCAATGGGTCAGAACCCTGGCGCCTTCCGGCAGGCATAGGGCGCCCATGCGTCCCATGGCCTGGTTGGCCGCCAGATCTTCCGACTGTATCGCCAAGGCCTCCCGCTCGAGGCCTTGCCGCCAATCAGTGCCGAGCGCGGCCAGTGCCGCGCGCATGCGCTGCACGGCCCAGCGCAGATTGACCGCGGTCGGTCGCGCCTGCTCGAGCATGTCCAGATCCTGGCGGATCATTTCCAATACCTGCAGCCCGGAATCGGCGGACACATTTCGCGCAGCTAATACCACGCCATAGGCTCCGGCAATGCCGATGGCCGGCGCGCCGCGAACGGCCAGCACCTTGATGGCATCCGCCACATCCTCTGCATTTCGGCAGTTCAGGTGCTGCAACTGCCGCGGCAACAGCCTCTGGTCCAGGACTTGCAGGCTATCGCCGTTCCATTGCAGCGGGCGGACACGGTCTACGCGTTCGAATTCCATGATATCGTTCCTTTTGACCGCCATTTTACCCGTATTGCCGGGGCGCCAATGACAAAACCCGCCAAATCAGCAATCGGCACTACCGGAAAAATAGAAATCGCATTGCATGCCGCCTGCGTCAAAGCCGGCGCTTACGCCATTGCTCACAGCATCATCGGTCGATTTCCGCTGGCAAGGCCGTTTCTGGCCAAGTCCGTCCAAGCCAACCTCAATGACAACAGCCCGGCCAGAATCCAGAAGCAGCTGATACGCGACATCTATCGCCGACACGGCCTGAAACCCGCCAAATGGGAACTGTCCGCGATAATCGCCGTCGCTGAAACCAGCTCAAACCAGTTGCTCGATCTTAAAGCCATGGAACGCCGGCTGCGGAAGACGCTTGGTAATACGGCCAGCACATGGCTGCTCAAATTCGCGCCTTTGGCACAATGGGCTCCTGATCTTCTGTCTGCCGTCGCACAGACCTGGGCCATCGGCCGCTATGCCGACAGCGTGTGCCGGATAAGGAAAATCGGTTCGGACTGGCTGCCGGCGCCTTTGGCCAAGAATCTGAAATTGCCGGCTGATGTGCTGTGGAACTGGACCGATGAGGCCTTCGGGCTGGCACTGCCGGTATTGCGCACCCTGAAGGACAGCCGTTTCATGCGCGGCTGAAATCGAATGTGACGGTCCCGGCCAGGGTTTCGGCCTGTTGAAGCGACATCAGCAGCCGATCCAGCCCGAGCGCGACGCCGGCGCAACCGGGCAGGTCGGGCAATGCCGCCAGCAGGTTTTCGTCAATGGCAGGCATGGTAGCGCCCCGTTGTCGGCGCCGGTGCAGGTCGCCGTTGAAGCGCTGCCGCTGCTCCGTGGCGTCATTGAGTTCGTGATAGCCGTTGGCCAATTCTATCGCGCCGACATACAGTTCGAAACGCTCGGCAATCGGCGGATCGCCGTCACGGATTCTGGCCAAGGCGCACTGCGACGCCGGGAAATCGTAAATCACCGTCAACCGATCCGGCGTCATGGCCGGTTCCAGCACATGCGTTAACAGGACATCCAGCAGATCATCGCGCGACAGCCCTTGCACGTCCATGTCGATCCGCGCATTGACCGCCTCGCGCAGTTGCAGTTCGGTATCGGCCATAGGATCGATGCCGGCGCCGGCGATGAACAGATCGCGGTAGCTGGTCTGGATGACATCCAGACTCCTGCCTCGCAATGCGAACAGGCCGGTGACCAGTTCGATGCATTCAGCGATCAAGCGCCGGTGGTCCCAGCCAACGCGGTACCATTCGAGCATGCTGAACTCGGGATTGTGGCGACGGCCGTACTCGCCGTTGCGGAACACCTTGCCGAGCTCGTAGCAATCGCCGATACCGTCCGCCAACAGGCGCTTGAGCGGAAATTCGGGCGATGTGCGCAACCAGCGGCGCGGATTGCCGCCCGAGGCGGGGCCGCTGAATTCGAGCTGGAACGATTCGATGTTCGGATCGGTGTTTCCCGCCGATGACAGGATCGGCGTCTCCACTTCGAGCACATGGCGCGTGAAAAAGAATTCGCGGATGTAACGGTAGACTTCGGCGCGCAGATGCAGCGCGCCGTCATCGGCCGAGCTGCGCCATTTCTCACGCACCGGCATCGATTCCGTGACCGGACAGGACCGCCAGCAAACGCGCTTCATCCCAGGTTTCGATTCCCAGTTCCCTGGCCTTGGCGAGTTTGCTGCCGGCGGCCTCCCCGGCAACCACCACGGATGTCTTTTTCGAGACGCTGCCGGAGATTTTCGCACCCAGCGCTTCCAGTCTGGCTCCGGCTTCATCACGAGACATCGATGCCAGACCGCCGGTCAGCACCACACTCATGCCGGCCAACGGGCCATCGCCTGCGCGTTGCGGCGCACCTTCCGGCCAATGCACGCCGTTTGCGCGCAGGGCCGCGATTACCGCGCGGTTGTGCGGCTCGGCGAAAAAATGCCGGATGCGCGCAGCCACGACTGGGCCGATGTCAGGGACCTGCTGCAAGGCCTCCGGATCGGCTTCCATCAGCGCATCGAGCGCACCGAAATGACGGGCAAGGGTCTTGGCCGTGCTTGCGCCGACATCGCGGATGCCGAGTGCGAACAGGATACGATCCAATGTCGTTTCCCGGCTGGCGGCAATGGCTGCAATCAGGTTCTCGGCCCATTTGCTCGGGACTTTTCCGGACTTTGCGGTCTCCGGCGTGGTGCCGTCGCGCAGGTCGACGCGGCGCTTCATCTCGAGGAAGGAATCGAGTGTCAGTGCATACAGGTCGGCGACCGTCTGCACATAACCCAGATCAACCAGGTCTTCGATGAGGCGCTCACCGAGGCCTTCGATGTCCATCGCACGCCTTGAAGCGAAATGGATCAACGCCTGCCTGCGCTGTGCCGGACAAAACAGCCCGCCAGTGCAGCGGGCGACGACCTCGCCCTGCTCCCGTTCGATGGCCGAGCCGCATACCGGACATTGCAAAGGCAGCGCATATGCCGGGTGCAGCGGCGCTCCACCCGAATCCAGCGGACGCAGATGATCGACCACCCTGACCACTTCCGGAATCACGTCCCCGGCGCGGCGTACGATGACCGAGTCGCCGATGCGCACGTCTAGGCGGGCTACTTGATCGGCATTGTGCAAGGTGGCATTGGTGACGGTGACGCCGGCAACCGCTACCGGCAGAAGCCTTGCCACCGGCGTAATCGCGCCGGTGCGGCCGACCTGGATGTCAATCGCCTCAACGGCCGTCATTTGCTCCTGGGCCGGATATTTATGCGCGATGGCCCAACGCGGCGCGCGCGAAACGAACCCCATCGCCCGCTGCTGGTCGTATCGGTCGAGCTTGTAGACCGATCCATCGATGTCGTACGGCAGCGCGTCCCGGCGTTCGCCGAGGCGCCGGTAAAACGCTAATACGCCTTCGAGACCCCGTACGGCGGCGGTTTCCGGACATACCGGCAATCCGAGAGTTCGCAGCCATGCCAACGCCTGCGAATGCGTTTCGATCCTCGGCGGCAGTGCGGAAACTTCACCAAGGGCGTAGGCATAGAAACTCAGCGGACGCTTGGCGGTGATGCGGGGATCCAATTGACGCAGCGAACCGGCGGCCCCGTTGCGCGGATTGGCCAGGGTCTTCTCGCCTTCAGCCAGCGCACGTTCGTTGTAGGCCGCGAACCCTGCCCTGTCCATGAAGACTTCACCACGAACTTCCAGCACGTCCGGCGCCGCGCCGAGGAGCTTCAGAGGAATGCACCTGATCGTGCGCAGATTGGCGGTAACGTCTTCGCCGGTGGAGCCGTCTCCGCGCGTGGCGCCGCGCACCAACACCCCGTACTCGTAGCGCAGACTGACAGCCAACCCATCCAGTTTCGGCTCGGCCGAGAACACCGGATCGGCATCTCCGGTCTCCTTTTCGATCCGGGCCACGAAATCGGCGACTTCCTCATCGCTGAAGGCATTGCCGAGTGAAAGCATCGGCACGGCATGGGCGACTTCCTCGAACCTGCCGGAAGGACGGTCACCGACCCTTCGGGTCGGCGAATCCGGATCGGCGAGATCCGGATGGCTGCGTTCAAGCTCCTCGAGCTCGCGCAACAACCGGTCATATTCGGCATCGGGAATGGACGGATCGTCCAAGACATGGTATCTGCGGTTGGCGTCTTCAATACAGGCCTGGAGATCGCGCATCCGCGACAGCACCGCATCCATGTCAGCGCCCCGGCTTGATGGTCTGCCGTTCCTTCTCGCGGTCATAGGCGCGCAGGTCTTCCTTGATGTGCAGGATGCGCTGGCGCCCCAGCGCATTGCGTTCGGAATCCAGCAACACGCCATCAAGCAGCTGCGCCATGCGTTCGGCAATCGGCAACATGCTGTCCCAGGCCTGCACCGCTGACACCGGCCCCGGCAGCGTCAGGAAGAAGCTGACACCGGGCGTGGTCAGTGTGTCGATCCGGTCGAGTTCGAAATACCCCGGCTGGATGACATTGGCCATGCTGAAAACCGGTTCCCCGCTCGACGACGAATCGGCGAGACGGTGGTAGATGTTGTGATGCCCGTGAATCAGGCCGACCTTCTCCGCCGCCAAAACCAGCTCCGCGCCGGATATGGTGTGCCCGCTTTTCGCGGCAAGGTAGAGCATCACCAGTTTTTCGTAGGTTTCGGACTTCCGCTTTCCGATTTTGCTGGTATTGACCGGTTCCGGCTTCTGTTCCAGGCCCAGGCTCGCCTGCTGCCCGGGTTGCATGTGCGGCTCGGTTACGGGCTGCTCCTGTTCGGGTTCGCTTGCCTCCGATTCGACCGGATCGGCAAGCGCCGGATCCACTCTGACCGCACCGGGTCTGCCGGCAGGCTTGCTCCTGGCACCGATCACAATGAAAGCGATGATGACCAGAAAAACGATGAGGATGATCAATCGCAGGATGGCGGCATCGCTCAATGTCGACAGCATAAGGAACTCCTTCAGGCCACTCCGGCCAGACGTGCCGCTTCGGCAAGATCGACCGAAACCATCCGGCTGACACCCGGCTCGCGCATAGTCACGCCGGACAGCTGTTTGGCCGATTCCATGGTGGCTTTGTTGTGGGTCACGAACAGGAACTGTACCGATTCACTCATTTCCGTCACCATCGTGCTGAAACGCCCGACATTGGCCTCATCGAGCGGGGCATCGACTTCGTCCAGCAGGCAGAAAGGCGACGGGTTCAGTTTGAAAATGGCGAATACCAAAGCCACGGCCGTCAGCGCTTTTTCGCCGCCTGAAAGCAGGGATATATTGGAAACCCGCTTGCCCGGCGGTCTGACCATGATCGCGACTCCGGTATCCAACAGGTCTTCGCCGGTCAGTTCAAGATAGGCATGGCCGCCGCCGAACAGGCGCGGGAAAAGATCCTGCACGCCGGCATTGACGCGGTCGAAGGTTTCCTTGAACCGACCGCGGGTTTCCCGGTCGATCTTACGGATCGCCTCCTCCAGAGTATCCAGCGCCTGGGACAAATCGGCGTTCTGGGCGTCGAGATAGCTCTTGCGTTCGCTCTGTTCGCCGAATTCCTGGATGGCGGCCAGATTGACCGGCTCCAGCCGGCGCATCTTGTTGTCGATGTCGAGCAGTGCCTTGGCCATCAGCGCGCTGTCGGAATCCGCCGCCAGCGTTTCCAGCACGGTCTCGATGTCGCTTCCGCTCTGCTCGATCGCGGCTTTGAGCTGTTCGGCGCGCAGCTGGACCGCCTGCTCATGCAGCTTGACCGAGGTGATCTTCTCGCGCTGGGAAAGCGCTTGGCTGTCAGCATTCTGGCGCTGGTGTTCGTAACGGCGCAGCTCCTGGTCGATGCCGTCGAGTGTCGAGCGCGCTGCCGACAGATCACGCTCGAATACCACACGCATGTCCAGAACGGTCTGCCGTTCGGCATTCAGCCGTTCAATCGGCGAATCGCCGTGTTGGAGCTGTTCATCCAGTTCGCCGCTCTGCTGCACGAGCAGTTCGCGCTGCTGGACGAGCCTGGCAATCGACTGCCTGAGTCCGGTCAACGCCGTTTCATGGGCCTGCGCCGTGAGCGCCGTCTGCTGGCTGGCCTGCGCATGTTCGGTCAGCGCCTGCCTGGCCTGCTCACGTGACTGATTGAGCGCCTGGCGCAGGACTTCATATTCTCCGCGCTGCGACTCCGAAGCGGACATCGCTTCGGTCGCCTGTTGCAGGCGGGCGCGTGCTTCGCGGATGTCGATCTGCGACTCATCCAGGGTAAGCGCGGCGCGGTGTTGTTCGTCATCGATTACGGCAAGCCGTTGCTGCGCCGAATGCAGCTTGCCCTGCAAGCCCTGAATCTGGCCGGACATTTCGGATGCGCCGCGATGCGCGAGATACATGCTGCGCTGCGCTTCTTCACGTTCGTGTTCGGCCAACAGCAGGGCTTCCTTCAGGCTCGCCAATTCCGCGACAAGAGCCTGCTCACGGTGCGACAACTCTACGATTTCGGCGCGAAGCGCTTTGATATCCGACTCGCGACGGAGTGCACCCTGCTGCGACTGTCCCGAGCGCAACACACGCACGAAACCATGCGACAGCCACTCACCCCGCGGGGTGATTACCGACTGCGACGGCGGCAGCGCAGTCAGTGCGGCTTCGGCTGCAGGCAGGTCGGCAGCGGTGATGATCTGTGACAGATAGGCACGTATCGCATCCGGACCGCTGACTTTCGCCGCCAGCGAATCGTCAGGGTACGGCATGTTCCGGCTGGCGCGGTCAACCAGCGCCAGATGGCCCTGACTGAGCTCATCGAGCCGGTCCAGCAGCGCGCGCGAATCATCGACCGAAACCGCTTCCAACAGCGAACCGAGGACCGTTTCGACCGCATACTCCCAGCCTGGCTTCACGTCGAGCAACTCACCGAGCCGGCCTTCACCCAGCAGACCGTGGTTTTCCAACCAGGATCTGGATGCCGTATCGTCCTGCCCCAGGGCGGCATGCTGTAGCGCCTCGAGCGAAGCCAGACGGCCACGCGCCGTTTCGGCACTGCGCCGGACCTCGGTAAGCGCGGACTGGCGTTCGCGCTGACGTTCCTGCAGATCCTGCTGTCTGGCCTTGCGGGATTCGAGATCGGCGGCCAAGGCATCAAGGCTGGCGCGTTTTCCGGCATGCTCCGTTTCGAGCGCTGCCAATTCTGCGCCGATCGCCTGCGGATCCAGCTTCACACGCTCGTCCTGCAGCGCCTCGCTGCGGCGGGTCAATTCCAATCCCTGCTTTTCCAGGTACTCGATCTTGGTCCGCTCCACTTCGGCCCAGCGGCTGGCTTCCGACTGCGCCTTCAGGCAAGCCTCCCATTTCTGCTGCCAATCCTGCAAATGCTGTTCGGCTTCGCGCAGATCCGCCTGACGGCTTTCCTGCTGATCACGCAGGCTTTGCAGGCGCGGCTGCAGCTCGGCGATTTCGGCTTCAAGGATTTCCGCTTTCTGCCGGTCATCCTGCAGATGCAGATCGATCCGGGAAAATGACTGCTCGACTTCGGACCGGGTTTTTTCGAGGCGCTGCTTCATCTCGCGCTGGTGCTGGATCTGCTGTTCGATCCGAGCCAGCTCGCCGCTTACCCGATAGCCATCGGCCTGCACCTTGGCCAGCACATCGGAAGCCTGGGCGTGCTGGCTTCTGCAGCTTTCGATCTGCGCTTCGGCATGCCGCTGTTCTGCCAGGACCTTCTGCAGCTGCAACTCGGCATCCGACAGCGCTTCGCGGTGCTTGATCAGTTCGGCGCTGAGCTGCCGGAAATCCAAGGCCTTCAGCTGCGAATCCTTTTCGATCCGTTCCGCCTGCAGCAACTGGTACTGTTCGGCTGCCCTGGCCTGCTTCTTCAGGTGCTCGAGCTGCTTGTCTATCTCTTCACGCAGGTCATTGAGGCGGTCGAGGTTCTCACGCGTATTCCTGATACGCGTTTCGGTTTCCTTGCGGCGTTCCTTGTACTTGGAAATGCCGGCGGCTTCCTCCAGATAGACGCGCAGATCTTCCGGCTTGGCTTCGATGATCTGGCCGATCATGCCCTGCTCGATGATCGAGTAGCTTCTGGGACCGAGACCGGTACCGAGGAACAGGTCGGTGATATCCCTTCTGCGGCAGCGGGAGCCGTTGAGATAGTAATTCGACTGGCCGTCGCGGCTGACCGAGCGTTTCACCGAAATTTCGGTGAAGCGGGCGAATTCACCGCCGATATTGCCTTCGCTGTTGTCGAAAATCAGTTCGACCGTGGCCTGGCTGACCGGTTTGCGGGTCGATGAGCCGGAAAAAATCACGTCAGTCAGGGCATCGCCGCGCAGGCGCGATGCCGAACTTTCACCCATCACCCAACGGATGGCATCGATGATGTTGGACTTGCCGCAACCGTTCGGGCCGACGATTCCGGTCATGTTGGTGGGCAGATGGAAAACCGTGGGATCAACGAAAGACTTGAAGCCGGACAGTTTGATGGTAGAAAGACGCATGCGTTGATTTTCTTGTCATTTCCAGCGACCGGATCGAGGTCCGGAGGCGGCAGTGAATTCAATCCACCATCACATCATAAGTCATTGATTTGAATGTACTTATAACAGGACGGCGGGCACAGACTACAGTATAGCGCGTGTCTCAGTCCTGAGCGACAGAAATCATCGTCAAATCGCGCCTTAACGGGCGCTGCCGGCCTCTTCGGGGGTTTGGGCCTTGATTGCCAGCGCATGAATGTCGGTAATGAGCAAGTCAGACAGCACGGCATAGACCGCCTTGTGGCGCTGCAGATGGCTTAAGCCTTCGAAGCTGGGAGCCACGATGTAAAGGCTGAAATGCCCCCGGCCATCCCGTGCGCCGGCATGGCCGGCATGTTTGTGGCTGTCATCTTCCAGCTTTACGACCAAGGGCTGCAGCGCTTGCAGCGCCGACTGGATCCGGTCTGCACGGTCGGAAGTCACGGCAGGACCGGTTTAAAGGGATGGATTTCGATGGATTCATAGACCCCTGCCATCACATAGGGGTCTTGATCGGCCCAGAGCCTGGCTGCTTCGATCGATTCGAATTCGACCACCAGCATACTGCCGATGAATCCGGCATCGCCGGGATCCGGGCTTTCGATGGCCGGTATCGGCCCGGCGATTTTCAAACGGTCTTGATCAGCGAGCTCGCGCAGGCGCGCCAGATGTTCAGATCGCGCAGCAAGCCGTGTTGCCAGAGTACCTGGTCTGTCTCTGGCGAAAAGGAAATACCACATGGTATCCGGCGGATCTGCTCCGCCGTTTACTCAGGCGCCGACGACGTTTGCCGCCTGCTTGCCTTTCGGACCCTGCACCACATCGAATGTGACGCGTTGTCCCTCTTTCAGTGAGCGGAATCCTTCCGTACTGATTGCCGAAAAATGCACGAAGATATCTTCGCTGCCGTCTTCCGGTGCGATGAAACCGAAACCCTTAGCATCATTGAACCACTTGACAGTACCAGCACTCATATCCGTTCACACCTTGAAATTGAAGTTTATTCACCGACAAGCCTGCCGGCATCAGGAATTATGCCCAAAACACCGGGGCTTGCCAAGCACTTTGTTTCAAGCCTCTGCCAGCGCGGAAATGATCGGCAACAACGCGCTGCTGACCGATTCGACATTGGCAAGCACCTCTTCCAACGTGATTTCTTCATCCTGGCCGCCGCAGCCCGCAGCCCAATTGGCGACCACGCACAAGCTGGCATAAGACAGCGCCAACTCGCGTGCCAGACCGGCCTCGGGCATGCCGGTCATCCCGACCAGATCGCAGCCGTCATGTCGCAGGCGCCGGATTTCCGCCTTGCTTTCAAGCCGTGGGCCTTGGGTGGCGCCGTAACAGCCACCATCGACCACGGTCACTGCGGCCTGCCGGCAGGCCTGCAGCAACTGCCCGCGCAGCGATGGCGTATACGGATCGCCGAAATCCACATGCAACACCTCCGAGCCAAGCTCCTCGCTTAGGGTGCTGATTCGGCCCCAGGTGTAGTCGATGAGTTGGTCAGGCACCGCCAGAACCCGTGGCCCGTATGCCTCGGTGATGCCTCCGACGGTATTGACCGCCACCACCCGCCTGACGCCCAGCTGATGCAGGGCTTTCAGGTTCGCTCGGTAATTGATGCGATGCGGCGGCAGCGAATGGCCTTCGCCGTGACGGGCCAGGAACGCCACACGTTTGCCCGCTATTTCAGCGACCCGAATCGGTCCGGATGGCGCGCCGTATGGCGTAGCGGCGGTTATGGTTTCCAGCCACTCCAAGCCTGCGATGCGGTACACTCCGGTGCCGCCGATGACGGCCAATTCCACCGGGGCGTTCATTTCAGCGCGTAAATGGCCGGAAGGTTCCTGCCATGCTCGTTGATGTCCATGCCGTAACCGAATACGTAGCGGTCGGGAACGGCCAATCCGCCGTAATCGGCTTTTAAGCCAGGTACGCAGCGTCCGTGCTGCTTGACGGCCATGACCGCCAGTTTGACCTTGGCGGCGCCCATGTCCTCGCACCAGTCCCGGACCGCCTTCAGGGTGTGCCCTTCGTCGAGGATGTCATCGACCAGTAGCACCGTGCGGCCCTCTATGACCACGCTCGGCCGATGCAGCCAAGCCAGACCGGAACCGGTGGTTTCGCCGTGATAGCGCGTGGCATGCAGGTAATCAAACTCCGCATCGGTGCCCAGCTCCAGCGCCAGGCGCGAAGCGAAAAACATGCCACCGTGCATCAAGGTCAGGAAAACCGGGAACTGCCCGTGCAGATCCTTGCGTATCCGCACCGCCATCTGATCGATGCTGGATTCGATGGTGACGCGGTCATGGATCAGCTCGGAACGCTCCAGAACCTCATGGATGATGTGCCGCATCAGCTGTTCTCCAGGGCGCGCAGGGTGTCGAGGGCGGAAAGATAGCGCGTATCGGCTGCCAGTTTACTCCAGCCTGCCGGCGATTTCGCGCGTAGCGCATCGAGACGGGATAGATCGCATTCTGTCGATGGCATGGCATCCAGTGCTTCCGCTACGCTTGCAGGCGGACAGGCTAGCACCACATCGCAGCCTGCCGCCAGATGGCGTTGAACCCGCGATGCGATGCTGCCGGCGCTTTCGGCTGCGGCCATGCCGATATCATCGCTGAACACCGTGCCATTGAACCCGAACTGCCGACGGAGCACCTCGCCTATCCAGTGCTTCGAGTAGCCGGCGGGATCCGGAGCCACCTGCGGATAAACGACATGGGCCATCATCACCGCTTCCGCACCCGCTTTCAGGCCGGCACGGAACGGAAGCAGATCGCTTGCCGCGATCTGGTCGAAACTTCGCCCGTCAACGGCAGCGTTGAAGTGGGTGTCCTCGAGGACGGATCCGTGTCCAGGAAAATGCTTGAGGGTGGCCGCCATTCCGGCCATATGCATGCCCTCGACATAGGCGGTGATGCATTCCGCCACCCGTTCCGGTTCTGCGGCGAACGCCCGGTTGCCGATGGCCAGATTGCCCAGTCCGAGGTCGGTCACCGGAGCGAAACTTATATCCAGTCCGGCAGCGATGACTTCGCTGGCCATCAGGAACGCGTGCTGGCGCGCCAGTTCCAGCGCCGCCTGCCGATCGCGCTGCAGCAGCGTACCGACCTCCTGCAGACAGGGCAATTTGACGAAACCTTCCCGGAAGCGCTGCACCCGCCCGCCCTCCTGGTCGACGCAGATCAGCTGCGGCCGCGGCGCACTGGCGCGTATGTCGGCACAGAGATCCTGCAACTGGTTTTTCTCCGAAAAATTGCGGGCGAACAGGATGACTCCGGCCACCGACGGATGTGCGAGGAACCCGCGTTCGCGGGCATTCAGGGTCAGTCCTTCGATGCCGATCATCAACATGCTTTTTCCTCCGCGGACCAGGTGCTGAACGGTTTTGACGACAAAGCCAGATTGTAATAGCGCGGAAACTCGGTGACTTCGCAGCCGAGCCAGTCCGGCTTCTCGAACACCTCATCAACGGCATCCAGTTCGATTTCGGCCACCACCAATCCAGCATTGTCACCGCTGAATTCGTCGATTTCCCAGCAGTGCCCGCCATGATTGACGTAATGGCGGATTTTCTCGATGACCGGCCCGCAAGACAGCGTCATCAGGCTTTCGGCATCGGAAAGCGGTATCGGGTATTCGAACTCTTGTCGACGGGCACCGGTTTCACGCGACTTGATGTTCAGGTTGGCGTTGCTTCCGGCAATCCTGACCCGCACCGAACAGCGACCATGCCCTTTGTTGACGGCGTCAGGATCATTGAGATAGGCTTGGACGATGCGTTGTCTGTCGTGGACTTGCGCCCTCCAGGATTCCGAGACCAGCAGGAATTTGCGTTCGATTTCGATGGCCATCAGGATTTCTCGAAAACCGCGACGGATTCGACATGCGCCGTCTGCGGAAACATGTCCATGGCGCCCGCCGCCACCAGGCGATAACCGCGCTCCTGCACCAGAAAACCGGCATCCCGAGCCAGAGAAGCCGGATGGCAGGAGATGTAGACGATGCGTTCGATGCCCTTGAAATCCAGCTGCCTGAGCACTTCGATGGCGCCGGCCCGTGGCGGGTCGATCAGCATTTTGTTGTAGCGCCTGTTCTTCCACAGCTGTGTCGGGTCATCCTGGGTCAGGTCGCTGGCGAAAAATTCCGCGTTCACGATGCCATTGTGCACCGCGTTTTCCCTGGCGCGCGCCACCAATGCCGGATCACCCTCGACACCGGTCACCTGACCGGCCGCCTGCGCCAGCGGCAGGGTGAAATTGCCGAGCCCGCAGAACAGATCGAGAATCGCATCGCCGGGGTTCGGCTGCAGCTGTTCCAGAGCCATCGCGATCATCGCTTCATTGAGCGCGGCATTGACCTGGATGAAATCCAACGGCCGGAAAAAGAATCGGATGCCACGCCCCGGCAGGTCGAAGTATAGCGGATCGTAGCCTTCGCGCAGCGGAGTTACCGTCTGCACTCCTCCCGGCTGCAGAAAGATCTGCACGTTATGCTGCCGCTCGAATTCCACCAGCCGATCCGTGTCGCCGTCGTTCAGAGCTGCCAAGTTGCGGAATACCAGCGCCACAGGACCGTCGCCCTGAATGAATTCAATCTGTGGAATCTCGCGTTTGGCATCCATCGCGGCGATCAAAAGCGACAGCGGGGCGATCAATGCCGAAACCGAGGGCAGCACCGTTTCGCATTGACCGAGCTGGGCCACGAAACGCGGATCGGTTTCCCGGAAACCGACCAGTACGGCCGCTTTTTTCTCGACGTAGCGCACGGAAAAGCGGCCTTTGCGGCGATAGTGCCAGGAACCGGCCGCCAATACCGGAAATACCCGCTCCGGGCTGACATGCCCGATGCGCTGCAGGTTTTCCATGAGGATGTTCTGCTTGACTTCGATCTGTCGCGCCGGGGCCATATGCTGGAGCACGCAACCCGAGCAGGTTCCGTAATGCGGGCACTGTGGCGTGATGCGATCCGGCGATGTTTCGTACAACTCGATGACCCTTCCTTCATCGTAATGCCGGTTGCGACCGGTCTGCTGTACGCGCACCCGTTCCCCGGGCAACGCGCCGGACACGAACACGGCTTTGCCGTCAAGGCGGCCGACGCCGCGCCCGTCGTGGGTCAGGCCGTCGATGACCAGATCGAATTCGCGTTTTGCTTTTTTCGTGCCCCGTGCCACAATGCCAATCCGTTCCAAAACGCTATTTTCGCAGATTTACCCCTGCCCTGGGCATCCGAACCCCGCATGAGCGCACACATGATCCGAATTCTGCTGATTGAGGACGATGACATCAGCCGCGCCTTTCTGGCTGAGGCGCTTGCTGCGTCCGAAGCCGCCGTAACCGCCAGCGGCGGATTCACCGAGGCGCTTCGTCATTGCAGCGATAACCGCTTCGACCTGATTGTCTCCGACATCCGGCTCGGAGACGGCACACTGTACGAATTGGCGCCCCGCTTTCCGGCAGGAACGCCGGTATTGGCCACCACCGCCCAGCTCGATGCCGGCGTACGCGCACGTCTGGCTGCGGTCGGCGTCGACTCCGTTCTGGGCAAGCCGGCCACCGTCAACGAAATTCGCCGCATGGTCGAGCGCATGCTTGCCCGCGCCGTCTACCGTGCCGAGTCCTTGGTATTTGATGAGACGCACGCCCTGAAGGCGCTGGGTGGAAACGGCGCGGCCCTGCGAAGCATGAAATCGCTGTTCAAGCTCGAATTGCCGGAGATGGCCGGGAAAATCCGCCATGCTTTCGAAGGCGGAGACACGGATGCAATCCACGCGTTGCTGCACAAGCTGAAGGCCAGCTGTGGATTCCTCGGCGCCAACCGGTTACTGGAAGCCTGCATGCAACTGGACCAGCAACCGGATCCGAAGCGGCTGGAGTGTTTCATGCAAACCCTGGACGAGACCCTGGCTAGCCTGTAACCGATGATCTGCTCAAGTCGCCGATGATCTGCCAGCTGCGCGGCGGCGATTTTCCGGCATGCTGCGCGATGACCGCATGCAGCCAGGTACGAAGCCGCGCCAGCGCTTGCCGACCGGGCATGCGGTCGCTGTTGAAGGCGATCAGTTCCTCGCCTGTTATCCCGGCCGGATCATCGCTGCCGCAAGGCAACAGGCCCAACTCCAGATGCATGCGGTAACTCGCATGCGCCTGGATTTCCTGTTCGCCGGCGCTGAATGACCAGGGCGTGGCATAACCCAAGTGGCCGATCAGGTCGCGCTCGAAGCGCCTTACCAGCCATGCCAGCTCGCATGTACCTGACAAGCCTTCACGGGCCTCAAGCAGCATCGCGTACAACGCCGAGTCGGCATCCTGCTTCGGGCATAACTTCAAAATCAGTTCATTCAGATACAACCCGGCCATCAGCCGTTCGCCCTCGAACCGGATTGGTGGCGGCAACGGTTCCGAGCGGATCAGGGTGCCTAGCTCGGAACGCAGCTGATAGCAAAGCCTGATGTGCTGCAACGGCTGCAACTGGGCGCGCAGGATGTGGTTTTTCGGGCCGGTGACGCCCTTCGCCACCAGCGCGACGATGCCGTGATCTCGGGTCAGAAGCTCCAGCTGCAGGCTGGTTTCACGGTAGGCCCGCTTATGCAATACCAGCGCCGGCTGCCAGTCGACGCGTATCATTCGCCGTAACCGAACTGCCTCAAAGCCGCCTCGTCATCGGACCAGCCGTCACGGACACGGCACCAGGTCTCCAGGAACACCTTCGCGCCGAACAGTTTTTCCATGCCTATGCGCGCCGAGGTGCTGATCGCCTTCAGGCGCTCGCCGCCCTTGCCGATGACGATGGCCTTCTGGCCCTCCCGCTCCAGCCAGATGACCGCGCCGATGCGCAGCAGGGCGCCGTCCACTTCGAACTTCTCGATTTCCACGGTTGCCGAATACGGCAGTTCATCGCCGAGCCGCTGCATCAGCTGCTCGCGCACCAGCTCACCGGCCAGAAAGCGCTGGCTCTTGTCGGTGATTTCGTCCTCACTGTACAGCGGTTCGGATTCCGGCATCAGCTTCAGCAAGGCCGCGGCTAGGTCGGCGGTGCCTTTGCCCTTGAGCGCGGAAATCAGGTGCACGGATTCGAACTGCCGCGATGCCGTGACCTCGCTGATGAACGGAAGCAGCGCGTCCTTGTCCTTCAGCTTATCGATCTTGTTGATGACCAGCGCGACCGGAACCCCGGACTGCTTGAGCGCTTCATAGGCCAGCGTATCGTCGCTGTGCCAGCGTCCGGCTTCGACGACCAGCACGGAGGCATGCACGTCCGACACCGCGCCGCGCGCCGCGCGGTTCATATGCCGGTTCATGGCGCGTGTCTGTTTGGCATGTATGCCCGGGGTATCGACCAGCACCAGCTGGCCTTCGGGGAAACTGGCGATGCCCAGCATGCGATGGCGGGTCGTCTGCGGCCTCGACGATACGATGCTGATCTTGCTGCCGACCAGGGTGTTGACCAGCGTCGACTTGCCGACGTTGGGTCGGCCGATGACGGCGACGAAGCCCGCACGGTAGCCGTTTGCCGGCGATTCCAGAGTCATTTCCGCAGCCCCAGTTCGGTGAGTGCGCGCTGTGCGGCATCGGCTTCAGCCGCTTTCACGGTACTGCCGGTTCCGGTAGCGGTTATTCCCAGCTGCTGCAGTACGCAGGCTGCCTCGAACTGCCGCTCGTGTTCGCTGCCGGTGGCTTGCAGCAGCCGGTATTCCGGCAATGCATGTTGTCTGGCCTGCAACCATTCCTGCAACCGGGTCTTCGCATCCTTGCCGGCCGCATCGGAGGCCGTCAGCTGCAGTCTGTCGCCCAGCCAATCGGCGACAAGACGCCTGGCCGCTTCGATTCCCTGTTCCAGATAAACCGCGGCTATCACCGCTTCGGCGGCATCGGCCAGTATGGAATCACGCAGTCTGACGCCGGATTTCATTTCGCCCGGCCCCAGCTGCAGCCGGTCTCCCAGACCCTGCTCGCGCGCCAGATCGGCCAGCATCGATTCGCGGACCAGCAGGGATCGTGCGCGGGTCAGATCGCCTTCGCTGGCCGCGGGATAACGCAGATACAGCGCCTCGGACACCAATAAACCGAGCACGGCATCGCCGAGGAATTCTAGCCGCTCGTTATGAGGCCTGCCGGCACTGCGGTGCCGTAATGCCTGGGACAGCAGTGCGCTGGCCATCAGCGGCGAGGCATCATTCGATCGCGGGCTTGTTGCCGAGCGGGAAAGTTTTATCGAACATGGCGACGAAGTCCAGGTTGTAAATCAGCGGCCTGCGCATTTCGTACTTGAGCTGAAGCTGCTTGCCGGTCGGGGAATTGACCAGCTTGATGTCCTTGTACAGATCGATTCCTTCGACATAACTGATGTTGAACCGGCGCTCAAGCTCCTTGCGGACCTCCTCGATGCTGCGGTTGGCGGCGCCCGCCTCCTGCGACAGCGCTTTGATGTCCTTGACCGCGTTGTAATAGGTGATGTAAACCGGAAACAGCCGCATGCCGATGAAAGCGAAAAACCCGATGACCGCCATCACGATGATGAAGCTCAGGAATGTAATGCCTTTCTGACCGTTTTTCATGGGACCCCCTAAGTTACTCGATTTTATTGCCGATCCGCGATGGATCGAAACCGTCAACGCAAAGCCAGCCCGAACAGTTTAACCATATCCGCATCGCTCTGCCAACCAGGTTGGCCTCCGGCACGAAACCCCATTCCCTGCTGTCGGCGCTACGGTCGCGGTTGTCGCCCATGACGAAGTAGTGGCCCTGAGGAACGATCCAGGTGTTGTTGTTCCTGTATCCGAGCGGAATGCCGTCCAATTCGAGCATGGCATGCGATCTGTCCGGCATGGTTTCAAGGACAATGCTGGCGCCGCTCATGTCGCTGGAGACGCCCTGGCCGACAAAAACACCGGTTTCCTCGTAAGTGAACGGAACGCCGTTGATCGACACCCGGTTCTCCTCGACACTGACGGTATCTCCCGGAAGACCGATTACACGCTTGATGTAATCGGTGCCGGCAGCCGGATCATCCTTGCCCAATTCCTTGGAACCCGGGTAGCGGAACACCACGACATCGCCACGCTCCGGCTCGCCCATTTCGATGATTTTCCGGTTCAACACCGGCAATCGGATGCCGTAATCGAACTTGTTGACCAGGATGAAATCGCCGATCAGCAGGTTCGGCATCATCGAACCGGACGGAATCCGGAACGGCTCGGCCAGAAATGAGCGCAAGGCCAACACGAGGAAGATGACCGGAAACAGCGATTTGGCGTACTCGACCAGCACCGGATCCTTGGCTTCGGCGTTGCCTGACAGACGGCGCTTTTCGAACAGCACTTTGTCGGCCAGCCAGATCAGGCCGGTAAGCAGCGCGAGGACGGACAATATCAGGGCGAAATCTATTTTCACATGCGGTCCTTATTTGCTGTCATTGGTCAGTACCGCCATGAAGGCTTCCTGCGGGATTTCGACTTTGCCAAACTGCTTCATGCGCTTCTTGCCTTCCTTCTGCTTTTCGATCAGTTTTTTCTTGCGGGTGGCATCGCCGCCGTAGCACTTGGCCAGCACGTTCTTGCGCATGGCCTTCACCGTCGAGCGGGCGATGACCTGCGAGCCTACCGCGGCCTGGATGGCGACATCGAACATCTGGCGCGGGATCAGTTCGCGCATTTTCTCGCACAGCTCGCGGCCGCGGCGCTCGGCATGGCTGCGGTGCAGGATCATCGACATGGCATCGACGCGGTCGCCGTTGATCAGCACGTCGACGCGCACGAACGGGCCGGCATCGAAACGCAGGAAGTGGTAATCCAGCGAGGCGTAACCGCGCGATACCGATTTCAGCCGGTCGAAGAAATCCATCACCACTTCCGCCATCGGCAGTTCGTAGCTGATCTGCACCTGGCTGCCCATGTAGTTGATGCCCTGCTGCGAACCGCGCTTTTCCTCGCACAGGGTGATCACGTTGCCGACATAATCCGGGGGCGTCAGGATGGTCGCGAGGATGATCGGTTCGCGGATCTGGTCGATTTTGTTGACCGGAGGAAGTTTCGCCGGGTTGTCGAGTGGAATTACCGTGCCGTCGGTCTGCAGGACTTCGTATACCACGGTCGGCGCGGTCGAGATCAGATTCAGGTTGTATTCGCGCTCGAGCCGTTCCTGCACGATTTCCATGTGCAGCATGCCAAGAAAACCGCATCGGAACCCGAAACCCATCGCTTCCGAGCTTTCCGGTTCGAAATTCAGCGAGGCATCGTTCAGTTTCAGCTTGTCCAGCGCTTCGCGCAGATCCGGGTAATCGTCGGCATCGACCGGAAACAGGCCGGCGAAAACGCGCGATTGCATTTTCTGGAACCCAGGCAATGGCATGGCTGCCGGATTGGCGGCCAGAGTCAGGGTGTCACCGACCGGGGCACCATGTACATCCTTGATCGACGCATTGAGCCAGCCGACCTCGCCTGCCGACAGCTTGTCGAGCACTTTGCGTTTGGGCGTGAACACGCCGACCTCGTCAATCTGGTGCGTACGTCCGGTCGACATCACCAGGATTTTATCTCCGGGCTTGATTTCACCCTGGACCACCCGCACCAGCGACACGACACCGAGGTAGTTATCGAACCACGAATCGATGATGAGCGCCTGCAAATGCCCGGTATCGACCGGTGTCGGGGCTGGTATGCGTTGCACGATGGCTTCCAGCACATCACGGACGTTCAATCCGGTTTTGGCGGAAATCGCCACCGCATCGGTGGCGTCGATGCCGATCACCGCTTCGATTTCACCTTTGACGCGCTCGATATCGGCGGTCGGCAAATCGATCTTATTGAGTACCGGAACCACTTCCAGACCCTGTTCGACGGCGGTATAGCAGTTGGCTACCGACTGCGCCTCGACACCTTGGGCGGCATCGACCACCAGCAGGGCGCCTTCGCAGGCGGCCAGCGAGCGCGAAACTTCGTAGCTGAAATCGACATGTCCGGGGGTATCGATGAAATTGAGCTGGTAGGTGATGCCGTTATTGGCGGTATACGGCAGCGACACCGATTGCGCCTTGATGGTGATGCCCCGCTCCCGTTCGATCGGGTTGGAATCAAGGACTTGTGCCTCCATTTCGCGGTCGGCCAGGCCGCCGCAGAGCTGGATGATGCGATCGGCCAAGGTCGATTTGCCGTGGTCGACGTGGGCGATGATGGAGAAATTGCGGATATGCTGCATGGGTTCGGTTTTTTCGGGAAAGCTCACCCTGCCATTATCGCACAAGCCGCCTCCTAAGAGGCGGCTTTCTGCACGAAAATCAATTTCTTACGGCATCGTCAGAGTAAGCAGCGAGGTGCTTTCGTTGTTCCTGATCAGCAAACGGACGCGGTCTCCGGATTTGATCCGGGCCATCTCGGCATTGAAATCGCTGACGGAATTCACGCCTTTGCCGTTCACTTCCAACACCACATCTCCTTTGGCTATGACCTGACTCAGTGCGCGTTGGTTGACCTGCGCGATTTGCACGCCGCCGCTCGGCAGCGCCAGACGGCTGCGGGTAGCAGGTGTCACCGCTTCAACGGAGAACCCGATTTTGGCAGCGGCATTATCGGACGGGGCTGTGCGGCCGGGCTCGACGGCAGGGGCCGCCTGATCCAGCGCCGACAGTACGACCGGCAGAGTCTGTTTGCGGCCTGAACGCAGGATGGTGACCTGTGCTTTCGTGCCCGGTTTCAGGGCACCGACCATCGGTGGCAGATCCGAGGATTTCACGATCGGTTGGCCGTTGAAAGCGGTAATCACATCACCTGGCCGGATGCCGGCATTGGCCGCGGCGCTGCCGTTGAGCACACCACCCACATACGCGCCTTCGGCTTTGGTCAGGCCCAGCTCGTCCAGTTCGTCTGTCGGCACATCGCCGATCTGCACGCCAAGCTGGCCACGGCTGACGGTGCCGGTCGCCTTGATCTGATCAACGGCATTCATGGCGGTCTGGATCGGAATCGCGAAGCTGACACCCATGTAACCGCCGGAATTGCTGAAAATCTGCGAATTGATGCCGATCACTTCGCCGCGGGTATTGAGCAGCGGGCCGCCGGAATTGCCGCGGTTGATGGCGACATCGGTCTGGATGAACGGAACGTAGCGCTGGTTGCCGTCCAGGCTGGGGCGGCCCATGGCGCTGACGATGCCGGCGGTGACCGAGCGGTCGAATCCGAACGGTGAACCGATGGCTACCACCCACTGGCCGGGCTTGAGCGCCTGCGAATCACCGATTGAAAGCACCGGCAGGCCATCGGCCTTGACTTTCAGCACGGCAACGTCGGTCGACGGGTCGGAACCGATCAATTTAGCCTCAAGTTCCCGTCGGTCATCCAGATGCACCGTGATTTTCGAGGCACCTTCGATGACGTGGTGGTTGGTCAATACATAACCGTCTTTGGAAATGATGAAACCGGAGCCGAATGAGGTCCCACGCGGCGATTGCGGGCCTTGCGGACCGGGCCGGCCCGGCATCGGCTGACCGAAAAAGCGGCGGAAGAATTCTTCCATCTGCTCATCTTGGTCCTGACTGCCCGGACCGCCGGGCTGCAGTCCCGGGCCTTGGCCTACGCTTTCGGTGTCGGAACGACCGCCGATTTCCGCTTCGATGCTGACCACGGCCGGTGTCGCGCGCTCGACCAGCGCACTGAAATCCGGAAGTCCGGTCAGTTGTGCTGAATTGCCGGTACCTGCGGCTACCTGGGCCTGTGCCGGCTGTTGCGCCTGCTGCCAGCAAGCCACCAGTACGGCACAGCTGAAGAAGCCGAGAAGGAAACGGGAGACGGGGGTGATGTGTTTCATGATTACCTCATATGGATTCGTAAACGTAGCTGACTCTCATTGCTGTTTGATTACCGCTTGTTGTCACTGTGAACTATTACTGCTGCTCGGCCGCCGACAAGGCCTGCTGCAAGGTCGCAACCGGCACCTTGCCCATGGCCACGAAACGCGTATCGCCGTTGTCTACCATCAAGCCATTGATCGACGCCTGGCGCATACGGCCCTTTTCCCTGGCCGTGGAGGGCTCCACATACAGCGAGAAACTCGAGAGCCCGTCGCTGTAAAGGTATTGCGTCGATTTTCCGGACTTTTGGCTGGCCAGCAGCTTGAAACCCCTGACTTCCTTGAACGGGCTCTGCAAAGCCTTGCGTTTGGCAGGCAACACCGGTTCCGCGGTATCGGCGGTTGGTTTGATCTGAATCTGGGTAAAAGCCATCTGTTCGATGGCCACGCCGTTTTCATCCAGGGTCAACACGCGCAAGGGCAGACCGGTCTGTTCATCCAGCCAGAGCCTGTAGCTGTAGCGCAACATATCCTCGGCACGCAGGTTCAAGACCTGAGCCGGCCTGCCGGCGACCCGTGTTTTTTCGCCCAGGGTGGCCTTATACCATTTGTTGCCGCCGGCATCGGCGAATCGGCTGAAGGTGCCCTGCTCGGCAACGAACGCCGCGCCGTTGGTTCCGCCTGCCACGGCGTTGCTGGAAATCCTGCCATTGCGTTTGATCAACTCGCGCGGCGAACCGGACAAGGTCTGCATGCGCAGGGATTCCCTGCCGCCTTGCACCCGGTGTTCGACCAGCAAAGACTCCATGTTGTTGCCGTGAGCAAAAACCAGGATGCCGGTGTAATCGTAGGCCATCAGCGCCGGATTGATGCGCTCCAGCCATTGTTCGGCTTCGTTCTGCCATAGCCCCTGTACCCACTCGCGGCTGCTGTCCAGCCAGGAGCGGTCATCATCGGCCGCGGAAGCCGCGGCGCACGGCAGGAGTCCGGCAAACAGGAGCAGGATACGGACATTCATTATTTCTGTTCCTGCTCCGGCGCTTGCACGGAAGACTGGGGCTCCGCCAACAGTTCGGCATAGGAAATGAGGTCATTGCCGGCGGCATTGCCTGCCATCTGGTTGTGGCGTATCAGATAACCCTGCATGGCGGCATCCTGTTGCGGCCATGTTTTTGCCATGGCTGCCTCATTCAGCGTGAACTGACTGGGGTCATCGTTGGGGCTGGATGCCGCATTCGGTGCCTTGTCCGTGGCCGCTACCTGTGCCTTGGCGGTAACCGCTATTACAGGCGCCGCTTCCTGTTGGGCGATGTTCGTGTCACCGTTCTGAACGGACTGCCGGTCGGAGGCCTTTTCCGTTTGGGCCAGAGGAACCGATTCGTCCTGACCGGAAGGCAACAGCTGCACGCCAAGACCGAAAGCGACCGCTAAGGCAGCGAATGAGGCGACCAGACGCCAAGGACCGCGCGAGGGGGTCTGTTGCCCGCAGCCGTCACAGATGACTTCGGCGCTGGACGCCGGCATCAGCTGTATGGGCTGTGATTTGAGTATCGAAGAAGCGATCCATGCCCGCTCACAGGCTTCCCGAAGCCCGGCATCGGCAGCCAGGCGCTTCTGGAAGAAACGGCGTTCGCTGTCGGAAAGCTCGCCGTCGATATAGGCACTTAACTGCTCCATATCGATTTCATTGATTGGTTTCATGGTCTGACTCGCTGTTGATCGTAAAGTGGCCGCAAGCGGGCATCGATGGCCTCGCGTGCGCGGAAAATGCGTGAACGGACGGTACCTACCGGTGAATTCATGACTTCGGCGATCTCCTCATAGGACAAACCCTCCATTTCGCGCAGAACGATGGCCTGTCGGATTTCATCGGGAAGCAGCTCCAAGGCCCTATTGACCACTTTGGCAACTTCTTCGCGCAAAAGTTCATGCTCCGGCGTATCGTTGTCCTGCACGTGGATTCCGCCATCGATATGCTCGGCGTCCTCCAGCTCGACATCCGAACCCGGACGCCGTTTCCGGCTTGCCAGATGGTTCTTGGCGGTATTCACCGCTATCCGGTACATCCAGGTGTAGAACTGGCTGTCGCCCCGGAACCCCGGGAGCGAACGGTAGGCTTTGATGAAGCTGTCCTGAACCACATCCTGGCATTCGGCGTAATCGCGGATGAAGCGGCTTACGACCGCAGCAATCCGATGCTGGTACTTGCGTACCAGCAGGTCGAATGCCGCTTTTTCGCCTTTCTGGGCCCTACGGACCAGGTCGGCATCCAGTTCGTGTTCGCCCATTGGGCCGGGATCTCCGTATCGTTCAGCCAATGGCTTGACGCTTTGTCGCCATTTCCGGCTGAAAGTTCCCGCCAATTGACCAAATCGGCCAAAACGGTGAAGATAAGCTTACTTCAATTTCAATCAAACGAATGTATGAATTTATTCAGCGGCCTCAACCTCACCAATTGGCATGTCGAAACCCGCAATGACGGC
>ERZ1645185.122-NODE-122-length-33236-cov-6.042072_pt1 | contig 33236 bp, 11 predicted proteins | sample MGYA00575351_ERZ1645185 | MGnify/ENA primary metagenome ERZ1645185 (study PRJEB40838, sample SAMN11284767) | freshwater sediment metagenome | isolation source: river sediment | host: Sediment | place: India: Jana village, Kanpur | collected 2015-12-17 ... | reverse complement strand
CGCGCTCACGGGCCGAAGCCCACGGGCACCTTCTCCTCCTTGTCGGACGAGAGAATCAGCTTGTAGCACCAGATCACGCCCACCCACACGATCGCGAGCGAGATCCCCATCATCAGCCATCCGCCAGTGGTCATGGTCGTGTCTCCTCAGTCGTCGGTGGCAGGCTTGGCGTCGTCGAGGTCGACCCCGGCGGCGCGGAGGCGCTTCTCGCCCATCCAGGTGACGACCACCAGGTAGGTGACCAGCACCGCGATGGTGACGAGCGCGACCCGTGCGCCGGTGGTCGCCGTGGCGTTCTTGAACTCCGCCGCGAACGACTGGACGTTGAAGCCGATGAACACGATCAGCAGGTACGCCGGCGCGACGTACTTCATGATGATCTTCACGAACGGCGGGATCTGGATCGCGGCCCCCTGGTGGATCTCCTTCCAGCCGCGGTCGATGCCGAACACCCACGCGAAGTAGATGATCTGCGCCATCGCGAGCAGGAAGATGAGGTAGGTGCCGACCCAGAAGTCCATCGTGTTGAGGAACGTCCCGCCCGCCGAGTACCAGAGGGTGAGCAGCGCACCGACGGTGCCGATGGAGGCGATGAACGCGGTCGCCTTGCCATGGCTCCACGCGAGCGCCTCCTTGAGGTGCGCGACGGCCGGCTGATACATCGAGAGCGAGCTCGTGATGGCCGCGAGCCAGAGGACGAGGAACCAGAGCGCGCCCATGATGTTGCCGAACCAGCCCATCTGCGCGAAGACGACGGGGAGGGTGGCGAAGCCGAGCTTGAACGTGCCGCCCGAGACGGCGACGGTGGTGCCGCTGATGCCGAGGAAGGCGACGGCCGCGGTGAGCGTGATCATGCCGCCGAAGCCGACCTCGAAGAGCTCGTTCGTCGCCGAGGCGGTGAGGCCGGAGAGCGCGACGTCGTCCTTCTTCTTCATGTAGGAGGCGTAGTTGATGATCACGCCGAAGCCCACGGAGAGCGAGAAGAAGATCTGCGAGGCGGCCGCGAGCCACGTCTTGAAGTCGCCGAGCTTCTCGTAGTTCGGGTTCCACATGTACCCGAGCCCGTTGACCACGTTGTTCTCGGGCACCGCCGGGTTCGGGGTGCCGAGCGTGAGCACGCGGATGAGCACGATGACGGCGCAGATGGCCATCACGGGCATCGCGAACGAGACGAACTTCTCGATGCCCTTGGAGAGGCCCCGGAAGACGAAGTAGATGTTGATCGCGAAGACCGCGACCCAGGCGCCGAGCGTGTAGAGCCCGTCACCCGAGAAGAGCGAACCATCGCGGCCCGCGCCGGTGAAGTTGTCGAAGAACGTGTTCGCGACGGCGGTCTGCGTCTCGATCGACGTCGTGGGGTCGATGCCGATGCCGCCGGTCACGTACTTGAGGAAGTACCCGAACGTCCACGTCTCGATGAACATGTAGTAGACCGAGACGCCGAGCGGGATGAGCACGCCGATGATGCCGATGTAGCGCGCGAGGCCGCTCTTGCCGATCGTGCCCATGATCATCGGGGCGGAGTGCAGGCCCTTCTTGCCGCCGTAGCGGCCCATCGCCCACTCGGCCCAGCCGATCGGGATGCCGAGCAGGAAGAGCGCGCAGAAGTAGGGGATCAGGAAGGCGCCGCCGCCGTTGGCAGCGGCCTGGCCGGGGAAGCGGAGGAAGTTGCCGAGACCCACCGCGGAGCCGGCCACGGCGAGGATCACGCCGAGCTTTGAGCCCCATTCTTCCTTTTGTTCAGACATCAGGTTCGTCCAGGGGGAAGGTTGGAAAGGACGGATGCTGCCGGTGCATACACCGCGGGGCTGACGCCGGCCTCAGTTGCACGTGCCGGATACGTCGCCCCCGGGGCGACCGCTGAATGTGTACCGGCACGGGGCCGCGCGCTACCTCAGGGGCCGAATCCGGGGGGCGCCTTCTCCTCCTCGGGCGACTCGAGGACCTTCTTGAAGCACCAGAACGTACCGCCCCATACCAGCACGAGGGAAATGCTCATCGTGATCCAGCCGCCCAGCGTCATCGTCGTCTCCTGAGGGGGAAGGGCCAACGGCGCGGGAAGCTAGCGTGGGACGGGCAAAAGCGCCACATCCTATTTAATAGGCCCGGAGACGTCGGCAGCCGGGACCGGCCCAGAGTGGGCGCCGATCCCCCTCCGCGAGGTCGGATCAGGGCGAGACCGTGACCGTCCGGATCGCATTCCCCTGCTGCGCGAAGCCCGGGATCGTCGCGGTCACCGTGGTGTTGCCGGCGCTCAGCGGCCGGAAGCTCGGACGCTCGGCGACCGCCGCGCTGCTCGCGCTCTGGCCGACCGCGATCGACACGGTGCGTGTGGCGCCGACCTCGCCGCCGACGACGAGCGTACCCACGCTCGGCGCGCTCGACACGAGCGTGACGGTGAGCGCCGCGGGGGCGCCCGCGCGCACGGGCTGCGCGAGCACGCCTGCGCCGGAAGGCACGCCCACCGTCGCCTGGAAGGCGATGTCCCCCTGCGCGACGGTGCGCGTCGGCGGCGGACCATCGAGCGTCACGCCGGGCTGCACGAGGTCGAACGTGAACGTCGTGTCGCGATAGTCGGCGATGCGCGCGGTGACGCTTGCCGTGCCGGTCGCGCCCTCGAGCGCCATCACCACGAAGCTGCGCGCGCTGTTCCCCGCGCCGAGGTCGATCGTGAGCGACGACTGCCCGGCCGAGCTCGCGTCGAGCGCGACGAGCAGGCGCGACGGATCGGAGACCGTGAGCTCGAGCTGACGCCCGCCGGTCGGCACCGGCGTCTGCAGGAAGAGCGTCATCGCCTGCGCGAGGCCGCCGCCGATCGCGCGGCTCGACGTGGAGAGCGAGAGCGTGGGCACCGTCACCGTCACCGACTGCGGCAACGACGGCGACTCGGCTTGCACGAGCCCCGCGCCGCTGGGCGCGAGCGTCGCGACGCCGGGGGCGACGGGGCGCACGCCCACCGAGACGCGTGATTGCCCGGTCGCGATCACCGCCGTGATCCTCTGCTGCGCGACGCCGCCCACCACGGGGAGCATCACGGCGGGATCGGAGCTCGTCAGGGTGATCGTGCGCGCGACGCCGCCGAAGCGGATCACCTGCTCGGGCGTGACGCTGCGGTTGCCCGCGACGCCCGAGATGATGCCGACAAAGGCCGCGCCGCTGCCATCACCGCTGAGCGTGGTGAGCGACGACGCGCCGTTCCACTGCACGCCGATCGGCTCGATCGCGATGGTGGCGGTGGCGTCGGTGTAGCCCGGCGTCTGCGCGGTCACGGTCGGGTTGCCGGTCACGTCCTCGAGGCCCATCGCGACGAAGCCGACGGCGTTGGAGCCCTGCGGCACGGTGACGGTGATTCGGCCCGCGCCAGCGGTGATCAGGTTGGGCGCCAACAGCAGGCGTGCGCTGTCGGAGCTGGTGAGCGTCACCGTCACACCGCCCGTCGGCGCGGGCGCGCCGAGGAAGAGCGTGCCCTGCATCGCGAGTCCTGCGCCCAAGCGATTGTTGAGCGAGAGACTGCTCCCCGGTGCCGAGATGGTGATCGTCGCGGGGAAGCTGGGCCGCACGGGGGTGATCACGTTCGGGGCCGCCATCGCGAACGTCGTCGTGCCGGCGACGAGCGGCCGCACGCCGAAGTTCGCGCGCGACTGGCCCGGGCCGATCGAGAGCACGGGGCCGTTCGCCGCGACGCCGCCCACCACCGGCACGGCGACCGTCGGCGCGGTGCTGGTGATCGTCACCGCGTACGTGCGCCCGCCGGCGCGCACTGCGGTCTCGTTGATCGCGCTCTGGTTCCCCGCGGCGCCGACGAGCGAGCCCAGGTTCACCCAGCCGCTGCCGTCGCCGCCGAGCGTGGTCAGCGACGTCGTCATCCCGCCATCCAGCGCCAGCGTGTCGATCGCGATCGCCACCGGCGTCGGCGACGCGAACTGGCCGGCGGGGAAGGTCGCGGTGAGCGTGCTCGACGTGCCGCCCTGGTCCTCGAGGCCCGCGTACCAGAAGCCGATCGCGTTGCTGCCCGCCGGCACCGTGAGCTCGAGCGTGCCCGTGCCCACCGTCGCCGCGTCGCGCGAGAGCACGAGCCGCGTGGAGTCGCTGACGGCGAGCGTGATCACCGTGCCGCCCGCCGGCGCGAGCGCGCCGAGGAAGAGCGTGCCCTGGCGCACCAGCCCGGCCGCGATGCGCGGCGTCACGCTCAGCGACGAGCCCGGCTGCGACACCGTGATCGTCGGCGGATAGCTCGGCCGCACCGGCGTGACCACGTTCAGCGCGGTCGCGGCGAAGGTCGTCGTGCCCGTGCTGAGCGGGCGCACGCCGAAGTTGGCGCGCGACTGCCCCGGGCCGATCGTCAGCGTCGCGCCGTTGGTCGCCGTGCCGCCCACCACCGGCAGCGCCACGCCCGGCGTCGTGCTCGTCAGCGTGACCGTGTACGTGCGCCCGCCGGCGCGCACGCCGGTCTCGTTGATCGCGCTCTGGTTCCCCGCGGCGCCGACGAGCGAGCCCAGGTTCACCCAGCCGCTGCCGTCGCCGCCGAGCGTGGTCAGCGACGTCGTCATCCCGCCATCCAGCGCCAGCGTGTCGATCGCGATCGCCACCGGCGTCGGCGACGCGTAGCGGTTCACCACCGCGGAGAGCACCGCCGAGGTGCCGCCCTGGTCCTCGAGGCCCGCATACCAGAAGCTGGCGGCGTTGCTGCCCGGCGGGATGGTGAATTGGATGCTCCCGCTGCCGACGCGCGACGACTCGGTCGACAGCACGAGGCGCGTGGAGTCGCTGGACGAGAGCGTGACGAGCGTGCCGCCCGCGGGCGAGAGGGCGCCGAGGAAGAGGGTGCCCTGCCGCACGAGCCCCGCCGCGATGCGCGGCGTGATGCTCAGGCTCGTGCCCGGCGGCGGCTGCACCGTCACCGTGAGGCTGTCGGCGTCGAAGCTCGGCGAGGTCACGAGGAGCCGCGTCGTGCACGGCGTCGCGGCCGTGCCGCCGTACGCGGCCTGGATGGCGATGCTGTTGGCGCCCGCGGGCACCACCGTCAGCGCCGGCGTCGCAACGCAGGCGGGATCGCGCGAGGTGAACGTGAGCGGGATGCCGCCCGGCGGCGCCGCGAAGACGCTCCCGCCGCTGAGCAGGCGGGTGGTCACGGTCGCCGTGCTGAAGCCCGCGTTGAGCGACGTGCTGCCCTCGATGATGTCGAGCGCCGCGGTCACGCGCACGATCGCGATGCCGGACGCGAGGTCGCTGCCCGCCACCGTGACCGAGGTCTGCCCGAGCACCAGGCCCTCGAGCAGCGCGCTGCCCACGCGCGTCCCCTCGGGGATCGTCACGGTCGGCGTGAGCACGCCCACCACCGAGGGATCGGCCGTGGCGACGGTGAGCGTCGTGCCGCCGGCCGGGGCCGGCTGCGTGAGCGTGATCGGCAGCGAGGTGGTGCGCGTGTACGGGGCATTGAGCGCGAGCGGCACCGAGATGGTGTTGGCGCTCACGGTGAGGGCCGACTCGCCGGCGAGGATGGTCCCGAACACGAAGGCGCGCATCACGCTCGTGCCGGTGCCGACGCCGCGCACCGTGAAGAAGGTGACCGTGTCGCCCGGCGGCACGACGACGTCCTGCGGCGCGTCGACGGTGAAGATCCCCGCATCGGCGGTGCGCAGCCCGACGGGGATGCCGCTGCCGTAGGCCGGCACCGAGAGCGAGGCGCGGACCGTGGCGGTGCCGCCGAGCCCGAGCAGCGGCGTGCCGACGAGCCGGAGCGTGACCGGGATCGTGATGGTGAACGGCGCGCTCGACGCCCCCGTGAGCCCGGTGGCCGACGCGACGAGCACGTACCCCTCATGTGCGACGTCGATGGTGAGGTCGTCGAACAGCGCCTCGCCGGCGACGGCCGCCCGCGCGGCGGTGCCGCCGAGCGTGGCCGGCTGCGCGCCGCCGTTGGTGAGCGCGACGGTGACGACGCCCGTGTACGCCGTGTCGACGTTGCCGTACTGGTCCACCGCGCGCACGCGCCAGCCCGGGACGAGCGGCCGCGTCGCGGCCCCGGTGGTCATCCCGGAGGCGAACGCGAGGCCGACGGCCGGCCCCGGCGCGGGATACTGCAGGTACGTGAGCGGCGAGCCGACGAGCCCCGGCGCCTCGAACTCCACCTGCGTCTCGGCGACGCGCGTCGGGAAGGTGAAAGCGTACTCGACGAGGCCGGCCGCATCGGTCGTGTCGACGACCTCGTCGCGCACGACGCCCGCGTTGCGGAGGCGGATGGTGACCGGCACGCCGAGCACCGGATTGCCCAGCGAGTCGCGGACCTGCGCCGTCGCGGGGATCGGCGCCGGCGTGCCGACGAGGCCCACTTGCCCCTCGCCGGCGACGGCCTCGATGCGGTAGGCGGGGAGGTCGCGGAAGGTGAAACGCAGCGTGTCGCGCACGACCGCGTAGTCGGTCGGCCCGCTGGCGACGATCGGCGCGGCGCCCTCGACGCCGCGCGCCTCGAGCAGCAGCGAGGCCGGCACCGCGAACGACCCGAAGAAGTTGCCGACCGACGTGCTCGCGCTCCCCGAGTTGATCGTGAAGGTCACGCTGTCCGCCGGGCCCTGGTTGCCGCCCGAGGTCGTCCGGTTGTCCTGGTGGATCACGCGCGCGACCGACGGCGCGAGCGTCCGGAGCGTGAACTGCGGCGCCACGCCGAAGCGCACGGGGAACGGCACGATGGAGTCGGCGGACGGCCGCCCGACGGTGACGTACACGATCGGCGGGTTCGTCGGCGCGCGCGGCTGCAGCGTGTCGGCGCGCGCGCGCAGCGTGAAGCCGGGCTGCACCACGGCGACGACCATGGTGTCGGGCGCGTAGCCCGGCGCCTCGGCGATGACCATCGTGCTCGCGCCGACGCGGCCCTCGATCGCGTGCAGCAGCCAGCTGGCGCCCGTCGAGTCGGCGTCGATGACGACCGAGTCGCGCAGCGCGCCGACGCCGTTGAACACCGAGGCGACCTGCACGATCGTCGAGTCGACCGTGCGCAGGCGCACCGTGAGCGGCGCGGTGGCGGCGGCGGGCAGCGTGATGCGCCGCAGCTCCATCAGGCTCGCGGGCAGCTGCTGGTCGTCCCCAAGCTGCAGGGACGGCGGCGCCTCGCCGGCCGCCCAGCCGGTGATCGTCGCCGGCGCGACGGCCACGGCGAAGCCGCCGTGCGTCGCGGGCGTCGGGTCCTGCACCGCGAGCGTGAACGCGCCGTTGGCGTCGCCATCGGGGTCGCGGACCAGCAGGTAGCTGCCGGCGCCCGTGGGCGTGGTCGTGAAGGTGGGGAACGAGAGCGTCGCCGAGCCGGCCGTGCGCGCGACCTCCAGCTGCACCGCCGCTGGGTCGAAGTCGCTGAAGGTCAGTCCGCCTCGGAGATCGATCGGCGCGCCGTCCACGAGCCGCACGGCCACGTTGCGGAAGGTCGTGCCGCTGAGGATGATGCCGCGCGCGGTGAGACGGCGCGTGCCGCCTGCGCCAAGCTGGTCGGAGGCGTAGGTGACGTTGTTGAGGTCGTACCGCACGCGTCCGTCGACGTTGAGGTCCGAGCGGAGCGTGCGCGTGAAGTTGCCCCAGTGCTGGAGGCCGGCGAGTCGCGACGAGTCCGGCGTGGCGAAGTCGATCACGCCGCCGCCGATGAGATAGACCTCGAACCCGGCCGCGGGCCGCAGGCTGCGCGGCGACGTGCTCGCGCGCTGCACGAGGTCGCCGCCGAGCTCCAGGTCGCCGCTCGCGAGCTCGCCGTTCATCGCGCGGCCGTCGAAGAGCGCGTTCCCCTCGACGCGGATCGACGCGTAGGATCCGCCGAGGCGGAGGATGCCGCCGCCGACCACGCGCAGGTCGCCGCTGACGCCGATGGCGGCGGCGAAGGTCTCGCTGATCCCGAAGTCGCCGTCGATGACCAGGTCGCCCGGGAGGAAGCGCCGCTGGCTCGGCAGGACGCGCGCGGTCGCCTGCCCCGAGACGCGGACGTGCGTGAGCCCGTCGACGGTCCCGTCGAACGGCACCTCCTGTCCCGTGCCGATGAACGCGACGGTGTCGGGCGCGAAGCTCGGCGCGACGAGCGCCCCGCCGAGCTCGACGAGCCGCAGCCGCGTCGTCGCCCCGTCGGCAGCCGTGATGTCGCCGAGCACTTGCAGCCGCTCGGGCAGCCCGAAGGTGGGGGTGGCGACGCCGACGAGCGCGCCGGTGGCGCCCATCACGAGATCGCCGTCGAGCGCGAAGGTGCCGTCGACGCGCGTGGGCAGGTTGACATCGAGATGCCGGAAGCGCACGCCAGCGGCGACGAGCACCGTGGCCGTGTCGCCCGGCACGCTGGACTCGAGCACCACGCGATGCGAGCCCCCGGCGGTGAAGCCGGCACCCGCGCCGCTCACCGACAGGCCGTGGCGCAAGTGCAGCGCGCCGGCCGTGAACATGGCGCTCTCGCTCGTCGAGATGCTGGCGAACAGCGCGTGGACGCGATCGGCGGGGTCGTGCATCTCGAGCCGCGAACCGCCCTGCACGAAGAGCTGCTGCCCGTCGAGGCGCACAGGGTGGCCGGCGAGCGTGAGGCGCGCCGTTCCGGTGAGCCCGAGCGACCGGCCCTCGAGCACGAGCGAATCGACGAGGAGGCGCGCGCCGTCCTCCAGGCTGACGTCGCAGGCGACGCGGCCCGCGAGCGGATGCGGGCCATCGGTCGTCGGGGTCTCGAGCAGGAAGCCGCCGCCGACGTCGCAGCGCGCGGCGAGGACGTCGGTGCGCAGCACGAGCGCGTCGGCCACGCGCAGCGCGCCATCGCCGTCGATGTCGAAGGTGCCGGCGCTGAGGGACACCAGCGCGCGGATGGCGCCGGTGGGGATGCGCGGCATCGTGACGACGTCGCTGGCGGGGATGACGACCGAGTCGGAAGGTTCGGGCGGCGTCCCCTCGCGCCAGTTGGCGCCGAGCGACCACGCGTCGCTGACCGCGCCGATCCAGTGACGCACGCCGGTGGCGGCCGCCATCACTATGATGGTGACGGAGTCGGCGGCGGCGTCGCTCGCGGCGCGGATGACGGTGGTGCCCGGCAGGCGGCTGGTCACGACGCCGGCGGGCGAGACCGTCGCGACCGTGGTGTCGGACGACTGCCAGGTGAAGGCCGCGCCCGCGAGCAGCGAGTCGACGACGTTGTACGCCCGCGCGACGAGCGTGGCAGTGTCGCCGGCCGGCGCGAGCGTGGTGCGCGCGGCGGTGATCGCGACGCGGCGCGCGCGCGTGCCGGCCCGTGCGCTCGCGGCGAACTCGGCGCTGTCGGATCCCGTCCGCTCGGCCCGCACGGCCTGGGCGCCGAGGTCGAGTCCGAGCGTCCAGCGCGTCGCGGCGAGTCCGTCGACGCCGGTGACCACGCGGTCGGGCGTCACCGTGCCTCCGCCGCCGAGCACGATGAAGCGCACCGTGTCGCCGGCGACGGGCTGGCCGGCCGCGTCGAGCGCACGCACGACGAGCGGCTGCGCGAGCGTGTCCCCCTGCTCGCCGGCCTGCGCGTCGCCCGAGACGACGACGAGGCGCGGGCGCACGGTCACCGTCACCGGCGCGCCGAGCGTGAGCGCGCCGTAGAGGCCGCGCACGGTCGTGGTGCCGCCGGCCACGCCGGTGACGAGGCCGGTCGCGTCGATCCGCGCGATGGTCGTGTCGTCCGAGCGGTACGTGAGCGGGACGTCGGACTCGGGCTGCGTCGGCGTGCCGGTGACGTCGTACAGCGTCGCGGCGAACCGCGCGGTGTCGCCGCGCGCGAGCGTGAGCGTGGCCGGCGCGATGCGCATGCTGCGCGGCCGCGTGTCGGGGCCGGCGTCGGGGCCGGTGATGATCCCGCTGCAGGCGAACGCGCCCGCGAGCACGACGCATGCCGTGAGCGCGGACCGCAGCAGCGACACCGACCGACGCGCGCGCATCAGAAGCTCCGCCCCAGCGTGGTGGTGAGGAAGCGCTCGCTGAACGCCGGCCGCGCGCCGAGCGCGCCGAAGCGCAGGTAGCGCGCCTGCAGCATGAACTGCACGTCGCCGGGCAGGCTCCAGCCCCACTGCAGGCCGCCGGTGGTCACCGCGCGCGCCGAGACGAAGGTCTGCGTGAAGTTCCCGGAGAGCGTCATCGCCTGCAGGCCGTTCACGCTGAGGCGCAGGCTGCCGAGCATGTTCTCCTCGCCCGCCCCCTCGCTGGGCAGCACGGCCGAGACGGCCGGGGCGACGGTGAGCCAGCGCGCCACCGGGACCGCGAGCGCGAGATTGGCGGTCTGCACCGTGACCTTGGGCGTCAGGCGCACCGGATTGAGGTCCTCGGTGGACTGCGTGGCCCACGCGAGGCTCGCGCTCGCGCTGCGGCCGGCGAACCGCCACGGCCGCGAGAGCGACGCATTGAGCGTCGACGTGCGGTTGTCGACGCGCAGCGAGTCGTTGGTCTCGTCGTTGCCGGCGACGGCGAGGAGGCCCACCAGCGAGACCGTCAGGTCTGCGGGCAGGCGCACCGTCGCCGTGCCGGTCATGACGTCGCGCGTCGTGGTCGCGACGCGCTGGGACTGCAGGTTGTTCTCCTGCCGCTGGAACCGGCCCTGCAGCTGCAGGGCGCCGCGGGCGAGGCGCGTGTCGCCGCCGACGTTCCAGCTGCGGCGGTCGTTGACGAGGTACGCGAGGCCGAGCGAGGTGAAGCCGGCGCCGATCGCCTCGTAGCCGCCGCGGAGCCCGAAGGCGCGTCCCTGCCATTGCGCGTCGACGTTGTAGGCGGCGTCGCCGAGGCTCGAGGTGCGCAGCGTGCCCACCGCCGGCGCGCCGTCGACACTGTCGGGATCGACCTCGGGGCTGGTGAGGTCGCGCGTGAGCAGCGCCCCGGCGACCTCGCCCTTCAGCGAGAGGCGCCGTTCGAAGAGGCGCAGCGTGCCGCCGAGGGCCGCGACGAGGTTCTCCTGCGGCCGCGTCCGTTGCTGCGGCCGCAGGTCGGCGGGGAGCGTGTCGAGGCCGAGCGTGTCGAACACCGGCGTCTCGTCGGGGATGAGCGCGTCGACGGCGCGCACGAGGCGCAGGTCGAGCGAGCGCTGGCCCACGCGGCCGATGCCGATGGCGCCCGCGACGATGTTGCGGCGGTACGTCGGCCCGTCGGCGCTGGTGGGAATGAGTGCGGCGCTGCGCCCGCCCTGCACCGAGGCCCGGACGCCCCAGCGCTCGATGTCGAGCCCGCCGCCGCGGATGCGCAACCCCTGCATGGTGTACGGCGAGTAGTCGCGCGCGAAGTCGCCGAGGTGCAGCTGGCCCCAGCCCCAGTTGGGCTCGAACGCCACCTGGTTGATGCTCTGCCGCGCCTCGTTCCCCTCGCTCGAAAGGAGCAGGTCGAGCCCCACCTCGGTGCCGCCGATGATCCCGAGCCGCGGCGTCGCGAGCACGCGCCAGGTGCTGCCCGGCCGTCGGCGCGCCATCCCGTCGATGCCGTAGACCTCGGAGAAGACCTGCGCCTGGCCGCCGAGGCGGCGCGTGAGCCACGACATCCCGCCGGTGGTGTCGCGCGCGGGGGTCGGCGCCGCCGTCGTGGCGGCCGCGGCGGCCTGGGGCGCCCCGGTGCCCTGCGCGCGCGCCACGCCTGGCTGCGCCGCGAGCGTCACGGCGAGTGCCATGGCGAGCGCCATGGCGAGCGCCATCACGCGCGCGGTCACCTGCCGGCGACCGCGCGTCATTGGTGCGCTCCGGTGGTGTCGGCCGCGAGGCGCGCGGCCTCGTCGCGACGCCCGAGCCGATGGAGCACCTCGATCTCGTGCTCGCGCACGGCCCGGCTGTCGGGATACAGCAGCCGCAGGCGACCGAGGCTCTCGCGCAGGCGCGGCAGCGTGCCCGCCGCCTCGTGCGCGCGCAGCAGGGCGCGCCAGCCGTCCTCCTCCTCCGGCACGAGTTCGAACCGCGCCTGCCGCGAGCGCAGCGCCTCGTCGCGGCGGCCCAGCGCGTCGAGCGCGTCGGCGCGCCAGCGCAGGTACTGCGTGTCGCGCGGCGCGAGCGGTGCGAGGCGGTCGACGAGGACGAGCGCGTCCGGCGCGTCGCCGGCGAGGAAGGCCGCGCGCACCTCCGCGCGGCGCACGAGGTCCACGCCCGGCCAGTCGGCGGCGAGCGCGCGCAGCGCCGTGCGCCCGCGCGCGCCCTCGGCGAGCAGCGTGTCGAGTCCCGCGAGCACGCGGGCCCGCGCGCGGGCGCGCCGGTCGAGCGCCGCCTCGTCCGCGCCGCGCAGCGTGCTCGTGCCCTCGGCGGGCATCAGCGCGCGGTCCGCGCGCACCAGCGCGTCGAGGGCCTCGCGCAGCGCCGCCATCGTCGGCGCGAGCGCCGGGTCCACGGCGGCGCCCACGGCCTGCCCCGCGCGCGGCGCGGCGGCCTGCGCGTCGGCCGGCCCCACGGCCAGCACCGTCGCGAGCGCGAGCGCGACGAGCGCCCTCACGGCCGGCGCTCCACCGTCACCGCGACGGGGCTCTCGTCCGACTCGTTCCCCGAGGCGTCCACCGCGCGCACCACGTAGCGCGAGGTCGCGGAGCCGGCCCGGTCGACGAACTCCAGCGCCGTGACCGGCGCCGCCGTGAGCCGCGTGCGCGGCCCGTCGGTGCGCTCGGCGCGATAGACCACGTAGCCGCGGAGGTCGCGGCTCACCACGCGCTCCCACTTCACCGTCGTCGCGCCCGCGACGCGCACGGCGGTCACGCGCCGCGGCGCCGGCGGGCGCGTCACGTCGCGGAAGGTGAGCGTGTCGACGATCACCGCGCCGCGGTTGCCCGCGCTGTCCACCGGCACCACCGCCCAGCGCGCGAGCCGGCCCTTCGTGGCGGTCGTGTCGCGCACCACGAAGCCGCGTCCGTCGGTGACCGTGGCCACCACCACCGGCGCGGCCCCGTCCACGCGGCGCTCCACCACGTAGCGCGCGACGTCGATCGACGGGCTCGCCGTGAAGGTGACCTCGACGTGGCGGCCGAGGTGGTTGCGCACGAGGAGGGAACGCGGCGCCTCGGGCGCCTCGTCGTCCACGAGCTGCAGCGCGGCCTCGGCGGCGGACGAGACGTTCGCGGAGCTGTCCACCGCGACCACGCGCCAGACGTAGCGGCGGCCCGGCTCGAGCGTGTTGCCCTCGTAGCCGGAGTCGACGTAGACCGTCCCGCCGAGGGGGATGCCGGTGAGGCGCGCGAAGACCGTGTCGCCCTGTTCGGCGCGCCGCACCTCGTACCCGCGCACGTCGCGGTCGGGGACCGCGCGCCAGGCGAGCCGCACGCGATGCCCCGGCAGCAGCGTCGCGACCAGCTGCGTCGGCGCCGTGGGCGGGCGCAGGTCGAGCGCGCGCGTCGTCGTCGGATTCGACGGCATGCCGGCAAGGCCGGCGGCGTCGACGGCGCGCACGCGGTAGGCATACACCTCGCGGCCGCGCACGAGCGTGTCGGTCCACTCCGGCGCGTCCACCGGCACGAGCGCGCGCGTCGCGCGCCGGAAGGTCGAGTCGCCGGCCACCGAGCGCTCCACGTGGTATCCCACGGTGCGCGGCTCCGGCGCCACGGTCCACACCACGCGCACGCGGCCATCGCTCACCTCGGCGGCGACGGCGCTGGGCGGCAGCGGGCCGCGCGTCGAGGGGGCGCGCACCGGGACCGCCGGCCCCGGCGGCGAGAGCCGCCCGAGCAGGTCGGCCGCGCGCAGGCGGTACCGGTACAGCGCGCCGGGCTGCGCGCGATCGTCGCGGTAGCCGCTCGGCTGGTCGGCGAGCCGCATCACCGGCAGCTCGTTGAGGCGCGCGAACGCACCCGTGCTGTCGGCGCGCTCGACGACGTAGGCCACGACGGGGTCGTCGACCGCGCCGGTGAATCGGGGCGGCGTCCACGCGAGCGACACCGCGCCGTCCACACCCCGCCCCGTCGGCGCCGCGGGAACTGGCACCACCGTCGGCACCACGCGCACCGTGGCGCGCGCGCGGCGCAGGGCGGAGTCGGGCCGGGAGAGGCGCACGAGCATCGCCTCGTAGGCGTGCGTCGCGCCGGCGGTGGCCGCGCTGTCGACGAACAGCGCGCCGAGCGCGGCCGCCGTGCGCGGCGAGAGCACCTGCGCGATGCCGGCGGCGGACCCGCCGCTGCGCAGCCGGCGATACGCCGCCACGCTGTTGTCGGTGCCGGTCACCTGCTGCACGAGCGCGAGGTCGGGCCCGACGAGCGCGGTGAACTCCGCCGGCCCCTGTGCCCCGGCGAGCGGCGCGCGCGTGAGGCGCACGCCGTCGCGCGTGATGATCCAGCCCTCGCCGTCGGCCGGCACGCGCCCGGGATAGAGGTGCACGCGTCCCTGGTGCACCACCACGGCGAGCCGCACGGACTCGGCCGAGGGCGCGGCCGTCGGCGGCCCCTGCGCGACGAGCGCGCCGGGCACGGCGAGGACGAACGCGGCGAACGCGAGGGAGCGCATCACTTGAGCGGGTAGCTGGTGAGCGTGCTGACGAGCCCCGCGCGGTTGCGGACGCGCACGAGGACGTAGACCGATGGCTGGCCGACCACGTCGCCCGGGACGGCGACCGAGAGCTTCTGTGTGCCGACGACCGCCGGCACGGTCGAGTACGGCGAGAGCAGCGTCGACGTCGACCGCTTGCCGATGCCGTCGTCGGGGCCCGTCGAGAAGGCGACGTCGATTCCGGCGATGCCGCTCTCGAGGTCGTTCGCGACGGTGAGGTTGAGCGAGACACCCAAGAGGGTGAAGGCGGCCGAGGCGATCGTGGCGGCCGGCGGCGGCGTCACGTCCACTAGGACCTGTCCGCTCCCGAGGACCGCGCCCGCGGTGCCGAGGCCGTTGATCGCGCGGAGCTCGACGACGTGGTTTCCGCCCATCGGGACCGTGACCGGGAGCCGGATGCCGCGCCCGACGGCCGCCTGCGACGCGGGCCAGTCGACGGTGCTGCCGCTCGGGAAATCGCGGATGACCGCCCCCGTGGGCCCGCGCACGCGCATCTGGTAGCCGCGCACGCCCGTCTCGCCATCGGTCGAGAGGCCGGTGAGGTAGGCGATGAAGCCGCCCGACGAGAAGTCGCCGCAGAAGGCCGGTGCGCTGGGGCCCGTGCCGTCGCCCTGCGTGTACGGCCCGTAGGTGAGCGGCGCGGAGAAGCCACCGGCCTGGTTCACGGAGACGAGCGTGATCCACCGCGGCCGGCCGTAGACGAGCAGCGGCGACCGCGCGGTGAAGCTCGTGCCCGGCTCGATGATGTCGCTCCATCCCTCGCGCGGCAGCTCGCCGGCGGGCGCCACCGTGTCGACGCGGAAGAGGTACGCGCCGATGCCGGTCTCCGGGTCGCTCGCGTCGGGCCGCGACATCGTGAGCGTGTAGGTCGCGCCGCCGCCGACGACGCCGTTGTCCGCGGTCACCGTCACGAGCTTGCCGTCCCACACCGGGGCCGTCACGCCCTTGGTGAGGGTCTGCACGGTGCCGCAGGTCGCCGCGAGCGGCGGCGTGTAGCCGGCGATCGTGTAGGTGCCGGCCAGCAGGAGGCCCGAGTAGACCGAGAGCACGGGCGCCGTCGTCGCGCCGGTCGGCCAGAGCGGCCGCGTGGCGTCGAAGCGGAGCGCCGACGAGGAGCCCGCGGCCCCCATCAACCCCGCGCCGTTCCGCGCCCGCACCTCGACGTAGACCAGCCGCCCGGCCGGCAGGGCGAGCCCCTGGATCGCCACGCGCGTGCGGCCGCCCGCGCTCGTCCATGGGAGGTGCTCGACCTGCGCCGTCCCGCTCAGGAAGGTGCTCCCGTAGAGCGTGCCGAGTTGCGTCGACGTCGGCGGGATCGGCCAGCTCACCACACGGTACTCGTACTCGGCGATCCCGCTCTCCGGGTCGCTCGCGCTCCAGCTCGCGACGAGGCGCGTCGAGTCGCTCGTCCACGCCTCGATCGCGCCGGTGCTCGACGTGATCGTCGGCTGCTCGGGGAGCGACACCACGGGCATCGAGGGCGCGCTGACGTCCTGCGGCGGCGTGGCGACGGTCGCGCTCGGGTTCCCCGCGCTCCCCCGCGCGAACGTGACGGTGTACGGCGTCGTCGCACTGCCCGTGTAGCCCGCGCCGCCGCGCGCCAGCAGCTGCTGGTTCTGCGGGATGCTCCCGCCCGCCGGCGACGTGGTGTACTGCCACCGCCGCGCCGTGCCCTGCGCGCCGACGGTGAAGAGCGAGTCGGCCCCCTCGCGCATCAGGTACTCGTAGACGCCGCGCGGGTGCGTGCCCGTCCAGGTCGTCTGGATCGACGACAGGTAGCCGAAGTCCGTGACGACGACCCGCGGGCTCGTCACGCGCGGCACCTGCAGGTACTCGGCGAGCACCGCCTTGCGCGCGGTGAAGCGCTGCCCGACGCTGTCGGCCGCGCCGTACGAGCGGAGGTAGGCGTCGTAGAGATCGTACAGCACCCCCACGAGCTCCGCCTGGCGCGCGTTCAGCTCGCCCAGCTGCGTCGTGATGCGGGCGTGCATGTCGCGCATGGCGCGGATCACCGGCCGCGCCTGCGCGTCCGCGGTGTCCACCAGCACCTGCGCGCCGTCGCGCGCGCCGGTGAGGCCGGTGTTGGCGACGCCCCACCAGTCCTGCAGGCCGTAGTTCAGCGCCTGCGTGCGGAACCAGGTGCTCGCCAGCTCCAGCCGCGCCGACGCGGCCCCGTCGTTGGGGTCGGTGCGCAGCGCGCTCGCGTTGGTGGTGGCGTTGGCGAGTTCCGTCTGCGCCTGGCCCTCGTAGGCCGACAGGATCGACGGGTCCTGCGCCCAGGCGCTGAGGAACCGCGCGCGGTGCAGCGCGAGCGCGTGCAGGTCGCGCACCACGCCGAGCCGGCGGGACCAATCGGCCGTGAAGGCGGTCCGGTTGTGGTCGTCGATCGCCTGCAGGCGGTCGTTCAGCCGCTGCACCAGCAGCGGCCGCTGCGTCGCCAGGGTGTCGAGCTTCCCCTGCGTCCAGCTGCGGCGGCGCATGCGGAAGTCGACGTTCACCGCGTGCTGGCGCTCGATCGTCTCGACGGCGTCGCTGTGCAAGCGCGCGTAGCTCGCGAACGAGGCCGGGTCGCTCGCCGCGGTCGCCGCCATCACGCGGGCGAGCCCCTCCTCCACCGCCGCGATCTGCGCGCGCAGCCGCTCCGGCCGCGACACCGTCGCGGCCTGCGCCGTCGTCATCGCCGCGCGCGCGTCGGCCGCGGCCTGGTCGTTGAGGTCGAACTGCGGCGCGTTCGCCAGCACCATCGTGGCGCGCCCGTCCGGCCCCACCGGGCCCGCGACGAACGTCGGCGCGCCGGCATCGTAACGCACCACCGGATCGGGCGGCGGGATGAACTCCGCCGCCTGCTCCGCCGCCGCCAGCTCCACGCGCAGCGCGCTGATGCGCTGCTCGACGTCGGCCCGGCGCGCGGTGATCACCGCCAGCTTCTGCGTCGCCTCGTCGCGCAGCTGCCGCACCAGCGCGGTGTCGGCCGCCGCGTCCGCGTCGGTGAGCGTGCGCTCGTAGAACGCGACGTACGGGTCCGCCGCCGTGATCGCGAGCAGGCCGCCGCGCGTCCCGCCCTCGCCGAGCCGGTACCCGCCCCAGAGCACGAGGAGCTGCGTGACGTTCCAGCGCTGGAAGTTCTGATAGGCCGCCGCGAGGCTCGCGTCGGACACCGCGATCGGCGTGCGCGCGCGCTCCATCGCCGCGGCATCGATCCCCGCGAGGATGCGGTCCGCCTCCGCCTCGAGGTCCGCCGCCACCTGCTCCGCCCGCGCCAGCGCCGCGGCGAGCTCCTCGCTCCGTCCCAGGCCCGCCGCGAAGCCGCCGCCCGAGTACTGCACCCACACCTCGACCTTCAGCACGTCCACGCCGACGATCCGCGCCGTCCCCTGCGCGTAGATCGCCAGCTCGGGGTTGATCACCAACGCGCCGATCAGCTCGATCTCGCCCGTGATGCCGAACGCGGTCGCGCGCCCGGTGAGCTTCATGTACGCTCCGAGGTCGTTGGTGCTCGGCCGGAACCAGATCCGCAGGTTCGCGCCGAGCGAGACGGCCACCACGTTCGTCTGCTTGGCCACCAGGAAGCCGAGGTTCGCCGTGAAGCCGCTCGGCACGACGATCACCTCGGCGTAGGCGTTGATCACGCCGAGGACGACGAGGTCGACGTTGCCCTTCACCGCGAAGACGTTGCTGCCGGCGAAGAACTGCACGCTCGCGACGCCGGTGACCGTCGAGTCGATGTCGACCACCAGCGAGATGTCGCCGCGGACGTACGCCGCCGGCTCCCAGCCGACCTGCAGCGCGAGGTCGCCCGAGAGCTGGTCGTTCATCTTGAAGAACGTGGCCATGGCGTTGATCTGGAACGCCCGGTCGGTGATGGTCACGAGCGCGCGCCCCGCGGCCGCCGAGGCACCGTTCGTCCCCGCGACCTCGAAGCCCGCGTAGAGCATCACGGCGAACGCCCCGGCCGGCGGCATCCCCACCCGGTCCGACGACGGTCCGTTCATCCCCGCGACCGTCTTCACGAGCAGCAGGTCGTTCGGCGTCGGGTTGATGAAGAGCCCGCCGCCCACCTCGGTGAGCGTGACGATGCCCGGCACGATCGGCACGGTCACGCTGGTGCGCAGGAAGAGCCCGGCGCGGAACACGCCCGCCTTCTGCCCCATCACGCCCACCAGCCCGATCCGGTACGCGCTCAGCAGCGTCCCCTCGGTGGAGAGCGCGAGGTCGAACCCGTCGACGAGCTGGTCGTAGTTGAAGTTCGCCGTGAAGTCGATGACCCCGGGGATCTCGACCTTCAGGTTCTCGATCAGGAAGTGCGACGTGTTGTCGTCCGACCGGACGTACACGAGCACGCGGTCGACGCCGCCGGCGAAGACGTCGGCGATGTCCACCGACGCGCCGAAGTCCACGAAGCTCGACACCGGCGCGAGCACGCTGTCGCGCTGAATCTCGCCGTTCGCCGCCGGCGGCCGCGCGACCGGGACGTAGATGCTGGTGTCGCTGTCGCTCCAGGCGAGCCGCCCGACGACGATCTTGACCGTGTTCTGCACGGTGAAGGTGCCGCCGTCGAACTGCGCCTGCCCGATGCGCACCTCGCCGTCGCTCGTGAAGCCGACGTTGCGGAAGTTCAGCTGGCCGCCGGCCCCCGCGAGGTCGAGGCCGATGCCGCCCGAGATCGCCACCGCGAACCCGCCCGACGGCGTCGCCTCCGACGTCACGTCGCGGAACGTGAGCTTCACCGGCGACATGTCGAGCGTGATCGGGTTCGGCATCTGGATGCCGCCGAACGTGACCGCCCCGTTGAGCGCGATCCGCAGCCCCGGCGTCACGGTGTTGCCCGAGACGCGGCCGATCCGCAGCAGGTTCTCCTGCTTCTTCTGGATGTAGACGTCGGCCACCGCCGACACCGCGGTGTTGGCCGCGTCGGCGAAGTCGACCTCGAGGTCGAGCCGCCGCAGGTGGAAGACCGCGACGCCCACGTCGAGCTTGGTCTGCGCCGACGCGAGCCCCTCCGCCTCGCTCAGGATCACCACCCGCCCGCCGCCCGTCACCGTGCCGTCGGCGCCGATCCGCACGATCAGTTCCTGCGGCGCCTGCGCGAACGGCGCCGGCAGCCGCACGTCGCCGCGCAGCTCCAGCCGGTTCTGCACGATCGCCACGCGCGTGAGGCGGGCCGTGTTCTCGATGATGGTGATCGGCTTCGAGATGAAGTCGGCCCCCTGCAGCGCGAACGAGCCGTCGGTCCCCACCCGCAGGCCGATGAAGCGCGTGGTGTTGTTGAGCAGCGTCACGTAGCCCGACATCGTGAAGCGCACCACGCCCTGCTCCAGCGCGATCGCCACCGCGGGGGCCACGGGCGTGCTCCCCACCGTCGAGTCGCGCAGCGCGAACCGGGCGCCGAACAGCTCGAACTCCTTGGTGTTGCTCGGCACCGCCACCGAGATGTTGGGGATCCGCACCCCGGCCGTGCCGATGCTGAAGTCCTCCACGCCCAGCGCGAAGCCGGGCGCGATCGTCGGCAGCCGCACCGACCCGCCGAGGACCAGCGCGAACTCCTGCGCCGTCGCCGTCACGGCGAGCGCCGGCTTGTCCGCGCCGTTCTCCAGCGTCAGCTGCGCCACGCCGATCGGGATCGGCGTCTCCGCGTCGCTCACGCTCGCCGTCCCGCGGAAACCCGTGCCGTCCACCGTCGCCGCCAGCTGGATCACGCGGGGCTGCCCGTTGGCCCCCGCGAACATCGCCGAGCGGATCCCGCCCGAGATCCGCACCACGTTGCTGTCCGGCGCGAGCGTCAGCTCCGCGCCGGTGAACGCGAGCGTGAGCGTGTCGCCCAGCAGCCGCGCCTCGGCGATCGGCGTGCGCGCCGGGTCGAAGACCTCGCTGTACTCGCCCAGCTCGACGGTGCCGGTGAGCCCCTGTGCCGTCACCTCGAGGTTGCGGAAGTCGAGGTCGACGTCGGCCAGCGGCCCCGGCAGCTTGGCCGACACGCCGGCGCGCAGGCGGAAGCCGCCCGTGTCGGCGCCGAAGCCGAGCTCCGTGAGCTGCACCGGCAGCCCCTCGAGCGGCAGCAGCGACTGGCCCGGCGCCGCGCGCAGTTGCAGCCCGCCCGCCACCGGGCGCATGGTCCGCGCATTCAGCGTGAGGTCGAACTCCGCCTGGATGCTCGGCACGGTCCCGGTCGAGGCCAGCGCGGGAATCGTGAGCGTGACGCCCTGCCCGGCGCGCGTGCGCAGCCGCACCGTCTCGCTCGAGAACTCGGTCTCCACGAGCAGGCGCGACGTGTCCGCGGGATCGCGCAGCTGCAGGTACGCGACCTCCTCGCTCGGCACGCCCAGCCGCGCCGGCACCGGCAGCACGGCGAACACGTTGCCGGGCCAGAAGCCGACCGAGTCGGCGTACGCGATCAGCTGCCCCTGCCCGTCGCGCAGGTCGATGCGCCCCCGCGCGATCGCCACGCGCCCCACCGTGGTGATCGTGAAGTCGTTGCGGAACTCGCCGGCGAGCGAGGCGTACTCCTGCCCGCCGAAGCCGAGCGACGCGGTCGCCGTGCCGCTCACGTGCAGGCCCGCCGCGTCGATCACCGCCCCCTGCGGCAGCACCACCCGCGCCGACGCCGTCGCGCCGCGCGGCGTCGTCACCGGGTACATGCCGAACAGCATGGACCCGTCGTCGGGGATCTCGATCCCCACCGCCGCGTCGGCGGTGAGCCGGATGCGGCCGCTCCGCAGGCGCAGCGCGTTGAGGTCGAACGCCACGCTGTCGAACGCGACGTCCACGCCGGCGCCCTGCGCCGTGCGCAGCCTACCCGTCGCGCCGAACCGCAGCTCGTCGCGCGTGAGCGAGGCGCGGCTCACCTCGAGGCGCAGGAACGGGTTGGCCGAGTCGGGGGCCCAGTAGAACGGCTGGTCGATCGCGATCGCCGCGTCGCGCACGCGCGCCTCGTCGAGGTCCACCACGAGGCGCCCCGTCGCCGAGATCGTCGAGCCCGCCGTGGTGCCCGGCGCGCGCAGCGTCGCCGAGGCATCGAGCGAGACGTCGGGACGCTGCCGCTGCGCGTCCCATCCGAACGTGACCGCGCTCGGCCCGAACGCGAGCGAGAACGGCCCGAGCGGCAGCGGGCAGCGGGGGACGAGGTTCCGCACCGTCCCGCGCAGCGTGCCGTCGCTCGCGAGGAAGAGCGTGTCGGCGCCGGCGGCGAGCGGCAACGTGCGCTCGGGCGCCGCTTCGCACGTCATCAGCTCGGGGAGCCGCAGGTCGCCCGTCACGCCGATCCGCACGTCGGGCACGGCGCCGTCGCCGACGCGGAACGACCCGAACGCGCCGCGGATGTCCGCGACCGGCGTGCGGATCGCCTGCGGCAGCTCGATCGGCTCGAACCGGCCCGTCCACTGGCCGTTCGTCACGCCGACGTCGAGCGCGCGCAGCGCGAGGCGCGCCCCCTGCCCCTCCACCGCGCTCGGCAGGTCCTCCACCGAGAACTCGAGGTCCACCCCGAAGTCGAGCTGCGGCGGCGGCGCGTTGGCCGTCCAGTCCCAGCGGAACTCGCCCACGCGGAAGGCGAGCGGCCGCACGCCGAAGCCGCCCACGCGGAGCACCTGCGTCTCGGGGACGAACGGGTTCCCCGGCTCGGGCGTCACCGGCGTCGACGCCATCTCGAAGGCGGGGATCACCAGCCCCTGCGGCGTCACGCGGATGTCGCGGATCTCGGGCAGCTTGAGGCTGTCGAGCGCCGGCACCTCGAGCCCGAGGTCGAACAGCAGCTCGAAGTCGAACCGCCGCGTCGCCATGTCCCAGCGGAAGGTCGGCGCGCGCACGCGGCCCAGGCGGAGGTCCACGCCCGGCAGCGCGATCGTCACCAGCGAGTCGCGCGCACGGAAGTCGAACAGCCCCGCCTCCGACGGCGAGAGGCGGAACGTCGCCGACGCGAGCAGGCTCTCGCGGCGCTCGTCACGGTGCGTCAGCCGCCCCGGCAGGTCGACCCGCCACTGCAGGTCGGTCCCGAGCACGCCCTGCGCGGTGAAGCGCAGCGTGTCGACATGGAAGGCGAAGCGCCCCGTGCCTCCCACCAGCGGCAGCGTGTCGCGGAAGGCCTGTTCGGCCTGCGCGACGATCCGCCCGCCGCTCGAGAGCCCCATCCGCACCTGGAGCGCGGGGTGCGTGCCGGAGAAGACGTCGAACCGGCCGTGCGCCTCGAGCGCCGTTTCGCCGCTGCGCTCGGCGCGCAGCGTGAGCGAGTCGAGCTGGAACGGGAAGTCGGGGTCGCTGAACGCATCCGCCGCGGTGGCGACGTTGCGCGCCGTGAGTCCCCCCGCGAGCGGGCGCCACGTGCCGCGCTCGAGCGTGAGGTCGGCGACGATGTCCACCTGCGGCGCGCGCTGCCGCGCGCCCTTGAGCGCCGGGACCACGATCCGGAGCGGGTCGGTCGCGCGCGTGCGGATGCGCGGCCCCTCGTTCGTCTCCGTGACGTCCACGAGCAGCCGCCGCGTGGAGTCGCGCAGCACGACGAACGCCGTGCTCGCGTCGAACAGCTTGAGCGTGTCGGGCAGCACCGTCTGCACCAGCTCGCCCAGCGCCACGCGCCAGCCGCCCGGTTCGAGATACGCGATCGGGTACTGCCGCACCTTCACGAGGGCGCGGCCCGCGGTCACGCGCCCCGCCGCCGGCTGCATCGCGAAGCCGTTCTCGAACGACACCGAGGCCGAGTCGTACGTCGACCCGGCGAAGGCCGCGCGCGCCGGCGCCGCGCCGCTGATGCGCATCCCCTGCGCGTCGAGCGTCGGCGTGCTCGGCAGCTGCAGGCGGATGTTCCCGCCGAGCGCGGTCGGGTCGAACGACCCCGTCGCGTCGACGAGCTTGAAGCCGAACAGGTTGGTGCTCGACACCACGCGTCCGGCCCCCGCGGCGGCGCTGTCGGCGCCGCCGGTCACCGCCCCGCCGATCGCTCCCGCCGCCACGGCGATCGCGCCGGACAGCGGCGAGGACTCGAGCGCGAGCCGGCCGTCGAGGCTGATCGTCCCCGCGACGATGTCGCCGCTGGCGGGATCGAGCCGCACGCGCGCGAAGGTCGCGCCGACGGTGTCGGTCCGCTCGGTGTAGGTCGAGTCGCGCGTCGAGCCGCTCTTCACCGCGGCGGTCGTGTGCGCGACGAGCGTGCGCTGCCGGCCGTCGATCGTGAGCCCCGTCGTGTCGAGCGTCGCCTCGGCGACGATGAACTTGAGGAAGCCCACCTCCAGCTTGAAGGGGCCCTTGAGCGCGATGCGCCCGCCGAGGAAGCGCTGCGCGATCACGTCGAGCCGCGCCGTCGCGCGCACCGTGTCCTGCGCGCCCGAGAGCACGCCCGAGCCCAGCGACGTCGCCGTCGAGGTGGCCGAACCCGCCAGGCTCGTGTCTCGCGTCGCGGCGGAGTCGGTCTTCGCTGTGGTGTCCTTCTTCTCCTCCAGCTTCCCGAAGTCCACCTTCACCGCGCCGTCGTACAGCGCCGTCTGCGCGCCCGTGGTGTCGGTGCCCAGCACCAGCCGGCCGCCCGCGAGGTCGAGCTTCGCGAACCGCAGGTCGAATCGCATCCAGCTCGCCGCGAACCCGTCCGCCGTCCCGCGCAGGCGCCCCGTCGGCGTCAGCGAGATCGTGCCGGTGATCGCCTCGCGCGGCGCGCCGAAGGCGCAGCCGAGCACCGGCACGCCGCAGTCGGCCCGATGGTCCGTCGCGTCCGCGGTCACCGTCGGCAGCGTCACGAGGCGCGGCACGCTGTCGAGCTGGATCTCGAGCCGCCCGCCAAGGCTCGTCAGCAGCACGTGAAGGTTCTCGGCGACGTACAGCTTGCAGCCATCCTCCCAGCGGCGTGCCTTGATGGCCGCGTCGAGCCGCCCGCGCGCGAGGACCAGCGTGTCCACCTCGGTCGGCATCGCGTCGAGGCAGGTGCTGTTGGCGGGGCCCATCATCGGGTAGCGGATCCAGCTCGCCGCGCTCCCCCACTCGAGCCCCGGGTCGTCGCCGCTCAGCCAGGCGCGGTAGGGCAGCAGCCCGCCCTTGAAGCCCATCGTGCGCGGCAGGATGCCGAAGCCCGCGAGCTCGGCCAGCCCGCTCGTGCTCGTGCCCGGCGCGTCGCTGCTCGTCGGCGGCAGGAAGACGCCGCGCTCGTCGAGCCGGACGTCACGGATCGTCGGCAGCTGCAGGTTGGCGGCGCCGCGCACGTCGGGATGCAGGTTCACCAGCGCGCGCCACACCAGCGACGCGCCCGGCGCGTACTCCAGCCGCTCGATGCGCAGGTCGCTCATCCCCAGGCGCACCCAGCCGAAGTCGGCGCGCGCCTCCTCCAGCGCGCACGCCTGCTGCTCGTCCTCGCGGCGGATCTCGTCGCGCCCGAACACCATGGTGAAGGTCAGCGCGCACGACCGGTCTCGCTCGCCCAGCACGCTGAACGTCGCCGGCGCGCGCAGCTCGGTGCCGAGCGTGTCGGTGAGGAAGTCCGCGGCGAGCGCCCCCGCGAGCGTGCCGAACGTCAGCAGCGACCGCGACGACGCGGTGTCGGGCCGGAAGCCGCTCGTCGGGTCGCAGTACACGGGAAGGCGCGCCACGCCCTCAGCAAGCGTCCCCGTCGCGGGGCAGCCGACGTCCTGCTCGAAGAGCAGCACGCGCCCGCCGACCTCGAGCCGCCCCTCGGGGAGCGTGAGCCGCGCCTGGCTCGCCGCGTACTGCACCGGCGCACGGCCGATGCGCGCGAAGCTCGCCGCGGTGGGGCCACCTCCCTCGAGCCGCCCGTACAGCCCGCCCGCGGTCAGCTGCACCACGCCCGTCAGCGGCACCTCCGCGCGCCCCGGCAGCCGCAGCGCCGCCGAGGCGGTGAAGCCCGTGCGCGGCGTGTAGGTGAGCGGCGCGAACCGCACCACGTCGCGCACCGAGGCCGGCACCAGCGCCTCCGGTACGGTGGCCTCGAGCGTCCCGTCGAGCACCGACAGTTCGCTGCCGCGGAAGCCGAGCCGCAGCCCGCGCGCCTGCACCTCCTGCTCCTTCGCGCCCGATCCGAGAAACTCCAGCGTGAGCGGCCCGTCGACCGTCACGTCCGTCTCGGTGCGCTCCATCCGCGCCGAGCGGATGCCGCGCAGCCGCGCCACGCCCGGCACCAGCTCCACCTCGTCCGGCAGGTCGCCCACCTTGCCGACCGGCCGAAGCAGGTCGTCCGACATCTCGAACGCCCAGATCTCGCTCGCCGCCCCGTCGCGGAAGAGCTGCCGCCCTGCCTCGTCCACCGCGCGCACGCGCCAGGCGTACCGCTTGGTCCGCTCCAGCGCGAGCGCGTCGATCGGATAGACGAGGAACGGCGTTGGCGACGTCGTCCGCAGCACCGGGATGTTCGACTCGAGCGCCGCCCGCGGCACCTGCGTGCCGATCAGCTCGACGACCGTCAGTTCATATGAGACCGGGACCGACGGCGGCGTGAGCACCGGCGTCCACTGGAAGAACGGCTGCGTCGACACGACCACGTCGCCGTCCTGCGGCATCAGCAGCTGCGGCGGGTCGGGCTGCAGGATCGAGAACTCCGCGCACGCTTCCGTCGCGACGGTGCCCGCCGTCCCCACCAGCACACGTGCGCAGGCGCGGTAGCTCCCCTCGGGGAGCTGGCCGGTGCGGCGCGCCGCGTCCGTCACCGTCGCGTTGCGCGCGATCGTCGTCCACTCCTGCACCGCGTCGCGCACGTTGAACAGGAACGAGCTCGGTCCGCCGGCCAGCGTGGTCACCGGGCTCTCGGTCGTGCCGATCAGGCCGCGCTCGGTGCTGGTCAGCGTGGCGCGGACCCGGAAGTCGGTCGCCCCGGTCCCCGTGTAGGTCACCGCCAGCAGCGCGGTCGACGGCACCCGCTCCCAGTCAGCCAGATATGGACTGGGCGTGGGCGAGATCGTCAGGACCGCCGACCAGTCCGGCGACTGACCCAGGGCGGGCGCGGCAGCCAGCAGGGCCCCCGCCGCGAAGGCGAGGGCCCGGCGACCTGCTCCGGTGCCGAACAGCTGGGTGCGCAACCGACCTCGGGGTGGGGGACCCGTGCATCGAACTGGCGCGAACCTAGCCTGCCCTTCTCAGGCGGCCATCATTCTCGTATCATCTTGGTAGGGTCTTGCAGGACAACGGGTTATGTAGTCATCCGCCCCGCGGGACCACCCCTCGCGCGCCGTCACTCCCCCATCCGACGCGTCTCGTGTTCCGACTCAAGCTGTTCGGCACCCCCCATCTCGAAGGGCGAGCGGGGGTCGTGCAGCAGGGCCCCCGTCGCCTCGCGCTCCTCGCCTCCCTCGCGGCCGCCGGCCCCGGGGGGCTGACGCGCGACAAGCTCGTCGCGCGCCTCTGGCCGGACGCCGACGACGACCGCGCCCGCCGCAACCTGTCGCAGCTGCTCTATGCGATGCGCACCGAGCTCGGCGCCGACCTCGTCGAAGGCACCGGCACCCTGCGCCTCGACCCCGCCCAGTGCACGGCGGATGTCACGGACTTCGACGCCGCCATCGCGGAGAAGCGCGACCTCGATGCCCTAGGCATCTATGGTGGGGCGTTCCTCGATGGTTTCCATCTCGCGGAGAGCGCCGAGTTCGCGCAGTGGGCCGACGCCGAGCGCGACCGGCGTGCGGCGCAGGCGCGGGCCGCTTCGCTGCGGCTCGCCGAATCCGCCGCCGAGCCGGGCGAACGCATTGCGGCGTGGCGGCGCGCCCTCGGGCTCGATCCGCTGAGCGCCAAGGCGGCCCTGCGCCTGATGGACGCACTCGCCGACGAAGGCGACCGCAGTGGCGCGATCCGCGTCGCCGAGCAGCAGGCCGCGCGCGTGCGCGCCGAGCTCGACAGCGACCCGGACCCCGAGGTCCAGCGCCGCGCCGACGCGCTGCGTCGCGCCCCGGCACGTGAAGCCGCCCCCGCCCCCGTACCGGCATCCGCTCCCGCGGCGCCGATCGCGGACGCCGTATCGGTCGCGCGCGACGCCGAGCCGCACCACGCCACCGCATCGTCCCCGGCAGCCGTCACGCCACGTCGCCGCCCCGCGATCGCAGCCGTGCTGCTCGCCGTCGCCGCGGTCGTCGCGCTCGGCGCGTGGGCCCTCCGGCCCGCCGCGCGCCTCGCGGACGACGAGTTCGTGCTCATCGCCGAGTTCGCCAACCATACCGGCGACTCGCTGCTCACGCGCACCATCGGCACCGGCGTGAACGCCGCGCTGCAGCAGTCGGCGCACGTCGTCACGCTCCCGCGCGGCCGGCTCGCGGCCGCCCTGCGTCGGATGCAGCGCCCCGACACGCTCGAGCGGCTCGACCTCGCGACCGCGCGCGACGTCGCCCAGCGCGAGGGGATCCGCTTCATCCTCACCGGCGAGGTCATCGCCGCGGGGACGGCACGCCAGCTGGTCTCGCAGATCGTCGAGGCCTCCACAGGTCGCATCGTGGCCACCCAAACCTTCGACGTCGCGCACGACGAGGAGATGCTCGATGCGATCGACGCGCTCGCGCGCCGCATGCGCCGCGACCTCGGCGAGGCCGCCGGGACCGTCCGCGAGGCGCGGTCGCTGCCGCAGGAGACCACGCGGTCGCTCGCCGCATTGCACGCCTACGCGGGCGGCGTCGACGCCCTCCGCGCCGGCAACAGCGGACTGAGCCTGGACCATCATCGGCGCGCCGTCGCGCTCGATTCCAACTTCGCGGCGGCGCACGCCAAGCTCGGCGAGCTGTACAGCCTCAACAACGACATCCCGCGGTCGTCGTTCCACTTCGGCCGTGCGCTCGCCCTCGCCGAGAGCCTCTCGGTGGAGGAGCGCATGCGGATCAAGATCTCCGCCGCCTGGGCGCGGGGCGACCGCCAGGCCACCGTCTCGCTGAGCCGGTCGTACCTCGACTTGCGGCCGCGCGACGCCGGTGCGTGGGGACGCCTCGCCTTCGCGCTCTTCTCCTCCGGGCAGCAGGCGGAGGCACGGGCCGCCTATGCGAAGGCGGACAGCCTCTCGCCGCTCTCGCCGTCCTCGTGGCTCAACGTCGGCACGTCGTGGCTCTCGGAGGCGCGAGGCGAGATCGGCGCGCCAGCCTTCGATTCCGCGCGGGTGATGTACGAGCGCGCATTCGCGCTGCAGCCCGACCTCGAGTACAACACGTTCTACAACCACCAGTACGGCATCATGCTCGTCGGCGCGGGGCGGCCCGATTCCGCCCGCGCCACCTACGACCGCATGAGCCGCCGCGAGGCGCTCGACCGCGCGCGCGGCCTGCGCTCCAACGGACACCTCGACGTCTACCTCGGCGACTGGTCGACGGCGGCGCAGCGGCTCGCCGAGGCGACCGACCTCGTCGAGGGGGCGCGGCAGTGGACCTCCACCGTGCGCAACCAGGCGTTGCTCGCGGAGCTGCATCTCCTCTCCGGCGCGCGCGACCGCGCCCTCCCGCCGCTGCGGCGCGCCGAGGCCATCGCCATGCGCGAGCCGCTCGAGGCCCGCGCCCTCGCCTTCATCGCGCTGGCGCAGGTGCGCGCCGGGGACCTCGCCGGCGCGCGCCGCATCCTTGGCCGCATGCGCACCATGGCGCGGGTGGAGAACGACGCCGAACAGGCGGTGCTGCTGGCCGTGCAGGCGGGAATCGACCTCGCCGAGGGCCGGACGGCGCCGGCGCTGGCGGCCCTGCGCACCGGATTCGTGCGCGACACGGGGAATCCCCAGGTCGAGGCCCTGCTGGCGCGCGCCCTCGAGGCCAGCGGTGACGACGCGAGCGCGCTCGCCCAGTGGGAGCACCTGAGCAGCCGATTCGTGTTCGGCCTCGAGGGCCAGTTCGAGTGGCAGTTCGCCGACTACGAGCGCGGGCGGCTGCTCGAGCGGCTCGGGCGCACGGAGCAGGCGGAGGCCGCCTACCGGGCGCTGGTCGCGCGGTATCCCACGCGTCGCCCCGACGAGCCCGTCGTGATGCGCGAGGCGCGGGCGCGACTGGAGCGGTTGGAGGCGGGTAGGCGGTAGGCAGGAGGCGGCGGGAATCGAACGCGGGGGGCGGCCGAGTGGCCGCCCCCCGCGTTCGTGCCGCGTACCGTGGAGCGCTCAGTTCGTCCGCTTGAGCTCCACGCGCCGGTTCTGCGCGCGCCCGGCCGCCGTCGCGTTGTCCGCCACCGGCACCGTCGGGCCGTAGCCCTTGGCCGTCAGGCGCGCCGCGGCGACGCCCTTCGACACCAGGTACGCGCGCACCGACTCCGCGCGCGCGCCCGAGAGGCGCGTGTTCACGGCCGCGCTGCCCGTGTTGTCCGTGTGGCCCTGCACCTCGACGTTCACGTCCGGTGCGCCGTTCAGCGTCTCGGCCATCTTGTCGAGCACCGCCTTCGCCGCGTCGGTGAGCACCGCGCTGCCGGTGTTGAACGTCACGCCCTCGAGGACGATGGTCGTCTTGCCCTCCTCGAAGATCCGGGCGCAGCCGCGCGCGTCCACTGCGGTGCCGCGCGCCGTGTTCGGGCAGGCGTCCACGTTGTCCATCACGCCGTCACCGTCGGTATCGACGGGGACCGGGCAGCCGTTGCCGTCCACGCGCGTGCCGGCCGGCGTGTTGGCGCAGCGGTCCACGTTGTCCATCACGCCGTCGCCATCGCTGTCCACCGGCACCGCGCAGCCGCGCGCGTCCACGCGCGTGCCGGCCGGCGTGTTGGCGCACGCATCGACGTTGTCCATCACGCCGTCACCGTCGCTGTCCACCGGCACCGCGCAGCCGCGCGCATCCACGCGCGTGCCGGCCGGCGTGTTCGCGCAGGCGTCGGCAGTGTCGGGCACGCCGTCGCGGTCGCTGTCCGCCGGCGGCAGCGGCGCGGGCGCCGGCGCGGGGGCCGGCGCCTCGCCGTTGCGGAAGCGCCAGTTCAGCCCGATCTGCAGCGCGAGCTGCGTGTCGTCGAGGTCGTTCGTCGGCGACTCGTTGATCGGCGTGTGGTACTGCTCGAGCACGCCATCGATGCGCAGCGACATCCGCCCGCGCAGCTGGCGCTCCACGCCGAGCAGCGCCGTCCAGCCGTCATCCGACCACAGGTCCTTGGTGTTCGCCGCGTTCGCCGGGTCGATGAACTGCCGCACGAGGCCGCCGCCGACGATGCCGCTCCACTTCTGCGTCAGCGGGAAGTGCCACGCGAGCCGCGCCGACAGCGGCCGCACCAGCACGTACGCGTCCTTCGCCGTCTCGTTGTTGGAGAGCTCGAGCTCGAGCGCGACGTTGCGCTTGAGGAAGATGCCGAGCCGCCCGCCGTAGCCGAGCAGCAGGTCGTTGGTGACGTTCTCCTCCGCCTTCGTCGCACGGAGATAGGCGCCGAGGTCGATGGCGCCCTCGTCCTGGGCCATCAGGGGAGTCGCGAGGCCGAGCGTGAGCGCGGCGCCGACGAGGTACAGGGATCGCATGGGCGTTCTCCGGAACGGGTGCAGTGGGGTTCCCGGGGGGCATCCACTGGCGCGATGCGGCGCCAGCGTCGACGCACTATACGACCCGGACCACTGTCACGTGGTGACATTGGTCACATTCGGCGGCTGGTCCTCACTGCGTCCAGATCACCAGCGCCCCGCACGCCCGCCCCACCGGGAACTCCGTCGGGATCAGCAGCGCCCGGGGGTACGCCTCCACGCGGTGCGCCGACTGCAGCAGCGAGTTCAGCTCCCACCCGCTCATCCGGGACCACTGCATCCCGTCCACCACGATCGACGGGATGCAGGTCCCGCCGCCGGGCAACCGGAAGTACGGCAGGGGGTAGCCGCCATACAGCCCCATCGGCATGTGGATGCCGGGAATGGTGGCCAGCGCGGCCGTGCCGCTCCCGCGCTTCGCGAGCTCGGCCGGGCCGAGGAAGTAGCCGTTCCCCGCCCGCCGCCGGCGCTCGAAGCCGGCGATCGTCGGGTCCGCCCGCACGCCGCGCACGCGCACCTCCGGCAGGAGCGCGGCCACCTGCGACAGCACCACCGCCACGCCGGTCTCGCCGGCCGGCGCCACCGCGACGAGCCGCGTCGCCGGCGCGCGGCCGATCGACCGCACGGCGATCGTCCGCGAACCCACCGGCACCGAGTCGATCACGGCCACGCCGCGCCCGTCGGTCGTCGACGACCGCTCGGTGCCGCGCACGCCGGCCACCGCGTTGGCCACCGGGCGCCCGCGCTCGTCGGTGACCGTCACCCGCAGGCGTCCCGTCCCCGGGCGCGCGGCCACGCGCACCTCCATCGGCACGATCGCCGACCGTCGCGTCAGGTCGAGCGGGCCGCTCTCCTGCCCCTCCGCCAGCACCTGCACCGCGACCTCGATGTCGTTGGGCACGCCGCAGAGCACGAACTCCCCCGCCGAGTCGCTCCGGGCCGTGACCGCGCGATCGACGCGCTCGAGGCGCTCGCCGCCGCCGAGCGAGTACTCGTACCAGGCCGCGCGCGCCTCGGCCCCCGCGAGCGGCGCGCCGTCCTCGGCGCGGCGCACCCGCCCGAGCACCAGCGTGGTCGTCGTGTCCTGCGGTGCGCCGCAGAGGTAGTTGCTGACGCGCGCGAACCCCGGCACCGCGAGCGCCACGTCGCCGCGCCCGCGGGCGGGGACGTCGAAGCGGTAGGCCGGCGCGCTGAGCCGCAGCGAGTCGAGCAGCGGATGGAAGAAGCTGATGACGTAGGTGCCGGCCGGCACGTCGCGGAACTCGAACCGGCCGCGCCGGTCGGTGACCGCGTCCGTCGGGAGGCCGTCCAGGATCACCCGCGCCCCTTCGAGCGGGCCCCGCGTCGCGAGCGAGTCGTGCACCGTGCCCGCCACGCGGCCCTGGGACGCCAGGGCGGCGGGCGTGCCCGCGAGCGCGAGCGCCAGGAGGGGACGGCGGAGCCGGAGCATATCCGAGCATAATGCGCGAGCGGGCGCCCCGGAATCCGGGGCGCCCGCTCGGTCCATCATTCGTCCAGCGCTCAGTCCTCGTCGAGCGGCGACGCCAGCAGGCTGGCGTCGGCCTCCGACGGCGGGGCCAGGAAGCTGGCCGGGAGCTCGCCGAACCCGCCGAACTCCGGCGCGGGGGCCGGCGGCGGCTCGATGTCCATGTCCACGTCGTGGTACCGGTACATGCCGGTGCCCGCCGGGATCAGGTGGCCGATGATGATGTTCTCCTTGAGGCCGAGGAGGTTGTCCTTGGCCCCGCGGATCGCGGCATCGGTGAGCACGCGGGTCGTCTCCTGGAACGAGGCGGCCGAGATGAACGACTGCGTCGTGAGCGACGCCTTGGTGATGCCGAGGAGGAGGGGCTCCGAGCTGGCGGGCCGCTCCTTCTTCTTCTTCGCCTTGTCGTTCGCCTCGCGGAAGACCGCCTTGTCGACGTTCTCGCCCTCGAGGAACTCGGTGTCGCCCGAATCCATCACGCGCACCTTCTGCAGCATCTGGCGCACGATCACGCCGATGTGCTTGTCGCTGATCTTCACGCCCTGCAGGCGGTAGACCTCCTGCACCTCGTTGAGGAGGTATTCCTGCACCGCGCGCGGGCCCTTGATCCGCAGGATGTCGTGCGGGTTGACCGGGCCCTCGGAGAGGCGGTCGCCGGCGCGCACGCGGTCACCCTCGTGCACGCGCAGGTGCTTGCCCGACTGCACCTCGTACAGCTGCGGCTGCTGCGACTCGTCGATCGAGCCCGACTGGTCGATCGGCTGCACGAAGATCTCGCGCTTGCCGCGCTTGATGTCGCCGAAGCGCACCACGCCGTCGATCTCGGCCACCGTCGCCGGGTCCTTCGGCTTGCGCGCCTCGAACAGCTCGGCGACGCGCGGGAGGCCGCCCGTGATGTCGCGCGTCTTGTACGCCTCGCGCGAGATCTTGGCGATCGTCT
>ERZ1645185.121-NODE-121-length-33410-cov-5.143577_pt1 | contig 33410 bp, 32 predicted proteins | sample MGYA00575351_ERZ1645185 | MGnify/ENA primary metagenome ERZ1645185 (study PRJEB40838, sample SAMN11284767) | freshwater sediment metagenome | isolation source: river sediment | host: Sediment | place: India: Jana village, Kanpur | collected 2015-12-17 ... | reverse complement strand
GTTTGAACTTGCGGCGGCAGGTCACGGCGGTATTTCGATTGCCCGTCAAGCAAACCAAGAGGGGTGGCCACTCCCTTGGAGGAAGAGGGCAAACACGTCCACGCGCTGGGAGCACACCGGCGTGAGTCGTCTGCTGCGGGATCGGCGAACCCTTGGCGAGTGGCAACCCAAGAAGATGATCGAGGGGAAGCTGACCCCGGACGGACCGCCTGTCCAGGACTACTTTCCGAGGGTGATCCCCGATGAGCTGTGGCATCGCGTCGTTGCCGCGCTGGCGCCCGAAGGTGGCGCGCGCGGGCGGCAGGTCCGAAATCGGGTCGGCTGATGGCGCCGGCGGTGTCTCTGGGCGCTGCCGGCATCGCGCTGTTTGCGGCCTGGCTCTACCAGCTTCCTGACAAGCTCTGGATGGCGGCCGCCGTGGGCGTCGCCGACGCGGGTTTCGAGGTGAAAAACGTCGAGGTGACCGGCCTCAAGACGATGAGCCGCCTGCCGGTTTACACCGCGGCGCTCGACGGGGCTTCGGATTCGATGCTGCTCGTCGATCTCGACGACGTGCGCGACCGGCTGCTGATGTTGCCGTGGGTGAAGGACGCGAGTGTCGGCCGCCGCCTTCCCGACACGCTCGCGATCGACATCACCGAGCGGAGACCCTACGCAATCTGGCAATATCGCGGCGAGCATCGGCTTGTGGATACCGAAGGCGCGGTGCTGCCTTCCGAGAACATCGCGCGCTATGCGAAGCTGCCGATCGTGGTCGGCAAGGGCGCGAACACCGAGGCGGCGAACCTGATCGCGCTGCTCCATGATTACCCGGCGGCGGCTAAACACGTTGCGGGCGCGGTGTGGATCGGCGAGCGGCGCTGGGACCTGAAGCTGAAATCGGGCGAGACGCTCGCGCTGCCCGACGATTACGCCGAGGCGCGCGCCGCGCTTGGAAATTTCGTGCGGATCGACCGCGATTCGGGGCTTGTCGACAAGGGCTTCAGCCGTTTCGACATGCGCCTCGCGGACCGGCTGACCGTGCGCATCTCGCAAAACGACAAGAAGCCCACGGTCGCACAGCCAGCCACGCAACCAGCAACAGGCGGAACAGAAATATGAGGGTTGGGCCGCTATGAGAGTCCGGAACACCGGCAGCCGGGGCGAACGCACGATTGCGGCGCTCGATATCGGCTCCTCGAAGGTGGCGGCGCTTATCGCCGTCAGCGACGGGGAGAGCCCGCCGCGCGTGATCGGCACCGGCCAGCGCGCCTGCACGGGTCTGCGGCAGGGCCTCGTCGCCGATCTGGAGCGCACTGAAAGCGCGATCCGCGCCGCGATGGAGCAGGCGGAACGCAATGCGGGCGTGACGGTGGAGAACGTTGTCGTCAGCGTTTCGGCGGGCGGGCTCGATAGCGAGATCGTGTCGGTCGAGGTCGATATCGGCGGCCAGCGCATCGAGCGTGGCGACATCGATCATGTGCTTTCCGAAGGCCGCGCGCAACTCGACGCGGGCGGGCGCACGATCCTGCACGCGCAGCCCGCGCTCTACACGCTCGACGAGACGACGCGCGTGATGAACCCGCTCGGCCTCCATGCGGATCGGCTGGGCGTCGATATTCACATCATCACGGCGGATACGCCGCCTGTGCGCAACCTTGACCAGTGCGTGCGCACGGCGGACCTTGGCGTGCAGACGATCGTCGCCTCGCCGATCGCGGCGGGCCTTGCCTGCCTCGCGCCTGAAGAGCGCGAACTCGGCGTCGCGCTCGTCGAGATCGGCGCGGGCGTCACCAACGTTGCGGTTCACGTGCGCGGGATGCTCGTCGGCCTTTCGGTGATCCCGATGGGTTCCGAAGACATCACCGCCGACATCGCCTCCACCTTCTCCACCCGGCGCATCCACGCCGAGCGGCTGAAGACGCTGTATGGTTCAGCGACGACGAGCCCCCGCGACAACCACGACATGATCGAGATTCTGCCGATTTCCGAGGATGATGACGTTGAGCCGACACGCGTGCCGCGCGCGCAGATCGTCGCGGTGATTCGCGACCGGCTCGACATGCTGTTCTCCGACGTGGGGGAACGCCTCAACGAAATGGGCTTCAAGGGACCGCGCGGACGCCAGATGGTGCTGACGGGCGGCGGCGCAGAGCTCAAGTGCATCGCGGACTTCGCGCAGGGGCTGCTCGGGCGGCACTGCCGGGTCGGCCGTCCCCGTGGTCTCGTGGGGCTTCCCGAGGCGCAGGTGGGCAGCGCGTTTTCGACGCTCGCGGGGCTCGCGCTCTACGGCGCGGAGGATCGCGAAGACCTATGGGCGGGCAGCGTCCGCGACGGCGGACAGATGCGCATGTCGCGCTCGCCGTGGGGCCGGATGATCGAAGTGCTGAGGTCCAACCTGTGATGACATACCAGATGTTGATTTTTTTTCGTCTTGGGGATTCACGCGGAATCGATCCTGTCGTAGTGTTTAACAAATGCGCTCTTGTGGGGGGCGCCGGCGCCAAAGGAGAGCATCATGAGTCTTGAGTTGCAACGCCCCGAGCTTACCGAACTGAAGCCGCGGATCACGGTAATCGGCGTCGGCGGCGCGGGCGGCAACGCAGTCGCGAACATGATCTCCTCGGGCCTCGAAGGCGTCGATTTCGTGGTGGCGAACACCGATGCGCAGGCGCTTTCGGCGGCAACGGCGGAAACCCGGCTCCAGCTCGGGCTCAAGATCACGCAGGGCCTCGGCGCCGGTTCGCGTCCCGAGATCGGCCGCGCGGCCGCTGAGGAAACGCTCTCCGAGATCGAAGGCGCGCTGGACGGTTCCCACATGTGCTTCATCACCGCCGGCATGGGCGGCGGCACCGGCACCGGCGCGGCGCCCGTCGTCGCCAAGGCGGCACGTGAGCGCGGCATCCTCACAGTGGGCGTCGTCACCAAGCCGTTCGCTTTCGAAGGCGCGCGCCGGATGCGTTCGGCCGAAGAGGGCATCGCCGAGCTTCAGAAGCACGTCGACACGCTGATCATCATTCCCAACCAGAACCTGTTCCTGATCGCCAACGCGAACACGACGTTCAAGGACGCGTTCGCGATGGCCGACCAGGTGCTGCACCAGGGCGTGCGCGGCATTACCGATCTGATGATCATGCCCGGCCTCATCAACCTCGACTTCGCCGATATTCGCACGGTGATGAGCGAGATGGGCAAGGCGATGATGGGCACCGGCGAAGCCGAGGGCGAGAACCGTGCCATCGAGGCGGCGGAAAAGGCGATCGCCAATCCGCTGCTCGACGAAGTTTCGATGCGCGGCGCCAAGGGCGTCATCATCAACATCACCGGCGGCGAAGACCTCCGCCTGATGGAAGTCGATGAAGCCGCGAACCACATCCGCGAGATGGTGGACCCCGACGCCAACATCATCGTCGGCTCGGCGTTCAATGCGAACCTTGAGGGCCGGATGCGCGTGTCGGTTGTTGCGACCGGTATCGACGCCACCGCCAAGGTCGCCGAACCCGCGCGGCCTTCGACGACCGTCAGCGGTTTCGGTTCGGTTGCGGGCAGCTTCGCCCCGGCGGCGCCGATCCGTCCCGCCGCGGCCGCTGCACCGGCGCCTGAAGAGCGGCAGATCACACTGGAACCGCCGGTGGCGGCCGAGGAACCGAGCCTCGTCGCCGAGGCCGAGCAGGTTCAGGAGGCCCAGCCGGGCTTTTCGGACAATGTGATGCCGCTGCGTATGCCCGAGCCCGTGCGCGAAGCCGCGCCCGAGCCGGTGGCCGCCGAGGCACCGCCCGCGCCGATCAACGAGCCGGTGGAGCGTCCCTATGTGGCGCCCCGCGCCGCGCGCGAGGAACCGCGCCCGGGTCCGACGCTGTTCGAGCGCATGATGAACCTCAGCCGGGGTGCCGACAAGGCGCGCGCCGAAGAGCCGCAGCCCGTTGCCGAGGAACCGGCCGGGCAGGATCCGCTGGAAATCCCGCGGTTCTTCCGCCGTCAGGTCAACGACTGATCCCAGGATCAGATGGAACATGGAGGGCCGGGCGACAGACCCGGCCCTCTCTGTTTCATGACCTTGCGGACGCGCGGCGCTTGACCGCAACGACGCTGCGTCGCAAATCGATGGCAAGAAGGGGAGAGGGATGGCGGGACCGCTTTCGGGCGTGCGTATCATCGAAATGGCGGGCCTCGGACCGGGGCCTTTCGCGGGCATGATGCTTGCCGATCACGGCGCGGAGGTGATCCGTATCGATCGGCCGGGCGGAATGCCGGAAACCGTGCTTGGCCGCTCGCGCCGCTCGATCGTCGTCGACCTGAAATCGCCCGAGGGCATCGCGGTGATGCGCAAGCTGGTGAAGACCGCCGACGGGTTGATCGAGGGGCTGCGCCCGGGCGTGATGGAGCGGCTGGGGCTTGGCCCCGACGTGCTGCTTGGCGACAACCCGCGGCTTGTCTACGGCCGCATGACGGGTTGGGGGCAAACAGGTCCGCTCGCCCATGCCGCAGGCCACGACATCAACTATATCGCGCTTTCGGGTGCGCTGCACGCCTATGGCCGCGCAGGCGAGAAGCCGACGCCGCCGATCAACATGGTCGGCGACTTCGGCGGCGGCGGCATGATGCTCGCATTCGGTATGGCCGCTGCGCTGCTTTCGGTGCAGAAAACGGGAAAGGGCCAAGTGCTCGACGTGGCGATGACCGATGGCTCCGCCGTGCTGATGGGCATGATCTGGGGCTTCTTCGGGCAGGGCGCGTGGAAGGACGAACGCGGCGTCAACATGCTCGATACGGGAACGCACTTCTACGACACCTACGAATGCAAGGATGGCGGCCATATTTCGATCGGTTCGATCGAGCCGCAGTTCTACGCCGCGCTGCGCCGCATCGCGGGGCTTGAGAACGACGCCGAATTCGACGCGCAGATGGACCCGTCGCGCTGGGGACCGCTCAAGGCCAGACTGACGGCGCTGTTCCTCACGAAGACGCGCGCGGAATGGTGCGCGCTGATGGAAGGCACGGACGTGTGTTTCGCGCCGGTGCTGTCACTCACCGAGGCGCCGTCGCACCCGCACAATGCGGCGCGCGGCACGTTCATCGAGGTGGGCGGGATGACGCAGCCTGCGCCCGCGCCGCGCTATTCGGAGACGGTGACGGATAGGCCGACCCCGACGCCGCGCGCGGGGGCGGATACGGCGGCGATCCTAGGCGAACTCGGCTACTCGGATGCAGAAATCGTGGCGCTGGCGGGCGCGCGGGCCATCGCGACATGATGCGCGCAGCCACCGCCCTGCTGCTGCTCGCGGCGACGGCCGACCCATCGCTTGCGCAGACGCGCAAGGAAAAGGACGACGGAGCGGTCGCGGCGCTGAGCAATCCGGCGCGGCTTGTCACCATCGGCGATCATGGCCGCAATTCCGGCGATTTCATGCTCGCGCTGAGCTTCTACGAACGTGCTCTCGGGATCGATCCCGGTTTCGTCCCCGCGCTCCGGGCCTCGACCGAAGTCGCGCTCGCGATGCGGATGCCGCAGGCGCTGTCGTATGCGGAGCGCTGGGTGCGGGCGACGCCGAAGGACGGGCTTGCGCACCTCGCGGTCGGCGCGGCGCTCGTGCAGCAGAACCGGCCCACGGAAGCGCAGAAGTCGTTCGCGCTCGCCGAGGCGGCGGGAGGTCCGCCCGCGGCGATCGCCATGCAGCGCGGCCTTGCCTTCGATCTGCTCGGGCAGAGTCGTAACGCGCAGATCGCCTATGCGGATGCGATGCAGCGCGTGCCGGGCGACCGATCGATCGTCGAGCATCTGGCGCTCAGCCTCGCGATCGGCGGCGACAATGAAGCGGCGATGCAGCTTTTGCAGCCCGAGGCGGAAAAGGCATCCGGCCAGCCGAGTTTCGAACGCACGCTGGTGCTCGTCCACGCGCTCGGCGGGCGGCGCGATCTCGCGCGGCGCATCGCGACGGCCAACCTCAGCCCGCAGGCGGCCGCCGGGGCCGGGGACGTGCTCGAACGGATCGCCAGCCTGCCGACCCCGGCCGCGAAAGCGGCTGCCGTGCATCTCGGCATCCTGCCCGATGCAGCGCGACCCGCGCAGGCGCCGGCAGTCGTAGCACAGGCGCCAACATCTCCGCCGCCCGCGCCCGAACCCGAGCCCGAGCCGGCGGCGCCGGTGATCGAAAGTCCGCCGCCGCGCGCGCCGGAGATCGCGGCCGAAAAACCTGCGCCTGCCAAGCCTGCCGCAGCCAAACCCGCGCCGAAGCCGGAACCGCTGCCCGCCGGGTTGCCGAAGCTTTCAGCGTCGCAGCTCAAGGCGGCGCATGTGTGGCTGCAGCTTTCGAGCAGCCCGGACCGCGCGCTGATGACGTTCGACTTCGCACGCTTCAAGCGCAAGGCGAGCGTGATCGGCAACTATAACGCCTATGTGCAGAATGCCGACGGCACGCACCGCCTGCTGATCGGGCCGTTCCGATCCGCCGGAGATGCGCAGAAAGTCTCGCGCCGGTTGAAAGCGGCGGGGATCGACTCCTACATCAACCGCGCGCCGGCCGGCTCCGCCATCGCGCCGCTCTGATGCTGGCGCCGTACGCTTCGAATCCCGCGGCGTCGCGGGGGCGGCTTCATTCCGAAAGCCCGAGCGCGCGCCGCGACGCGTTTCAGCGGGACCGCGACCGCATCATCCATTCGACCGCCTTCCGCCGCCTGAAGCACAAGACGCAGGTGTTCGTATCGCCGGACGGCGACCATTTCCGCACGCGGCTGACGCACAGCCTCGAAGTCGCGCAGATCGGCCGCGCCATCGCGCGCACGCTGCAGTTCAATGAAGACCTGACCGAAGCGCTCTGCCTTGCGCACGACCTCGGGCATCCGCCGTTCGGCCATGTCGGCGAGGACGTACTCGCCGCGCGCATGGCGCCGTGGGGCGGCTTCGACCACAACGGCCACACGATCCGGATGCTGACCACGCTCGAGGTCCGTTACGCCGATTTCGACGGGCTCAACCTTTCGTGGGAAACGCTGGAGGGCCTCGCCAAGCACAACGGGCCGGTGACGGCGCCGGGCTGGGCGCTCGGCGACTACAACGCGCGCCACGATCTCGACCTCGCGACGCACGCGGGGCCGGAGGCGCAGCTCGCCGCGCTCGCGGATGACATCGCCTACGACAACCACGATCTCGACGATGGCCTCCGCGCCGGGCTGTTCACGCTCGGCGAGGTCGCGGCGGCGGTGCCGCTCGTCAGCGAGTGTCTGGACGCCGTGCGCGCGCGTCATCCGGGCGCGCCCGACGACCGGCTGGCGGCCGAACTCGTGCGATTCCAGATCGGGCGCATGGCCGATGATCTGATCGAGGAAACCGCCCGGCGTCTTGCCGCGCTTGCGCCCGCCGATGTGGAGGCCATCCGCCAGGCCGGGGCGCCCGTTGTTCGCTTCTCGGAAGCGATGCAGGCGGCTGAGCGCGACCTCAAGCGCTTTCTCTACGCGAACATGTATTTCCACACGCGCAACCTCGCGATGCGCGAACCCGCCGCTGCGGTGACGGGCGAGCTGTTCGACACGCTCCACGACGATCCTTCGAAGCTGCCCGCCGATTGGCGCGAGCGCCTGCCCGAAACCGAACCGGCGCGCGCGCGCCACATCGCGGATTTCATCGCGGGCATGACTGATCGCTATGCCCTGAAGACCTTCGAAGCGCTGGGCGGGCAAATCGCCTTCCCACCGGGCGCGATCATCTGATCAGCCGGTGACCGCCTGCGCGCTGCGGTCGCTTCCCCGAAAGATTACCTGGTTCCGGCCATTTGCCTTCGCCTTGTAGAGCTCCTGATCGGCCCAGCCGTAGAGGCGCTGGAAGCTGAGCGCGCGGTCTGCCGACGCGACCCCGATGCTGACCGTGACGGCATGGCCGGTGCGCAGTTCGGGATGATGCAGATCGGCGATGCCGCGTCGCACGCTTTCGGCGAACTGGCGGAGGCCGATGGGGGTGAGCCCGGTGACGGCGAGCACGAATTCTTCCCCGCCGATGCGCCCCGCGACGCATAGCGGCCCTTCCCAGCGTTCGAGTCGGCGCGCGATCCGGCACAGCACGGCGTCGCCGGCCTCGTGGCCATAGGTGTCGTTGACACGCTTGAAATGGTCGACATCGATCAGCAGCAGGCCGAAGGGCTCGCCCGGCGCGGCGCGGCCCTCGATCATGAACTCGGCGCGATCCACGAAGCCCCGCCGATTGAGCAGGCCTGTGAGTGCATCGCGGCTGGCAAGCTCGCTCATGCGTGCCTCCGCCGCGCGCGCCTTGTCGCGCTCCTCGCGGAGGTGCGCGATCCGCAGCGTAACGGCGATCGAGAGCCAGATGGTCTGCAATGCCGCCGCGACGAGCATCACGACCTGCGAGCCGCCGCCATAGACCCAGTCATTCACGTCGATAACCTGTACCAGCGCAAGCGTCGCCATCGGCAGCCCCCACGCCCAAGCGAGCGCCTTCGCATCGGCGTTCCCTGCGCGGCAGGCGTTGACGAGGCTGAGCGTGACAAGCGCGAGGACGGACAGGGTGAGCGCGCCGAGAACGGCAACCTGCCAACCGAGCGCCGGCCCCGTTTCCAGCGAGACGAGAATGCCGAAAGGCATGACGAAAAGACCGAGCGCGAGCGTGCCGATGCGGAGCGCGCGCGGTCCCATGTCTTTCCCCAGCGCCATAACGCCGCTGATGGTTGCCAGCGTGACGGCGAGGCAGGCAAGAAAGGTGCAGATCTGCGATGACCAGCCGGCGATGCCGGGCGCGACGATGAGCGCGAGCTGAGACCAGAGCAGACCCCACGCGACCATCGTGACTGCCCAGAGCCCGTGCCACAGCAGGTAGATGCGGCGCAGCGCCATGCCCACCAACAGCGTGTAAAGCGCGCCGAGCGCGAGCAGCGTGATCGCGCTGCCGACGACCACAGGCAGCACGGCGGCCTGGGCATTGGCTTCATCGGCGTCGGGAAGACGGATTCTGAGCAGTTCGTGGCTCGCGAGTCCGTCGAAACGCAGAAGAACCGTCTTGACCGGCGCGGCGAGCATCGGGGGTTCGAACGCGATCTGCCCGCCGATCCGCCAGTGCGCGCCGTAATTGCCCCGGCGCACGGTTTGCGACGCGGTTCGGCCGTCCGCGTAAAGGAAAACCGCCGTCAGTCGCTCGAAGCGCGTTTGATGGACATAGACGATCCGCGAATCGGCGGGCGCATCGATCTTCAGCCACAGGCTGCGCTGCCGATAGTCGGCGGGCTCCCCCGAGCACTCGAACGCGTCCGGTGCGGCTGCCGAAAGGTCCGTCACCGCATGGCAGAAGCGGGCTTCCGCGCGCGCCTCATCGCCCGCTGCAGCGGCGATAAGCAATAGAAATGCAAAGGCAATTACGCGGTACATAGGAACGGCGCACGCATACTCGTCGAAGGGGGCTCTTGTCAGCCCACCTTGCGCGAAGGGCGATAAGAAACCGTTACGGATGTTTTTCGAATTGGAAACGAGCAAGCGACGCGCTCTGCCGTGCGGACGGTGACGGATGCTTGGCGCGCACGGGGAAAGCGGTGTAAGGCCCCGGGCAAATCTCATTTTTGCAGATAGCAGGCCTGGTCGTGAGCACTGTTTTTGAAACCTATACAGCGGCGGTCCACGCCGCGCTCGACGCGCTGGAGGCGGCGGGGGCGATTCCGGCTGGGCTCGACCGCAAGGCCGTGGCGCTCGAACCGCCGCGCGATCCCTCGCACGGCGACCTTGCCACCAACGCCGCGATGGTGCTGGCGAAGCCCGCAGGCAAGCCGCCGCGCGCGATCGCCGAGCCGCTTGCCGTTGAGCTTGCCAAGGCGTCGGGCGTCGCATCCGTGGAGGTGGCGGGGCCGGGTTTCATCAACATCCGCCTCGATCCCGCCGTCTGGATCAGCGAGCTGAACGCCATTCTCGCGGCGGGCAGCGATTATGGGCGCACGGGCATGGGCACGGGCGTGCACGTCAATGTCGAATATGTCTCGGCGAACCCGACGGGGCCGATGCACATGGGCCACTGCCGGGGTGCCGTCGTTGGCGATGCGCTCGCCGCGCTGCTCGAATTCGCGGGCTACGAGGTGACGCGCGAATATTATGTGAACGACGCGGGCGGACAGGTGGACGTGCTCGCACGCTCTGCGCACCTGCGCTATCGCGAGGCGCTGGGCGAGGATATCGGCGAGATTCCCGAAGGGCTCTATCCGGGCGACTACCTGAAGCCGGTGGGCGAAGCGCTGGCGGCGGAGTTCGGCAACGCCTGGGTCGGCAAGCCGGAGAGCGAATGGCTGGCGCTGTTCCGCACGCGCGCCGTCGATGCGATGCTCACGCTCATCAAGGCCGATCTCGCGCTGCTCGGCATCCACCACGACCTGTTTTCATCCGAAGCCGAGGTTCAGGCGGCAGGCGAGGCTGACCGCGCCGAGGCTGAACTGCGCGCGAAGGGCTATGTCTACGAAGGCGTGCTCGAACCGCCGAAGGGCGAACTGCCCGATGACTGGGAGCCGGTGGAACTGACGCTGTTCCGATCGACCGCATTCGGCGACGACGTCGACCGGCCGCTCAAAAAGTCGGACGGGTCATGGACGTATTTCGGCGCCGACATGGCGTATCACAAGCGCAAGGCCGAACGCGCCGACCAGCTGATCGATATCTGGGGCGCGGACCATGCCGGCACGGTGAAACGGATTCAGGCGGCGGTCGCGGCGCTGACGGACGGCAAGCCGTTCGACGTGAAGCTCGTGCAGATGGTGCGCCTGTTCCGCGCCGGCGAGCCGGTGAAGATGTCGAAGCGGTCGGGTTCGTTCGTGACGCTGGCGGACGTGGTGCGTGAGGTCGGCAAAGACGTCGTGCGCTTCATGATGCTGACGCGGCGGGCCGATGCACCGCTCGATTTCGACTTCGCCAAGGTCGTCGAGCAGTCGAAGGACAACCCGGTCTTCTATGTGCAGTACGCGCACGCGCGGATTTACTCGCTGGCGCGCCGCGCGGCTGAGGCGGGCTTCACCGTCGCCGCGCCCTCGGCGGCTGATCTTGCCCGGCTCGACGAGACCGAACTCGATCTCGTGCGGTTTGCCGCGCAGTGGCCGCGCATCGTCGAGGCGGCGGCGAACGCGCACGAGCCGCACCGCATCGCCTTCTACCTCGGCGATCTCGCCGCGGCGTTCCACGCCAACTGGAACCGGGGCAACGACGATCCTTCGAAGCGCTACCTGATCGCGGACGATCCCGGCATCACCAACGCGAGGCTGGCGCTGGCGCGTGGGCTGGGGCAGGTTATCGCGAACGGCCTTCATGTGATGGGTGTGACCCCGGTCGAGGAGATGCACTGAGATGGCGCGTGGCTACCGGGACGACGAGGACGACGATGCCCTGCCGTGGCTTGAACCCGCGGAGCCGGAGGATGAGGACGAGGCGCGGGCTTTTCCGTATCGCGGCCTCATTATCGCGGGCGCCATCATCGTGGCGACCGTCGCGGTGCTGTGGTTTGTGGTCGAGTGGATTGGCGGAGGCCGCGGCACAGATACGGTCGCGGCAACGGACGAGGTGCCGCTCATCCAGGCGCCGGAGGGGGCTTACAAGGTCCGCCCCGACGACCCCGGCGGACTCGATGTCGACGCCGACAGCCTGACGCACTCGGTCGCCGAGGGGCAGGATCCCGGGGGCGAGCTTGCGCTCGACGTGATCCCCGAAGAGCCCGTGCCCGTCATTCCGGCAGCGCCCGTTCAGAATGCGCCTGTGCCCGAACCCGGCACGGCGGCGCGCGCGACCGTGCCGCCGCCCGCACAGAAGGCGCTTCCCCCCGAGAAAGCCTTGCCGAAGCCAGTGCAAAAGCCTGTCGCGAAGCCGCCGGTCAAGGAAACGCCGAAGCCGGCGCAGAAGGTTGAGACGCCAAAGTCGGCACCGAAGCCGGAGCCTGCGAAGCCTGCGCCGGCGAAGGTTGCAGCCGCGAAACCCGAGCCTGCAAAGGCGACGGGCAGCGTGACCGTACAGCTCGGCGCCTTCAACAGCACGGCGAGCGCCGATCAGGTGTGGTCGAAGCTTTCGGGGCGCGTCGGCGCGCTCGGCGGACTGCGCAAATCGGTGCAGCCGGTCGAAAGCGGCGGCAAGACGCTTTATCGCCTGCGCGCCGGCGGCATCGCCTCCGAAGCACAGGCGACGAGTGTCTGCTCTGCCGTGCAGGCGGCGGGCGAGCAGTGCGTGATCGTGCGCTGAGCCGCGCGTGACGCCGCTGCTGCTCGGCCTCTCAGGGCTTGCAATCACCGACGATGAACGCGCGCTGTTCAAGGCGGCGGACCCGGCGGGCTACATTCTCTTCGCGCGGAATATCGACACGCCGGATCAGGTGCGCGCGCTGACCGCCGATCTGCGTGCGCTTTCGGGGCGTGATGATCTGCCGATCCTGATCGATCAGGAAGGCGGGCGCGTCGCGCGGCTCGGGCCGCCGCACTGGCCGCTGTTTCCGCCTGCGCGGCGTTTCGGCGAAGTGTTCGGCATAGCGCCCGTCACGGCCATCGAGGCGGCGCGGCTGAATGCCAAGGCGATCGCGCTGACGCTCGCGGACCTCGGTATCAGTGTCGATTGCCTGCCGGTGCTCGACGTGCCGGTGCCGGGCGCGCATGACATCATCGGCGACCGCGCTTATGCGCTGGAGCCGGGCACGGTCGCCTCGCTCGGCGACGCGACGCTGCGCGGGCTGCGCGCGGGCGGTGTCGTCGGGGTCATCAAGCATATTCCAGGGCACGGGCGCGCCGTGGCGGACAGCCACTTCGAACTGCCTGTGGTAACGGCGGATCGCGCCGCGCTCGAAGCCGATTTCGCGCCATTTCGCGCGCTTGCCGCCGCGCCGATGGCGATGACCGCGCATGTGCTCTATCAGGCGCTCGACCCGGATGCCTGCGCCTCACAATCGAAGATCGTGATCGAACAGACGATTCGCGGCACCATCGGCTTCGACGGCCTGCTGATGGCGGACGACCTCGGCATGAGCGCGCTTGGTGGCACGCTTCCCGAGCGGCTCGCAGGCGTGCTTACGGCGGGCTGCGACCTCGCGCTCCACTGCAGCGGCGACTTTGCCGAGAATGCGATGCTTTGCGAAACGGCGCCCGCGTTGACGGCGGAGGCGCTCGACCGGCTGGCGCGCGCGATGGCTTGGCGCCGCGCCGAGGGCGAAACCGATGTCGCGGCGCTTGTCGCGAGGCGGGACGCGCTGTTAGTCTCCGCCACATGACCGAGATCGTTTCGATCGACTTCAACGGCAACGAAAGCGAACGCCTGAATCTCGATATCGAGGGTTGGGAAGGACCGCTTGACGTGCTCTTGCACCTCGCGCGGGCACAGAAGGTCGATCTGGCGCGAATCTCGATCCTCGAACTCGTCGAGCAGTATCTCGTCTTCATCGCGGACGCGAAGACGCTGCGGCTGGAATTGGCCGCCGACTATCTGGTGATGGCGGCGTGGCTCGCGTACCTCAAGTCCTGCCTGCTGCTGCCGAAGGAGGAGCAGGAGGAGCCGAGCGCCGAGGAACTGGCGCTCCGCCTGCAACTTCGCCTGCAACGCCTCGACGCTATGCGTGAAGCGGGCGCGCGACTGATGGCGCGAGACCAGATCGGGCGAGACGCCTTCATGCGCGGCGCGCCCGAAGGCGTCCGTGTGGTGAAGACCGCGACGTGGGACTGTGAGCTTTACGACCTCCTGAAGGCCTATGGCGCGATCAAGAGCCGGCACGGCCCCCGCGAGTATGCGGTGCGCCGCCGCCCGGTGTTCTCGCTCGAAGAGGCGCTGGACCGGCTGGAATCGATGCTCGGCACCGCGCTCGACTGGACCGTGCTGTCGAGCTTCTTGCCAGACGGCATCACCGATGAGGACTTCCGCCGGTCAAGCGTCGCGAGCAGCTTCGTCGCCGCGCTTGAACTGACGCGGCTCGGCAAGACCGAGCTGTCGCAGGCGGACAGCTTCGCCCCCCTCTTTCTCAGAAAGCGCCAATGAGCGACGCGATTGACGACGATCTCCGGTTCCAGCGCATCATCGAGGCGACGCTGTTCGCTGCCGACAAGCCGCTGACGCGCGAGCAGATCGCCGAGTTTCTGCCAGAAGGCACGCCAGTGCAGCCGCTGCTCGATGCGCTTGCGGAAAGCTATGCGCCGCGCGGCATCAACCTCGTGCAGCGGGGCGGCAAGTGGCATTTCCAGACGGCGGGAGACCTCGGCGATATCCTGCGGCGCGACGAGGACCAGACGCGCAAGCTTTCGCGCGCGGCGCTCGAAACGCTGGCGATCATCGCTTATCACGAGCCGGTGACGCGCGCGCAGATCGAGGAAATCCGCGGCGTTTCCATCTCGAAGGGCACGATCGACGTGCTGATGGAGGCGGGATGGGTGCGTCCGGCGGGCCGCCGCGAGGTGCCGGGGCGCCCGCTGCTGTATGCGACGACGCAGGGCTTCCTTGTTCACTTCGGCCTCTCCACGCGCCGTGACCTGCCGGGCCTTGCCGAACTGAAGGCCGCGGGCCTGCTGGAGCCTATCGATGCCGCGATGAACCAGCTCCAGTTCGAAAAGCCGCCCGAAACCCCGGATGTCGACGAGACCGACGCGGAGGAAGAAATGGACGACGAGGCGCTCTAGGATTCGCATTTTTACATGCGGGGGACTAGACAGGGGCGAAGGCGCTGCCGATATCGCGGGCGGCGGAAACGGAGTACGGACCATGGGTGGTTTCAGCATCTGGCATTGGCTGATTGTCGGCATCGTCGTCATCCTGCTGTTCGGCAAAGGCCGAATTTCGGACGTGATGGGAGACCTCGCCAAGGGCATCAAGAGCTTCAAGAAAGGGCTTTCCGAGGACGAAACGCCAGCCCCGCCCCGCCAGATCGGGCCGGCTTCACCCGATCAGACGATCCGCAGCGAAACGCCGCAGGAAACGCCGCGTAGCTGATAATCCTCCATCCGGACGGATAAATGTTCGACGTCGGCGCGCCCGAACTCCTGCTCATCGCGATCGTCGCGCTCCTCGTCGTGGGGCCGAAGGATTTGCCGCGCCTGCTGCGCACCGTCGGCAACTGGATCGGCAAGGCGCGCGCGACCGCGCGGCACTTTCGCACGGGTGTCGACGCCATGATCCGCGAGGCGGAGATGGAAGATATGCAGAAGCAGTGGGAAGCGCAGAACGCCGCGATCATGAAAGCGCATCCCGCGACACCCGAACCCCAGACACCGGCTCCGGACGGCCCCGTCGAAGGTGTGCCGCCCGCTGAAACGGCGCCCGATACCGGCAAGCCGCAGGCATGAGGGACATCGACGACAGCAAGGCACCGCTCCTCGATCACCTGATCGAGCTGCGCCAGCGCCTGCTTTATTGTGTCATCGCCCTCATCGTCGCGTTCGGCATCTGCTTCGCGTTCGCGAGCGATATTTTCGCCTTTCTCGTGCAGCCGCTGGTGAAGGCGAAGGCGTCGCAGCTGATCTACACGAAGCTCTACGAAGCCTTTTTCGTGGAGATCAAGGTGGCGCTGTTCGCGGCATTCCTGATCGCGTTTCCGATCATCGCGAACCAGCTCTGGCTGTTCATCGCGCCGGGCCTCTACCGATCCGAGAAGCGGGCGTTTCTGCCGTTCCTGATCGCGACGCCGGTGTTGTTCACCATGGGCGCGGCGCTTGCCTATTACGTGGTGATGCCGACGGTCTTCACCTTCCTGCTCGGCTTCCAGACGACGGACGCAGGCATTCCGCAGCAGGCGCTGCCAGCAATGGATGATTATCTGTCGTTCGTGATGGGGCTGATCTTCGCGTTCGGCTTCTGTTTTTTGCTGCCGGTGCTGCTGATGCTGCTGGCACGTGCGGGGATCGTTGACGTCGCGCAACTGCGCGCGTTCCGCCGCTATGCGATCGTCGGGGCCTTCGTGGTCGCGGCCGTGCTGACACCGCCGGACGTCATCTCCCAGCTGCTGCTCGCGATCCCGCTGATGGTTCTCTATGAGGCGGGCATTATCGGGATCGTTCTCACCGATCGCCGCGCGGCGCGTATGAAATCTGCCGAGGAAGCGGGGGACGCCGCCGAGTAGCCGCGTCCCCGTTTTCCCGATTCTTACGCTTAATTGGCCGTGTCTTCGACCGCTTCGCCGGCCGACTGGACGTCCTTGCCGACACCTTCGACCGTGTTGCAGGCCGCAGCGGCCAGCAGCGCAACGATAACAGCGAACTTTGCACCCATTTTATTGCGCATGTTCATTCTCCCATAAACTGCCCGGAGAAAACGGTTGTCGCCTCAATAGGTTTCATTGGACCGTTCCGGCGGCAGCACAAAAAGAAAAGAGCCCGATGCCGGCGGGGGGAGCAGGCAACCGGGCTCTGGTGGGACAGCGAGAGCGGGGGGCAAAGTTCGCTGTCCGTGCGCCATCAACGGCGAATCACCGGCATGGTTCCCTCGCGGGCGATAATTTTATTCCGCCATTTTCAGGGGGAATTCGACAATGTAGCAGGGCACGCCGGCGTCGAAGGTCAGGCGACCGCGAAGCTGGCGAACCATGCCGCTGACGATGCGCGCCGCAGCGCGGGTTTCCGTGGGTGCCAGCGGATCATCCTCCCCAAACGCATCAGAACAAATGGTCAATTTTCCGCCGCCTTCGGTGCGGCGGACATGGATATCGATCACCAGCTTGGCCCGCCCTTCCGCTGCCGCGAGGCGCGCCGCGAAAGCAATGACCTCGGTGATCAGGAAGGCGAGCGGCACGGCTGAGTCCTGGCTGATGTGCAGGCGCTCCAGATGCGTATTGATGCGGGGCTCGACAAGTTTCGCCGTGGGAATGATCTGCTGAAGGCTGGCGCAGAGATCGTGGGTGAGCGCCGTGAAGTCCACGCCTTGCGTGTCGCTTTCCTCATACAGCCAGCGGTGAACGATAGACAGGGCGCCGACACGCATCTGGATGCTCGCGTATGCGCGCCCCACGGAGCCGCCCTCGGCTTCGCGGGCCTGGATGCTGATAAGACTGGCAATGATCTGCAGATTGTTCTTCACGCGGTGGTGGACTTCGCGCGTCAGGCGGCGCTGTTCAGTGAGTGCGGCATCCACCTCGTGCCGCGCCTCCGCCATGTTCCTGGCCATCGCATCGAACGTCTCGGCGAATGCCTGCATCTCATCGGTCTGCCCGGCGCGCCCGGACAGGCGCACCCGGTCGTCGCCAGCGCCATAGGCGCGAACGCCTGTCGCCATGTTCTGCAGCGGGCGCACGACAAAGCGCCGCACGACCATCCAGCCGATGAGCAGCGCAGCGATCCACATCAGCGCCGGGGCAGCGATCGCAAGCACTTCGGATGTGGCAAGGCGCTCTGCGGGCACAACGGTGGTGAGTGCGAACGGCGCAATCGAGAGCGGGCCTGCCGCAACCACCTGATCGCGTCCGCCTGCTTCCTTGATACGGCGCACCGTCAGCAGGCCGCCTGGGGCCTTAATATCGGGCGGGGGAACACCGACGATCGGCCTTTCTCCCAGCCAGACCATCACGGCACCCTCCATCGCTGCGACCTCGCGCAGCCGGGTCTTCAGGCGGGAAACAGATGCCGTCGCGACAATGAGACCGGGTCCTTCCGCATCCGACGTCTCGCGAACCGCGAAAAATACGTGGTCTCCGCCCGGCCAGATCAGGTTTTCACGCTCTCCCTCTGCCGCAAGGCGCGTAAGCTCCGCAGCCGACGGCTTCGTTCCGCCGCGGCTTTGGCAGATCGGGCGGCCGAGCCTGTCCGTCCAGATGATGGCGTCAAATGTTTCCGCGTCGTCGAGCGCGTTTGCGGCTCCCGTGTTGCATGTCTGGCCGTCGTGGAGGCCGCTTCCGTTACGAAGTAGGGCGCGTAGAACCAGAAAATCGACGTTCAGCAGGTCGTCGACGACACGTGCGGTCGCGCGGAACTGGTTCTCGGCACGGATCAGCTCGGCTTCGCGCGTGCCGCGGATTCCATCCGCGGCAAGCACCGCGGCGAGAATACCAATCGGCAGCAATGCCAGCGTGAGCGCGACGGCAAGCTGGAAAGACAGCGAACGTCTTGGCCCCGAACCCTTGGTTTCTGTCTTTTCCGGCATCTTCCCAAACGAACTTAAGTATGGGGCGAAACAAAAGAAAGCCTCGACCGTTCCACCGCTGGGCGTCACTTTCAAAGGGGACCGGTCACCGTTCGGGCGTGATCCGGGTTTCAAGGAGGCAGAAGACAACATGACATTGGCTGCGAAACTCGCGCCGCATCTCCCGCTGCTCCGTCGCTATGCGCGGGCGCTTACGGGAACGCAGCGGGACGGGGACACGTATGTACGTGCGGCGCTGGAGGCGATCGTCAGCGCGCCGCAGGATTTTCCGCGCGATGTGGATGAGCGACTGGCGCTCTACCGCACGTTCCACGTCATCTGGTCGTCGTCGAACATCGATGTCGATTCCGACGAGCCGGCAGCATCCGATTTCGAGCGTGCCGCCCACCAGCGTCTTGCCGCGATCACGCCGCTGTCGCGCCAGGCGCTGTTGCTCACCGCGATGGAGGGTTTTTCGCACGAGGATGTCGGCTACCTCATCGATCTTGATCCGGACAGCGTCTCGGGCCTCGTGAAGGAGGCCATGGATGAAATCAGCCGGCAAACGCGTACGCGCGTGCTCATCATCGAAGATGAACCCATTATCGGCATGGACCTCGACAGCATTGTCCGCGACCTCGGCCACGACGTGACCGGCATCGCGGTCACGCGTGATGAAGCCGTGGCACTGGCGATCGAAACCGAACCCGGACTCGTGCTTGCGGATATCCAGCTGGCCGACGACAGCTCCGGGATAGACGCGGTGAAGGACATTCTCGGGCGATTCTCGGTCCCGGTTATATTCATCACGGCCTTTCCCGAGCGTCTGCTCACCGGGGAGCGCCCGGAGCCGACGTTTCTCATCACCAAACCGTTCCAGCGCTCGACCGTTTCGGCGGCGATTGCCCAGGCGCTTTTCTTCAACAGCACGGCGGCGATGCGATGACGGTCCTTCCCGCGGCCTTGTGGGCATGCGGGAAGGGGCATAGCCTTCACACAACAGGAGCCAATGGCCATGGAACAGGACCACGAAACGGTGAGGACGAACGAGGCGAGGGCGGGAGAAACTCCGCATATCACTCGGTATATCCTTATGTTCTCGGTTGTGCTGGTGGTCGCGATCTTCGCGGCGATGCTGTTCTTCTGGTCACGCTGAAGCTTGGATCTAGGGGCATAGAATGATCGAACAGACGACCGCGCAGCGCGCCGGTGCCAGCCCGTTGGGCGCAGACGAGATCGGCGGGTTCCTGCGCTCTGCCTATGCGGAGGCGGCGACGCAGCCGCTCCCGCAGGTGTTCCTCGACCTGTTGGCGCGGCTGGAGACGGGCCCCGACGACACGAAGCAGGGGCAGCTTTCCGACAAGGCGTTCAAGGACGAGCTTTCGGCCGTGATCCCGCAGCTCCGTGCCTTCGGACGATCGCTTTCGGGCAATCGCGACATGGCGGACGACCTCGTGCAGGAAACGCTGCTGAAGGCGTGGGCGGCGCGGGATCGCTTTCAGGCCGGGACGAACATCCGTGCTTGGACCTTCATCATCCTGCGGAACCTGTTCCTCAGCCAGATGCGCCGGTCGCGCTTCAAGGGCGAGTGGGACGAGCTTGTCGCCGACCGGCTGCTTTCCGCACCCGCTGGACAGGACAAGCAGATCGAACTCGCCGATCTTCAGCGCGCGCTCCTCGAACTGCCGTCTGCGCAGCGCGAGGCACTGATCCTCGTCGGTGCTGGCGGCTTTGCCTATGAAGAGGCGGCGACGATCTGCGATTGCGCGGTCGGTACCATCAAGAGCCGAGTCGCACGTGGCCGCGCCGCGCTCGAGCTGGTGATCGCCGAGGGCAGGCTCCCGTCGCGGCGGGGTTCGAGCGCATCGGGCACGACGGCGCTTGACGAGATCATGGGACAGGTGGATCAGCTGGCGCGCGAATAACGAAAGGGCTCTCCTTGGCGGAGACAACGCCAGCGCTACCGGCCGAACTTGTACGTTTCCTTGCTGATGCGGGTCTCAATGCCGCACCGGAGGATCTGGACGCCTGCGCCCGCGCGTGGGCGCATTCACCGTATCTGCGCGCACTCATGCGTCGCGAGGATGAAGTCCTCGTGCGCTACCTCGCGGAGGGGCCCGAGCCGCTAATGGAATCGGCGCTCGCCCTGCTCGCTACCCCGGATGCGGACGGCGGCATGATGCGCGAGGCAAAGCGGATCGCGGCCATCGCCATCGCGCTTGCCGACATTTCCGGCCGCTGGCCGCTCGAGAAGGTGACGGCCGCGCTTTCGGACCTTGCAGACCGCGCCATCGACCGTGCGATCCGCATCGCGGTTGACGAGCGCATTCCCGGCGCCGGGCCGGACGGCTTCACCGCCATCGCGCTCGGCAAGCTCGGCAGCCGCGAACTCAATTATTCGAGCGATGTCGACCTGATCCTGCTCTACGACCGCGACCGGCTCGCCGTGCGCGAAGGTGACGATCCGGACAACACCGCCGTCCGTATTGCCCGCCGCATGGTCGAGTTGATGCAGACGCGCGATGCGGGCGGCTACGTGTTCCGTGTCGATCTGCGCCTGCGTCCCGCGTCGGAAGTAACACCGATTGCGATGCCGATCCGGGGCGCGGAGACCTATTACCAATCCGAAGCGCTGGCGTGGGAGCGCGCGGCGTTCATCCGCGCGCGCGCGGTGGGCGGCGACGTGAAGATGGGCGTGGATTTCCTTGCCGCGATCGAGCCGTTCGTCTGGCGCCGCTCGCTCGACTACACGGCGGTGCGCGACATTCAGGACATGTCGCTGATGATCCGCGACCACTACGACGAACGGCAGGAGGTCGGCCCCGGCTACTGCCTGAAGCGCGGACGCGGCGGTATCCGCGAGGTCGAATTCTTCGCGCAGATCCACCAGCTGATCTTCGGCGGCCGCGACTGGACGCTCCGCCAACCCGCGACGCTTGATGCGCTCGCGGCGCTGGTCGCCGCCGAGCGCATCAAGCCCGATGAGGCGGAAACGCTAGCCGCCGCCTACCGCGTGCTGCGCACCGCCGAGCATCGCCTACAGATGCTGGAGGACGCGCAGACGCACCAGATCCCGACCCGCGCGCCGGAACGCAAGGACCTCGCGCTGCTTTCGGGTTACCGCGACTGGGCGGCGATGGAGCGTGAGATCAAGCGCCATGCGACCGCCGTTGGCCGCATTTACGACGCGCTGATCGCAGAGGCCGAAGTGGACCGGTTGCCGCGCCAGCCGGCGCAGCTCAAGGCGGCGCTCAAGAAGGCCGGGATCGGCCCGCACGCCGACCTTGCCGACCTCATCGTCCGCTGGCGCGACCGCAGCTATCGCGCGCTGCGCAGCGATGCGGCGCAGCGTGAGCTCGAAAGCGCGCTCCCCGGGCTCGTGAAGGCTTTTGCGGCCGCGGGCACCGGCCGCGAGGCGCTGCTGCGCTTCGACGATTTTCTCGGCGCGCTGCCATCCTCGATTCAGTTCTTCGCGCTCATCGAGGCGAACCCGCGCGTCGCTCTGCTCCTCGCGCGCGTTCTGGAGCTGGCGCCGGTGCTCGCGGGCAAGCTCGCGCGGCGGCCGGAAATCGTCGACATTATGCTGTCGAATGAGGCGTTCGCGCCGCTGCCCTGCACCGACGACCTCACCGACATGCTGCGCGCGCGCCTGCGCCGCCACGATGCGCTCGAACTGAAGCTCGACGAGGTGCGGCGCTTTGTGGCGGAGCGGCGCTTCCAACTCGGCGTGCAGATCATCGAGGGCGCGGCGGACCCGATCCGCGTCGGCCGGGATCACGCCAAGCTTGCAGACGCCGCGATCACCGTGCTTGCGGACGCGGTGCAGGCGGAATTTGCCGAAACGCACGGGCGCGTGCCTGGAGGGCGGCTGCTGGTGCTGGGCTTCGGGCGCTACGGCGGCGCGATCCTCACCGAGAAGTCCGATCTCGATCTCGTGTTCCTGTTCAGCGGCCACCACGAAGCGATGTCGGACGGGGCGAAGCCGCTACCCGCAACGACGTGGTTCAACCGGCTCGGCCAGCGGCTGACGGGCGCTCTCACCGTCAGCACGGCGGCGGGGCCGCTGTTCGAGGTGGACACGCGCCTGCGCCCTTCGGGTCAACAGGGGCTGCTTGCGGTCAATATCGATACGTTCGCGCGCTATCAGCAGGAGGACGCCTGGAGCTGGGAGCACCTGGCGCTCACCCGCGCGCGCGTCGTCTACGGCGCGGAGGAAGACCGCGCGGCGGTCTCGGCGGGAATCGCCGCAGCGCTTACAAAGCCCCGCGACACCGAGCGCTTCAAGGCCGAGGTGCTGGAAATGCGCGGCGACATGGTGAAGGCCCGCCGCGATGGCGGCCTGTGGGACGTGAAGCACGCGCCGGGCGGGCTCATCGATCTCGAATTCATCGTGCACTTCCTCCAGCTTTCGCGTCGTGAGGGCTTCGATCCCGATCTCGGCGCGGCGACGGCGCACTTCGTGAAGACGGGCGTGCTGTCTGAAGACGTGCTCGGCGCCCATGACCTGATGACGCGGCTGCTCGTGGTGTTGCGGCTCATTGAGGGCGATGAACCCTCCAAACAGCCTGCGGCCGCGAAGGCGATGATGGCGGCTGCAACCGGCATGGCGGATTTCGATGCATTGAAAGCCGCGCTGGAGGACGCCAAAAGGGCCGTCCTCGCCGCCTGGGAGGCGGTGTTCGCGGTCAAACGAAAGGCACGATGATGACGAAGCCCGGTTCGAAGGCCCCCGCCTTCACGCTCGACAGCGAAGACGGCCCGCTGTCCCTGAAGGATTTCGCGGGCAAGAAGCTCGTGCTCTATTTCTATCCCAAGGACGACACGACCGGCTGCACGCGCGAAGCGATCGACTTCACGGGGCTTCTGCCGCAATTCGATAAGGCGGATACCGCCGTGCTCGGCGTTTCGAAGGACACGGTCGCGAAACACGGGAAGTTCCGCGCGAAGCATAATCTTGGCGTCAAACTCGGCTCCGATCCCGACGCGAAGACCATCGAGGCCTACGGTGTCTGGGTCGAAAAGACGCTCTATGGCCGCAAATACATGGGCATCGAACGCGCCACGTTCCTGATCGGCCGCGACGGCAAGATCGCCGAGGTGTGGCACAATGTGAAGGTACCGGGCCACGCCGAAGCCGTGCTGAAGGCGGCGCAGACGCTTGGCTGACACAATCGGCGCGGCGGCCGCCGAGGTTCTGCTGACGGCCGATCCGGTGGAGAAGTCGGGGCTTTCACGGCACCACGCCGCGCGCTGGCGCGCGGGTGAACTTGGAGCCCTCTATGACGTGCCGATGCCGGACCGGCCCGCCCGGCCTCCGCGCCCCGAATTGCTGCCGCCGTCACGGATGCCGAAGCGGGGCAGGGCAGGATCCGAGCGCAGCCGGATCGCGCTGCTCCACGCGCTCGCACACATCGAGTTCAACGCCATCGACCTCGCGTGGGATGCGGCGGGGCGTTTCGGCGGTGCCATGCCGCGGGCGTTCACCGACGACTGGGTGGCTGTGGCCGATGACGAGGCGCGGCACTTCATGCTGCTTGCCGATCGCCTTGCAGAACTGGGCGCGGCCTACGGCGATCTCCCCGCGCACGACGGTCTGTGGGAGGCCGCGATGTCGACTGCCGATGACCTGCTCGCTCGGCTCGCCGTGGTTCCGCAGGTGCTCGAAGCGCGCGGGCTCGATGTCACTCCCGCGACCGAATCACGGCTTCGCGCGGCTGGCGATAAGCTCAGCGCCGATGTTCTGAACACAATCTACCGCGATGAAATCGTTCATGTTTCGATAGGGAATCGCTGGTTCCGACACCTTTGCGACGAACTGCGAATCGAAGCCGCCCCAACGTTCCAGCGCCTTGTCAGTTCCCGATTCAAAGGTGCGTTGAAACGCCCCTTCAACGACTCGGCGCGAATCGAGGCCGGTCTGACGCCGGCATTTTATGATTCACTTGCAAGCCCTTAGGCGGCTTGTCACCTAACGCTCCGGGCTCGGAGGGCATGGGGTCCAAACACGAGTTTGACGAATCTATTGCGCCAACATCGCGTTTGCGCAGTGCGGGGGTCTTATTTGGTGCTGGATATAATGAAGGTCGCATCCGGGTTTCGGGACAAGGTCGCAAAGCGGCTGCCCGAGCGGGAATTTCTCCATTACAAGCGCGATGTCGGCATGCAGGTGTACCGCCTGACGACGCGTGCGCAGGTCATCGGCCTCACCGGCCTTGCCGCGCTGCTCACCTACACGGCGGTGGCGACGGGCGCGATGATCGACAGCAGCACGGTCGAAGCATCTGCGGAAAACGAAGTTACTGCCATGCGCGCCGAACTGGCAGCGCTGCGCCAGGGCGTCGCAAAAACCACGGCGCGCGTCGAGCAGCGCCAGCAATTCCTCGCCCAGCTCGTTTCGGGCAAGGCAGACCCGGCGCAGCTTGCTGCGTTGATGCCCGCGCTTGCGCCTGCCGCAGGCGTCGGCGGTTCGGCTGTCCTGAAACCGCTCGCCGAGCTCGACCGCGCGCAGCTTGCGCTCGCTGATCACGCCCGCACGGCTGCCGAGGCCCGCTTCGAGACATCGAGCGCGCTCATTCGCCGTCTGGGTCTTCAGCCGGCGCGCTTTCTAAAACAGTCGACTTTCGGCATGGGCGGCCCGGAAGAGACGGCGGATTCGCCGCTGGCGGGCGCAGAGCCGCAGTTCAAGGCGCTGTTCGTCAGCTGGCAGAAGCTTGACCTGCTCGAAAAGGGCATGAGCGCCATTCCGTCGCTGAAGCCGGTGAAGGCCTACACCTACACCTCGGGTTACGGCGTCCGCTATGATCCGTTCACGGGCGACACCGCGATGCACAAGGGCGTCGACCTTGCCGGCCCGGTCGGCGAACCGATCCACGCGGCTGCGGACGGCGTTGTCGTCGATGCGCGCTATCATCCGGGCGGTTACGGCAAATATGTCGAGATCGACCACGGCGCCGGCATCGTCACGCGCTATGGCCACATGTCGCGTCTCGACGTGAAAAAGGGCGACCGCATCGCTCGCGGCGAACTGATCGGCGGCATGGGCTCGACGGGCCGTTCCACGGGCAGCCACCTTCACTACGAGGTGCTGATCGATGGGCGCCAGGTCAACCCGATGCCGTTCCTCGAAGCCGGCGACCGGGTGCTCGCCGCGCAGCAGAGCGCGGGAGCCATCGCGGTCGGCGGTCCGGCCGAGCCGACCGGGAACTGAACACCTAACTGACGTCGGTATCCATACCCGTCATTGAACTGCTCACAGCAAACCCCTATCTCTGCGGCATGAGCGCACCTCATCTCACCGAAGCAGCCGCGGCGCGCGTTGCCGCCATCGCCACCCGGCAGGGCGGCGTGCCCGCGATCCTGCGGCTCTCCGTGGAAGGTGGCGGCTGTGCGGGATTCCAGTATCGCTTCGGCCTCGAAACCGAAATCGCGTCCGACGACCTCACCACCGAAACCGCGGGCGTGAAGCTCGTCGTCGATCCGGTCAGCCTCGATCTTCTGGAAGGTTCCGAGGTGGATTTCGTCGAAAGCCTCGGCGGCGCGTCCTTTCAGGTGCGCAACCCGAACGCCGCATCGGGATGCGGCTGCGGTACGTCCTTCTCGGTTTGACCGGGCGCCTGCGGGACGTTAGCCCTGCGCCATGCGTATCGCCACCTTCAACGTCAACGGAATCGCCGCGCGCCTGCCGCGCCTTCTTGAATGGCTGGAAAGCCGAAAGCCGGACGTCGCCTGCCTGCAGGAAGTGAAGTGCATCGACGAGCGCTTCCCGGCGGCGGATATAGAGGCGCTCGGATATCACATTCTTGTGCACGGTCAGAAGAGCTTCAACGGCGTTGCGATCCTCAGCCGCGAGCCTGCGACCGAAGTGCAGCGTGGGCTTCCGGGTGACGATACCGATGAGCAGGCGCGCTACCTCGAAGCCGATGTAAACGGTGTTCGCATCGCTTCGATCTACCTGCCCAACGGCAATCCGCAGCCGGGGCCGAAGTTCGATTACAAGCTCGGCTGGATGAAGCGACTGGAAGCGCGCGCCGCGCTGCTGCTTGCCTCCGAAACGCCTGCGGTGCTTGCCGGCGACTACAATGTGGCGCCGGAAGATCGCGACGTGTTCAGTATGCAGGCGATGGCGAACGATGCGCTCGTGCAGCCCGAATCCCGCGCCGCGCTGCGCCGGATCATCCATCAGGGCTGGACGGAGGCGCTGCGTGCCGTGCATCCGGCGGACGATCATCTCTATACGTTTTGGGACTATCAGGCGGGCTGCTGGCCGCGGAATGCGGGCCTGCGCATCGACCATTTCCTGCTTTGCCCGCGCGTTGCGGACCGGCTGACGAATGCGACCGTGGACCGCGAGGCGCGGGGGGCGGAGAAGGCCTCCGATCACGCACCGGTTTGGATCGATATCGTCTAGAGCGTCTTTTCGTAGACCCGGTAGGTTTTCGTGATCTTTGATTCGATGATTTCGGCGATCGACTTCATCGGGCCGTTGTCATCAAGCACCCAGCCAAGTTCGCCCTGCGTCGCGCCGTAAACGCCGACGGCCGCGCGGCGGATATGCTCGACCATCATCAGCGCCATGAAGCTGGCGAGGCGGCTGCCCTGCATCGATTTGCGCACCCCCATCAGCGGCACGCGCATACGGCGGACCTTCGGCGCGCGCAGCCGCCAGAGCAGCTTCGCCCAGCCGAATGGCAGCAGCTTGCCGTCGAGGTCGGCGGTCATCTCGTTGACGTCGGGCAGCGTAATCATGAACGCGACCGGCTCGCCGTCCACCTCGCAGATGCGGATCAGGTCTTCAAAGACGATCGGCTTCAGCTTCTTGCCGACATACGCCACTTCCGAAGGCGTAAGCGGGATGAATCCCCAGTTATCGGACCACGCATCGTTCAGGATGTCGAGGATCAGCGCCGCTTCGGAATCGAAACGCGACTTGTCGACATTGCGCATATGGATGCGGCTGGATTTCTCGGCGGCTGCAACGATCCGGTTGAACGCAGGCGGGAAGCCGGTCGCGATTGGCAGTTCGTAGGTGTGCAGATCCTTGATGCCGGCATAGCCGCACCCTTCGATCAGCGCTTCGTAATAGGGCAGATGGTGGCCCATCATCACGGTGGGCGGCAGTTCGAAGCCGCTGACGAGAAGGCCGGGCTCGTCCCAGATCGAAAGGCTGAACGGTCCGAGCGACCGTGTCATACCCTTGGCCTTCAGCCAGGCCTCTGCTGTGTCCAGAAGCGCCATGGCAACCGCCGGATCGTCGACGCATTCGAACATGCCGAATTGGCCCGTGCCCGCGCCCATGTGCTGAAGCACCAGCTGGTCGACCTGCGCGGAGATGCGCCCGACGGGCTTTCCGTCCCGCCATGCCAGCCAGAAGGCGGCCTCGGCGTGTTCGAACCAGGGGTTGCTCTTCGCGCCGCCGATCAGCCCGGCGACTTCCGATTTCAGCGGCGGCACCCAAGCCGGATCGCGCGCGTAGAGCGCCCACGGCAGGTCGATGAACGTTTTGCGGTCGGCCGCGCCCGCGACCGGCCGGATCTCGATGCCGTCCCCCATGCCGAGAATCAGGCCGCTTTTTTCATGCGCTGGCGGGGATGGCCTTCAGCGACGCCGCCGGACATCGAGGCTACCCACGGCCATTTCTCCGCGGCCTCTGGCGTGTAGCCGAGGTTGAACACCGTCTCGCTCTTCTCCGGGCGTTCGGCGCGCTGGTAGTAAGTGCCAAGCAGCTTGTCCCACATGAAGCTGGTGATGCCGAAATTGCCATCCTCGTCATGGAAGTGGTGTTCCATGTGACGCGTCTTCATCTCGACCAGCCACGGCGACTTCGGCTTGTAGGAGAGATGCTGGATGCAGTGGCAGAATTCGTAGAAGCAGGTGGTGAGCAGGCCCGCGCCGAAGCCCCAGGCCGCGCCGCCGATGCCGCCGATCGCGTAGCCGACCGGGATGGTGACGATCGCGATGGTCGGCAGCGTCGTGTAGAGCGCGCCGAACAGCACCTCGAGGTGGTTCGGGTCCTGGTGGTGATCGTAGTGGATGCGCTTCCACGTCCGCGCCGTCAGCGGCGACTTGAACATCCAGCGGCTGTGGAGGACGTAGCGGTGCAGCAGGAACCACGCCAGCGGATAGGCCGCGACGGCGATGGCGACGGAGGCCGCGCCGCGCAGCAGCGTCGTGGGATAGGCATAAGCGACATAGGCGCAAGCCACCGTCAGCAGCAGATACGCCTGAATGGCGTAATACTGGAAATAGGCGACGACGAGCTCGCGGAACGTCATCTTCGACAGGTTGTGGCTCTTGCTCCACATGCCGAGCCGATAGCCCTTGAGCAGCTGCATGGTACGGACCTCTGAGATTCGGGCGGCATTGCCGCAAACTACGGGGATCTTAATCCCGCCCCAATGCGGCAACTTTACGACGACGGCGTGGCGGGAGCCAGACCGATGCGCGCGCCGAGGCTGCCGAGCGCGCCGCGATCGGAGCGGGCGAGCCCGAAACGCAGGCCGAGCCAGATGACGCCCAGCATCAGCGCGAACATCGCGGGCAGCTCGATATAGAAGCGTGCGTGGGCGAGCCCGAGATCGGCGACCATGAGGATCGCCGCGCCCGCAAGCCCGAGGCCGACGCAGAGCAGGAAACGCCAGCCGAACGGCCGGAAACCGTGCGCGATGGTAAGCTCGGCGAGCGGCAGAAAGGCGTTGGAAACGCTTGCCGCCGCGACCGCCCACGCCATGCCGACGGCGCCGTCGATGGGTACGCGCCACCACGTAACTGCGGCCCAGACGCCTATGGTAAGCACGCCGTTCAGTGTCGGCAGCAGGCGGTGGCCGATCATCTCGATCACCGGACGGGCCGGGCCGATCGCGGTTTCGATGGCGCGCCCCAGAACGAGCACGACAAGCACCGGCAGCGCGGCGACAGCGTCCGGCGTGAACAGCCACAGGATGCGGTCGCCGATCAGGCACAGGAACGCGGCCATCGGCAGCACGACCACGGTCGAAAGCCGTGTCGCGAAGGCGTAGAGCGGCTCGATGGCGAGGCGGTTGACGGCGGCCTGCGCGGCGGTCAGCGGCGCCAGCACATATTGGAATACTTGCTGCAAAAGCTGCGGGATCGTCGCCACCTTGCGCGCGATGCCGTAAAGGCCCGAGGCGACGGCGCCCGCGTTGCCCGGAATGAGCGCGTTGATGACGAGCGGCGGCAGGTCGATCAGCACGCGGTAGACGACGTTGATCGGCAGCAAGCTGATGCCGGTGACGAAGACATGCCGCGAAATTCGCCCGTCGAACGGTGTGTGCCACATGGCGCGGACATCGTAGTAGCGGGCGAGCAGGCGCACGGCGAGGATCGCAGTGACGAACAGCGACGCTGTGTGCGCGGTGACGAGCGCGAGCGTGTCCCACCCCGCGAGGAACAGGCCGAAGGCGAGCACGAGGCGCACGCACTGCTCCCAGAACAGCCGCAGCCGCACCTCGGGGCCGAACGCGCGCCGCGCGCGGGCCGCTGCCGTCACCAGCTCGATGAACGACCACAAAGGCAAGCCGGGCGCGAAGATCAGGATGGCAAGGCGCATGTCCGCCGCTTCGCGCGGGCCGGCGTTGACGAGGGCCGCCAGATCGCCCGCGAAGGCCATCACGAGCGCGGCGACGATGATGCTCGGCACGACGCCGAGCAGAAGTGCCGCCTTCAGCGCGGCGAGCACTTCGCGCTCGCTCCGCGACTGCGGGATCACGCGCTGCAGCGCGCGCGTGATTGCAAGGTCGGCGACGTTGGAAACGGTGTTCACCGCCGCCCAGAGCACGGTGTAGACACCGTAAACCGCGATGCCGAACATCCAGACGTAGGCGGGCTGGGACACCACCTCGACAAGCGCGCCGAGACGCGACAACGCTACGACGCCCGCGCCCTTGGCGACGTCAGACTTTCCAACGGCGGTGTTCATTCCTCGGTCCGGAACAGCACCGCTTCGCCGACGAGGAAGAACAGCAGGAACGGCGCCCAGCCCGCTGCCAAGGGCGGAACGGAGCCGAACTCGCCCATCGCCACCATGAAGTTGTCGGCCACGAAATAGGCAAAGCCCAGCACCATGCCGACGACCGCGCGTGCGAACAGCCTCCCTGAGCGGGCGAGTCCGAAGGCGGTCACCGCGCCGAGCAACGGCATCAGCACGGCGGAAAGCGGCAGCGAGACCTTGTGGTAGAGCGCGACGCGCAGCGAATCCGTACTGCGCCCGACGGATTCGAGCAGGCGCGTCTGTTTCCAGAGGTCGACGATATTCGTTCGGTCGGGGTCGGGCGCACGCATCGTGAAGCGGTCGGGCTCGATACCCGCCCCGAGCCGCATCTGCGGCGCGTGCGAAAGCGCGCCCGTGCGCACGGTGAAGATGCGGACGTTCTCGAGCTGCCAGGCGTTGCCGTCCGGGCGGGCGCTTGCGGCGTTGATGATCTGGCGCAGGCGGCTACCGTCGCGGCGGTCGACGCGCACGCCATGAAGCACGGTCGATGCGCCGCTTCCGGTCACGCTGTCGGCATGGATGATCTCGCGCCCCTCGCGCACCCACACATCGGTGAGCGGATTGGTGTCGATTTTTGCGTCGCGCCGGTATTCGGCCTTTTCCCACGCGATGAGTTCCGCATTCGTGCGCACCAGCACCATCTCGTTGAACGCGAAGTGAAACAGCGAGACGCCGAGCGCCGCCGCCATCATCGGGTAGAGGATTTGATGCGCGGAAAGTCCTGCCGCGCGGAAGATCGTCACCTCGCTGTTCTGGCTTAGCGTCGCCATCGTCACGAGCGCGCCGAGCAGCACGGAGAAGGGCAGGAACTGCGAGATGAGCTGCGGAACGCGAAGCTGCACGTAGCGTAGCAGCTCGGCGTTGCCATTGCCGTCGATGGCAAGGATCTTGTTCGATTCCGTCAACAGGTCGAGCGTCTGCAATATGGCGACGAGGCCGATCGCGAAGGCGAGCGTTCGCAGCATGAACATGCGCGCCGTGTAAGTCGCGATGGTGCGAGAGGGCCAGAATGTCAGCGCGCTGCTCATGCTGTGCGCACCCTTCCCAAGCGGCGCCGCAGCAGGCGCCATAGGCTGACGATCCACTTGGTGACGATGCCCGCGCCGCGCTCGATCATCGCGATCGGCTGGCCTCCCGGTACGTTCGCCAGCACGTGGAAGAACCACGCGCAGAGCAGGCTGAACGCGATGAAGCTGCCCCACTGGCTGAGCACGATGTCGGCCTTGCCCGCAGCGCCGGAGCGCTCGGCGGCTTCTGAAATCTCGTTATAGACGATGAGGATGGTGAGCGCGGCGAACACGCCAACCGCCGAGGTCGAGCGCTTCGGCGGCACCGCGAGCGCCACGGCGAGCAGCGGAATCACCATCACGGCGAACACCTGCACGAGCCGCCGATGCAGGTTCGCGCGCACGGCGTGCCGGTTTTCCTCGGTGGTGGTGCCCTGACCGAGATAGCCGACGCGGTAGAGTTCGGGGAGGGTCAGTTCATTGTCGTCAGCTTCGGCGCCCCGAATGCGGAACAGCTCGATCTGCGGCAGATCGATCGGCAGGTCGTGCATCCGGAAGCTCAGGACGCGCGGTTGCCTGTAGCCAGGCGCGTCGTGCACGAGCGTACCATCGGTGAGCCGTAGCAGGATCACGTCGGGATCGTCGGTGGCAAGAAAGGTGCCCCGCGCGGCGGTGACAGAGACGGTCTTGCCGTCCGCGCTCTGGCCGCTGACGAAGATGCCGCGCAGGTCGCGGCCATGATTGCGGCTTTCCTCGACGCGGAGCGTGGTGTTGCGCGCCACCTGCACGAACTCGCCCACGTCGATCGTCGCGCCGAGCGCGCCCGAACGCAGCTCGAATTCCAAGCCCTCATACGCATAGCGGCTGATCGGCTGGATGAAACCGACGATGAGCAGCGTGAGAAGCCCGAGGAGCAGCGCATACATGTAGGGGACGCGCAGCATCCGCATGTAGCTGATGCCGACGGCGCGCATCGCATCGAGTTCGCTAGAAAGCGCCAGATTCCGGAAAGCGAGCAATATGCCAAGGAGAAGGCCAACGGGAATTCCCAGGCCCAGATACTGCGGAATGAGGTTGCCGAGCATACGCCAGACGACTGAGGCCGGCCCGCCTTCGTTCACCACGAAGTCGAACAATTTCAGCATCTTCTCCAGCAATAGCAGCATGGCCGCGATCATCAGTGTCGCGAACAACGGCACCGCGATCAGCCGCGCCATGTACCTGTCGAACCGGGCCAGCATCTCTTGGTTTTGTCGATCCTTGGTCAAATTTTGGCCGCAAGCGGACCCGATACCACGGTGAGACAGGGATGCATCAACAATTTGGTGATTCGCGAAGGGGGAAGGTCGAGGAGGTTCATGGTGCTGAAGCGTTCAAATGCGGTTATCCGGGGGCTGGTCCGTTCGCTTGTCGCGTCAACGGTGGTTCTTGGTGCATTTTCAACGCCGGCCGTGGCTCAGACGATCATCGGCCCCGATGCCGCCGCCTGTGCGCCGGGCGCGCGCGGTCCGGCCGCGCTCGTGCGCGTGTATGGCTTCAAGGACCGCGAAGGGAACCTCCGTGTTCAGGTCTACAGCGACAAGCCCGACGAGTTTCTGGAAAAGGGCAAGTATCTGAAGCGCATCCAACTGCCCATGACAGCGTCCGGCGACATGAACGTCTGCATGGCCCTGCCGCGTTTCGGCGAATTTTCGATGGTCGTGCTTCACGACCGCGACGTGAACGGCAAGCTCTCCGTCTCGAAGGACGGCGTCGGCTTTTCGGGCAATCCGAAACTTGGCCTGTCCAAGCCCGATTATGACGACGCGATGTTCGTCGCGCGTGACGGGGTGACGGTCGTCGATGTGATCCTGAATTACCGGCAGGGGCTTTTTTCCGTGAAGCCCCTTGTAGCAAGGCGCGACTGACATGGCCTGCGTCGCGCTCCTCTCCAATCCGCGCTCGACCGGCAACAAGGCCGCGTTGCCGCGCATCCGGGAGTTCGTGGCGCAGCACCCGAACATCTTCCACTACGAAGTGGGCGATATCTCCGAAGTGCCCGACGCGCTCGCCATGATCGCGCGCGTGAAGCCGGCTGTGCTCGTCATCAACGGCGGTGACGGCACGGTGCAGGCCGCGCTCACCGAGATTTACAACGGCCACCACTTCAAGGGCGCGGTGCCGCCGCTCGCGGTGCTGCCGAACGGCAAGACCAACCTTATCGCGCTCGATCTCGGCGCTGGTGCCAATCCGGTCGAGGCGCTTGGAAACATCCTCAAGATCGTGGAGACGGGCGTTGATCCGCACGTCGTCGCGCGGCAACTGATTGCGCTCAGCGACGGCATCGCGGCACGCCCGGTGTTCGGCATGTTCCTTGGCGGCGCTGGTCTTGCAGAGGCGATCCT
>ERZ1645185.120-NODE-120-length-33600-cov-4.887256_pt1 | contig 33600 bp, 29 predicted proteins | sample MGYA00575351_ERZ1645185 | MGnify/ENA primary metagenome ERZ1645185 (study PRJEB40838, sample SAMN11284767) | freshwater sediment metagenome | isolation source: river sediment | host: Sediment | place: India: Jana village, Kanpur | collected 2015-12-17 ... | reverse complement strand
GACGTCAAGCGCTTCCACGCCGAGCACCGCGACATCATCCTGAAGCCCCTGGACGGCATGGGCGGCATGGGGCACCGCAAGAACCGGACAGGGCCCTTCTCTCACAACCCGTTCCGCCGTGCTGCCGATGAGCCCGCACAGCACATTGGTTCGCCCCCGAACCCCCAACACAATCAACTCTGCACCCTCGTCCTTCGCAGCCAAACCTATGTGCTCGGCCGGACTCCCCAGCACCAACCGTACCCTGGCGGACATGCCTCGCCGCGCGAGATCCTCTCGCACCTCCGCCAACTGCTGCGCCGCCTCAGCCCGTACCTGCATCACCGCAGCAAGGGATTCCGCCTCGGGACTGAACCGTTGGGACGCTTCGATCACATGCAGCACTTCCAACGTGGCTCCCCAGTGAGAAGCGAGATAGAGGGCATAGTTCTGCGCACAGGCCGCACCATCCGAAAAATCGGTCGCCAGGAGAATCCGTGTGATCAGTGGCTTCGTCATGATAGCTCCTCTGAAGCGGGTTGAGCGACTGTTCCCATGGAGACGACCGGTCTCCGGCAGGCAGCGGCGACGGGTCGATCACGGAGCGGTGCGCGTGGATGGTGGTTGATCTGAAAACCGACGATCAGAGACTAATGCGGTTCACTCCAGCAAGACGAATGCCAACGGCCCTCCCGCTCTTGCGCGTGGTGTTTCGCTTATTTTCTAAGCGGGTAGAAAACAGAGGTTGACGTGCCCCACACCGGACTGTTGCCATTTGCTGCAGAGCCCACTTCACAATGAGGCAATACACCCCGTGACTGTCGCTCAAGTACGGCGTGTCACCATGGCACAACCGACTCTACACCCGGCGAATCCGTACGAATCTTCCCCCAGTCGCTCCACCACAACCCGCTCATCTCCATCATCGCCGTCTCGCCAGGCGCATGCTCGAGCAGGTCGCGCGAAAAACTCAGGCACGGCATACGCTCATACATCGTCCGCAACACTTCAGCCTCTTTCCGCGTATCGATCGCCTCGGTCAGGCGTTCGAAGAGGGCCATCACGTTCGGCAGCACTTTCCGGCCCACGTTCCAGAACGCTTCGACTTTTCCCGCCATGATGCCAGTATTCCACAGCGCACCTGACGCATAGGCCAGCTGCGCCAACGGCGGCTCCGGCCTTTCGATAAACGTCTTGACGGCGCGGATCGTGCGAGAGCCGAACCTGAGCAGCTGGTGATCGGGCAAGATCCATCCGTATTCCGCTTGCGGTCCCTCCGGCCTCGACGCGAGCAACACCAGCTTCGTAGTCAGCTGCTCCGCCGCACGCACGGCATACAGCGCCTCCCTGAGGAACCGCTCCTCGGGAAGCAGGATGTGGTCGGAGGGAGAAATCAGCACAGTGCCTTCCGGATCACGCGCCCGAATGTAGGTCAGCGAGAGAAACACCTCCGACGCCGTGCCGAGATGACGGGGCTGCACTAACACCATCCCGGGATCCCGCGCGCCGATCTGCGCCCAGGCCTCATGATGCCCACGATCCACGATGACGACCGTACGCGTTGGACTCGTCACCTGCATCGTGCGATCGAGCGCATGCTGGAACTTCGAGCGAGACCCAAGGAACCGGCCGTATTCCTTGGGAACCCTCCGTTCGAGCCCCGGCCTGATCGCCAATTGCATCCCCAGGCCGTCATGGCTCGCCAGCACAATCGACCACCGTCGTCCGCTGGATTCTCCGGGCTCCCGCACCATGATCTCCTCTCCGCGAAGTGAGTACAGCCTCTCCCCGTGACCTAGCTCATTCCTTGCCGATTCGAACGGCGTCCTTGCCGCGCTTCACAGACATCCGCAATGATGCGACCTGTTCTTGGTCGAGGAAGGACAAACCCAGCATCGCCATCCACACCACGAACGTAATCCCTCCCAGCGCCAACAGCACGAGCATGCCGTCACCTCTTTGCACTCGCCCACTCGACAGAGGCGGGGACGAGGCCCTTACCAGGAGAGATTCTGCCAAGACATCCCCCGGAAGACCATGGCTCCCCCTGCACCAATGACCGACACCAGCACGGCGCGACCAGCCAACGGCGTGTGTTCTGCTCGTTCACGCTGTAGGATCTGTGCAAGACGGAACACGCGTCATCCGCCAGTGACCATGCCACTGTGGTCGAGGAACATGAATCGACGGTGAACGGTGCATGAAGAATTCTTCATGAATCGTTCTTCATTCACACTCCATCCAGGTTTCAGATTCGCCTGCTATCGAGCGCGAGGAAGGTGAGTCGTGTGGAAGGCGTCATTCTCTGGGCAGTGACAGCCCTGTTGCCGGTCACGGCCTGTGTTCCCGAACCGGCTGTGGAGAAGCTGCCGATCGACGGCTGCCACCGGGTGCGAAAAACCCAGCGGCCATGGAACACCATGGGACAGGCGGGGGCTGCTTATTCGAGCGACAGCATGCTCGACCGCGCGACCTGCGTCAGCCCCCAGAGCAAAAACAGACCATAGACCGTGCCGAAGAACCAGGGGAAGCTGACGGCCCGATGCGCCCACCATTGGCGGTGCTGACGGAACGCCCACGAGGGTTCGAACGAGCGTGGTTCGTTGCTCTGATCGACAATCGTTTCACGGTGCTCGCGCAATCGATACAACGTGCTCACCGGTTTCCGGTTGAGCCACTCCGGTCTGGTTTCGATGCCGCGCAACTGCCATTCCCACAGCGCATTCTGCCCGGAAAACCGGCCCAGCACGATCGCCATCTGTACGCTCATGAGAATCCCGATCGTGCTCAGCAGGACGATGACGATGGTAAACGGCAGGGCCAGCGACTCCCGCGAAACCAGCAACCCGATGACGGCGACGAAAATCGAATTGGCCGTGAGATAGTCCGACAACATCGTGTGGTAATCACGGACACCGGCTGTCCACAAGGTCAACAGGTGATTGTAGTCGGACTGCATGGTCTCGCGATCGTAGATCATCCCGCTAGGCTCCATTCACAGCCTGATCGACCAACCGATAGGCATTGCGCAGGTATTGGCCGACCATGCGCTGCGTGTTGAAAAACGCCCCGTTGATCGCAATCGTGTGTGTCATGATCTCGATGAATCGGTCCCGGTCTTTGTAGAAGAGGGGCAACACCTGCTGTTCGAGTTTGTCGTAGAGCGCGGCCGCATGACAGGCCTGCATCTCCTCCGGTGGGGAGCCGCAGGCCTCGACCTTCTCCCCGATCGACCAGCCGGTCACGCCTTCGATATGCCCCTCGACCCACCAGCCGTCCAGCACACTCAAGCTGGGCACGCCGTTCATCGCCGCTTTCATCCCGCTGGTGCCGGAGGCCTCCATCGGCGGCAACGGCGTGTTCAGCCACACGTCCACCCCCGCGCACAGCAGCCTGGCCAAGGTCATATCGTAATTCGCCAAGTAGGCCACGGAGAGTTGCCCGCGCATGGCGTGAATGCGCCGGATCATCTCCTTGCCCTCCTGGTCCTGCGGATGCGCCTTGCCCGCAAACACGAACTGAATCGGCCCCACCTGCTTCCCTAAGCGCTGCAATCGCTCGACATCGTGAAATACCAGCATCCCCCGTTTGTACGCGGTGGCGCGGCGGGCGAAGCCGATCGTGAGCACATCCCGATCGAAGCCTGCGTTGGTCTCGCGATTCACCTCATCGACCAAGGCCAGCTTGGTCTCCCGATGGGCGGCCCAAATGTCCGTCCCGGGAATACTAATGGCGTAGCGAAGCGACAGTTGATCGTACCGCCAATCAGGAAGGTGACGGTCGTACAGACTCTGAAAGGCCGGAGCCGCCCAGGCCACGGCATGCACCCCGTTTGTAATGGAATGGATCGGATAGCCGGGATACAACGAATGGGAGACCTCGCCATGCCGCATCGCCACGCCATTGACAAACCGCGACCCGCGCAGGGCTAACAATGTCATGTTCAACGCGCCCTGATGTTGGCAGGCCTGCGCGAGTTCGCACCGCCGCGTTCCCAGCACCCGATGCGCCAGGTCGGCAGGAAATTGATCGTGGCCCGCGGGCACCGGCGTATGGGTGGTGAACACACAGTGCTCCCGCACCTTCTCGATCACCTCCGGCGGCACCTCACCGTTTCGCGGTTCCGCGCCGATCGCGGCCTCGATCATGGCCAGCACCAGCAGCGCCGCATGGCCTTCGTTGAGGTGGTAGCGATAGATATGGTCGTGCCCCAAGGCTTGCAGCAACGCGAACCCGCCGAACCCGAGGACCATTTCCTGACACAATCGATAGTGGGCATCTCCTCCGTAGAGCGAATCCGTGATGGTCCGATCCCAGGGGCTGTTCTCCTGGAGGTCCGTATCGAGCAAGTACACAGGCACGGGATGCCCCGACATGCCGGTCACCACATGTCGCCAAGCGCGTACCTGCACCCGTCGCCCCTCGATCTCGACGGTGACACGCGGCTCCAGCGGCTCGGCAAAATCGCTGATCGTCCAGGCCACCGGTTCCTCGGACTGCCGGCCCTCGCGATCGAGGCGCTGATAGAAGTAACCGCGTCTGTGCAGCAGTGTGACGCCGACCATCGGCACGCCCAGGTCGGCGGCGGAGCGAATGGTGTCCCCGGCCAACACCCCTAAGCCACCCGCGTACGTCGGCATCAACGGATTCAGGCCGATCTCCATCGAAAAATAGGCGACCAGCGCAGTGCGGCCTGGGCGTATCATGTAGTCCCCAATACCTGACGAATGAGGCGCAGTTCGTCCCGAACTAACCGAGGCATCAGAAAATGCTGGCGGACATGCTCACGCCCGGCCCGCCCGAAGTCTCCACGTTCGCCGGGGTGCTGGAGCAGATGGAGCGCCCGCTCCGCGCAGCCTTCCACATTGTCGACCAGATGCTTTTGGAACGGTTCGGGGAACTGCATCGGAATGCCGCCCGTGTTGCCGGCGACCACCGGCTTTTCCTTCCACAGCGCCTCGGACACCACCAGCCCGAACCCTTCCCGCAGTGATTTTTGAATCACGACATCCGAGCCACGTTGAAAGGCGTTCACTTCCATGCTGCCCACACCGGACAGATTCGTAAAGACAAAGAGGTCCGGATCGTTCGCGGCCTCCTCTTCGACCCGATCCAGAATTTCCCACCCTTCCGGGTCGTCTCCGGCCATCGCGCCGATCAACACCAATTGCACGCCCGGGAGTTCCTCTTTGACCAAACGGTAGGCGCGCACCACGCCGAGCGGATCCTTCCATGGATCGAAGCGAGACACCTGCAACAGCAACGGCCTGGTCGGGTCCACACCGGAGTCCACAATCACGCGGCGGCACAAGTCAGCCGATAACTCCATGTTTTTGGTCGCGAGCGGATCAATGGCGGGGGCGATGAACGCGATGCGCTTGGAGGCCAGTTGCGGCAACACGAATTGATCCATCGTGAACACGACGGCTTCATACTCTTCCAACAGAGGTCTCAGAAAATGACTGACGTCCTTGTCCGGCGCCGAGCTGTCGATGTGGCAGCGCCAGATCCACTTGGCGCCACGTGGTCCTGCGAAATGGCGAATGGCGGCCGGCTGCGGATCGTGCACGATGTAGAGATCATAGTCGTTGCCGAGTGCCTTCGCGCTTCGCTCATTGACCGTGAGATACAGATCCTGCTCGGCCTTTCCCAAACCATAGTGGCCGCCTTGCAGCGCGTTATGGAACGATTTGGTAATGGCAAAAAATTCCGGTTCTCCGTGGATCAATCGCCAATCGGCCTGCACCCCAAGCGCCTGCAGCATCGGGATATACCGCGCCAACAATTCCGCCACTCCCCCGCCCGCGGCCGTCGAATTCACATGACAAATTCTGGCTCCCTGCACACTTTTGGCAAGCGCCGTCAGCTCCTCGTACATCTCCTCGCTGAGAAGACCGCGGTAGCCGCCCAGATTCGCCAGGATCGCCCCGCACCGTCGGCCGACGCCCACTTTCGGTAACTGCGTCTGTATATCCATCCGTCCTGCCTTTCCTTCATCTGCATCCGTCAACCGAACGTCGCCCGCACCCATTCTCCGAGATAATGTGTCATCGCCACGACACTGAGCCCGATGAGCACATGCTCGCTGATCACCTTCCACGGGGGCACCCGTTGCGCCAGCGCCAGCGCATAACTCAGCACGGCCAGCAGCGACAGGCCCCAGAGCAGACTGACGACGAGAGCCAGGTCCAGCGGCAGGAACAGCACCGGCACGGCGAAAGTCCCGGCGATGACGAACTTCGCGGCAAACGTGGCAACCGTGGACGCCCAGATGTCATGGGTATTCCCATGATTCTTCGATTCTTCGGCCACGTGGATCCCCAAGGCATCGGACATGGCGTCGGCCACCGCAATCGTGAGAATCCCTCCCAGGACGGCGGGCATGGAATGGGTGCCTGCATGCAAGCCGACCATCAGCCCCAGAGTCGTGATCACTCCGGATGTGAGCCCGAAACTGAACCCGATTTTCAGTGCGGTGCGCATGCCCGATCTCGTCTCCCGACAGACCATCCGGCGGCATCACCACCATCAACGGAGGGCCGGTCAACAGACCTCTTTGCCGCCTTCCCGCAGACAACCTGCAATCCAGTCATTCACCGCGGCCAGCACCGCACTCATCGCACGGTTCGCCGCCAGGACCCCGCCGTAGGCGTCCTCGCTCGGTGCCGGTTCCAGCCTGTCAAAACTTCTGGCGCCCATCACACGCTGAGTCTTCAGGTCGGTCAGTTGCGCGCGCAACCGCACTCGACTCTGGCTCGGCTTCTGCAGGAACTCCTGTTGCACCACCAGGCCCGACACATCCAGTTGATGGTCCGCACGGAGGGCCGACGGCATGGGCACCACCACACGCCAGTAGCCCGACTGTTCGAGCGCCCGGATGAGTAACGGCGCCAACATCCTGGACGGAGCGTCAACCCAGAAATGGGTGGCGTAGTAATTTACTTCCGACGGACGCTCCAGATAGGCCATCCGTGGTTGCTCAAATCCGGCCGCTGCCTGCGGCACGCCGACGAGCAAGACGCCTTGAGTGTTCGCTCGGGAAAGCGGAGCGACAAGGCCCCGTTCCGGCTCCTCCGTCGTCAACACGAAGGTATGGACCGGGCTGTCCGTCGGCCGGGGCAACACGCAGGCCGTCAACGTGCATGCCGCCAAGACCACCATCAACCTGCTTCGCGCGTAAAGATCGGCCACGATACGCCCCTCACTCCCCCGGTCCCTTGGATTGAGACGAACGGCCAAGCACCAGCAGATTCGGTTGTCGTTCAATCTGTTGGGCCACGCGATTCAGGGTGGCGGTCAATTGCCGCAACTCCGTGACCAGCAACCCGGCATCGGCCAGGGTCTGCCGGGTAAACTGTTCGACACCCGGCTTACTGCTCCCCACCATGTCGCCGACCGAGCGACTGGTTCGGGACAACTCTTCCGTCAGCTGTTGGAGTCCGACCGCGCTCTTGCCGATGCGGTCCAGCACGGCCGGCAACTGCGTCCCAAGCCGTTCCGTGACTTTCGCCGCCTGCTCGGCCGCCAGCGTGGCGCCCTGGATGCCGCGATCCAGGTGGCTGCTGTGGGCCGCCAAGACCTTGGTCACCTCAGACAGATCCTTGAGCACGTGCTTGACCAGCGTACGATTCTCCTCGTCTACGATCAAGGAGGCATTCTGGGCCAGACCGTTGAGATGGACGACCAGATTCGCCAGCCCCTGATCGGACAACAATTTCGCCAGCGTGCCGTCCAATCGTCCGAAGAGTGACGGCACACTCTTGATGACCGGATAGGCCTGCCCGGCGTCCGGCGACAGCGGAGGCGCCTCCCGCGTGCCTCCTGTCAAATTCAGCGTCACCAACCCCGTGAGGCCTTGCGTCACCAAGACCGCCTGGGTGTCGGTCTTGACCGGTGTGCCGGCGACGATGTCCAACGTGACCCGTACCTCTTCCGGATTCTCCGGATTCAGCACCACGGCTTTCACCCGTCCGACATCCACACCGCGATATTTCACGGTCGAATCCACGCTAAGCCCGGCGACCGATTCCCTCGTATAGACGTAATACCGATCGTAGATGCCGCGATAATCCGTCTTCCCCAGCCAGAAAATCGCCCCGAGCACCGTGAGCCCCAGCAGCAGCACGAATGCCCCGACCATGATGTAGTTGACCTTCGGTTCCATCCGGTACCTCTCAGTCCCGATTCGCCGCGGTCCCGGTATGATTCTGCTGCGCGGCCCGTCCGCGCGGACCGTGGAAATAGCCGCGGACCGCCGGATCCTCCGACGCCGCGAGCGCCTCCATCGTGCCCATTCCCAACACCCGACCTTCGCCCAGGACCGCCACCCGATCGGCAATACGCCACAACGAATCGAGATCGTGCGTCACCATCACCACCGTGAGACCCAGCAACCGCTTGAGTTCGAGCACCAGATCATCGAACCCCGCAGCGATCATCGGATCGAGTCCGGCGGTCGGTTCGTCGAGAAACAACAGTTCCGGGTCCATGACGATGGCACGAGCCAGCGCGGCGCGGCGCCGCATCCCGCCGCTGAGTTCGCTCGGAAATTTCACCGCGCTGTCGGGGGGAAGGCCGACCAGGGCGATTTTTAACGCCACAATCTCGCGGATCAGCCTTGCACTCAGTGTCGTGTGCTCCTTCAAGGGAACCGCGACATTGTCGGCCAGCGTCATGGAACTGAACAGGGCCCCGTGCTGAAACATCACCCCAAACCGCCGATGGAGGGGAGATCCGTCCGACTGCTCCAACTCGCGACTGTTCACGCCCAGAAGCCTGATGCTCCCGGTCGTCGGCGCCAGCAGGCCGATGATCTCGCGCAAGAGCGTCGATTTGCCGCACCCGTTTCCGCCGGCGATGGCGAACACCTCGCCTTGCATAACCGTGAGGTTCACATCCTCGTGCACGATCGCCGGCCCGAATCGGGTGGAGACATGGCTCACTTCGATCACCGGCATGTCCCTGTGCGCGACTCCAGACATGACGCCTGTCACTTCCCAACGTGATCGTGGGCCGAAACACAGAACTCGAACATCCCGGCTACAAGCTCCACCAGTTCAACAGAATGCTGCACAAGGCGTCGAAAATGATCACCAGAAAAATGCTCTGCACCACGCTGATCGTCGTGTGCCGCCCCACGTCATCAACTCCGCCGCGAATTTGAAATCCCTGATAACATCCGACCAGCGCGATGATGACGGCAAAAAACGGCGCCTTCCCGATCCCAATGAGAAAATGGCGCAAGGCAACGGCCTCCTCAAACCGCGTGAGAAAGGCGGTGAAACTCACGTTCAGCTGGTTCGACGCGATCAACATACCGCCGAACACCCCCAACACATCGGCATACACCGTCAACAACGGCAGCGCGACGACCAAGGCCAGCACACGAGGCAACACCAGCAGTTCGATCGGCGAGAGCCCGAAGGTCTGCAGCGCATCCAGTTCTTCCGTCACCTTCATCGTACCGATCTGCGCGGCATAGGCCGACCCCGACCGCCCGGCAATCAAGATGGCCGCGATCAGCGGCGCAATCTCCCGCAACAGGGAGATGCCCACCAAATCCACGATGAAAATGTTGGTGCCGAATTTTCGCAGTTGCTCGGCGCCCTGATACGCAATCACCACGCCGATCAGAAACGTCAGCAGGCCGGTAATCGGTAAGGCGTTTACCCCGTCGAGCCGAAGACTGTTCAGGGTACTGCGCCAACGAATGCGAGCCGGCGACGACATCACACGAACCAGCGCCGTCGACGTCCGGCCGACAAATTCCAACCCCTGCAGGGCCTGTGTCATGGATTTGCGGAGGAGCGCCTGGAGCAGCTGAGTCCCGTCCGGCCGCACCGCGACATGGGCCATCATGACGCTCCAGTTGGCCGACACCAGACTCATCAGTTGCAGATATTCAGACCGCAGCCCCTCAACGGTCACCTCACACCCGCGAAGGCGCGCGTCCATCACCGCGCGGGACAAGACCACTGCCCCACCGGTGTCGAAGGCCGCGATGCCGCTCCCCTCAAATCGGAACGCTCCACCCGTGGGCCAGTCCATCGCCGCGAGGACACGTTCGGCCCTCGCGACTTCTGGCATCGTCCAGGCGCCCTGACAACGCAATGTACGCCCTTCCACCAGGGTGACAGTCGCCGGCTGTTCTCCACGTTCAGTTGTCGATCGACGAGCCATGCTTGCTTCGCTGCACGTCACACCTGTTGCTGCTCTCGCAACCCGACAATCAAGTCCTTCTTGGTGATCAACAATGCCCCCAGGCCGAAGAGCACGGCGCCAAGCGTCACCAGGCCGCCGACCACCGGCACCAGCGACAGGAGTGAATAGACCACGAGCCCCACCATAAACGGCTTGGCCAAGGATGACGACTCGTCTCGATGACGAAGCAGACGCTGCCCGATGTACATCATGGTGTAGATCCGAGCCAGATAGACCGTCACCCCATACATCGCCAGCAACACCACCCCCACCGGTAGGGCCAGCAGCGTGACCACCAGACTCGCGGCAGCAATCGGTGTGACGAGCAACACTGCCGTGCCTACTCCCAGCGACGCTCCCGGCCGATCCCGTATCGTCGTCGTCACTCGGTGTGAGAAGACGGGATAGACTCGCAAGAGGATCAGCCCCAGAATCAGCGTGGACAGAAAACCGACGACAGCCGCCAGCACCCGCGCTCCGATGATTCCCTGACGAGCCCGCTCCACGCTCCAGCCCTCCGGCAACGGGCGGCGGGTGATCGGTCCGCGAACAGTGGCTTCTTCGTCGATCGAGGGAGCCGCATCCCCCCAATATCGCAACCGGCCGCCCACCGACGCTTTCGAGGTCAGGCGAACGGACTCGGCGGCCACGATCAGGTCGCGCTCAATCTCATTGGACAGCGTCGCCCGCCAGGCCCCCACCCGCGCATCGCGACCGATCGGTCCCTCCAGCTGCACATGCCCGCCTCCGGCGATGAGGTTTTCCCGAACCTTCGCCGTCTCGGTCAGGTGAAGATCCACTCCGGCCAAAGTGGCATTTCTCCCGATCGTGCCGCTCACGGTGACTTGGGCACCTATCACCCGAGCATCCTGAGCCACTGTGCCCGACAGGATGACCTTGGCCCCGGCGACGATCACATCCCCGTTGACGACGCCATCGATCATCACGTCGCCGCCGGCCGCATAGAGATCGCCGTTGACGATCCCGGAAATTTGGACATGCGGCCCGAACGCGAAGTAATCGCCCTGCACCACCTGCCCCGCTCGCAACACGGCTCGATCGCCCCACGGCGATCGCGAGACCGCATCATCGGCAAAGGCCGCCGGCGACGGCGCGCACATGAGCAGGACCAGGACGGTTGAACCGATGGCATCCCTGACGTTCATCGTGGCATGACTCCAGCTCCGTAGCGATAGACCAACTCGCCGCCGAAATAGCTGGCGACCAACAGCAGCAACGATCCAGCAACCCCAAGCCCCAGCACCAGCGCAGGACGCTCCCGCATCAACCCCCAAGACGACATCACTCGCAGGCTTAGCAGGCCGAGAAACACCCAGAACACCGAGCCCCCAAGCTCCTCATGAATTTCAATCGCTTGCTTCGAGATTCCGCTTCGTTCAACCGCTTCTTCGGCCAAATGCCCTGTGAGCACCGCCACCGCTGCCGCCAGGACGCCGAGCACCAGCAGAGACAAGCTGGTATCCCGAAACTGTTGGCTCCGCCATCGGAACGCCAACGCATCAAACAGGGTGCTCGTCAACAGCAAGGCAATAGGAAAGTGGACGACCATCGGATGAATAGGATGCATGCAGGCTCCTTGGTGCTTCCTCCCGTTTCGAGAAGTGTCGCACCGATGACTCACTCCCTTGGCAAGCAGACCGTGAACCTCACCAGAGAGGTTGTGCGCCTGATGAGTGCAAGGATGGAGCCCCCTCACCACGACAACAGGGATGGCGGAAACCGTGCAGAGTCGCGGCTGGTCGGAAATCGCCTGTTCATGAGACAACGTGATAAGCGGGGAGGTCTGCTACAGGGGAGGCCTGCCTGCCTGTGGCAGAATGCAACAGGAGCAGGCCCCCTAGCCCGCATGATTCATGAACACTTCTGTTGCAACCGCCGATTCACTGCTACGACGAGCCTTCGGCCGGCGGGCTCGCCCCTCGGACCCTCACCGTACTGCACGAGTACGCGTCGGGTCCTCCCGGCTCCGCGCGCCGGTCTCGCCACGTGCGTCGGCGGTTTCGCGACGAACCGTCATGAATCATGCGGGCTATCACACTGGTTTATTCCTGTGCGCTCACGGACAGGAGGAACAGATGTTTTCGGCTCGGCTGCGGAAATTCATGCAGTCGCTCGACGCGCAGTCCGGCAGACTGCTGCAAGGACTGCATGTGCTGTTCCTCCGTGATGATTCTGACTGGCCCCTGTCGGCGCACGGCCTCACGGACCGCATCAGGAGTCGGCAACTCCGGCACCACGTTGTCCCGCTTCAGGTAATAGAGGGCATCCTCATTCTTCGGCCAGCCGGGGATATACATGAACAGAGCCGGACCGGCTTCTCGCGCCATGGCCTTGATCTCTTCTGTCGCCTTGCGCGGCGAGGCGGCCTGGTCGATCGCCGGAAACACGTAGTTCACCACCAGCACGACATAGGCCGCCGCAAGCACCCCCACCAGCTGAAGCGCGAGCTGCAGGCGCGCCTTCGCCACCGCATAGAGCAGCGTGCCGGACAGCGCCACGATCGTCATGATGAATACGGGTGAAACCACCGGCGAGGAGACCAGCCAGCGCTTCCGCAACGGAGCCGCGCCGAAAAACATGCCGGCCCCGAACACGAGCGCCAAGACGACGAGCAGCACTTTCAACAACGGGGTCATTGCACGAGACGCGTCGGTCGTCTCGAACATGCGATGGTAGAAATAGCCGATCATCAGACCGATTCCCGGCACGATCGTCATCAGATAGGGCTCACGTTTGAGCGTGGCCAGACTGAATGCCGTGAAGAGGCTGAGCACCCAGACCAGCAACAGCAATTCGGTCGGATGGGCGCGGAACGGGCGTTGCGCCCAAAGCAACAGCAGGGCCGACGGGAGCAGGGCACACCAGGGGAAGAAGTCGGCCCACATCATCCCGAGATACCAATAGAGCGGGTGGCCGTCTCGCGCCATACCGATGGAGCCGGCCAAACCGCTATTCCACACGGACCCGATCGCGCTCAGGATCTTAAAATGATGCTGATACCCGGATCCCAGCATAGAGGCATACCCCGCCATCATGGCAAAGGCCAGACCCAACCCGCCCCAAAACCACCGGTCTTTCAACATCCGCGTATCGCGTTGGATCAGGGCATAGGTGGCCATCACGAGCAACGGAAGGAAAAACCCGTGCATCTCCTTCAGCATCGCCCCGAGCGCCATACTGAGAAACGCCAGCAGATACCAGCGTGAACTGCGGCCCACAAACTGAACCTGAACCCAGGCAAACAAGGCCAGCGTCACGAGGAACGTCAAGGAGGAATCAAACAGCACGCGACGTCCGTACCACAGAAAGACGTGACTGGTGACGACGACCAATGCCGCCCAGAAGCCCGCGGTCGAGGAGAACAACCTCGTCCCCAAGACATAGACGAGCGCCACCGTACCGACCGCCGCAAGAGAGCCGGGCAGACGCAACGCGATTTCGTGATCGCCCCACAGCCACGTCGACAGGTGGAGCATCCAAAAAAACAACGGGGGTTTGTTGAAATAGGGTTCGCCTTGATACGTCAGGTCGAAGAACTCCTGCCGCCGCCCCATTTCACCTGCGATGCCCGCATAGAGCCCTTCGCTGCCTTCCAGCAGCGAAAACTGCAGATTCGTAAAAAATGCCCAGACGCTGACCAGCGCCAGCACCAACAACTCGAGGTACTGCCGACTGGCAAAACTCCACGGCTGCCCTCTCCCCGAACCTTCCTGACTCATCACTCTTCCCGCCGACATATCCCCGCAACCTCCCTCGCAATTGAATGTGCCCAGGCGCTTGACCGGTCCTACCTCACGAATCACGAGGTCTAGAGCGGACGCCTATCGAGGAGGGCTGTCCTCACGAACATGGAGCGGACTGATGTTCCACGCTTCTTTACAAAGCCACGCATGGCTCGCTATGGGCGAGCAGTATAATTTCTCGATAGCCTATTGAGAAGGCCTCGCCTGACCGGTCTCTCACAGCAACTTCGTGGCTTCGGTCGGGCGCGGAACCTTGACGACCAACACGCGAAACGGTTTGTCGCTCCGGTTGGACCACCTGTGCGGAATTCGAGCGGGGCTTGGGATGAGCATGTCCGGCCCGACTTCTTTTGTGTCGTCACCAATCTCGATGATCCCTCTCCCTTCCAGGACATAAAAAAACACATCGACAGGCGTAACATGCTTCTTGAGCGATTCCCCCGGTTCCAACGTGATATGAACAACCTGGGCATGCTCCGTGTCGTACAACCGACTCGCCTTGACCTGATGGGGATTCTCAGTGAGATCGGCCTCTCGTGCATTGACCACTTCCATGGTTCGCCTCCTTTGGCTCTACATTGCGCGACGTTCGTGAGGCGGCACTTGAGTACCGCGCGGCCTACGCGGCCTTCCATTAAAACCGGAATCTGACCCCTCCGCCCAATCCGTAATTCGGCGCGCCGTTCGACAGTCCCACCAGCAACGACCCGGTGAGATGCACGGTGTCGTCCACAACATAATTCGCCACAGCCAATAAGTCACGAGCGTTATTCACCGTATTGACCAATGCGCGGTACTCTTCATAAAAGACACTCATGTGGAGGCTTTCCGTCACGTCATACCCGACACCGACGTCATACCACCACTGATTATTGAAGTTGGTGCCTGGCGCATCGCCGATCAGGGTGTAGCCTCCGTCAAGATAGGCCAGCCAGCACTCCGCGAGGGTCTTGGTCAGTTCCACTCCAACCCCTTCATCGAACTCCCCCGTGCCGAGCCCTCGGTCTGCATCCGCGGTCGGCAATTTCACCCGGCCAGTGACCGCTACGAGCGGCATGACGGAACTTTCCTCGATCAGATAATAGCGGCCACGGAGAATCATGTCGCCGAGCCCGCTGTCGGTTGTGGCGGCGGCCAAGGGACTCGCACCGGGCCCTTTGCCGCCTCTGGACACCGCGGCGAGGGTTCCCACCGGCCCGGCAATGGCACTGCTTGTTCGCGTGGGAACGCCACCTACCAGTCGAACGGCACCGGTGCCGGAGATGCTGAGAAAGGGAATCGTCAAGCTTACATCGCCATCCCGAAAGACCCTCCTGACAGTCATGGGCGCATAGAGAATATTCGTCCTGGAATCCGTCCCGTAGGAACCGCTCGAATAATTCACTGTGGCGATGACACGCCATTGAGGGGCCGGTTGAGGCGGCCCGTCCGCTTCAGCCGCCGTCCACCCAATCGCTGTTTGCCCGATGAAATACAACGCCATCACGAGAAAAACCCGTGCCAGACCCACAGCGATCGACCGTCTCACCACTTTGACAATCTCCCATCGCATCGGGAGATTCCTGCGCTCGCTGAACTCATTCCCACACCCGCCCTCACGCGCGACGCCCCTCTAGGAGCAGGCGTCGCGCCAAGTCACCTCAGAGACCTCTCCGCACTCAACGACCGCCGCGTTCGGGCCGCTCAGCCTTCTCATGTTGCGGTCTCTCCGGGCGCTCTGTACGAGTCTGCTCCCGAGTCCGCTCACGAGTTCGTTCCTGCTCATTGAGTTGGTCTTTTTCTTTGAGTTGGTCTTTCGTCTGCAACCTGTCCTTATCTTGAACTTGCTGCTGTGTTTTGAGCTGGTCGCGGTCGCGATCTTGCGCCGATGCGAGGGTCGCCATCCCTGCCGGAAACGACATGGCTGAAGCCACTGCGATGGAAAGAATCATTCTGGACCTCATCTGGCACCTCCTTGTACACATGGCCGTGAGCGATATTACCCGCGGCAGAAACCGGCGATCAGTCCGCTTCGCGGCGCTCGCCATCCGTCCAAGACGATCGCATACTCTATGAGAGGCCTCGCGCATGCAATGGATTCAACCGTGTTCGGATGTCCGCTCTATAATTTCTCCAATCGAACGATCTTCCCTACCGGCTGACCGCTACTTACCCGCTCCAAATTGATACAAATCATGGCACGTCGTACAGCGGGCGGTCATGCTCGATAGCCGTTGTAGAATCTGTTGCGGCGTCTCCTTTTTCACGATCGCATCTGCCAGCGCGTCCATGTCCTTGTGGATGGACAGGCCCATCTGTTTGAACGACAGCGGCAGCTTCGCCATGATGGCTGGACTCGTGTCCACGGCCATCTGCATCCCCGCTGCTCTGGCCGCCGCTTCGGCTTGCTGAAGGTTCGGCTGCTCCTCCCCCAGGCTACGGACGACACCATCTACCGCCTTCAGGAGCTGTCGCATCTCCGCGAGGATCTGGTCGCGTTCCACCGGTGCCAATAGGATTTCGGTGCGGCCATCCGCCCCCTTCGTCGTCCAACCCGTCACGAAGAACCATCCGGCAACAGCCAGAGTCATGACCCAGAGCCCCATCGTTGCCAGACACAACGTGCGTGACCTACTACCCATTATCACCCTCCTCAGACGTGAACTATCCTCTTCTCCTCACAGGATATTCGACCATCATGGGATCATCCTTCTTTTACTGAGAGCGCCATACGCACGGAAGGATTCACCGATCGCTGTTCTTTTCAGCGTTCCAACATAGATCGGCATGGCGGAAGCCTGCGAGACGGCCATGGACAATTCTGGCTCAGAACGGTCGGCCCTGGCCTAAAAAGCCAAATAGAACCCAAAGCCGACGCTCTCGACCTTCTCGTTGAAGAATTGCCCATAGGGATAGAAGCCGCGATAGTAGTTCACGAGGAACCGAAACCGACGCGTTGCGCCAGGCCTGGACCACTCGAACCCGCCCACGACATGGCTGTTGATGATCCAGTGCAACTCTTCAAAGGTTTTGAAGTCGGCCCCCAAGACGGGCGTGAGTCGGAGCCCCGGTATCCCCCGCTCAAGGAACGGAGCGTCGATCGTCGGCCCGCGCAGCTCCATTCCCCACTGCACATGATTCCTGTCCAACACCGCCGGCTCGCGATGCAGCAAGTAGCCTCCGCCTGCATAGACCCGTACCCACCGGTGGTCGTAGGAGAGGATCGCCTCAACCTCTTCGAAACTGAGGTTCACTCGATTGAATGCGGGATTCTCCAAAAGAAATTCGTCTCCGACATGGCTGCTCTGATGGTAGAGGCGCACCCGTGTCGACCAGTCACCACGCCGCCAAGTGACGGGAATGCCCACGATGTAATCGGTATTGATCAAGTCCGAAGACGGCGCATCCAGATTGAACTGTGAAAACACCCCGGCCAACAGGCCCACCTGCCAACCATTACACCCTTGCCGCTTGGTGTAGAAGCCGAAATTTTCTCCGAACCCCACCGAGCCGACGTTCACAGACTTCCCGATCCCTTTGACGGTACTTGTGGGCTCTCTGCGCTGAACGGACTGATAGGTGGCGAAGAACTGCGGCTGCTTCGGATCCGCCATCAAGGGACGGAACACGTCATCGCTTGGGAATGCGGAACCGCTCGTTTCACCGTCACTCTGCTCATACCGGCAGTCGAGTCCAGCGCCGTTCTTCGTGGTCTGAGCGTCCTCCGCTCGGACTCCGCCTATCGTCAGGAGAGTGAGGCCGACCACCCCGACTATCGTCTTCCAGAACATAGCCATTTCCGTCTAGCTAGCGGTCTTGTGAAACCGCCGAGCCGCCACCAACAACGTCACCGTTCCCAAGATCAAGAGCGCCAACATCTGCGGCCAGAGGATCCCGGGCCCCACCCCTTTCAGAAAGATCCCGCGGATGATGACGAGAAAGTAGCGCAGCGGGTTGAGGTACGTCAGCCATTGCACGGTCTCAGGCATGTTCGCGATCGGAAACACAAACCCGGACAGCAGCATGGCGGGGAAGTAGTAGAAAAAGGCGCTCATCATCGCTTGCTGCTGTGTCCGACTGATGGTCGAGATCAGCAAGCCGATGCCCAGCGTGCTCATCAGGTAGAGGCTCGTCGCACCGAAGAGCAGCAGCAGACTGCCCCTGATCGGAACGTCGAACCAATAGGCGGCGATCACAGTCACCAGCACGACATCGGCAAACCCGATCAGCGCAAACGGCAACATCTTGCCCAGAATGAACTCCGATTGTCTGATGGGAGTGACCATGATCTGCTCGATCGTGCCGATTTCCTTCTCGCGGACCACGGCCATGCTGGACAGCATGAGGGTGACCAACGTGACGATCAGCACGATGACGCCGGGGACGTAAAAATTCCGAGACTCAAGATTTTCGTTGAACCAGGCGCGCGTCTCTAGCGCCACGCGAGCCGGGGCGGCCGGCTGACCGGTCGCCCGGACAAAGCGGGTCTGCAGCACCGTCTCGCTGAACCGGCCGGCGATCTGTCCGGCATAGTTGAGCACGATGCCGGCCGTATTGGAATCCGTCCCGTCCACGATGATCTGGAGCGGCGCGGTCCGTCCGGCGCGCAACTCGTCCCCGAACCCCTTGTTTATCCGTAGCACCGCTTTGACCAATCCGCGATCGACGAGATGTTGGGCCTCTTCTTCCCGATCGACGTAGGTCACCATGTCGAAGTAGCCGGACCCGGTGAACCGCGCCACGAGTTCGCGGCTGGCCCGGCTGTTGTCCAGATCGAAGATTGCAGTCGGGATATGCGTGACGTCCGTGGTGACGGCATAGCCGAAGACCAGTGTCTGCACCAGCGGCATCACGAAAATCACGGTCCTCATCCGCGGATCGCGGAGGATCTGGATGAATTCCTTGATCAGCATCTGTTTGATCCGTTCGAACATCGTGTTCTCACGCCATCTTTTTTTTGAAGACCAGATTGGCGGCCAGGAGCACGAGCAGGCCGAAGACGGCCAGGAGCACCGCCTCCATCATCAGCAGCTCCAGTCCGACCCCTTTGAGATAAATGCCCTTCAACAGCGAGACGAAATATCGGGCCGGCACCACATGAGTGAGGACCTGGATCACGTTCGGCATGTTGCTGATGTCGTACATGAACCCGGAGAGCAGGAAGGCTGGCAGGAACGTGACCACCATGGCGAGCTGGCTGGCCAGCAACTGGGCTTTGGTCACGATGCTGATCAACATGCCGAGTGAGAGCGCGCCGGCCAAAAAGACGGCGGCCATGCCGAACAGGAGCGCAACGTTGCCGCGCAGCGGGACCTCAAAGAGGAACTCGCCCATCAGTACGGCCACCAGCACATCGAGCACCCCGATGCTGAAATACGGTAGCAACTTGCCGAGGATCAGCTCGGGCCCTTTCAACGGCGTGGAAATCACCTGTTCCATCGTGCCGGTTTCCCACTCACGCGCCACCGTCAGCGAGGTCAGCATCGCGGCGATGACCATCATGATCACCGCGATCAGTCCCGGAATGATGTAGTTCTTCGATTCCATGTCGGCATTGAACCAGACGCGCGGGCGCAGATCGAGCGGGATCGTGACGGTTCGGCCGCTGGTGCGGGCGGCCTGCTCGATCGCCAGATCCTGGTTGTAGGTGCGCGCGACGGTCTCCACATAGCCCAGCACGATGGTGGCCGTGTTGGAATCGCTGCCGTCCACGATCGCTTGAGCCCGCCCGACCCGGCCCGACTCCACATCCATTGCGAAGTCGACCGGGATGACCAAGGCCACGAGAGCCTCCCCCGCATCGATCGCCCGCTCCACCTCCGCATAGGCCTGCACGACGCGGCGGAGGGCGAAATAGGGCGATCCCTCGAAACGGCTGATGAAGTCGCGGCTGGCCTGCGTGCTGCCCTGATCCCAAACGACGAGCGGCACCTCATCCACGTCCAACGTCAGCGCATAACCGAAGAGGGTCAATAAGAGAATAGGAATGGCGATCCCCATGACCAGGCTGCGCCAGTCGCGGATAATATGGATGCCCTCTTTGCGGGCGACCGCCCAGATGCGCCGCGCGTTCATCTCGCCACATCCGCCTGAGGCCGTTCCTGTCGATCCCGTGCCTCGATCAGCGAGACGAACACGTCCTCCAGCGACGGCACGATTCGCTCGGCCCGCGACACCGGGAACTTCCGCTCAGCCAGTCTGTTCTTGATCGCAGTCATCACGCCCTCCGCCCGGCGCTCGACGACGACGTGCAGTCCCTTGCCGAACAGGGCCGTTTCCTTGACCCCTTCAATCTCCCCGAGCGCCAGCATCGCCTCCTGTGGCTGCTCGCACAGGACCTCAATGATGTCGTCTTCCATGAAGCGCGTCTTCAGCTCGTCCGGCGTCCCATCGGCGATCAATTCCCCGCGATAGATCAATCCCAGCCGGTCGCAGTATTCCGCCTCTTCCATGTAGTGCGTCGTCACGAAGACGGTCACACCTCGCCCGGCCAGCGTGTAAATGAGATCCCAGAAGCTGCGGCGGCTGATCGGGTCCACGCCGGACGTCGGTTCGTCGAGAAAGATGATCGGCGGCTCGTGCAGGATGGCGCAGCCCAACGCGAGTCGTTGTTTCCAACCCCCTGAGAGCACGGCGGTCCGGGAAGTTCGATGTTGGCCAAGCCCGGCCATGCCGATGACCCATTCTTTCCGCTCGGCTTTCTTCGCTGCGGGAATCCGGTAAATGCCGCCGTAAAAGTCGATGTTCTCTTCGACCGTCAGGTCTTCGTAGAGCGAGAACTTCTGGCTCATATAGCCGATGTGGGCCTTGATCCGCTCGGCCTGCCGCATGATGTCGAAGCCGGCGACCGTCCCGGTGCCCGCAGTCGGAGCCAGCAGCCCGCACAGCATTCGGATGGTCGTGGATTTGCCGGCGCCGTTCGGGCCGAGAAAACCAAAGATCTCGCCGGCGCTGACTTGCAGGCTGATCCGGTTGACCGCAACGAAGGAGCCAAACCGCTTTTCCAGATCACGGACGACGACCGCGTAGGGTTCACGATCAGCGTGCATTGATCGGTTCCCGCTGAGAGACGGCCCCTTCGCTCGTCAGCACCGACACAAAGACATCTTCCAGAGATGGCTCGATCGGCCTGAGCCCCTGCAGCGTAAATCCTCCGGTTTGCAGCACGGCCGGCACCTCGTGCGCGGTCTGTGCCCGATCCATGGTCACCACATGGATGCGATCGCCGAAGAGTCCGATCGACTCGGCTTTCACACGCTGCTTAAGCAGAGCCGCAGCCTCGCGCGCCCGATTGACGCGGACTTCCAGAATGGTCCCCCGCATGAGAGTTTTGACTCGGTCCGGTGTATCGCAGGCCAGGAGACGGCCCTGGTGGAGCAACGCCACGCGGTGACAGCGTTCGGCCTCATCCAGATAGGCGGTGGAGACAAAGATCGTGACGCCTTCCTTTAAAAGGGAATAGAGAATCCGCCAGAAGTCGCGCCGCGAGACCGGATCGACCCCGTTCGTCGGCTCGTCCAGAAACAGGACTTTCGGCGTGTGGATCAGCGCGCAAGCCAGCCCCAGCTTCTGCTTCATGCCGCCGGACAATCGGCCGGCCTGCCGTTTTTTGAACGGCGTGAGGTTGCTGAACGAGAGCAGGTCGTGGATCTTGTGCTCGCGGCCTCTCGCGGGAACCCCGTAGAGATCCGCGTAGAAATGGATATTCTCGTCCACCGTGAGATCCGGATACAAACCGAACCGCTGGCTCATGTACCCGATGTCATCCTTGACGGCTTCCGCTTCCCGGACGACGTGCTTCCCCATGACCCAGGCCTCGCCGCCGCTCGGCTCCATGACGCCGGTCAAGAGCCGCATCGTCGTCGTCTTGCCGGCGCCGTCCGGACCGACGAGGCCGAAAATTTCTCCTTGTGCCACGTCGAAGGTCAGAGCCTCGACCGCGCGGACCGCGCCGAACGATCTCGTCAAATGGACGAGCTTAAGAGCCTCCACCTGGTGCCTCCGATCGATCCAAAAGCATGATCCGGGCATCGGCCGGCATGCCGGCTTTAAGCTCCATCTCAGGATTGGCGATGGTGATCTTGATGCGATAGACCAGCTTCACGCGCTCCTTCTCGGTCTGGACACTCTTGGGCGTGAATTCGGCTTGCGAGGCGATGAAGGATACGCGCCCTTCGTACCCCTTGGCCAGATAGCTGTCGGTCTTGACCCGCGCCGCTTGGCCCGCCTTCACCCGGCCCAGGTCCGTCTCATCCACGTAGGCCCGCAACCAGACATGTTCCAAATCGCCGACGGTCACGATGGGCGTCCCGGCGGCGACGAACTCGCCCGGCTCGATGTTGTGTGAGAGCACCAGGCCGGTCAGCGGTGAGGCCAGCGTGGCATAGCTCAATCGGGTCTCGGCCAGAGCCAGCGCCTCTTTGGCCTGCTGAAGCTCCGCCCGTGACCGGTCGATTTTTTCCATGCGCGGGCCTTTTTTGACGAGACGCAATTGCTCCTGAGCCTCACGGAGTTTGGCCTCGGTCACGTCCACGGCCGTCTTGGCCGCATCGTAGTCCTGCCCCGAGACATTGTCCTGCTCATAGAGCGTCTTGAGGCGCCTGAAATCGGCCTTGGCACGCTCCACCTCCGCCTGCGCCCGCCGAACCACGGCTTCCGATTGTGCAATCTCCTCCGGTCGAGAGCCGGTCTCCAGCTCAGCCAACGCCGCCTCCGCCGCACGAACCTCCGCCTTGCGTAACGCGACCTCCTGCGACAACTCACTGGTATCCAAACGAGCGACGATCTGTCCCGCCTTGACCGTCTCCCCTTCCGACACCAGACGCTCCACCACGCGACCCGGGATCTTGAAACTGACCTCGGCGTCGGTCATCTCGATATTACCCGTTACCCGCAATATTCCGGACTCCGGTGCAGGCTGCGACTGCCAATAAAGAACTGCAGCGGAAACGAGCGCGCCGGCGGCAAGGATCAGCCACCCCCACATTCTGGTGTTTCCCCGGCGCGGCACCGCAGCGGCCGGCCCCACAGATCCCGGACCGCCGAGTCCTGAAGACAGTGGGTGGTGAGGCACAGTGGTCGTATCAGTGCTCATATTCCCCTTCTTTGGCGATCGTCAATGGTCATGAGTCACTGGGCTAACGTGAGGAGGGTCTCGATCACCAATGACCATTCAGCATGCCTAAAAGAGCGTTTCGATTTCCCCCTTGGCTCGCGCCAAATTGATGCGCGATGCGTTCAGCCGGAACAGGGCCTCAATGAGATTGTCTCGGGCGCGCGCGACGGACGTCTGCGCGTTCGTCACCTCGATGTTGGTGGCCAACCCGGCCGCGAACCGGTCACGGGCGAACTGCAGCTCCTTCAGCGACAAATCCAAGCCCTTCTGCGCCACCGTGACTTGCTGCGTCGAGGATTCCAGGGTGAGCAAAGCATTTCGCACTTCAAGGGTGACCTGATCCGACACGTCCTTCATCCGGATCGATTCCTGACGCACACGGCTACGCGTCTCGGAAATACGGCCCTCGCGCTGCCCCCCGTCGAAAATGGGAACCGAGAGCATGAGCCCTACCGATCGTGTCGCCAAGGCTTCGTCGGGCTTCAGCCCGATCCACCCATAGTCTCCGTTGAGCGCCAGCGAAGGCAGCCGTTCGCTGGTGATCGAGCTGAGGTTCAGGGACGCTAATTTTTCCCGTTGGGCCTGAGCTTTCAGCTCAGCTCGATTTTCGTGGGCCACCGACAAGGCGACATCGGCCGACTGCGAGGTTACATCGACGAACTTCAGTTCGTCGGTCAGGACCAGCCGTACATCAAAGGAGATTCCCAGTGCGCGGATCAAATTGAGCCGGGCGCTCTCCTGCTCATTCTGCGCCATCAGCAGGCGCTGGCGATTGTTCTCCAGCTGCACTTCTTCCCGCGTCACATCTAAACCAGTGGCCACGCCGGCCGCCTTCCGATCCTGCGCCAACTTGAGCAACTGCTGACTCAGGTCGATGTCGGCTCGGCGCGCCTTTACGGCCTCGTCCCCCCGCAACGCTTCCACGTACAAGAGGCCGACGGTCGCCATGACATCGCGCTTAGCGACCTCCGCCTCGAAGTGGGCGACATCGATACCGGTCTTCGCCGCACGCCACCGTTGAATCAAACTGAGACTGAACACGTTTTGCACCAATGTCGCCCGAGCATCGTATACGTCGAACGGATCGGTGACGCTGCGGGTGAGCCCCAGACCACCCAGCCGATCCGCCGGCAAGCCGAAGGCCGCGAGATTGACAGTCTGGTTACGGCCGTTCATATATCCGGCGAGATTCGGCAGCAGGGCGCCGCGGCTGGTGTCGGCGGCGGACTGTGCCGCTGCGATTCGTTCCTTAAGCAAACGGACGTTGACGTTATTGTCCACCGCTGCTTGGATCGCATCGTGAAGACTCAGACGCAACTCCGGGGAAAGCCGAGGCGGCTCAGCAGCCGCCGACAGGCATATCATCCAGAATGCTGCCAGGGTTGCGATACCCACTGTTCGCCTGTTCATCGATCACTCCAATTTTGCGCTACGCACGGTGATTGTTATCGCGGAGAGAATCGCTTCTCTCCTGGCGATCTGTCGAATGCGATGCCGCGCCGATAGATGGCAAACGCGTCGGGCGCTTGACGGCGGATGTGTAACACATTTCCCGTGAGCAACGACTGCATAACCAGCCCCTGAATGGTCCCAACAAACAGGGTTGAAGCAGCGGCGGTGTCCAGGTCTGGATCGAGCTGGCCCTGCCTCTTGCCTAGTTCCATCAGCCGAATCAGGCGCTCGGTGTAGCAACGGAGCAAGGTCCGCACCATCCGCTTGGTGACGGTGTCCTCGGATCGTTGTAATTCGCCGATCAGCATCCGTGGTACGCCAGGATGCTCGACCACAAAATCGATATGCGCGAGGAAGACAGCTTCCAACGCTGAGATAGGAGAGGAGGCGGATTGCGCCGCCCTGTCGATTCGCGCCAACAGACGATCCGCCACCCATTCCATGACTGCCTTCAAGATGGCGTCTTTGCTTGGGAAATGCCTAAACAGCGCGCCTTGGGTCAGGCCTATACGCTTGGCAACAGCGGCCGTTGTAATGTCGGTGGGATTCTGTTCCGCCGCCAAGGCGATCAGAGCCTGAACCGTCTCAATTCGACGTTGCTTCGCTGGAAGGTGCTTGGGATGAGCCATATCACTTCAACTCACTTCAACTACAATTGAAAGTAATTAATTACTATCTTTCAGGCAAGCAGGTTGTCAATAGAGGGGGCGCTGCCAGGAGACCTACATCGAAGGCGGCGCCAGCGGTGATGTTGAGAGCGTGCGAGATCAGGGGTGTCTTGCTACAACCAGACCGTGAGCCTGTGGCGGAAGGCGACAACTGACGAGGCGCCCGAGCCCTGAAACACACAGCATTTGACTTTGGCCCACGAGCCCTCTATTTCTCAACTAGCCCATGGGCCTGACCATGCTGAGCGTTTCCCTCGCCGCGCGGCCCTCTATAGAATAGGACCCCTGTGCAACCGGACCCTTTATTCTTCCGAGATCTCGCCACCGTCTTTCTGGCCGCTGTCGCAGGCGGCGCCCTCGCGTGGATTGCGCGACAACCCCTCGTACTCGGCTACGTGCTCGGCGGCATCGCCATCAGCCCCTTTACGCCGGGCCCTTCCGTGTCCGATCTCCATACGTTCGATTTTTTCGCCGAGATCGGCGTCATCCTGCTGATGTTTTCGATCGGGTTGGAGTTCTCGGTCAAGGACCTGATGCGGGTCAAATGGGTCGCCCTGGTCGGCGGCCCCCTCGGCATTCTCCTCTCCATCCTGCTGGCTATCGGCGTCGGTAGCCTGATCGGCTGGCCCGTGACGCAGAGTATCGTCATCGGAGCGGCGATCTCCATGGCGAGCACCATGGTGTTGGCTCGCCTACTGCTGGACCGCGGAGAACTGCACTCCCGCCATGGACGCGTCATGATCGGCATCACGCTGGTCGAAGATTTGGCCGTCGTGGCAATGACCGTACTCGTGCCCGCGCTCGGCACATTCGAATCGGGACGGCTCATCTTGATCGGCCAGGCCCTGCTGAAGGCCTTGCTGATTTTGGCTCCCTTCGGTTATCTGGCGGCCAGGGTGATCCCCCCTCTCTTGACGCGTGTGGCCAGAACCCAGAATCGGGAGCTCTTCCTGCTCGTGGCCCTGGCCATCGGTCTGGGGACCGCGGCGGTGACGCAAATGGTCGGGCTATCGCTCGCACTGGGGGCGTTCCTGGCCGGCTTGATCATCAGCGGGTCCGCATATGGACATGAAACGTTGGCCCGCTTGATTTCCTTGCGTGACGCTTTCGTCGCGCTCTTCTTCGTGACCATCGGCATCTTGATCGATCCGCACGTCATCCTCGACAACCTGTCGTTGCTCGGCACGATGATCGGCTTAATCATGGTGGGAAAGCTGGTGATTTGGACCACGGTGGTGCGGTTCTTCGGATATGCGTTTTCGACGGCGATCCTCGTGGGCATCGGCCTCACGCAGATCGGGGAATTTTCATTCGTTCTGGTGCAGGTGGCGAAGGCGGCGGGACATGTCGGTGCCGAGGTGTACAACGCCACGCTGGCCGCCTCACTGCTGACGATTCTGCTGAACGCCGCCCTGGTGCGCTACGTCCCCGAGTGGTTGGGCAAACGCCGCTTGGCGCGAGACCCTCGACTCTCGGTATCGTGGGCGGCTGAGCAGGAGATTCCTCCGCAGCATGTGGTGCTCTGTGGCTTCGGGGAGGTCGGCAACGCGCTGGGGAAGGCCCTGGAGGAATTCGGAGTTCCGTACCTCGTCATCGAGCGGGATCCGGATATCGTTCGGCGGCTCCAGATTCGTGGCACCCCTTGCCTATACGGGGACGCCTCTCATCACGAACTGCTGACGCAGGCCCGAGCGGCGGATGCGTCGCTCATCGTCGTGGCCCTGCCCGAAATCGAAACGGCCGCGCTGACGATACGCCGCATCCGCAGCCTGAATCCCCTCGTCCGCATCTTGGCCCGCGCACACGGCCAGGCAGAAGCCGAAAAATTGGCGGCCGTGGGAGCGACCGAGCTCATTCAGCCGGAAGTCGAAGCGTCGGTGACGCTGATCCGCCACACCTTGGATTGGTTTGCGGTGCCCAAAGATCGAATCTGTGAGTACGCCGAACGGTATCGCGCCTCGGTGGATCCCACAGGTCCATCGGATGGGTCCGCGCAACCATCTGCTGAGCCGACTGGTGATCGAAAGGACGACATTGGAGCCACCACCAACTGACGAGCAGGAGCACTGGCATGGCCGCGCAGTCGCGGAGGTGGTGGCATGCCTGCACACTGATCCTCGCCGCGGGCTAACGGTCGAGGAGGCCGCACGGCGGTTGGCCCAGCATGGGCCGAACCGTCTGCCTTCTCCAGCGAGACGGTCTGCCTGGGTCCGGTTCCTTCTGCAGTTTCACAATGTCCTGATCTACATGATGCTGGCGTCCGCAGTCGTTGCGGGCCTGTTGAGCCACTGGATCGATGCCGCGGTCTTGTTTGCCGCCGTCGTGGTCAACGCCGTCATCGGCTTCATCCAAGAGGGGAAGGCCGAAGAAGCGCTCGACGCCATTCGCAATCTGCTGTCCCTCCGCACGACCGCGATCCGCCAAGGGGAACGCATTCAGATCGCGGCCGAGGACCTGGTGCAAGGCGACCTCGTCACCCTGGCATCCGGCGACAAAATTCCGGCGGACCTTCGCGTGGTCAACGCCAAAAGCCTGTTCGTCAACGAAGCGATCCTGACTGGCGAATCGGCAGTCGTCGAAAAGTCGCCCGCCGCAGTGCCGATCGAAGCGCCGCTTGGTGATCGCCGCTGCCTCCTCTATTCCGGCACGTTGGTGTCTTCCGGACAAGGCACGGGCATCGTCGTGGCAACGGCGAGTCGGACGGAGTTGGGCCGGATCAGCGTCATGTTGGAAGACGTGCAGGAGATGACGACTCCGCTGGTCCGGCAAATGGCGGCCTTCAGCCGATGGTTGGCCGCAGCGATCGGCCTCATCGCCGTGAGCACCTTCTTCACCGGGGTGCTCTGGCGCGGCCACTCCGCCGACGACATGTTTATGATGGTGGTCGCGCTGGCCGCTTCGTCCATTCCCGAAGGGCTTCCCGCCATCATGACGATCACCCTGGCGCTCGGCGTCCGACGAATGGCCACCCGCAACGCCATTGTCCGACGCCTCCCCGCGGTGGAAACCCTGGGATCGGTCACGGTGATCTGTTCGGATAAGACGGGCACCCTGACCAAGAACGAGATGACGGTGCAGTCGATCCTCACCGGCAAACTGACCTTCGACGTGAGCGGTGCCGGCTACGTTCCCGAGGGCGGCCTGCACCTGGACGGAGCGGTGGTTTCCCCCGGCGCCCACCCAGAGATCGCGGAACTGGCCAGAGCCGGTGTGCTCTGCAACGATGCGTCGTTGCGCCACGTGAACGGAACCTGGCAGGTGGAGGGAGATCCGACCGAAGGCGCCCTCTGCACCTTGGCCGTGAAGGTCGGCCTGGATCCGCTCGGTGAGCGAGAGAACCGGCCCAGGGTGGATGCGATCCCCTTCGAGTCGGAGCATCGATTCATGGCCACCCTGAACCACGACCATGAAGGGAACCGATTTATCTACCTGAAAGGGGCGCCGGAACGGTTGTTCGGCATGTGCACCACCTATCGTGCCGGGAGCCTTGAAATCCCAATGGATCGAACCCTCTGGGACGAACGAGTGCAAGCCACAGCCGGGCAAGGAATGCGCACCCTGGCGATTGCCCTGAAACGAGTGCCCGCCACACAGCTGGACCTGCGGTTTGAAGATGTCGACGGCGGTTGCACACTGCTCGGGCTTCTGGGAATCATTGATCCGCCGAGGGAGGAAGCAACGGCCGCCGTCGCGGACTGCGCCTCCGCCGGCATCCGGGTGAAGATGATCACCGGCGACCATGCGGAAACCGCTCGTGCCATCGGCGCCCGCCTCGGCATCGGGCAGGACAAACCGGCCATGACCGGCAGTCAAATCGAGCAACTGGACGACGAGCAGCTCCGTTTGGCCGTGTCGGATCTGGACGTGTTCGCCCGCACAAGCCCGGCGCACAAGCTGCGGCTGGTCGGCGCGCTCCAGGCCTCCGGGCAGATCGTGGCCATGACCGGCGACGGAGTCAATGACGCCCCGGCCTTGAAACGCGCCGATGTCGGCGTGGCGATGGGCCTGAAGGGGACCGACGCCGCCAAAGAGGTGGCCGATGTGGTGCTTGCCGATGACAACTTCGCCACGATCAGCGGCGCCGTGCGGGAAGGGCGAGGCATCTATGACAGCATCCGCAAGTTCATTTTGTTCATGCTGCCGACCAACGGGGGAGAAGCGCTGGTCGTCACGGCGGCAATTCTGTTTGAATGGACATTGCCGCTCACGGCGGCACAGGTCCTGTGGATCAACATGGTCACGTCCAGCACGCTGGGGCTTGCCTTGGCGTTCGAACCTCCGGAATCGGATGTGATGGAACGACCGCCGCGCGATCCCCAAGCGCCGCTGCTGTCCTGGTTCTTCGTTTGGAGGTTGGCCATGGTTTCCGCCCTCATGATGACCGGCGCCCTCGGCCTCTTTCTGTGGGAGCTGGACCGAGGTGCCGGCATCGAACGAGCACGCACCATCGCGGTCAGCGCCGTCGTAATGGCGGAAATGTGGTACCTCCTGAATAGCCGCTATATCCTGCGCCCTGTGTTCTCACGAGAGGGGTTGTTCGGCAACTCCTATGTCTGGATGGTCATCGGCGCCTGTGCCTTGCTTCAGCTGGCCTATGTCCACACGGCTCCGCTGCAGGCCGTGTTTCATTCGACCGACCTGAGCCTGGCGGAGTGGGTGCGGGTGCTGGTGGTGGGCCTGTTCGTCTTTACGATCGCGGAAACTGAGAAGGCGATCATACGCAGAGTGAGTCGGCAACAGGCCTCGCCTCAAGCCGTTCACTCTGGCACAGCGTCATTCCCTTCCCAACGGGAGCATCACCGATGAAGACTCTGACTTCGATCCTCGCGGCCACAGACTTTTCTGAGCACGCCCGGACTGCCATCGAACGCGCCGCCCTCCTCGCGAGGGAGCAGGCGTCCGCCCTCAGGCTGCTACACGTCATCAGCAGCTCCTCCCTGGACGATCTGCGGAACATGATGCGGGGGTCGGCTGCCGTCGAGCACTCGGTGCTCGAAGAGGCGCGCGTCTCGCTTCACGACACAGCAACTATCCTGACCCGAACAACCGGGGTGACCGCAGCAGAAGAGGTGGCGACCGGTCAGGTCATCGCGACCATCCGCACTGCCGCCGAAGAGGCCGACCTGCTGGTCCTCGGAGCCCGAGGCACCAACCCATTACGCGACCTCGTGCTCGGGACGACGGCCGAGCGCCTCCTCCGGACGTGCCGACGTCCAGTCCTGGTCGTGAAACGTGCGCCGAAGGGGACCTATGGGCGAGTCATCGTGCCCGTCGACTTTTCATCCTATTCCGCGCCTGCGCTCGCGGTGGCCGGCCTGCTGGCTCCCCATGCGCACATCAGTGTCCTGCATGCGTTTCGTGTGCCCTTCGAAGCCAGGCTCCACATCGCCGGCGCAACCGACGACACCATCCGACGATACTGCGACGAGCAGCGACAGGAGGCCGCCCGGCACATCGACCGGCTGATGACCCAATGCCTACCTCATGTGCCGCGGCAGACCTGCCTCGTTGAACGAGGCGATCCCTCTCCCGTCATCCTTGCCCAGGCGCAGGCCCAGTCTGCGGATCTCATCGTCCTCGGCAAACAGGGCCAGTCGCGGGCCGAGGAACTATTGCTTGGCAGCGTCACCCGCCATGTTCTGGCCGGATCAACCTGCGATGTCCTGGTGGTGTCGCCATGAAAGCACCCGCGCGCGCAACACGCACCCTGCTCCTCGCCGTCGACTTCTCGAGGCCTGCCTCCCGTGCAGTGCCGTATGCCATCAAGCTCGCGTCGATCCTGAACCTGAGCCTCACCGTCGTCCATGTGCTCCAGGCGCCACCCGGCTTTACGTCCTGGAGGCCTGCCACCCGCCGCTCACTCGATCCGCTCAGGACCAAAGCCCTGCTCGAATTAGGCCGTGTGGTTCGCTTTGCGAACGACCATCAGGTCGCGGCTGAATACACACTGCTCGCCGGGGTCCCGGAAGAGATCATCCTGCAGACTGCCGATGAAGTCCGGGCCGCCCTCATCGTGATGGGAACGCACGGTCGATCAGGACTGGATCGACTCAAGTTGGGAAGCGTCGCAGACGCCGTGCTCCGTAGGGCCCACTGCCCGGTATTCACCATCCACGCCGCAGCCGGCGGCCACCCCGCGATCCATCCACTCAGGCTCAATCTGGGTCGAATTCTGGTGGCCACGGATTTTTCTCCCTCATCCGAAGCGGCGCTTCGGCACGCTGTCGAGCTGGCGAAGCTGTTGCCTGCAGATGTCCTGCTGCTTCATGTCGCCGACGCGGATTCAACGGAGACAGGAATCGAAGAGAAATTCAGCCAAGCCCTCTCCGCCTCCCGAGCCGGCGATAGGGTCGGAGAACAGCTCCTGCTGCGCGGGGATCCCGCCGCGGCTATCCTGGCTCATGCCACACGCACGAAGGCGCGGCTCATCGTGATGGGGACGCAAGGTCGTCGAGGTATGAAACGGCTGCTCCTGGGTAGTGTGGCAGAAGCGGTGATTCGCGGCGCACGCTGTCCGGTACTGGTAGTCAGGAACGGCGGACGGTACCGACGCTTGGCTCGTCCCGCACCGCCTGCACCTCGGCACTAGCCCGGACAAGAGGGCCCACCGCGATCGCTTCTCCTGCCGAGCCGGTGCCGATCCAGAGGTAGTAGAGAACCGGGATCACCAGCAGCGTCAGAACCGTCGACGCCCCGACTCCGAACAACAACGACACCGCCAACCCCTGGAAGATCGGATCGAGGATGATGACGAAGGCGCCGACCATCAAGGCCGCCGCCGTGAGCAGAATCGGCCTGGTCCGGATGGCGCCTGCACGGATGACCGCCTCCAGCAGCGGCACACCTTCCGCCTCCTGGTGTTGGATGAAATCGACCAGGAGAATGGAGTTCCGCACGATGATGCCGGCCAAGGCGATGAACCCGATCATGGATGTGGCGGTGAAATAGGAGCCGGTCAACCAATGCCCCGGCAGGATACCGATGAGGGTGAGCGGAATCGGCGCCATGATCACAACCGGCGTCAGGAACGACTGAAACTGCGCCACGATCAGGAGATAAATCAACACCAAAGCCGCCCCGAATGCCAGGCCCATGTCTCGAAACGTTTCGTAGGTGATGTGCCATTCGCCGTCCCACTTCATGGCGAATCGCTGCTCCGACCAGGGCTGCACCGCATAGTGCTGCGCCAGACTGTACCCCTCGGGCAAGGTGAACTGCTCCAGTTTCTTGCCGATACCCAACACGCCGTACACCGGGCTCTCGCCCTTCTCCTGACCGGTCATGCCGACATCGGCCACTACATAGACGACCGGTTTGAGATTCTTATGATAGATCGTCTTCTCCAACACTGTCTGCTCGACGCGGATCACTTCCGAGAGCGGCACCATCGAACCGGTGGCGCTCCGCAAGGACAACTCGCCCAGATGTTCGAGGCCGGTGCGTTCGCTGATCGGCAGTCGTAACATCACCTGCACCGGTCGTTTCTCTTTCGGCAAATGCACGAGGCCGACATGGGCGCCCTCCAGCGCCAGTCGCAGCGTCTTGACGATTTCCTCAGACGGAATTCCGGCCAGCGCCGCCTTGGCACGGTCGACGGTGAACACATACTTCACCTGATCCGCTTCCAGGTAATCGTCCACGTCCACGACACCGGCCGTCTGTTCGAAGAGGCGGCGCACGTCGCGGGCGATCGCCAGTTGGCGTTCGTACTCCGGCCCATAAATCTCCGCCACCAGGACCGACTGCACCGGCGGCCCCGGCGGCACTTCGACCACCTTCACGTTGGCGCCGTACTGCCGCCCGATCTGTTGCACGGCGGGACGGATGCGTTGTGCGATCTCGTGACTTTGGGCTTGCCGCGCTTCCTTAGCCACAAGGTTGATCTGAATATCGGCTTCATGCGGCTGATCACGCAGGTAATAGTGTCTGACCAGCCCGTTGAAATTGAACGGCGACGCCGTACCGACATAGGCCTGGTAATCGCGCAACTCGGGGATCGTCCGCACGTACTCCGTCACCCGTTTCGTCACCCTGGCCGTCTCCTCCAACGTGGTCCCTTCCGGCAGGTCGATCACGAGCTGCAGTTCGCTCTTGTTGTCGAACGGCAACATCTTGACCACCACGTCGCGCGTGTAGAACAGGAACACCGACCCCACGAGGAACAGGGCGATCACGCCCAGCACCAGATAGGCCAACAGCGGATGGGACAACACGGGGGCCAGCAACCGTTGGTACAGGCGGTAGGTCCAGCCTTGTTCCGATGCCTCTTCGCCGGCACCGTGCATGGTGACGCCGGGGCGGTAGCAGGTCTGGCAGAACCAGGGAATGACGACAAACGCGACGAGCAGAGACACGAACATCGCGATAGACGCATTCACGGGGATGGGCCGCATGTACGGCCCCATCAGTCCGGAGACGAACGCCATCGGCAGGATGGCCGCGA
>ERZ1645185.119-NODE-119-length-33647-cov-8.247142_pt1 | contig 33647 bp, 28 predicted proteins | sample MGYA00575351_ERZ1645185 | MGnify/ENA primary metagenome ERZ1645185 (study PRJEB40838, sample SAMN11284767) | freshwater sediment metagenome | isolation source: river sediment | host: Sediment | place: India: Jana village, Kanpur | collected 2015-12-17 ... | reverse complement strand
GGTGCCCCAGTGGCTGTTGGCCAGGATCATCAGTTCGGCAACCACCTTGTCGATCGGGCTGCCGCGCTTGCGCGGGGTGATCTCCACGCGAACTGTGCTTTCAGCCCCTCCCCCTTGATGGGGGAGGGGTTGGGGAGAGGGTGTAAATTCCTCCCGGATTATTTTGAAGTTGTAGTCCTGGCGATTGGTCTGATTGCTCGCGCCGCGCGCTGCTTCCAGCGTTGAGGCCAGCCCCCACAACCATTCCAGTTCCCGCTTGTAGGAATAGTCGGAGCCATGGCCGATGGTGTCTTCGTTGAATTGCGCATCCAGATTCTCGTGGCGCAGGTTGTCGGCAATGCGCACTGCTTCCAGCTTCGTTTCAGAATGCTGAATGGAAAAATCCGGCGCGATATCGAGGTAGAGCGAAAGCGCGGGGCAATGCTGTCCCTCAATCAGGGTGTAATGCGAAATGACTTTTTCCGGAAGCATGGTGATTTTGCCGCCGGGAAAATACACGGTGGAAAGCCGCGCGCGGGCAATGTCATCCAGCTGTGATCCGGGCACGATACCCAGCGCCGGGCAGGCGATGTGGATGCCGACGCGCGAACCACCTTCGGGTTTGAATTGCACCGAGAAGGCATCATCGATTTCGGTGGTGGCCGCATCATCGATGCTGAAGGCGGATACTTCGGCTTCAGGCAGACCCGGCGGGTCAAACGGTTCGGCAATCTCCGGAAAGTCTGTGCCTTTCGGAAAATATTCCAGCAGGAACTGCGCCGTGTGCAGGGCTTCAATGTCGGGGAAGGCACCGCAACTCGCCAGCAATTGCATGGGCGCAAGCCCGGTTTGCGTACAGGCGGCATCCAGCGCCTTCCACGGCAGGGTGTTCTTGTCGGGCTTGAACAGCAGGCGAGCGCTGTCCACACCCCAATCCGGCAGATTGCCAGCGGCAAGTTCCTTCACCCAGCCATCAATCTGCGCGGTTTCGCGTGCTTTCCGCTCCACGCTGGCCTTGGCGGCGGTGAGACTTTCAGCGGGCGCTGGTTTGTAGCGCCCCCGCCCTTTCTTGTAGAAATGCATGGGCGATTCATGCAGTTTCATCAAAATGCCGGCGGCCTCGATGGCTTGCGGGGCATGGCCGAAGTAGTCTTCCGCGAACGCCAGGAAATCGAATTCTTCTGTGCCGGCTGCCTCCCACAGAAAATCCGCGTCCGCTTCATCGCGGTTCTGGTGGGCGGCCTCCATGAAGGCAGAGGGCTCGGGCGAAGCAAAGCGCAGATACACGCGGTCTGCCTTGATCTTGGAGCGTTTGCCGGAAGCGGATTCCACCTGCATGGACGCATCGGTTTCACTCATGACACGACCGGTTTTGAACTGGCCGTCTTCTTCGTAAAAAACAAACATAAATTCATTCACACAGGGGTATCAGAGGGTGCAGAGGAAACCCTCTTCAAAACTCTGTTACCTCTGCTTCCTCTGTGTAAGTCAAAAACTGTCAATAAACGGCAGCAGGTCGGAAAAGCGACTGAAGCCGTGATCGCCGCCCTGCAAAATGATCTGATGGCAGTCACGGTAATAGGCGACGGCGTCGCGGTAATCCAGCACTTCGTCGCCAGTTTCCACCATCAGCAGAATGTTAGTGGGTTGTGCCGGCGCTGGTTCGTCCATGGCCGCCAGCGCATTCAGATGCGACTGCGAGAATTCGTATTCCTCGCCGGTATGCCAGTTCTTCTGAGGCCCCAGCGCTTCGCGCAACAACAGGTGGGGATGCACAGCCGGGTTGATCAGCACCGCGCGCAGGCTGAAGCGCGCGGCCAATACCGTGGCATAGAAACCGCCCAGCGAGGAGCCGATCAGCTTCACCGGCGATTTTGCCGATTCAATGATGCGCGACAGTTCTGATATTGCAGCAGCGGGCTGGTGCGGCAAATCCGGGCAGGCCCATTCGTTGCCGCGCCCTTGTGCCTCCAGCCATTTTTTCAGTTCCTGCGCCTTGCCGGATCCGGAGGTGGAATTGAAACCGTGAATATAGAGCATCATGTCGCCAATGCCTCCAGCAGCTTGCCGTGAATGCCGCCGAATCCGCCGTTGCTCATGATGAGCACATGGTCGCCAGGTTTGGCCTCGTGTTTTATCGTGCTGACCAGCACGGGCAGTTCCTCGACAAGATGCAGGTTGCTGACCCGGCCATTGAGTGGGCTATTAAATACCGGGCCCGCGTCCCAGCCCAGATCGTGAGTGTAGACGAAGACGCTGTCGGCATCCTTCAGGCTGGCCGGCAACTGGTTTTTCAGCGTGCCCATTTTCATGGTGTTGGAGCGCGGCTCCAGCACGGCGAGGATACGCGCCTTGCCGACCTTGTTGCGCAAGCCCTGAAGCGTGGTTTCGATGGCGGTGGGGTGGTGCGCGAAGTCGTCATACACGGTAATGCCGTTGACCACGCCGCGCACTTCCATGCGGCGCTTCACGTTCTTGAACAGGCCCAGCGCCTCGCACGCGACAGCGGGAGAAACCCCGGCATGCCGCGCGGCGGCAATGGCGGCCAGCGCATTCATGCGGTTGTGCATGCCCAGCAGTTCCCAGTTCACACAGCCTTGCGGCTTGCCATCAAACAGCACTTCAAAGTCTGTGTCGCTGCCTTTCGCGGTCCAACCCGTGTTGCCAAAGTTTTCCAGTGCTGACCAGCAGCCGCGTTCGAGCACGCGTTTCAGGCTGGATTCGGTGTCGTTGGCAACGATCAATCCTTTGCCCGGCACCGTGCGCACCAGATGATGAAACTGCGTTTCGATGGCGGTAAGATCGGGGAAAATATCGGCATGGTCAAATTCCAGATTGTTCATCACGGCCGTGCGGGGGCGGTAGTGAACAAACTTGGAACGCTTGTCGAAAAACGCGGTGTCGTATTCGTCGGCCTCGATGGCGAAGAAGGGCGTTTCGCCCAGCCGCGCGGATACCTCGAAATTGGCCGGTACGCCGCCGATTAGAAAGCCCGGTTTCATGCCGGCATGTTCGAGTATCCAGGCCAGCATCGAGGTCGTAGTGGTCTTGCCGTGCGTGCCCGCCACCGCCAGCACCCATTTGTCGCGCAGGACCTGTTCGGCCAGCCACTGCGGTCCCGACGTGTAGGGCAGGCCGCGGTTAAGGATTTCCTCCATCAACTGCTGCTTGCCGCGCGACACCACATTGCCGATGACATACATGTCCGGGTTCAACCGCGTTTGATCGGCGTCAAAGCCCTCGATAAGCTCGATGCCAAGCCTACGTAACTGGTCGGACATCGGCGGGTAGACATTGGCATCGCAGCCGGTGACCTTGTGCCCCGCTTCCTTGGCGATAGCGGCAATGCCGCCCATGAAGGTGCCGCAAATGCCTATAATGTGGATGTGCATGAAAAGCGGAAAAACCGAAAACCGTAATTATACGGGCAGGCGGGAGAATGACTGGATACCCCAGTCCGGGCTGTTGTTGAGAAAAGAGAAATGAAAATGGCTGCTGTCGACCCACAGCGGAAGTTCGCAACTAAGTGGAAAACGTAATTGCCGGCGCTGAGCAGTATGGTAGATTTAAAACATGAAACCCTCATATTTCGATTTCACAGTTAAAGACCTCAACGAAGCAAAGTCCTTCTTCGAGCACGTCTTCAATTGGCGATTCGAAAAATTTCCGGGCATGCCTTACGACTACTACCGAATCCAAGCTGGTACTGAGGATGAGCCTGGGATTGACGGTGGCATCGGCGCAATCGCCGACACTCCAACGGCGGAGGGGAAGCCACTAACCCAAGTGACGATTCCTGTGCCAAGCGTGGACGATTGCATCGCACGGGTCGAAGAAGCTGGTGGCAAAGTCATCGAACCGAAGATGCCGATTCCTGGAATTGGATGGTTTGCCGCTTGTGCCGAACCAGGCGGATTACTCTTTGGCGTGATGGAAGCTGACCCCGAGGCGAAGTAGCTTCGATGTCGGCTCATGGCCGAACCCGGTAATTCAATACAGGATTACACCGACATCTGTTTCAAGGTCATTCATACAACAAACATCGCCACGAAGAACGGGAGTCCTCGCCCCCACTCCTTAGCTATGGGCAAGCCTCGACCCAGCACTCATGCACCGCAATGTTGAGCGTGATAGCCCTGGCGCTGTACCTCGTTTAGCAACATCATCGTGCTGGTGTGTTCGGGGTTATATGCCACAATCATCAGGTGTGGCCTGCGGTCGTTGAATCTTGGTGCGATGACCCCCTCAATTTCACGCACCTGATCTTCCAGATCACGCTGCGCGTGCACATCCAGTGTCTCGTTCACATGTATCACTACGTCATTGATACTCATAATCAACTCCTTACTTTAAGGCCCCTTCAACGTGGAAGAATTCTTAAAGTTAGAGGTCCTGTAAAGAATAGTAAATACGCCTTTTCTATGGGTCAGATCAGCAGCATCAGCGGAATGAATAGTCTCTGCTTTGCTAGCCACTCCAAGCGTCAGCTAAGACTGATTGAAGAGACGGTCGCCGCCATCGCGGTGAACTTCCGTAGTTGGCCGATCCCAGACACTTACTGTTTCACCGGCTTCTTGCCGAGTTTCCTCTGCAAAGTTCGCCGGTGCATGTTGAGCGCGCGGGCGGTGGCGGAGATGTTGCCGTCGTTTTCCGAGAGCACGCGCTGGATGTGTTCCCATTCCAGTCTGTCCACCGACAGCGGCTGGGTGGTGACGGGGATTTCCGGGTTGGCGGCTTCGTTCGACAGCGCGGCCAGAATTTCTTCCACGGAGGCGGGTTTGGGCAGGTATTGCGTGGCGCCCAGTTTGATGGCTTCGACGGCGGTCTGGATGCTGGCGTAGCCGGTCAGCATCAGGATGCGCATGTCGGGGTGAAGCGCTTTAAGCGCGGGGATGAGCGCGAGGCTGGTTTCGTTTTCGAGTTTGAGATCAAGCACGGCGGCGGCGAAGGTCTGTTCGCGGGCAACTTTCAGCGCATCGGCGCTGCTGGCGGCATGAGTAACTTTCAGACCGCGGGCGGCAAGTGATTTGGCCAGCACCCGGGCGAAGACGGCATCGTCCTCGACGATCAGCAAAGGGGAAAGACGCTTCATGCACGGGCCTCCAGGTTTTGCATGGGCACCCACACTGAAACGCAGGCGCCGCCGCCGCTGCGATCCGACAGGGAAACGTGGCCGCCCAGCCGTTCGATGCTGGCGTTGGTCAGGAACAATCCCAGCCCCAGTCCGTCCCTGCTGGATTGGCCAGGCTCGGCCAGCGCGCGAAGCGCGGGCGCGGGGCCGGGGCCCTTGTCGAGGATATCGATGCGCAGGCCGCCGTTGGCGAGGCAGGCTTCGAGCTGCACTGCATCGCCCGACACATTTGCCGCGTTGTCCAGCAGGTTCAGCAGCGACTGGTCGAGGCTGGCGGGCGGCCGGATGCGGGGCGCGGGCGTGCTGCCAGTCCATGTGACGCTGGCCGCCACGCTGGGACGCAGCAGCCGCCATTCTTCAACCAGCCGGGCAAGGTGATGGTCGGCGGGTGTCGATTCGGCGCGCGGCCGGGATTGGGCGGTGCGTGACAGATCCTTCAACAGGGTTTTGCAGCGCGCAATCTGAGATTGCATCAACTGCAAGTCTTCGCGCGTGGCATCGTTTGCGTCGGCAAGCAGCTGATCGTTGATCAAAGCCATGGTGTTCAGCGGGGTGCCAAGCTCGTGCGCGGCGCTGGCGGCGGTGAGCGCCACGGCCAGCACCTGTTCGTTGCGCAGCGTTTCCTCGCGGTAATCGGCAATCTCCTGATCACGCTGTCTCAAGCGGTTGCGCAGCCGCAGCACAAAATACAACACCATCAACACGCTGGCGGCAAAGTTGAACCACATGCCGGAAATGTGCAGATAAAAAGCTTTCTCTGGCGGAATGTTCAGCGGAATGTGGATGTACGCGAGCAGGCTGTATGCGCCCAGGGCCAGGGCGCCGGTCAGCCAGGCCAGCCGGTCTGGCAGCAGCAGGGCGGCCAGCACGACTGGAAGGAACAACAGGGAAACGAAAGGGTTGGCCCAGCCGCCGGTATACAGCAGCAGCACAGTCAGCCCGGCCAGGTCGGCCATCAGTTGCGTGAGGATTTCTGGCGGACGGACAGGCGAGTCCTGCTTCAGGCGCCAGGCGGTAAAAGCATTCAATCCGGCCAGCAGAAACAGCGTGATGCCCATTTCCAGCCAGGGCAGCTTCACGCCCAGGCCCAGCTCGGACCACAGCATCAGCAGCAGCAAGCCAATTAGGGTGAAGTTGCGCAGCCAGAACAGCCGGGAAAGCGGTTCCTGGCGGGCGGACAAGGTGTCGGCGGGGTGCGTCATGCCGCTATTTTACTTGGCGAATGGATTCATTCCCTGCGACAACATGACGCATTCGCACGAGTGCCCGCACTCTCTACCATTCCAAGGTTTGTGAAAGATTTTGTGAACAGGGATCAGAACAATGAAAAGACTTTTGCTGGCTCAAGCCACTCTCTTTGCCTTCTCTCCGGCGCAGGCCGAAGAGATTTACACCATGCCGGACATTGTCGTACAGGGCACACGTGTGCAGCCTGTCGGCGAGACGCGTATCAAACCGGGCAGCGGTTCCGAGGCTGTCACCAACGATACCGCCGCATGGCTGAAGTCCGTTCCAGGCGTGCAGGTAATGGGTGCGGGCGGCGTATCCAGCTTGCCATCGATACGCGGGCTTGCTGACGAGCGCTTGAGCACACGGGTCGACGGGATGGACATTCTCGCGGCTTGCCCGAATCACATGAATCCGGCGCTTTCTTATGTGGATCCGGCTCAGGTGGAGGAAGTACGCATCTATCGCGGCGTGAGTCCGGTGAGCGCGGGCGGTGACGCGATCGGTGCATCGATTCAGGTCAAGACGAAAACGCCTCAATTCACCAAGCCCGGAGAAAATCCAAAAACCGGTGGCGAAATCGGGGCAAGTTACCGTAGCAATGGCAATGTCCTGTCGGGCAAGCTTCGCGCGGACTATGCCGCGGAGAAGTTTGCGATCGGGTACACCGGTGCCACGGTGGACGCAGATAACTACCGGGCGGGCAAGGATTTCAAGAATTACACGTTCACTGGCAGGGCCGGACATACGTTGGATCTGGATGAAGTCGGTTCCAGCGCGTACCGCTCAACCAATCACGCCCTAAGCCTGGCCTGGCGCCCAGATGACAAAAGCCAGCTCGAATTCAAATACCTGCTTCAGGATATTCCGTTCGAGAACTTTCCCAATCAGCGCATGGACATGACGGATAACCAGAGCAACAAGCTCAATCTTTCTTACAGCGGACAGTTTGGCTGGGGGAAATTGAAGGCGCAGGCATTTCACGAACACACCGAGCATGAGATGGATTTCGGCGAGGACAAGCGCTATTGGTATGGCTCGGCTTCAGGCGGCAACAACCCACCCGGTGGTAATGCCACGCCTTGCGCGCCAATCAGCCCGACCTGCGCGGCGGGGATGCCCATGTACACCGATGGCAATAACGGTGGCATGTCGCTGAGCGGCGAGATTCAGTTATCCGGGCAAGACAGCCTGCTGATCGGGGCGGACTATCGCGCGCAGCGGCTGGATGACTGGTGGACGCCTTCGGGCGCGATGATGTGGCCGGGCACGTTCTGGAATATCCGCGATGGCAAACGTGACCGGTATGCGCTGTTTGGCGAATGGAAGGCACACCGCGGAGCATGGCGGCATACACTAGGATTGCGGCATGAAACCGTAAAGATGGATGCGGACGATGTTCAGGGCTACAAGACCGTGTTGGCGAGCCCGCCTATGCCCGGTACCGATGTTGGCAACCAGATTGCCGATAGCACGGCATTCAATGCCCGCCAGCATGACAAGATCGACCACAACTGGGATGTGTCCTGGCTGGCGCGTTTAGCAGAAAGCAAAGGTGCCGAATACGAAGCCGGGCTTGCGCGTAAAACCCGTTCGCCGGGTTTGTACGAACGCTATACGTGGTCAACCTGGCAGATGGCCGCATTCATGAATAACTTCGTGGGGGATGGCAACGGCTATGTCGGCGATATCGATCTGAAACCCGAAATCGCCTACACCGCGCATGTTTCTGGTGAGTGGCGCGGTGCCGAGGGCGCATGGCGCTTCAAGCTGTCGCCCTACATCAGTCATGTCGATGATTATATCGATGCCATCTGCATTTCTGGGTGCGTGCCAGACAATTTCCGCGTGTTGCGCTATGCCAATCACGATGCTCGGCTCTACGGTCTGGATGTGGAAGCCGAGACACGCCTTGCCCATAATACTGCGTGGGGAGACTGGCTGCTGAGCGGCTATCTTGGGTACACGCGCGGCCAGAATCTGGACACGGACGACAATCTCTACAACATCATGCCGCTTAACGCCAGAATCTCCGTCAAGCAAAGCCACGGCGGCTGGGAAGGGCGAATCGAAGGCGAATTCGTTTCTGAAAAGGACAAACGCTCCGCGGCACGCCAGGAAATGGCGACCAGTGGCTACGCGCTCATGCACCTGCGTGGCGCGTACAAATGGAAGCGGACGAAACTTGAATTTGGCGTCGAGAACGTATTCGACCGCGAATACGATTTGCCACTGGGCGGCGCCTATGTGGGACAAGGGACAACCATGACGATTCCGCCTCTGCCCAACCAGCCGCAATGGGGCACGCCCGTCCCCGGGCCAGGCAGGTCATTCTATGTTGGTCTGAATTACAGCCTGTGATGGGGCATGCCGACAGGTCAGGATACGGGCAGCTGTTTTTTTTCCAGCATGTACATGATCAGCGAGCGCAGGCGCGCGGGGCGGATGGGTTTGTGCAGAATGGACATGCCGGCTTCATTGATGCGCTGCAGCGTTTCCGGCGCCGTATCACCGGTCAGGATCAGCGCAGGCAGATTGGCGCCGAAGCACATGCGCAGATAGTTCACGACCTCGATGCCATTGGTGTTCTCGGGCAGGCGGTAGTCGGTCATCAGGATATCGGGCGAGCGATCGCTGCTGCGCAGCCAGTCCACGGCTTCTTCCACATTTCTGGCGGTGATGAGATCGATGTTCCAGGCGTCGAATAATTCTTCCATGGCCAGCAGAATGGCTTCTTCGTCATCGATCAGAACGGCCAGCTTGCCATCCAGCTGACCGCTGGATGTCATGAGTTGGGGCGAGTGAGCGGCTGCTTCCTGGCTGGAGCCGAGTGGGACTTCGACACTGAACACCGAGCCACGCCCGGTTACCGAACGTACCTGAACGCGCTGATCCATCAAGCGCGCCAGCCGGGAGACGATGGCAAGCCCCAACCCAAGACCTTTTTTCCGGTCGCGTGCCGGATTGTTCAACTGCACGAACTCCTGAAAAACCGCTTCCTGTGAGGCTTCGGGAATCCCCAGACCGGTGTCGTAAACCTGTATGAGCAGTTTTTTGCCACGCAGTCTGCCAGCTATCAGGATGCCGCCGTCATGGGTGTAGCGAATGGCGTTGGAGACGAGATTCAGCAGAATGCGTTCCAGCAGAACCGGGTCGCTATATAGCGTCAGGTTGCAGGGCCGGACAGTGAAGCGCAGTCCCTTTTCGCGCGCTACCTCAGCGTACTGCTGATGCACCCTGTTAAACAGACGGCTGGCAGGGAAATGCTCTTTGTGTACTTCAAGTACGCCGGCGTCCAGACGCGAGATATCCAGCAGGGAATTGAACAGCGTTTCCATGGCGGAAACCGATGCATCGATGTGATCAATCAGCGGCTTCATTTCCGGATAACGGGCATTTTCCTTCATGGCACCAACAAACAGGGCAAGTGCATGCAACGGTTGTCTGAGGTCATGACTGGCCGCCGCGAAAAAGCGGGATTTGGCGATATTGGCGCGCTCGGCTTCGTCCTTTTTCGCTGCCAGACTGGCGGTGGCTTCGGCGATTCTGGCCTGCATGTTGAGCTGACTGCTGGTCAAGGCTTCGGCCAGCCGGTTGATGCCATGTTCAAGCTGACCCATTTCCGCATGAGCAGATTCGCTGACGCGGATGTTCAGCTCGCCTCGGGCGATTTTTTCAACCGCCAGGGAAGCATCCCTGACTTGATGCGTTAACCGGCTTGAGAGGCGCCAGGCAATCATGAATGTCAGGGTGATGACGCCCAGTACCAGCGCTGCGGCAGACAGGGTGGCTTGGCGCTGCTGGGCCAGAACCGGCGCTGAGCTTAATCCCACCGTGACATGGCCGACAATATTCCGAGAAGCCTCCTCTGGATCCGTAAAATCGGGCAGATCGGTATTCAGGCTGGTATCGGGAAGGGTAATGGGATGAGAGGCAAACCACATGCCGTTGATTGTTGCTATCTGGCCGGGTTTGAGGGGTGATTTCGGCACGTTGTCTACCTGCCAGCCGCATGTTGTAAGAACAATGCGGTCGATATCACAGGCGTGAGCGTAATCGAGGTTTTCGGACAGCCTTTCCTGTGCAATGACCTGAGCCAGCAAGATATGGTTTCCGCTGATCATGGCGTACTGGCTGGCCGCTGCCATGGTTCTGGCCGAACTCAGGAGATGTGTTTTCGCATCCTGCTCGGCCTCGTTCATTTTGTTTTGCACAAAGTATGCAGTCAGCAGCAATGCGGTCAGCAACGATGGAATCAGTGCAATGAACAGGATTCTGCTGCGAATACTGTTGGGCAAGACATAAAGTTCGAGAAAGGCACGGAATTCCTTGCCCGAATCACTCAATCCGGACCAGGCTGTTTGGAACCAGGCAGGGGTTTGCATGGCTTGGTTGGCGGCGAGTCGAGGTTTAGTTAACGTTGTTCGTGTCTACAACAATCAGGCCCAGATTCCGCGCAGCGATTGTCGCTTCGGTTCGGTTGCTGACATTCAGGGCGCGGAAAATCGCAGCCATGTGAATTTTAACGGTTCCCTCGGAAAGCCCAAGTTTCTGACCGATGGTCTTGTTGGGGTTGCCCTGGACGAGCAGCTTCAAGACTTCAAGCTGGCGGCTGGTGAGGTGTGGGAAAAGGGTGGAAACACGCGCGTCATTGGTCGAGAAGGTTTCCACCATCGCGGGGGGAATATAGAGTCCGCCCGCAAGCACCTGTTTGAGTGCATCGAGTATGACCCGGCTGGGTGAGGATTTCTGGATGTAGCCGAGCGCCCCGGCATTCAGCGCGCGCTGAATGTCTGCGCGGGTCTCCATCGCGGACAGGATGACCAGCGGGATATCGGGAAACTCGCTTCGAAAGCGAACCACCGCCTCATGGCCATCCATGCCGGGCATGTTCAGGTCCACCAGCGCGAGATCCAGGTCGGCATGGTCTGCCGCCACGGAAAACAGGCTTGGATGGTCGTGGGCATCCAGGATTTCGACATGATCGTCCAGTTGAGCAAGGACATGCCTTACCCCTTCCCGGAAAAGCGGATGATCGTCAGCCAGCAATATTTTCATGGGTTTATTGGGATTCTTACCCTTTTATTGCAAGGGGAAACACGGCTCTTTCGAGCCCCGGAGGCGTCGACCTATAACTTTAGTTATATATGCAAACCCATTTCATCATCGTAGGATGACTACATAGGCTGTCTTGTTAATCAGGTCGGCCGCTTGTTCTCCGCAACGAGGCGACGCGAGTCGTCTCCTCCGGTTTGCCGGGTGGTTATCCACCCGGTTTTTTTTCGCCCTTCGGTACTTGAGCGGCCATGATTCCGCTCGTACCGGTTGCACATCTCATCCCTTTCGTTCAATTATCCATTTTGCGATCCGGGCATGAAATGAGCGTTTTCATTTTAATGCCTTGGCGGCTAATTGTGCGAGGCTCCCAAAAAATGAGTGAAAAATCCGACCTGACCGAGACCGAACTTGATACCGAATGGATGTGCCGCGGCCGTTTGCTGCACGCAAGACGCGATACGGTACGTCTGCCAAACGGCCATATATCCACGCGCGAATACATCGTCCATCCGGGCGCGGCGGTTATTCTGCCCGTGTTCGAAAATGGCGACATCATGCTGGAAAGGCAGTACCGCTATCCCTTGCGCCGTGAATTCATCGAGGTCCCTGCGGGAAAACTTGACCCTGGCGAATCGGCAGAGGTTTGTGCGCATCGGGAACTGGTTGAGGAAACCGGCTATCAGGCGGGTGAGATGAAATTCCTGTTCGAGTTTTATCCGGCCATCGGGTATTGCGATGAGAAAATGTTTTTCTTTCTCGCCCGGGACCTTGTACACACCGGACATGGGCGCGACCATGACGAGTTCCTGGAAATATTGCGGGTGCCTTTTGACGATGCAATGAGCATGATCAGAGATGGGATAATCTGTGAAACCAAAACGGTGACGGCATTATTCTGGTGGGACAAGGTGGTGCGCGGGGACTGGCAGGTTTAGCCGCTCAAGCTAGGTTCGGTGCCAGCCATTTCTCCGCTGTGGCCACATCCCAACCCTTGCGTCTGGCGTAGTCTTCCATTTGATCGCGGCCGATTTTGGCGACGGCGAAATACTGGCTTTGCGGGTGGCTGAAGTAAAAGCCGGACACCGCTGCCGCCGGCCACATGGCGAAGCTGTCGGTAAGCGACAGCCCTGTATTTGCGGGGGCATTCAGCATGGCAAACAGCGGGCCTTTCTCGCTGTGTTCCGGACAGGCAGGGTAGCCTGGCGCGGGGCGGATGCCGCGATATTTTTCTTCAATGAGTGCTTCGTTGCTTAATTTTTCATCGGCGGCATAGCCCCAGAATTCCATGCGCACTTTTTGATGCAGTTTTTCTGCGAAGGCTTCGGCCAGACGGTCTGCCAGCGCCTTGAACAGAATCGCATTGTAGTCGTCGAGCGCTGATTCAAACTCTTCCAACTTTGCATCGAAATTGCCACCGCCGGCCGTAACGGCAAAGCCGCCAATGTAATCCCGGACGCCGCTTGATTTTGGCGCAATGAAATCCGCCAGGCACAGGTTAGGGCGATCCAGCGGCTTTTCCATCTGCTGACGCAGGTTGTGCCAGGTCATCAGTGTTGTTGAACGCGATTCGTCGGCGTAGATTTCGATGTCATCGCTGTTGACGGTGTTGGCGGGAAAAAGGCCGATGACGCCGTTCGCGGACAGCCATTTTTCCCGGATGATTTTTTCCAGCATGCTCTTCGCGTCGGCAAACAGCTTGCGTGCTTCTTCGCCGACGATTTCATCGTCGAGGATTTTCGGGTAACGCCCGGCCAGTTCCCAGGTCTGGAAGAAGGGTGTCCAGTCGATGACGTTGGCTATCTCCTGTAAATCATAATCGCAGAAGACGTGAATGCCAGGCTGTTTGGGCACAGGTGGGGTGTAGTACTTCCAGTCAGTCTTTAGGCCGCGTTCGCGCGCGGTTTTCAAATCAAGCAGCTTGCGTGCTTCGCCACGACCAGCATGCTGATCACGAATTTTGGCGTAGTCAGCCTTGACCTCGGCGACAAAGGCTTCGCGCAGATCGCGTGATATCAGCGAGCTGGCAACACCTACCGCGCGGGAGGCATCCGGCACCCAGACGACGGGCTGGTCGTAATTCGGTTCGATCTTGACCGCCGTGTGCGCGCGCGAAGTCGTTGCGCCGCCAATCAATAGCGGCTGCTTCATGCCGCGACGCTGCATTTCCTTCGCCACGTGGGCCATTTCTTCCAGCGAGGGCGTAATCAGGCCGGACAGGCCGACGATGTCCGCACCTTCCTTCTCGGCGGTATCAAGAATCTTGTCGGCGGGCACCATCACGCCCAGATCGATGACTTCGAAATTGTTGCATTGCAGCACCACGCCGACGATGTTCTTGCCGATGTCATGCACGTCGCCTTTTACGGTCGCCATGACGATCTTGCCGTTGTTCTGCGCGCCGCCCGCGGCCTTGGTGGCTTCGATATACGGCATCAGGTGTGCGACCGACTGTTTCATCACACGGGCGGATTTGACGACCTGCGGCAGGAACATCTTGCCCGCGCCGAACAGATCACCCACTACATTCATGCCTGCCATCAGCGGACCTTCGATGACTTTCAGCGGGTGCTCGGCTTTCAGCCGCGCTTCTTCCGTGTCTTCGACGATGAAGGTAGTGATGCCCTTGACCAGGGCATGCGAGAGCCGCTCTTCCGCCGTGCCGCTGCGCCAGGCTTGCTCTTCAACGCCAGTTTCATCCTTTTTCTTGCCGCGAAACTGCTCGGCGAATTCGACCAGCCTGTCGCCTGCTTCCGGATGGCGGTTGAGCACCACATCCTCCACCAGATTCCGCAGTTGGGGTTCCAGCTCGTCGTACACGCCCAGCATGCCAGCGTTGACGATGCCCATGTCCATGCCGGCCTGAATGGCGTGGTAGAGAAACACGGTGTGGATCGCCTCGCGCACGTGGTCGTTGCCGCGGAATGAGAACGACACATTGGAAACGCCGCCCGATACTTTCGCATGGGGAAGATTATGCTTGATCCAGCGCGTGGCCTCGATGAAATCCACGGCGTAATTGGCGTGCTCCTCGATGCCGGTGGCAACGGCGAAAATGTTCGGATCAAAAATAATGTCTTCCGCCGGAAAGCCGACTTCGTCCACCAGAATCTTGTACGCGCGTTCGCAGATTTCGATCTTGCGCTGGAAGGTGTCGGCCTGGCCCGCTTCGTCAAAAGCCATGACCACTGCTGCCGCGCCGTAACGCATGGCCAGCCTGGCTTCGTGCCTGAACTTGTCCACGCCTTCCTTCATGGAAATGGAATTGACGATGCACTTGCCCTGCGCGCATTTCAGCCCCGCCTCGATCACTTCCCACTTGGAGGAATCGATCATGATGGGCACGCGGGCGATGTCGGGTTCCGAGGCGATGAGATTCAGGAAGCGCACCATCGCCGCCTTGGCATCCAGCATGCCTTCATCCATGTTGATGTCGATGACCTGCGCGCCGTTTTCCACCTGCTGGCGCGCAACTGACAAGGCGTCGTCATAACGGCCATCAAGAATCATTTTGGCGAAAGCGCGGGAGCCGGTGACGTTGGTGCGTTCACCGACGTTGAGATACAGGTCGCCGGGGCACAGGTTGTAGGGCTCGAGACCGGATAGCCGCAGGCAGGACTTGATATTCGGGCGCTTGCGCGGAGGAAGGCCGGCCACGGCTTCGGCCATGGCCTTGATGTGATCCGGCGTGGTGCCGCAGCACCCGCCCAGGATGTTCAGAAAGCCAGACTGTCCCCATTCACGCACGGCGTCCGCCATCTGCTGGGGGGTTTCATCATAGCCCCCGAAAGCATTGGGCAGACCGGCATTTGGATGCGTGGAAACGTAACAGCTGGCCACCCGCGACATTTCCTCGACGAAAGCGCGCATCTGCTTGGGCCCCAGCGCGCAGTTGAGGCCGATGGAAAGCGGCTTTACATGCCGCACCGAATTCCAGAAGGCTTCGGTGGTCTGGCCAGAAAGCGTGCGGCCGGAGGCATCGGTGATGGTGCCGGAAATCATGGTCGGCAGCCGGCGTTCCGGGTGAGCATCGTAATATTGTTCGATGGCAAACAGGGCTGCCTTGGCGTTCAGCGTGTCGAAAATGGTTTCCACCATCAGCATGTCCACGCCGCCTTCCACCAGTGCATCGATCTGTTCGGTGTAAGCCTCGACCAGCTCATCAAACGTGATGTTTCGCGCCCCCGGGTCGTTTACGCTGGGCGAAATGCTGGCGGTTTTCGAGGTCGGGCCAAGTATGCCGGCGACAAACCTCGGCTTGTCAGGCGTGCTGAATTTTTCAGCAGCTTCCCGCGCAATCCTGACGGATGCCAGGTTGATCTCCCGGGTCAGATCGCCCATGTGGTAATCAGCGAGTGAAATACGCTGGGCGTTGAAGGTGTTGGTTTCCAGGATATCCGCGCCGGCCGCGAGATACTTTTCCTGAATTTCGCGAATGACATCCGGTCGCGTCAGGCTCAGCAGATCGTTGTTGCCCTTGATGTCGTGCGGCCAGTCTGCAAAACGTTCACCGCGATAGTCTTCGTCCTGCAGGCGATAACCCTGAATCATGGTGCCCATCGCGCCATCCAGAATCAGGATGCGGCGGGAGATCGCTTCGTTTAGCAAGGCAGTTCGGGACATGATGTAGTTAAAGCCGGGAAAAGAGGCCTATTATAAGGTTTCGAGCCATTTCCACCCGATGCCATGAAACATCTCGCACCCAAAGAAGCCTACGAATACCTGAAGGGAAATCCCAACGCCGTGCTGATCGACGTACGGTCTGAAATGGAATACCTGTTTGTCGGCCATCCCAAGGATGCGCTGCTGATTCCCTGGCAGGATGGAGAATATTTCGACATCAATCCCGATTTTCTGGGCCATGTGCGCAAGGCTTCCAGCGTCAATCGACCCGTTGTGCTGATCTGCCGATCCGGCAACCGCTCAAAAATTGCCGGTGAATTTCTTGAAAAGCATGGGCTGGCGGATGTCTACAACGTGCTGAACGGCTTTGAAGGCGATCTCGATGCCCAACGCCGCCGAGGCACGGTCAATGGCTGGCGGTTTGAAGGGCTGCCCTGGGAACAAACCTAATCAGGTCAGGCTGATTCCCAGCGCCTTGCCGATGAAGAAGGTTGCCGCCCCGGCCATCCCGCCGATCAGCAGCATGCGCAGGCCGCCGTAAATTGCCTGTCTGCCTGTGAACAGGCTGAGCAGCGCACCTACGCTGAACAGGGCCACACCAGTCAGCGCGATGCTGTAAGCCAGCGGGTTGTTGCTGAAGGACATCGCAAAAGGTGCTAGTGGGATCAACGCGCCAGCAGCAAAGGCCAGAAATGAGGCGGAGGCGGCTTTCCAGGGCGAGCCCAGTTCATCCGGATTCAAACCCAGTTCCTCCCTTGCCAAAGTATCCAGCGCGCGTTCCGGATCTTGCAGCAAGCGATTGGCGAGGTTTTCCGCTTCGGCTTTGGGAATGCCCTTGGCGGCATAGATCAGCGCTAGTTCGGCGGCTTCTTCCTGCGGGTACTGCTCCAGTTCTTCCCGCTCCAGCCCAATTTGGTATTCGAACATCTCGCGCTGGGAGCGCACCGAGACATATTCGCCCGCTGCCATCGACAGGGCGCCGGCCAGCAGTCCTGCCGAACCGGTGAGCAGGATGACGCCGTGATCTGTCGTGGCGCCGGCCACGCCCAGAATCAGCGCGGCATTGGAGACCAGTCCATCGTTGACGCCGAATACCGCCGCGCGCAGGGTGTTGCCCGAGCCCGAAGTTTTGTGCCGCCCGCCGATTTCTTCCCGATTGACCGGCATGCGGTGGGGCAACGGCGAGGTGTACAGCGACATACCGCGCACCTTCATCGCCGAAAGAACCGGGCGCAAGGTACGCGGGCTGACGTGCCGCGTTAGCCTGGCAACCAGGCGCGTGCGCAGGGCGGGCCTGAAGGCGGCTGGAATGGACTGGCCTTGCCTGGCCAGCACCTCGGCCCAGATTTCGGCCTGCGATTCAGCGGCTTCTGCCAATTCTTCAAACAATGCCTGGCGGGGCGTGCCGGCTTCCGCACTTGCAACCGCGCGATACAGATAGGCCGAGCTTTTTTCTTCGGTCCAGCCTTCCAGCGCGTGATTGGATTTCGACATCAATCAGGCTCCGGAAAAAGCGCGCCGGTACTGGATGGCTTCGGCAATATGGCGCGATTGAATTTTTGAGTCACCGGCCAAGTCAGCCAGCGTCAGCGCCAGTTTCAGGATGCGGTGGTAGGCCCGTGCGGAGAGATTGAGCCGTGCGATAGCCTGCTTGATGAGTGTAGTGCCGGCTTCGTCCAATTCGCACAGGGCGTCGATTTCCTTCGGACCCAATGCGGCATTGGGCTTGCCCTGACGAGAGAGCTGTCTATCACGTGCATGGCTGACGCGATCCCGCACAGCCGAACTTGATTCAGCCGAAGTTTTTGCCAGCAGTTCTTCCTGCGGCAGGGCAGGCACTTCGATCTGGATATCGATGCGATCCAGCAGCGGGCCAGAGATTTTGCCACGATAACGCGCGACCTGATCCGGGGTGCAGCGGCATTTGCCATTGAAATGCCCGAGATAGCCGCAGGGGCAGGGATTCATCGCAGCGATGAACTGAAACCGCGCGGGGAATTCAGCTTGTCTCGCGGCGCGGGAAATGGTGATGTGACCGGTTTCCAGTGGCTCGCGCAAGACTTCCAGCACCTTGCGATCGAATTCCGGCAGTTCGTCCAGAAACAGCACGCCATGATGGGCGAGCGAGATTTCCCCGGGCCGTGGGTTGCCGCCGCCGCCCACCAATGCCACGGCCGATGCTGTGTGGTGCGGGGCGCGGTAGGGTCGTTGCCGCCAGGATGAGAGCTTGAATCCGCCATTGAGTGACTGCACGGCCGCGGTCGCCAAGGCTTCCTCTTCCGACATGGGCGGCAAAATGCCCGGAAAACACGAAGCCATCAGCGACTTGCCCGTGCCCGGCGGCCCCGACATCAGGACAGAATGCGCACCTGCCGCAGCCACTTCCAGCGCGCGCTTGGCGCTGGCCTGGCCTTTCACATCGGCGAAATCGGCGTAAACGGGCTGAGAGGCCTGGCTGCCGGGTTGCGGACGCGACAATTTCTCCTGTCCAACGAGATGGGCGCAGACCTGGGCCAGGGATTTTGCGGCCAGTACGTCGGCATCTTCCACCAGGGCCGCTTCGCTAGCGGAGAGATCGGGCAGAACCAGTGGACGTCCACTGGTTCTGGCCGCCAGCGTCATTGCCAGCGCGCCGCGAATCGGGCGTAGCTCGCCCGTCAGCGCGAGTTCGCCGGCGTATTCATATTGAGTGAGAGTGTCGGCGGGCAGTTGCCCGGAAGCAGACAAAATGGCGAGCGCAATCGGCAGATCAAAGCGCCCGGATTCCTTGGGCAGGTCGGCGGGCGCGAGGTTGACGGTAATGCGCCGCGCGGGGAATTCATAGCCGGTGTTCTGAATCGCCGCGCGTACGCGATCGCGCGCTTCCTTGACTTCGGTTTCCGGCAAACCCACCAGCGTGAATGACGGCAGGCCATTCGCCAGATGCGCTTCGACATGCACCACGGGCGCGTTCAACCCCTCCAGTGCGCGGCTGATGAGAACGGTAACGGCCAATTATTCTTGCGCGGCCTGGCTGCGGGATTCAAGTTCCTTCAAGCGCGCTTCAAGCTGGCTGAGTTTTTCCCGGGTACGCGCCAGCACCTGAGTCTGCACGTCAAATTCTTCCCGAGTGACCAGATCCAGTTTGGCCAGCCAGCCGGTTAGCCCTGCCTTGAGATTTTTTTCCAGATCTCGCGCCGGAGACTGGCGAAAAACTTCACCGAGTTTGTTGGCAATGTCATCCAGAAATGGTGTCGCGGGTTTCATGATTTGCTCCGATCAGTTCGGGTCAAGTGTAACAAAACCGGCGGAATTTCCGTGGGGGACATGTCGCACTTCCATGGTGCGAACAAGTTTTTGGATGGCCCCAGAAGGGTGCATGGTTTTGGTTTTGCACAGGCAAGAATAATTCAACTTATTGATTATTAATGGATAAATTACCTGGCACGGGCCGTGCTGTAACACCCATGCAATGTTGCATTCTCTCTAATTAAGGATAACCCCATGAAACGTCTTTCCTATCTGTTGATGTTGACTCTTGGCGCACCCCTGGCGGTTCAGGCGGCAGAAGAAAGTCCGCACAATTTTACAGGAAATGTTGGTTTGTATAGCCAGTATGTGTTCCGTGGCTTGGCCCAAACAGACGAGGATCCCGCTATTCAAGGCGGGTTCGATTATTCCCATGCCAGTGGTCTCTACATTGGAACTTGGGCTTCAAATGTAAGCTGGTTGCGCGATAACGGTTCTTACAGGTCTGGCGGCAGCGCGGAAATTGATATTTATGGCGGTTACCGTACCAGCCTTGGGCCTGTGGGGATCGATGTTGGCTATTTGAAGTATTGGTACCCCGGCAGCCAGACCGCTGGTTTTATTGATGCCGACACGGATGAGCTATACGCGGCCGCAAGCTGGAAATGGTTCACGTTGAAGTACTCGCATAGCCTTGGTGACACGTTCGGCGTGCGTGATGCGGATGGCACCTATTATCTTGATTTCTCGGCAAGCGTGCCTGTTGGAGATACGGGCCTGACCTTGGGCGCTCATTACGGCATCCAGGAATATAAGGGTAGAGACTCCGCCCTTCCTGGTGGTTGTTCAGACAATGATGCCTGTTATTCCTACAAGGATTGGAAAATCAGTGCAACTTATGATCTGGGCAAGCTCGGTAGCAAGCTGACCGGCACAACCTTTGGTTTAGCGTATACCGACACCAGCAGCGCCAACAATCTTGGTTACGGCAGTACGGCGCAAGGCGGGGTTTATCCCAGCAATATTGCTGACGGCCAGGTAACTGTCTGGGTGCAAAAAGTATTTTGATTAATGCCAACGGGCGGATTTGTCCGCCCGATCTAAAACTACCGGAGGCAACATGAAATTTGTTACGGCAATCATCAAGCCCTTCAAACTCGATGAAGTGCGTGAAGCCTTGTCCGCCATGGGCGTATCAGGCTTGACCGTCACCGAGGTGAAGGGTTTCGGGCGGCAGAAAGGCCATACCGAACTCTACCGCGGCGCGGAATATGTCGTGGATTTCCTGCCCAAGATCAAGCTGGAAATCGGCATTCAGGACGATCTGCTTGATCGCGCCATCGAAGCCATTTCCAAGGCGGCAGGCACAGGCAAGATCGGCGATGGCAAGATTTTCGTCTTTGATCTTGAGCAGGTCGTTCGTATCCGCACCGGTGAGTCCGGTCCGGAAGCGCTGTAAAGGGGAACGAAAATGAACAAATGGCTAGCAAGTTTAGGATTGATCCTGTCGCTGGGACTGTCGGCGCCGGTTTGGGCTGAAGAACCCGCCGCCGCACCGGTTGCCGAGGTAACGACTGAACAGGCCGCAGCGCCTGTGGAAGCCGCTCCTGCCGAGGTCGCAACACCTGTTGCTGAAGTAGCACCGGCCGAAGCGGTTGCAGAAGAAGCCGCACCTGCCGCGCCGCCCGCCCCGAACAAGGGCGATACGGCCTGGATGCTGGTGGCGACAATCATGGTCATCATGATGTCGATTCCAGGCCTGGCGCTGTTTTATGGTGGTCTGGTGCGCAGCAAGAACATGCTGTCGATCCTGATGCAGGTGTTCTCAATCTTCGCGCTGATCACCGTGCTGTGGGCGATTTATGGCTACTCCCTCGCGTTCACGCAGGGCAATGCGTTCTTCGGCGGATTCGACCGCTTCATGCTCTCGGGCATCTTCGATCCCAAGACTGGCGCAGTCGCCAATGCCGCGACCTTCAGCAAGGGTGTGTACATTCCCGAGTTTGTGTTCGTCGCCTTCCAGGCCACGTTTGCCGCGATCACCGTTGCACTGGTGGTGGGCGCTTTCGCTGAAAGGATGAAGTTCTCGGCGGTGCTGCTGTTCTCCGCGTTGTGGTTCACCTTCGCCTACGTGCCGATGGCGCACATGGTGTGGTTCTGGCCCGGTCCGGATGCGTTTACCGATGTCGCCGCAGCTGAAGCCGCAGTCGCCGCATCTGGTTTCCTGTTCGCCAAAGGCGCGCTCGATTTCGCGGGCGGCACCGTGGTTCACATCAACGCTGCCGTTGCAGGGCTGGTGGGCGCCTTCGTGGTCGGCAAGCGTATCGGCTACGGCAAGGAAGCCTTGACGCCTCACAGCCTGACCATGACCATGATCGGTGCTTCGCTGCTGTGGGTGGGCTGGTTCGGCTTTAACGCAGGCTCCGCGCTGGAAGCAGGTGGCACGGCTGCACTGGCTTTCATCAATACGCTGAATGCCACGGCTGCTGCAGCGCTGACCTGGTCGCTTGCTGAGTGGGCGCTCAAGGGCAAGCCCTCCATGCTGGGCGCGGTGTCCGGGGCGGTGGCGGGTCTGGTAGCGATTACCCCGGCCTGCGGCTGGGTGGGTCCGGGCGGTGCGCTGGTCATCGGTGCGCTGGCCGGCGTGGTCTGCCTGTGGGGTGTGACGGGTCTGAAGAAGATGCTGGGCGCGGACGATGCACTGGACGTTTTTGGCATCCATGGCATCGGCGGCATTTTGGGCGCGCTGCTGACTGGCGTGTTCAACACCTGGAGCATGGGCGGCACTGGCATCATCGACTACGTCAACAACACCATTGTCGACACCTCCATCGGCTCTCAGGTGTGGATCCAGGCTCAGGCGGTCGGTACGGCCATCATCTGGTCGGGCGTCGTGGCCTTCATTTGCTACAAGCTGGTCGATCTCACCATCGGTCTGCGCGTGCCGGAAGAAGAGGAACGCGAAGGTCTGGATACGACCCAGCATGGTGAACGTGCCTACACCGTATAATCTTCAAAACTTTCTCAAGGGCGCCTTCGGGCGCCCTTTTTTTGGCGCCCCGTTTAGTATGGCGCGCCCTTTTTTATTGTCCACCGCCCTTGTTTTGGTTACGCTCTAGGCTTGGACCAACTGACAAGAACGATGAAATTCACGCCACAACAATTCCACGACTGGAAAACCAAGCGCATCACCCTGCTGGGTATGTCCGGTGTGGGCAAGACTCACATTTCCAGCATGCTGCGCGGGTACGACTGGTTTCATTTTTCCGGCGATTACCGTATCGGCACGCGTTACCTGGACGAACCGATCCTCGATCTGATCAAACATCAGGCGATGCAGGTGCCTTTCTTGCGCGACCTGCTGCGCAACGACTGGATCGACATCAGCAACAACATCAAGATTCACGATTTGGGCCCGGTGCTGACCTTCGTCGGCAAATTGGGCGGGCCGGCGTGGGGCGGGCTGTCGCTTGAAGAATTTACGCGCCGTCAGGCGGCGTATCGTGAGGCGGAAATTGCCGCCATGCGCGACGTGCCGGAATTTATTCGCAAGGGCCAGGAAATCTATGGCTACCCTCACTTTGTCAATGATGTGGGCGGCAGTCTCTGCGAGCTGGACGAGCCGGGCGTGATCGAACTGCTGGCGGAACACACACTCATTCTTTATATCCAGACGACAACACGTGAAGAAGAAGACACGCTGATCAAGCGCGCACAAAGCGATCCCAAACCGCTGTATTACCGGCCAGCTTTCCTGCAGGAGCAATTGCCGGTGTACTTGAAGGAAAAGGGGATTGATTATGTCGCCCAGATCGAGCCCAACGATTTCACACGCTGGGTGTTTCCCCGACTGTTTCATTCGCGCATTCCACGTTACGAAGCGATCGCTGGACCGCACGGCTATACCGTGACTTCGCAAGAAGTCGCGCAGGTTAAAAACGAGCAGGACTTTCTGGCGCTGGTCGAGCGCGCCATTGCGCGCCAGGGATCAGGGATTGGTAATCAGGAATCAGGGAGGCGCGATGCCGCTGGTCGCGCATAACGCGCTTCCTTCTTTTGCACGCCTCAGGGATGAGGGCGTAACCGTACTTGCGCGCGAGCGTGCCGCGCATCAGGAAATCCGCGAGCTTCATGTGGGGCTGCTGAACATGATGCCCGATGCGGCGCTGGAAGCGACCGAGCGTCAGTTCTTTCGCCTGGTGGGTGAGAGCAATCCCATCGCGCAGTTCTACGTGCATCCATTCACCATTCCGGCCTTGCCCCGCGGCGAGGCGGGGCAGGCGCACATCGACAAGTACTATGAAAGCTTCGAGCAGATCCGCGAAGCGGGTCTGGATGCGCTGATCATCACCGGCGCCAATGTCACGCATGCTGATTTGTCCGAAGAGTCGTTCTGGAATCCGCTGATCGAAGTCATCGATTGGGCCTGGGACAATGTGACATCGACCTTGTGCTCGTGCCTGGCCACGCATGCCGTGATGCAGTTTAGATATGGTAAGAAGCGGGTCAAACAGTCCAGGAAAGTCTGGGGGGTGTTTGAACACCGTGTGACTGACAAGCATCACCCACTGGTGAGTGACGTCAATACGCGCTTCGATGTGCCGCACTCGCGCTGGAATGACGTTTCCCGCGAACAGTTCGAAGCGGCAGGGCTGCACGTGCTGGCGGAAAGCGAAACGGCAGGTGTGCATCTGGCGGTGTCTAAAGATGGTTTTCGCACGGTGTTTTTCCAGGGCCACCCGGAATACGACACGGTGTCACTGTTGAAGGAATACAAACGCGACCAGTTGCTGGCGGCACAGGGCAAGCTGCAACATTCTCTGCCTTTTCCGGACAACTATTTCAATACGTTCGCGCAAGCCTTGTTGCGGGAATATGCCTCAAGGTTGCGTGAGGGCACGTCTGTGGCTTTTCCCGAGCCCCTGCTCCTGCAGCATCTTGACAACACATGGCATGACACGGCGGAAGCCGTGGTCGGCAACTGGATCGGTTGTGTGTATCAAGTTACGCACAGCGAGCGCAAACGCCCCTTCATGGAAAGGGTGAATCCGGACGATCCATTAGGACTGTATGGGCATGGCTGAGCCCGCGCTGGCGGTTTCCCGGGAGGGCGACCAAACCATTGTGCGACTGTCAGGGCAATGGACACTCGCGCATTTGTCGTCGGCACCGGTATTGCCGGTAATGCTGGAAGGTTCGCTGGTAATGGATGGTTCCAGTCTGGCGGGCCTGGATACCAGCGGGGCACATCGCCTGATCTCGCTTCTTAGACAGTCTGGCATCGCGTTGGAAACGGTGCAGATGCGCGGCATGTCCCCCAAGGCCTCGCAAGTCTGGGCACTCGTCGCGGATCGACTGCGCCTGACCGAAGGCGCCGAATCTGTTAAGCCTCAAGGACTGCTGTATCAAATTGGCTTGGGTACTGCTGAAAGCTGGCATCATCTTACGGGGGTAACGGCTTTCATTGGACGGGTTGTCACGGAGTGGCTGGGGCTTTTCAGACGTCCTGGGGCTTTCAGGATGAAGGAATTCACCGTTCAGTTGGAATCAGTGTTTGTTTATGCCATCCCGATTATTTTCGCCATGCTCTTTCTCCTGGGGGTGGTCTTTGCCTATCTCATGGGTGTGCAGGCGCAGAAATTCGGCGCGAACATTTTTGTGGTGGATGGTGTCGCCGCGGCCATTCTGCGTGAAATTTCACCCGTAATCGTTGCGATCCTAATTGCCGGCCGTTCTGGTGCGGCGATGACCGCGCAATTGGGTACCATGAAAGTCAACGAAGAAATTGATGCATTGTCAGTGCTGGGGCTGTCCCCGTACGGTGTGCTGGTGCTGCCGCGCATTCTGGCCTTGCTTCTGGCGATGCCATTGCTGGTTTTCATTGGCGATGTGGCGGGGCTGTTGGGCGGAATGCTGGTCGCGAAAACCCAGCTTGGCATTGAGTTTTCACAATTCTGGGATCGTCTCGACAGTGTCCTGAAAATGAAAACCCTGCTTCTGGGTTTGTTCAAGGCGCCTGTTTTCGCGGTGTTCATCGGCTTGATTGCCTGCCGCATGGGGTTGTCCGTATCGCGGGATGCGCGCAGCGTGGGGGCAAATACTACTTCCACTGTCGTGCAAAGCATTGTCGCCATCATTGTGCTCAACGCCATGTTCGCGGTCGCGTTTTCGGATATCGGAATCTGATGCCCGCGCAACCCATGAATGAGTCAGTCATTGAGGTTGAGAATATAGTGACCCGCCTGGGCGGCGCGCTGATTCATGATGGCGTGAATCTGAGTGTGCGGCGAGGTGAAGTGACGGCGCTGATTGGTGGCAGCGGCACCGGCAAGTCCGTGCTGCTCAAGGAAATCATTGGTCTGTTAAAGCCGCAGGCCGGAATGATCCGCCTGTTCGGACAGGATGTCTGGAATGTGAATGAATCCGGGCTGATGGCGTTGCGCCGCCGGTTCGGGGTTCTGTTTCAGGATGGCGCGCTGTTTTCCTCGCTCAACGTTGAGCAGAACGTGGCGCTGCCGTTGCTGGAGCACACCAAACTGCCGCCCGATGAATGCCTTGAACTTGCCCGGCTCAAAATTGTGCTCGCGGGCCTGCCGGTTTCCGCTGGGATCAAGATGCCCAGCGAATTGTCTGGCGGCATGCGCAAGCGGGCGGCACTCGCCCGCGCCCTGGCGCTGGATCCTGAACTGTTGTTTCTGGATGAGCCGACTTCGGGTCTGGACCCCATTTCGGCGCGCGCATTTGACCGCCTGATCAGGCTGCTGTCGGACAGTCTGGGGCTGACGGTCTTTCTGGTTACGCACGACTTGGATACACTGCTCACCATGGTTGATCGCATTATTGTTCTGGCGCACGGAAAAGTCCTTGGACAGGGCTCGGTGGAAGATTTAAGAAAGATCGATGATCCCTGGCTGCGGGACTATTTTTCCGCACGCTATTCAGAGGAGCAGGCCTGATGGAAGCCAATGCCCGCTATACCCTGGTAGGCGCGATGGTGCTGGCGATTGCGGTATTGCTGGCGTTTGGAATGTTCTGGGTTGCAGGCAAAGCAGACGCCATTGCCTACCGGCATTACATTATCTACTTCAGCCAGCAGTCCATGGATGGCCTGGATGTGGATAGCGCGGTAAAGATGCGCGGCATCAAGGTGGGTTCGGTCAGCAAATACGAATTTGTCACACAACCTGCTGAGGCGGTTCAGGTCGTCATCAAGGTTGACGAAAACACGCCTGTGCGCAAGGGTGCTCAGGCTTACGTTAAACGCAATGTGGTGACCGGGCTGGCCACCATCGAACTTTCCAACCCGGCCGAGCAGGCTGAGCTGCTCACTGAGGCGCAAGCAGGCGAACGCTATCCGGTGATTGCCGAAGGCAGTTCGGATCTCGACAAAGTGGCGGTCGCGGTATCGCAAATGGCGGAGAATGGTGCCCAGGTACTCGAGAAGATGAACACGCTGCTGTCTGATGAAAACCAGGAACGGATTTCTTCCACGCTGGCCAACCTGAAAGAGCTTTCCGACCATCTGGCCAGCAACAAGCAGACGCTTGAGCAGGCAGTGCAAGGTCTAAAGGATGCTTCCGACGAATTCCGCTTTGCCGGGGCAAGCATTGCACAAGCTGCAACGCGCGCCGAATCCAGCATTCAGGGTGTGGGGCAAAATGCGCAAACAGCATTGAAGGAAGCCGCGGTTGCCATGGAAAGTCTGCGCAAGGAAACGGTTGCCATTTCGGGGAAATTGCAGGCACTGTCCGATACGGGCTCGCTTGAGTTGACCGCAATGAGCCGTGATGTGCGGGCAGGCGCCGATGCTGTCACCACAGCGGGCCAGAAGCTTTCCAACCCGAAGGCGCTGCTGCTCGGCCCGGGCAAACAGCAACTGGGCCCGGGAGAAAAACGATGATCAGGTTTGGCGGCTTCTCTGCGATTGGAATCGTGTTGTTGTCTGGCTGCGTCAATCTCGATTTGCCGGGCTTCAGCAATAGCACGCCCATTGTTTATTATGTTCTGGAGGACGCCGGGCGGACTGCGCCTGCCGCAACGCCTTCCCCCAAAACCCTGATTCTGGTCGACACGCTGACCGGCTCTTTTTATGACAGCGATGGCATGGCGTTCAGCAAGGAGCCGGGCACACGCGGCTACTACCAGTTTGCGAGCTGGACGGAACGGCCGGGCAAGCGCTTTACCGATTTGCTTATTACCCGGCTGGAACAGGAAAAGCTGTTCGCCGCCGTTGCGCAGACGGGCACCAATGTTCATGGCGATTGGCTGTTGACAACCGACATCGTCGAGATTTACCACGACGCGGTGAAGCAACCCGGAATGGTGAAGATGGTGCTGCGCGCCGAAGTGACCGATTTGAAATCACGCACGCTGTTGTCACGTCAACTCTTCACGCAAAACGTTCCGGCGCCCAGTTATGAGGCGGGTGGCGCATATCAGGCTTTCAATCAGGCAGTGACGGCATCGCTTAATGAATTAACCGACTGGCTGAAAACGCTTTCTTCAAAAAATTGATCGTCTATATTGGAAACTTGATAACAAACCCAACAAGGAGACATCATGATTCGCTGGTTAGCCCTGCTTGCAGTTGCATTTGTGCCCGTGGCTCAGGCTCAACAATCCCAGAAGTTTGGCGCACTTGAAGTTCACTACAATGCCATGCTTGCCAGCGATCTGCTGCCGGATGTTGCCAAGGCATATAAAATCGACCGCAGCAAGACGCGCGGCATTGTGACCGTCTCGGTACTCAAGAAAAATGCCATGGGCGTTGCCCAGCCTGTGCCAGCGAAGCTGACCGCTTATCTGGTCAACCTCAACAACCAGCTTGGCAATATCGACATGCGCGAAATCAAGGAAGGCACAGCCATCTATTATCTTGGCGAGTTCCGCGTGGCGCCGCCCGACACGCTCAAGTACACGGTGACTGTTGAGACGAACGGCGAACCCAGGCACGAAATGACGTTCAGTCAGAAGTTTTATAAATAAGTGGTGAGTTGAGGGTAGAGAGCCGAGAGTGGTGGGGTGAGTAACCGGGTGGTTCAGAACGCCAGCCGTACCAGACCCCAGACTCCAAACCCCGCCACCATCAACCCGGCAGCCTTGCGCACTGCGGGTTGTTGCAATAGCGGCTGAAGGCGGTTGGCAAACAGCGCCATGCCCAGCAGGTTGGGCAAGGTGCCAAGCCCGAACGACAGCATGAGTGCGGCGCCCGACGGGGCGCTGCCCGCCGCTAATGCCGCCACCAAAATGGAGTACACCAACCCGCAGGGCAGCCAGCCCCAGAAGAAGCCCGCAACCAGCGCCCCCGGCAGACTTTTTACCGGCAGCAGTTTTTTGAACAGCGGTTGCAAGCGTGACCACAAAGCACCGCCGGCTTTTTCAAATACCAGCACCCACTGATTCCAGCCCGCCAAGTACAGGCCCAGCAGAATCATCACACCCTGCGCAAGCACGTACAGCGAGATTTGCAGCGGCCGGATTTCCAGCAGGTTGATCGATGCACCTAGCGCGCCGGCCAGTGCGCCAAACAGGGTGTAGGAAACAATGCGGCCCAGGTTGTAGCCGAGGTGCAGACGAAACGGTGGGGCCGTGCCGTCAGCGCGAAAGGAGAACGCCGCGACCAGACCGCCGCACATGCCCACGCAATGCACGCCACCGAGCATGCCGGCGAGCAGGGCTGAAAGCAGGGAAAACTCGATCATGGTTTTTCATGATCCCTGGAAGCCAGCCATACCAATATCAAAACCGGCACGCCAATCAGGGCGGTGCCAGTAAAGAAATTCGCCCAGCCATAGGCATCGACGAACTCGCCGGAAAATCCGGCGATGAACTTGGGCAACAGCAGCATCACCGAGGTGAACAGCGCGTACTGCGTGGCGGAGTATGCTTGATTAACGAGACTGGAGAGATACGCCACGAAGGCGCTCGACGCGATGCCGGCGGCAAGGTTGTCCGCCGACACCGTGAACACCAGCGCGCCAACGTCATGCCCGCGTCCGGCCAGCCACACGAACAGCAGGTTGGTGGCGGCCGACAGCACCGCACCCAGCATCAGCGTGCGCATTACGCCGATTCGAATGGTGAGCAAGCCGCCCAGCGCCGCGCCGGCAATGGTCATGATTACGCCATACACCTTGGACACCGTCGCCACCTCATCCTTGGTGAAGCCCATCTCCTGATAAAACGGGTTGCTCATGACGCCCATCACCACATCGGAAATACGGTATACGGCGATGAGGGAAAGGATCAGCAATGCCTGCCATTTGTAGCGTTGCACGAAATCGATAAAGGGCGACAGCACCGCGCTGTAAAACCAGGAAGTAGCAGTCAACAGGGTGCCGGACAATCCCGCCCGGGCAAACTTTTCCCGCGCATGCTTCTCACGTTCTTCAGTCGTGTGTGATACATGCTTTTCCGGCTCGCGGATAATCAGCGTGGTCAGCATGCCAACAATCATCAACGCCGCCATTACCGTGTATGCCACCCGCCAGGGACGGAAATCATAGGCGGCTTCGGAAGGATCGACCGCCGCCGCAATCCACAAAGCGCCCGCGCCCGCCGTGATCATGGCAATGCGATAGCCGGCCTGGTACGTCGCCGCCATCGCGCCCTGCTTTTCAATTTCCACGGCTTCAATTCGGTAAGCGTCGAGCGCGATGTCCTGCGTGGCGGAAGCAATGGCCACTGCCAGTGCAAAGAACACGGTATGGGTGAGGTTGACCACCGGATCGGTGTTCGCCATGCCCAGCAGCGCCAGCGCGATGCAGATTTGCGACAACAGCAGCCACGCCCGCCGCCGCCCCAGTCTTGCCGTCAGCAAAGGCAGCGGCAGCCGGTCCACCAGTGGCGACCATAGAAATTTGAAGCCATAGGCCAGCCCCACCCAGCTTAAATGACCAATCGTCGCGCGCGCGATACCTGCCTCGGAGAGCCAGAACGACAATGTGCCCAGCACCAGCAAAAGGGGCAGCCCCGCGGAAAAGCCCAGGAACAACATGCCGATAACTCGGGGGTGGGCATAGACCTTTAGGGCGGCAAGCCAGGGGTGGGATGTTGAAGTTTGTCTCATCGGTACACTTGTAACTCAATGAATTTCATATGGATAACTCCGGGAAAACTTGCTTTCGCCTGTTTGTGGGCATATAGTTAGCTACAAATGGATTGGGACTACCCGATCGGCGCTGGGCTTCTGGGACTACCCGGAGGCCCTTCGGCTTTCTAGGGGAAGATTTTCAAGCCAACTCCATCCTTCTTGCCTGTTTCGCCTCGGCAAAATTTTTCTTCCAGTACAGCCAAAGCCCGGTTTTCCTGACCTGGGCGTAGCACAGACAGCCCGATGGGCCGGGCAGTCAGATCGGCAAGCTGCATCCCCTCGGAATTGGTTCTCTTGTCTGCAATCATCAACTCAAATGGCAAGGGCTTATGGAAGTAATTGCTGCCATCCCTAATCCGGCGAAATTCGAGCTCAAGTTCGGCATCCTCCTTTGCGCCACGCGCCTCGCAGACTAGATGCGTGAGCCGGTTATCCTGCCCCATGCTTTTCAGATAAAGGTAAATTCGCTCAAGGCCAAATTCCATAGCCAAGTGGTAGGGATGGCCGGGAGCCGAGTAACGAGATTTCAATTTGTGCTTGTCGATTACTACCGCAACCAACTTGAAGTCCTCGGTCTTGATGATGTCAGTCAACCTGTCCAGGAAAGCTTCACGGGCTTCCTTGCCAAGTTTGGCAAAAGCCCCTCTTTTCTTGCGGATGTCGATTTCATGCAATATGACCATATCGTGTCCGAAGGTTTCGAATTTCAGTCGGCGCACTGCGGGTGTCATCGTGTTGGCATAGGTGTCCTTGTGAAAAATGCAGAATGACAACACGAACAGCGGGTATTCGGGGTTGATGGACTCAAGGCTGTGATCGCCGCTTTCATCCACGTAAACGATGTAATCGCTATAACTCATTGCAGACTTTTGTGGCTGAGTTCACCGGCCCGGATACGTGCCAGGTAGCCCAGGACCAGGTCGTGCGTGCGATAACTACCGTGGGCCTTCATGTCCTGCTCGCGCACGATGGGGAAGGTAGAGAGCACGTACTCCGCATCAGCTTCGTCGAGGCCGTAGAGATGGAAGAACAGCGCATCCAGCCGCGCCATGCGCTGCGCCCGGTCGTCCGCATCCCAGACAAAGGGCGGCTTCACGCTACCGTCGGCGTTCACATGACCGAGGTCGCGGGCGAAGGACGCGAGATCGTGCGCAGTGTAGGAGAGCGCCAGCACTTCGGCGCGGACGAAGTCGGCGATTCTCGTGCCGCCGAAGTGTTGCTCGAAGTCTGCGGGAGCGATGACGGGGAGTTGTTCGACGATGTACCAGTTCAGGTGCTGCCCCTGCACTTTTTGCCGCGCAAGGAAATCGAAGGCGAAACTATTGAGGTTGCCGGCGAGCAAGGCTGCGTCCGCTGTCGGCATCGCAAGCACAGGCAGGGTATTGCCGAATGCACTTGCCGGTATCAATGCGGCAATCATGGTGCGGACGTTGGTCGGCGCCGTGACGTCCTTGAAAGCGAGCACCGTCTCGGGCAGTCCGAACGCCGCGACTTCCTCCTGCCGCACCCAGAACTGCGGCACAGGAAATCGATCCGGCTGCTGCTTCACTGAATCCTGAATCGCCTCTTGTTGCGCGGCGCGGTGAAGGTTGTTCGCATTCACCACGACATCGGCGGCACGGTGGTCGAACATCTGCATCATCTTGCCTTCGTAGAGCGGCACGGCGGTTTCGTCAGCCCGACACCAGCGATTCTCCGCCGCCGGCTGCCAGCCCTGCTTCTCCAGTTCGGCGCGCGTCATGAACAGGCCCGAATCGTTGGTCATGTGGAACATGGTGACGTACTTCACCGGCCAGGCCTTGTGTTCCGTCTTGCCCTCGCGCTTCACCAGCACCGGGTGGCTGCGGTAGATGCGCATGGTCAGCTCGGCGTCGCGCGGCGTTCTGAAGATGGGCGCGGCACCGGTGTTGGGGTTGACGAGCTGGAAGTCGGGGCCGGAAAGCGTCAGCGCGCGCTCGGGGTCGGCGAGTTCGGCGACATCGTGCAGGTAGAACGCGCAGCGGCTCGTGTCGAAGCGGCGCTTGGGGCCGCCGAAGACGAGGGCGCAGAATTTGAAGCGGGAATCCACGTCCGGGAAGAAGCCTTTCCTGTTTTCGAAATCATAGAGCGCGGCCAGGCGCGCCCCCTCTTCCGTGGGCTCGGTCAGCGTGCGGAAGAAAGCCGAGGCTCCCTTGTCAGCGGCGATGCCGGAGGGCGTGAGCAGGCCGACGATGCCGCCGGGCGCGACGAGCGCCTGCGCGCGTTCGACGAACAGGCTGTAGAGATTGATGTCGCCGGACGACAGCAGGGGGTAGTCGCCGGCCTCGCGCGCGACGCGCGCGGCCGTCTCCGCACTCTCGGCTGCCGCGACGTAATCGCGCCAGAGCGGCGTGTCGCGTTCCTTTTCCCTGGCGATGAGTTTCTTGCGGTCCGCGGCGCGCGCCTGCAGGGAAATTTCGGGCTTGCGCTCGGCGAACCATTCGACCTCCTGCAGCTTGATGCGGTCCCACGGCGGGTTGCCGATCACGGCGTCGAAGCCGCCGGCGCCGGCTTTCCAGACGGTGGGAAAGGCGACCTGCCAGTGGAAGAAGCGTTCGCGCCGGGCCAGTTCACCCAGTTCGGCAAGCAGGGCGTTGGCCGCGTCCACCGCCTCGCCGCGTCCGCCAATGCGGCCCTGCGCGGCGACGCCCACTAGGTTGTAGCGGTCGGAGAACAACTCGCCCAGCGCCAGCCGGGGCGCTTCATCCTTCAGCTTGGCGAGCTTGACGCCGGGCCAGCCGGGCACCCTCCAGAGCAGGCCGCGCCACAGGCTCAGCAGGGCGAGGATGGGGCCGACCTGCCGGCCGGCTTCGTCGGCGAGGCGTTTGGATTCGTTCGCTTCGGCGATGCTGGTGTCGGTGAGATCGGCCACCGAGGCGAGGCTTTGCGCGGCGATCTCCAGGCGCGCGAGCTCGCCTTCCTGGAACAGCGAGCCGAGCGCCTTGATGCCGTCGCGCACGGTTTCGAGTTTCTCGCCGTGCAGCGAGTCGCCGCATTGCAGATGGTGGTCGAGAAAGGACAGCGGCGCGCCGACGGTGAAGGTGTGCAGCCACAGCCCCACTTTGGCGAGCTCCACCGCCATGAGGTTCTTATCCACGCCGAACACGACGCGCTTCAGGATCATGCGGCGCACGATGTGGCGGTCGTCGAGTTGGCGCTCGTCCACGGCCCAACCGTGTTCCTTCGCCGCCTTGAGAATGCGGCGGCGGATATCGGCGATGCGTGCGGCGATGGGCGAGGCCCAGGGCCGGTTCTGCTCGACGAGGTGCGCGGCGAAGCCGCAGTCGTTGACGG
>ERZ1645185.118-NODE-118-length-34091-cov-5.647932_pt1 | contig 34091 bp, 34 predicted proteins | sample MGYA00575351_ERZ1645185 | MGnify/ENA primary metagenome ERZ1645185 (study PRJEB40838, sample SAMN11284767) | freshwater sediment metagenome | isolation source: river sediment | host: Sediment | place: India: Jana village, Kanpur | collected 2015-12-17 ... | reverse complement strand
AACCGCGCGGCCCGTCCACTCGCTGAACGAGACTTTGCGGTTCTGGAAGAGCTGGTTGCCTGCCAGGCCCGGATCGGCATCGAACAAGCCGACGAACGGCGAGTCGTAGGCGTTGTCGAGGCCGTGCGGCACGAGGAAGTTGGCAAGCGTCGTACGTGCCCGCACGGTCTTCTTGTCGCTGTTGTAGCGAAGGCCCACCGTCAGCTTCGCGCGGTCGCTGAACTCGTAATAGGCCTCACCGAAGATGCCGTAGGATTTCAGACGGAAATAGTCGGTGTTGTTGCGGTACGACGGCGTCGCGAGATAGCTCGGCGGCAAACCGTTCGCATAGGCGTTGAACGCGCCGAGGATGCCGGTCGCGTAGTCGAGGCCGAAGGCGTTCACGTAGTAGCTGTTTTCGGAGAGCTTGAGGTCGGCGTATATGCCGCCGACGAGGAAGTTGAGCGGCCCGTCGAAGTTGCTGGTGAGAATACCTTCGATCGACCAGTCCTTGCTGGTCTGCACGGAGCGGTCGAAGTCCTGTGGGGTCGCCGCGCAGGTCGAATGGCCGCCGTAGCTGCCGGTTCCCGTGGGTTCGGCGTTCGACGTGCAGAGCACGCCGCCCGGACCATCTGGGATGAGCGCGGCGGCAACAGGCGCTAGATAGGCCTGAAGCCCCGGTGGCAGCGGAATCAGGCCGTTAGCACCGGCGTAAAGCGCCGTCAGGCCCGGCGTGAAGCCGGCGCGGTTCTGAACGGACAGGTTGTAGTCCTGCATCGAATCGACCGTGCTCTTGTGATAGAGACCGGTCAGCTGCGCGGTGAACGCGCCGATGTCCTGCGTGATGCGCGCCTGATACTGTTCCTCGTCGGTGAAGTAGGTCGGCGTGAAATCGGTGTTCACCTTGCGCACGTCGGCCGGGTTGGTGAAGCCGGCATAGACGTCGGGGCCATAGATGCTGCCGAGACCAAAGCTGGACGGGATGCCCTGCACGGTCAGCAGCTCGCGCGAGGTCAGCAGCGAGGCGATCGTCGCGTTGCCGTTCAGCGTTTCGAACTTCAGGCTGTCGGGCAGACAGCCGAGCACACCGGTCGGGTCGCGGTGGCACATCTGCTTCTGGATGCGGGCGCGGTTGTCGTCCTCGCGGAAGTAGTACGCCATCAGGTCGATGGTCGTGGAATCGGTCGGCTCCCAGCGCAGCGAGCCGCGGATCGCGTACATGTCGCGGTCGTCGATGTCGCTGCCGTCGTAAAGGTTCTCGGTGTAGCCGTCGCGCTTCAGATAGAAGCCGGCCAGCCGAATGCCGAGCGTGTCGCCGAGCGGCACGTTGACCATGCCTTTCAGCTTGTAGGCGTTGAAATTGCCGTACTCGGCATCGCCCGCCGCACTGAAAGCCGTAAGGTCGGGCTTGGCGGTCACGATGTTGACCACGCCCGAGGTCGCGTTGCGGCCGAAGAGCGTTCCCTGCGGGCCGCGCAGCACTTCGATGCGCTCCATGTCGAAGAATTCGGTCTCGAACAGGCGGGTCTGCAGCAGCGGCGTATCGTTGACGTGGATGGCGGTCGCGGAATCGCAGGTCACGCCGACGCAAAGGTCGCCGATGCCGCGGATCGTGAAGCTGGATGCGGTGAAGTTGCCCTTGCTGAACGACACGTTCGGCAGGGTGAGCTGGAGGTCGCTCGAATTTTCGATCTGCTGGCGTTCCATCGCCTGCGAGGAGAAGGCGCTGACCGCGATCGGCACGTCCTGCAGCGATTCCGCCTGACGCTGGGCGGTGACGATGATGGTTTCGATACCGGAGTCGTCCTGTTCGGTCACCTGCGCGAACGCGGGCGAGGCGATGAGGACGGCAAGTGCGGACGCGCTGGAAACGAAGACACTACGGGCGCGGAAACGTGACTGCATGACGAGTACCCTCCCAAGGTTACCGTTGCATCCGCGCGCCGATTCTGGTGTGGCGCGTCGGACCGCGGAGGAAGGCCAGCTCATCACAGCGATAGCCTCCCCTATACCGCTCGTATGGCATAGAAACCCGGATTCAAGGGCTTGTCCAGCGATGGCGCGCCGCCCCCCAGTTTTGAACAGGTATACTGACATCGCTGACAGCAAACCGTTGCCAGAATGCAACGCTTGTGGCCCTGCGGACTATCGGTTTTTGCAGGGTGCATTCCGCAAAACGTTGCAGCTTCCGCAAGGCTGGGCTTTCCCCTAAAGCGGGCGCCGCCATGGCGACACAACCCGAAACCACCGTCCTCGACCTCTTTCGCGACGCTGCCGGGCCCGGCGGCTGGTCCGACGATCCCGATCGTCTCGCGCCCAAGCTCACCGATTGGCGCGACCAGAAGACGGGCGTGTCCCCCCTGCTCCTTCTGCCGCGCGACACGCAGACGCTGTCACGCATCGTGAAGATCGCGAACGAGACAGGCACGCCGCTGGTTCCGCAGGGCGGCAACACCGGTCTCGTCGGCGGGGGCGTGCCGGAGGCGGACGGCCGCGCCGTGCTCGTCTCGATGGAGCGCATGAACCGCATTCGGGAGCTTGATGCACCGGGCTTCACGGTCGTTGCCGAGGCGGGCGTGATCCTGGAGACGCTGCACAAGGCCGCCGACGACGCGGACTGCATGTTCCCGCTCTCGCTCGGCGCGAAGGGGTCGGCCACGGTGGGCGGCCTTATCTCGACGAACGCGGGCGGCGTGCAGGTGCTCCGCTACGGCAACATGCGCGCGCAGGTCATCGGCCTCGAAGCCGTGCTGCCGGATGGCAGCATCCTTGATCAGCTCACGCCGCTGCGCAAGGACAACACCGGCTACGATATCAAGCAGCTGCTGATCGGCGCCGAAGGCACGCTCGGCTTCGTCACCGCGGCGTCGCTGCGGCTGGTGCCTGCACCGCGCGAGGTGGCGACGGCGTTCGTTGCGCTCGCCGATCCGCACGCGGCGCTCACGCTGCTCGGGCGCCTCAAGGTCGCCACCGGCGACAATCTCGATTCGTTCGAGCTGATGCCGCGCCACGGCATCGATCTCGTGTTGCAGCACATTCCCGGCGCACGCGATCCGCTGTCCGCGGCGTATCCCTGGTACGTGCTTGTCGAGGCGACCTCGGCGATGGCCGGGGAGACGCAGCGCCGGGCCCTTGAAACCGCGCTTGCCGCCGCGTGCGAAGATGGGCTTCTGCTCGACGCTGCGCTTGCCGAGAACCGCACGCAGGCCCTCGACTTCTGGCGTCTGCGCGAAGAACTGCCCGAGGCCGAACGACTCGACGGGCCGTCGGTGAAGCACGACGTCTCCGTGCCCGTCTCCGATATGCCGCGCTTCATGGACGAGGCGGCGCGCATCATTGAGGCGGACTGGCCGGGCACGCAGGTGATGGCGTTCGGCCATCTCGGCGATGGCAATGTCCATTATAACGTCAAGACCGCGCAGCCCGGTCCGCGCACCGAACTGATGGCGCGCCGCTACGAGCTGAGCGAGCAGGTCTACGACATCGTCGCGCGGTACGGCGGCTCGATCAGCGCCGAACACGGCATCGGCACGTCGAAGGCAAAGACGCTCGCGCGCCTCGGCAACCCCGCCAAGCTCGCGGCGATGCGCGCCGTGAAGACTGCGCTCGATCCGAACAATATCATGAACCCGGGTAAGATCTTCGTCTGAGACTGGGTGCGTCCCTCGACTTCGCGCGGGATGAACAGCCTTTTTACTCTACGATTATCCTCACGAGCGAAGTCGAGCGACGCACCCCACCCGTCAGCGCACAGGCACCCCGAACAGATCCGTCTCGTCCGCGTCCTCGATGCGCACGCGTACGATATCGCCCGGCGCCGCATCGGCATCGCGCAGCAGCACCTGACCGTCGATCTCGGGCGCGTCCCACTGCGAGCGCCCGGTGGCGCCGCCCTCATCGTCAGCCTCGTCGATGATCACGTCGATCTCGCGGCCGACGCGGCTTTGCAGGCGCGCAGCTGAAATCCGCGCCTGCGCCGCCATGAAGCGGTGCCAGCGTTCGTCCTTGACCTCTTCGGGAACCGCGCCGTCCAGCGCATTGGCCGCCGCGCCCTCGACAGCCTCGTATTTGAAGCAGCCGGCCCGGTCGATGCCGGCCTCCTCCAGCCAGTTCAGCAGGTACTGGAAGTCCGCTTCGGTCTCGCCGGGAAAGCCGACGATGAAGGTGGAGCGGATGGCAAGGTCGGGCACGATTGATCGCCACGATCTTATCCGCTCCAGCACCTTCGCCTCGTTCGCGGGCCGCGCCATGCGCTTCAGCACCGCCGGGCTCGCGTGCTGGAACGGAATGTCCAGATAGGGCAGCACCAGCCCCTCGGCCATCAGCGGCATCAGCTGATCGACGTGCGGATAGGGGTAGATGTAGTGCATCCGCACCCACGCCCCCAGCTTGCCGAGGTCGCGCGCCAGATCGGTGATGTGCGCGCGATATTCGCGCCCCTCCCACTTCGACATGGCGTGCCGGATATCGACTCCGTAGGCCGACGTGTCCTGGCTGATGACGAGCAGTTCCTTCGTGCCCGCCTCCACCAGCTTCGCCGCCTCGCGCACCACGGCTGCGGCAGGCCGGCTGACGAGATCGCCGCGCAAGCTGGGGATGATGCAGAACTTGCAGCGGTGGTTGCAGCCTTCGGAAATCTTCAGATACGAATAATGGCGCGGCGTCAGCTTCAGTCCCGCTTCGGGCACCAGATCGACGAACGGCGAGGGCACCGGCGGCGCGGCCTCATGCACCGCTTCGACGACCGCTTCATACTGATGCGCGCCCGTCACCGCGAGCACATCGGGAAAGCGCGCGCGGATCGCGTCCGCTTCGTTCCCCATGCACCCGGTCACGATTACACGGCCGTTCTCCGCGATCGCCTCGCCGATCGCGGCAAGGCTCTCTTCCTTGGCGCTGTCGAGGAACCCGCACGTGTTCACCAGCACCACGTCCGCGCCCGCATAGTCCGGGCTCATCGCATAGCCGTCCGACCGCAGCTTGGTCAGAATCCGCTCGCTGTCGACCAGCGCCTTCGGGCAGCCGAGCGACACCATGCCGACCTTCGGCGGCTGAGGGAGTGTTTTCGTGGCCATGAGACGCGCGCCAGTGACGGAAAACGCGCCGCGACGCAAGGGGGGGGCGTGACGTTCTATCCGCCCCACCCCGTCACCCCGGCGCAGGCCGGGGCCCATACAACTGCGATCATGGATTCCGACGTGCGTAGGGATGACGAGAGGGTAAGGGCTTACTCCAATCGATCGGCCCGCTGATCAGCTCAACCGTCTCGAAGCGGTCCACGAGCACCTCGCCCGGGTATGCGCTCCTGTAGCCATAATGGCCCGACCACAGGTTTTCCCAACCCGTTAAACGGACACGGAAATACGCGGGGCCATCCGTTATATACTGTGCCAGCACAGGGAAATTGCGCGATGCCTGGCCATCAAAGCGCAGCCATTTGCATCTTTCGGCGTCGTCGGGACAAAACTTCGACGTTTCAACGCCAAATGCCAAAGTGCCGCTGAACGTCTTTTTAAACCCGTAACTTGCTTCCCACGGGCATCTCAACGTCTCGTGGTCCGCGTAGCGCGCGGGGATTAGCGGAGAAGGCAGGTAAGCGCAGATTTTCCGGGGCGTGGGCGGGTCATCACTGAAGTCATCGAGCGTAACACCGATGGCTAATGCCACGCCGATCACTACCAACGTGGCTGTTCGCACGGCCTCATCCCACCCCCGGCAGATGGGGCAGAGGGTCGACCGGCTTCTTGCCCTGACGAATCTCGAAGTGGAGCTGCGGCTCGTCCACCGAGCCTGTCTTGCCGACGCGGGCGATGGGGTCGCCCTGCCGCACCGTGTCGCCGCGGATCACGAGCAGATCTTCGGCGTGGGCATAGGCCGTCACCCAGCCGCCGTCGTGTTTCAGCAGCACGAGGTTGCCGAAGCCCTCGACGGCATTCCCGGCATAGGCGACGACGCCGTTCGCCGCCGCGCGGATCGGCGTTCCGGCCGGTGCGCGGAGGTTGATGCCGTCGTTGTAGAGGCCGCCGGATTTTGCACCGAAACGGCTGATGAGCTTGCCCTCCACCGGCATGACAAAACGTCCATTGAACGCCGGGGTCGGTGGCAGCGCCGCGACGGCTTGGGGCGGCGCCGTCTCGCCCGCCGGGTGCGCTGCGGCGGCGGCTTCGGTCGCGGCGGGTTCGCTGCCGGTGATCAGGTCGTCGATGTCGATCGTGAAGGCGGCGGCGCGCTCGGCGAGCGTCATTTCGCGCACCTCAGCCTTTGTCGGCAGTCGCAGCCGCTGGCCGACGCGCAGCGTGTAAGGTGCCTTCAGTTCGTTGGTGGTGACGATGCCTTCCCAGTCGGCGCCGTAAGCGCGCGCGATTGTAATGCCCGTCTCGCCCGCCTTCACCGTATGATAGCGGCCGCCGGGGATATTGAGCACCTGCCCGACCTCGATCGTGTAGGGCGGTGCGATCTTGTTTGCCTGCGCAATCGCCTGCACCGAAGAGCCGGTGCGCATACCGATCCCGGAAAGCGTGTCGCCGCGTTGCACGGTGACCGTTTGCTGCGGCACATTGACGGCATCGGGCACCACCTTCACGGGCTTCCAGGGCGCGCGCGTCGCCCTGGGCGCGGGTATGGCCGCGCTTTCAATCGGCGCCTTCGGCGTCGGCACCGGAAATTGCGGGCGCGACGGGGCCGAACAGGCGGCGAGAAGCAGGATGATCGGGACGGCGAAGCGGAACATGGGGACGTCTCTAACCCGGCCCGGCGCGGATTTGAATCGCCGATCGTGCCTAGCCGAGGTGCTTCATCGCATCCTTCAGCGAATCCAGCGTCTCGTAGTGCGTGAGGTCGAGATGAAGCGGCGTCACCGAGATCAGCCCCTCGTGCGTCGCCTGCAGGTCGGTGAGGTGCCCGGCTTCCGTCGCCTCCCGGCCAAGGCCGAACCAGTAATAGGTGAAGCCGCGCGGGTCGACGCGTTCCTCGATGGCGGTGGCGCCGTAGTCGCGGAAGCCCTGTTCGGTCACGCGCACGCCCTTGACGGCGTCGGGGACGACCGCGGGGAAGTTCACGTTCATCAGCACGCCCTTCGGCCACGTCTTCGCAGCAAGCGCGCGGACCACCGTGGCGCCCCATTTCGCGGCGGTCTCGAAGGCTTCCACCGCGCGCATGGTTCCAAGGCACTGGCTGAGTGCGATGGCGGGCACGCCGTAGAGCGTCGCTTCCATCGCCGCCGAAACGGTGCCCGAATAGGTCACGTCCTCGGCGAGGTTCGCGCCGCGGTTGATGCCTGAGAGAACGAGGTCGGGCGGGTTGTCCTTCATCAGGAGGCCAAGAGCCATCATCACGCTGTCGGTCGGCGTGCCGCGCACCGCAAAGCGGCGCTCGCCGTGCTTCTGCAGGCGGATCGGCTGCGTCAGCGTCAGCGAGTGTCCCGCGCCGGACTGTTCCTCAGCGGGCGCGACCACCCAGAGATCGTCGGTAAGCTCGCGCGCGATGGCTTCGAGCACGGCCATGCCGGGGGCGTGATAACCGTCGTCGTTGGTGAGCAGGATCCTCATGGACGCAGCGCCTCCAGCCCGCCCATGTAGGACCGCAGCGCTTCGGGGATCGCCACCGATCCGTCCGCCTGCTGATAGTTTTCCAGCACCGCGACGAGCGTGCGGCCGACCGCGAGCCCGGAGCCGTTCAGCGTGTGGACGAATTCCGTGCCCTTCTCGCCCGCCGCGCGGTGGCGCGCGTTCATGCGTCGCGCCTGGAAGTCGCCGCAGTTGGAAACGCTCGAAATCTCGCGGTAACAGCCCTGCCCCGGCAGCCAGACCTCGAGGTCGTGGGTTTTGCGCGAGGCAAAGCCCATGTCTCCAGCGCACAGCAGCATCACCCGGTAGGGAAGGCCGAGAGCCTGCAGAATGCCCTCGGCACATTCGGTCATGCGTGCGTGCTCGGCTGCGGACTGGTCCGCCGCCGCGATCACCACCATCTCCACCTTCTCGAACTGGTGCTGGCGGATCATGCCCTTGGTGTCCCGCCCCGCCGAACCCGCCTCGGCGCGGAAGCAGGGGGAGAGCGCGGTCAGCCGCAGCGGCAGGCTCGCGCTGTCGAGGATCTCGCCCGCCACGAGGTTCGTGAGGCTCACCTCGGCGGTCGGGATCAGCCAGCGGCCGTCGGTCGTCTGGAACAGGTCCTCGGCGAACTTCGGCAGCTGGCCGGTGCCGTACATGGCCTCGTCGCGTACCAGCAGCGGCACGGCAGTCTCGGTGAAGCCGTTCTCCACCTGCCGGTCGAGCATGAACTGTGCAAGCGCGCGGTGCAGGCGGGCAACGCCGCCGCTCATCACCGCGAAGCGCGCGCCGGAAAGCTTCGCCGCGCGTTCGAAATCGAGCCCGAGCGGCGCGGCGACGGCATCGTGCTCCTTGGGCTGGAAATCAAAGGCGCGCGGCTCGCCCCACGTTTTCAGCACGACGTTCGCGGTTTCATCCGGCCCTTCCGGCACATCGGCGGCGGGAATGTTCGGGATGCCCGAAAGCCGGGCATTCAGCGCTTCCGAAAGTTCGCGCTCCTTCGCCTCAAGATCGGGGATGCGCGTCTTCAGCTCGGACACTTCGGCCATGAGCGCAGCGGCCGTCGCCTCATCCTTCTGCGCCTTCGCGGCGCCGATCGCCTTCGACGCCTCGTTGCGCCGCGTCAGCGCGGCCTGCAGCGTCGTCACCGTCTCGCGCAGCGCGGCGTCTTCGCCAAGAATTTCCGCCGATAGGGGCGCAAGCCCCTTTCGAGCTAGACCCAGATCAAATTCGGCGGGGTTTTCCCGGATATAACGGATATCATGCATGGCGAAGGCTCTATGGAACGGGCGCGTTTGGCCCGCAACCGGTTTCGCCGTGCTTCGTTGAAGCTTCATACACAGGCAGAAAAGGGAGACCCCATGATCCTCCAGCACAAGACCGAGATTTGCGTCGCAGACGGGCGCAAGCTGCTTCTGCTCGTCAACGAAGGCGACACGAAGTTCCCCGATCTGCAGGTGATCCGCGAGGAAGAGCAGGACCTCCGCCCCGACCGCGAGCTGTCAAGCGACAAGCCCGGACGCAGCTTCCAGAGCGTTGGCGGTCGGCGCAGCAGCTACGAGGAAACCGATTTCAAGCAGCTCGCCGAGGATCGGTTCGCCGCCGAGGTCGCCGATATCCTGAAAAAGCGCGCGCTCGGCGGCAAGACCGACCGTCTCATCATCATCGCGCCGCCAGCGACGCTCGGCGAGATGCGCAAGCATTATCACAAGGAAGTGTCGGACCGGATCGTCGCCGAGATCGCCAAGGAAGCGACGAATTTGCCGCCTGACGCCATCGCCGCAATGGTGGAGGCCGCGTAAGTCCGCTTGGCGGGCATGGACGTCCGCGCTATGCGAGGCGTCCATGCAGCCCGCCATCGAAATCCGCGACCTCGAAAAAACCTATTCGGACGGCAAGCGCGCCCTGAAAGGCGTCAGCTTCGATGTGCCGCGCGGCCAGATCTTCGGCCTGCTCGGCCCCAATGGCGCGGGCAAGTCGACGCTGATCAACATCCTCGCGGGCCTTGTGAACAAGACCGGCGGCACCGCGCGCATCTGGGGCTTCGATATCGACGAAGACCGGCGGAACGCGAAGCGCGCGATCGGCATCGTGCCGCAGGAAATCCTGTTCGACGCCTTCTTCACCCCGTTCGAGACACTCGAAATTCACGCCGGGCTCTACGCCGTGCCGAAGGCCGAGCGGCGCACGATGGAAATCCTCCGCGCGGTCCGGCTCGAGGACAAGGCGCATGCCTACGCGCGCACGCTTTCGGGCGGCATGAAGCGGCGGCTCCTTATCGGCAAGGCGCTTGTGCACAATCCGCCGATCCTGATTCTCGACGAGCCCACCGCGGGCGTCGACGTCGAGCTTCGCCAGCAGCTTTGGTCCTACGTGCGCGAGCTTCATGCGGCGGGCACCACGGTGGTGCTCACCACGCACTATCTCGAAGAGGCCGAGGAACTTTGCGACCGCATCGCCATCATCAACCACGGCGAGGTGGTGGCGAACGACGAGACGCACGCGCTCCTCGCCAGCGCGCAGGAAAAGTGCCTGATCGTCACGGTGGACCGCGACCTCGATAGCCCACCCGCCGGCCTCCCCGCCGAGAAGATCGAGCTGAAGGGTACGCGTCAGCTCATCCTCACCTACAATCGCGGCGCGCTCACCGCGGGCGATCTCCTGCAGGCGATCAGCGCCACCGGCCTCGGCGTCGTCGATGTCTCGACGCGCGAGGCGGACCTCGAGGACGTGTTCCTTCACCTCACACGCCAAGTGGCCGCGTGAGGTGCGGTTTGCACCCGTCGCCTTTCTTTTGCTGCTCGTGGGCTGTGCCACTGCACAGCCACACCGGACGGAGTTGATTCTCGACGAATTGCTGGCATTCGCTCGCCCTGAAATTTGCCAGCCGTCTCCTGGGCATGACGCCTTCATGGACGCGATGGTTACGTTTGATGGAGACGCTGGGGTGTATCCCGGAAGAATCGCCGTACCCCCGGCGCTTTCAGCCGCTTTCGGCCCCATTCATCGCGAGCAGACCGACGGCTATCAGATTATAAGCACGCCGGTGTCAGGTATTTGGCTGGGAATGCGATTGCTCGAAATTTCCCAATTGTTTCCCGATGGTGGCGATCCGGGCGATTTCCATTTCGTTCTGGATGCACCTCTTGAACAGGTTCGCGACCGGCTCAGGGGCGCGGGCTTTCCTGTCTCTAAGGACGAAGCAGTTATTCTTCCGGACAGCGATGGCTATACGCACACCTTGACGCTGGTCCGCTCTCCGGCGAACCCAGACCAAACGATTTTCAGATGCGGGTGGAATTGATGCAGTTCGATGTCCTCGTCATCGGCTCCGGCGCCGCCGGGCTCACCTGCGCGCTCAATCTCGCGCAGCGCTTCAAGGTGGGCGTGTTGTCGAAGGCGGATCTGTCCGCCGGGTCGACGTCGTGGGCGCAGGGCGGCATCGCCGCGGTGCTGGAGCCGGGCGACACGTTCGAAAGCCACATCGAGGATACGATGGTGGCGGGCGCCGGGCTCAACCACCGCGACATCGTCGAGTTCGTCGTTGAAAACGCCCCCGCCGCGATCGAGCGGCTCGCCGAGATCGGCGTGCCCTTCAATGCCGGGGGCACGGAGCGCTGGCACCTGACGCGCGAAGGTGGGCACAGCCACCGCCGCATCGTGCACGTCGATGACGCAACCGGCTGGGCGGTGCAGCAGGCGCTCGAAAAGGCCGCCGCCGCCAGCCCCAACATCACGCTGCTGCCGGACAGGGTCGGCATCGATCTCGTCACCAGCCGACACGGCGAGCGCTACTCGGGCGACGGTCACGTCTGGGGTGTCTACGCGCTCGACCGCGCCACCGGCCGCGTCGAGACGCTGACGGCACGTGCCTCCGTGCTCGCCACCGGCGGGGCGGGCCGCACCTATCTGTTCTCCACCGCGCCGCGCGGCGCGACCGGAGACGGCATCGCCATGGCGTGGCGCGCCGGCTGCCGCGTCGCCAACATGGAATTCATGCAGTTCCACCCGACCTGCCTCTACAATCTGGAGGTCAAGAACTTCCTCATCACCGAAGCCGTGCGCGGCGAGGGCGGCCACCTCAAATTGCCCCCCGGCGTCCCCGGCGGCGGCGAGCGTTTCATGCCGCGCTTCGATCCGCGCGCCGAGCTTGCCCCCCGCGACATCGTCGCCCGCGCCATCGACCACGAGATCAAGCGCCTCGGCCTCGATTACGTGCACCTCGATATCAGCCACATGGGGCCTGAGTTCGTGAAGCACCACTTCCCGAACATCTACGAGAAGCTGCTTTCGCTCGGCATTGACATGACCAAGGACCCGATCCCGGTCGTCCCCGCGCAGCACTACACGTGCGGCGGCGTCGTCATCGACCGCGACGGCCGCACCGACCTCCCCGGTCTTTACGCGGCGGGCGAGGTCAGCCACTCCGGCCTCCACGGCGCCAACCGCCTTGCCTCAAACTCGCTCCTCGAATGCTTCGTGTTCGGGGAGGCGGCGGCAAAGCATATCGCCGCGAACTGGGACGGGCTGGCGGCGCCGCCGCCGATCCGCGCGTGGGACGAAAGCCGCGTCACCGATTCGGACGAAGAGGTCGTCATCAAGCAGAACTGGACGGAAATCCGGCGTTTCATGTGGAACTATGTCGGCATCGTCCGCACCACGAAGCGGCTGGAACGCGCGCAGCACCGCATCAAACTCCTCACCGGCGAGGTCGAGGATTTCTACGGTCACTTCCGCGTCACGCCCGACCTCATCGAGCTGCGCAATCTTCTCACGGCCGCCGACCTCATCGTCCGCTCCGCCCTCCGCCGCCACGAAAGCCGAGGGCTGCATTACACGCTCGACTATCCGGAGCCGTCTCCGGTCGCGGAAGACACGGTGCTCATCCCTTAGCGGATCAACCGCACCTCCACGCCGGAGGCCTCCGCGATATCTGCCCACGCGCGGTCTGTCGTCACGGCCGGGACACTGAGCGCTTTTGCGAGGGCAAGGCAGCTTCGGTCGCCGAGCGAAAGCCCCGCCGCCCGCGTCGATGCGCGCAGAGCGCCGATGGATATCGCCATCGCCATGTCCACGTCGTGAATCTCAAGCTCGAGATCGGCGAGCGTGGCGACGACCGTATCCTGCGGTACGCCCTTGTCCGCCAGTTTGGTCGCGACTTCGGCGATATTGTTGGCTGAGATCGCTGCAGCGTCGGCAACCGCCGCGACCTTTTCGCCGCCCGGCTCTCCCCAAAGCATGGCCAGCACGGCCGACGAATCGAGGACGATATCAGCCACGCGGGCCGGTTTCGCTTTTGTCCTCGGCGCGGCGTTCGCGGACCAATTCGTCGGATATCCGCTCGCCGGTTTTGACGAAGGGCTTCAGGCGGCCACGCGCGCGTTCCAGCCGCTGGGCGAAGGTCATGATCCGCACGCCTTCGCTGTCCTGTTCGAAGAAAACCTTGCCCGCCCCTTCAAGGCCGAGCGCGCGGCGTACGTCGGCGGGCAGGTTCATGCGTCCGTTCGCGCCTACCGGTACGGCGCGTCCAAACCCTTCGGGGTGTCGGGATGAAGTGTTCATGATGGGAGAGTAATCGATCTAGGGAGAATTCGCAATTCTCATCTCACACCCGCGCCGCTCGCCAACGCCGCACCCGCTTGCTAAACGCTCGTCCATGACCGACTCCCCCCAGCATCTCTACCTCGTCGACGGGTCGAGCTTCATCTTCCGCGCCTACCACCGCCTGCCGCCGCTTACCGATCCGGAAGGCACGCCCGTCAACGCCGTGTTCGGCTTCACGGCGATGCTCTGGAAGCTGATCGAGGAGCTGAACCGGGGCGAGGGGCCGACGCATCTTGCGGTCATCCTGGATGCCTCGAAGCACAGCTTCCGCATGGAGATCTATCCCGAATACAAGGCGAACCGGCCTGAGCCGCCCGAGGACCTGATCCCGCAGTTTCCACTCATCCGCGATGCCGTGCGCGCCTTTTCGGTGCCGTGCATCGAAGAGATCGGCATCGAGGCCGACGACATCATCGCCGCCTATGCCGTGAAGGCGCGCGACGATGGCATGAAGGTCACCATCGTCTCTTCGGACAAGGACCTGATGCAGCTCGTCGGCGGCGGCATCGATATGCTCGATACGATGCGCGACCTCAGGATGGATGTTGCGCACGTCGAGGAAAAGTTCGGCGTGCCGCCCGAGAAGGTCGGCGACGTGCTGGCGCTGATGGGCGACGCGGTCGATAATATCCCAGGCGTGCGCGGCGTCGGGCCCAAGACGGCGACACAGCTCATCCAGCAGTTCGGCGACGTCGAGACGCTGATCGCCCGCGCCGGTGAGATCAAGCGCGACAAGCTCCGCGAGATGATCCAGTCGAGCGTCGATGCCATCCGTATGTCGCGCGTGCTCGTCACGCTGAAGACCGACTGGCCGCTGCCCGAGCCGATTTCCGAATTCGCGCTGAAGGACCCGCCGCACGAGCCGCTCGCCGCCTTCTTCAAGAAGCACGGCTTCCGCACGCTGCTGGCGAAGCTCGGCAAGCACACGGCGGAGGAAATGTCCGCCGGGCGCGGCGGTGCGGCGCTGCCGGCGCCCGACGCCTTCTCGCCGGCGCTGCTGCCCTTCGAGCACGACAAGTATGAAACGGTGACCACGCTCCAAGCGCTCGACATCTGGATCGCGGAAGCCTTCGCGGCGGGCACCGTGGCGATCGACACCGAAACTGACAGCCTCGATGCGATGCGCGCCAATCTCGTCGGCGTCAGCCTCGCCACAGCGCCCAATCGCGCCTGCTATATCCCGCTCGGCCATGTCGCCGTCGAAGGTCTGCTCGGCGAAACGCCCCTGCAGGTGGACCGCGCGGAGGCGCTCGCCCGCCTGAAGCCGCTGCTTGAAGACCCGGCGACGCTCAAGGTCGGCCAGAACCTCAAGTACGACATGCTCGTGCTGTCGCGCCTCGGCATCACCATAGCGCCGTTCGACGACACGATGCTGATCTCCTACGCGCTCGATTCGGGCAAGGCGCAGGAAAACGGCGGCCCCGCCGGGCACGGCATGGACGCGCTATCGGTGCGCACGCTCGGCCACACGCCGGTCGCCTTCAAGGCCGTCGCGGGCACTGGCAAGGCGCAGGTCACCTTCGACAAGGTACCGCTCGACGCCGCCACCAAATACGCTGCGGAGGATGCCGACTGTACGCTCCGTCTCTGGCAGCACCTGAAGCCGCGCCTGTGGCGGGAAAAGGTCACGCGCGTCTACGAAACCCTCGAACGCCCGCTCGTCCCCGTGCTGATGCGCATGGAAAGCCGCGGCATCAAGGTGGACCGCGCCGCGCTCGCGCGGCTTTCGGCGGATTACGCGCACGGCCTCGAACGGCTGGAGGGCGAGATTCATGCGCTCGCCGGCGGCCCCTTCAACGTCGCCTCGCCGCGTCAGCTCGGCGAGATCCTGTTCGAGCAGATGGGCCTGCAGGGCGGCAAGAAATCCGGCAAGACCGGCGCCTACTCCACCGACGTCGACGTGCTCGACCGCCTTGCCGGCGAAGGTGTTCCGATCGCGCAGAAGGTACTGGACTGGCGCCAGCTCGCCAAGCTGAAGTCCACCTACACCGATACGCTGCAGGAGCAGATCAACCCGCAGACGGGCCGCGTCCACACCAGCTACGCGCTCGCCTCCACCACCACCGGTCGGCTCTCGTCGACCGATCCGAACCTCCAGAACATCCCGATCCGCACCGAGGAGGGCCGCAAGATCCGCGACGCCTTCGTGCCGGAGGACGGCAATGTGCTACTTTCGGCGGACTACAGCCAGATCGAGCTGCGCCTGCTCGCCGAGATGGCCGAAATTCCGGCGCTCCGTCAGGCGTTCGCGGACGGACTCGACATCCATGCGATGACGGCGTCCGAAATGTTCGGCGTGCCCATCGAGGGCATGGACCCGTCGGTACGGCGACAGGCGAAGGCGATCAACTTCGGCATCATCTACGGCATCTCGGCGTTCGGCCTTGCGCGCAACCTCGGCATCGATCGCGGCGTCGCCGGCGACTACATCAAGCGCTATTTCGAACGCTTCCCCGGCATCCGCGATTACATGGAGCGCACCAAGATGAGCGCCCGCGACCTCGGCTATGTCGAAACATTGTTCGGTCGCCGCATTCACACGCCGCTTATCAGGTCGTCGAACCAGGCCGAGCGCGCTTTCGGCGAGCGCGCGGCGATCAACGCGCCGCTGCAGGGTACCGCCGCCGACGTCATCCGGCGCGCAATGATCCGCATCGAGGATGCGCTGGAGACGGAAGGACTCACGGACGCGCGCATGCTGCTACAGGTACACGATGAACTCGTCTTCGAGGTTCCCGTGGGCAAGGCGGCAGCGGCAGGCGCGGTCATCAAGCGCGTGATGGAGCATGCCTGTGCGCCCATCGTCGAAATGACCGTGCCGCTCGTCGTCGAGGTCGGCACCGGCAATAACTGGAACGCCGCCCACTAACGGACCTCCTCTCGCCGCCGGTGGGAGGGGCAAACAAGAGCAGCTGTCACGTATCCGACATTTGTATGTCACCAAATCGTCATCGAACACGCCTAGGGGCGGCGTCAGAAACAGGTCGTTCTTCCAGCGGAGACGGAATCCCATGCGCATCACCAGCCTTGCTCTTGCCGGTATCGGTCTCATGGCGCTCGCCGCCTGCGATTCGTCGCCCGCGCCCACACCGCCGCAGGGCGGCGACGCAGCTGCCACGGGCGGCGTCAACGTCTCCGGCCCGGCGCTCCGCATCGTCGGCTCGTCCACCGTCTATCCGTTCACCACCGCAGTCGCTGAAAACTTCCGCCGCAAGTACCCGGCGGCGGCTGCGCCGATCGTCGAATCGACCGGCACCGGCGGCGGCATCAAGCTGTTCTGCGGCGGCGTCGGCACGCAGCACCCGGACATCGCCAACGCCTCGCGCCGCATCAAGAAGAGCGAGGTCGAACTTTGCAACGCGAACGGCGTCAAGCAGATCGTCGAGGTCCAGGTCGGGCTCGATGGTCTGGCGCTGGCCCAGGCGAAGTCGGATGAGGATCTGGCGCTCACCACCCGCCACGTATTCCTGGCGCTTGCCGCGACCAAGCCGGATGGCTCGAAGAACACGGTGAAGACCTGGAACGAGGTCGATCCCAAGCTGCCGAACCGCAAGATCGAAGTGCTCGGCCCCCCGCCGACGTCGGGAACGCGCGATTCGTTCAACGAACTCATCATGGAGGCGGGCTGCAGCACGTTCCCCGAACTCAAGGCGCTCAAGGAATCCAACGAGGAAGAATACAAGTCCCGCTGCACGCGTCTGCGCGAGGACGGCGTCTATGTCGAGGCCGGTGAAAACGACAACCTCATCGTTCAGAAGCTCGTCGCCAATCCGCTCGCGCTAGGCGCGTTCGGCTATTCCTATCTCGAGGAGAATCTGGACAAGCTGAAGGGCGTCACGCTCGATGGCGTCGCACCCGAATACGACGCGATCGCGAACGGCAGCTATCCGGCCTCGCGCGCGATGTTCATCTATGTGAAGGGCGAGCATGCCCGCGCGAAGCCTGCGCTGGCCGCGTTCCTGCAGGAATACACGAGCGATGCGGCATGGGGCCCCACCGGCTATCTCAAGGCGCGCGGTCTCATCGCATCGCCGGACGCTGTCCGCAGCGCGACCGCAGCGGCAGCCGCCGCGATGACGCCGCTCAACATCGCCGCTCTCAAGTAGGCGTCAGTTCAGCCGCAGCTCGCGGTCGACAAACCTGTATTCGGCGGGGCGGATCAGCGCGTCGTGCATGATCCGCACCGAATGCAGCATGCCCTCGATGCTGTGCGACCAGAAGTCGAGAAACCCGACCAGCCGCGGAAAGCGCGGCGGCACGTCCAGCGTCTGCCATGTGAAGCTCTGCAGCACATGCGGGTGGTCGGGCATGTGGTAGAGGACCTCGGCGGTCAGCATCCGCCAGTCCTGCAGCCGCCGGGTGAAATCGTCATCAACGCCGCGCGTTACATCATCATGCATCACAAGCCCCTCTCCTCTGGAACCAGACACAGGGGATCATGCCATCACACGGCTGTAAATATCCTTGACGGGAATAGGGGGACATTGCTGGTGCCCACGGCCGGGATCGAACCGGCACGCCTGAAACAGGCGAGGGATTTTAAGTCCCTTGCGTCTACCAATTCCGCCACGTGGGCCGCTGCGGTTCTCGGCCGTGCGTAGCGCCTCTAGATGGCGCCGTCGAGGGGCTGGTGTCCGGCGGCGGAAAGTGCGTCCATCAGGCGCGCGGCGGCGTCGTCGAGCGCGGCCTGCTCGCGGCTGCGGATCACGAAGTTCGCGCCGATGCGGCCCTCGCGCCAGAAGGGGTAGCTGCCGATCTGGATGCCCGGCTTCTCGCGCTCCACCGCGATGAGGATATCGGAGACGCTGCTTTCCGGCACCCAGGCGCCCACGGTGCGGTCGAGCACGGGAAGCCCGCCTTCGAGCTTGCCGTCGAGGCCGGCGAGCATCCCCTGCGTGATCTTGGGCACGCCCGCGAGCATGAACACGCGGCCGATGCGGATGCCCGGCGCGCCCGAGACCGGGTTCTCGATGAGGTCGGCGCCTTCGGGCACGCGCGCCATGCGCAGCCGCGCCTCGGTGATGCGCTCGCCGTAGTATTGCCGCAGCATCGCCTCGGCCTCCGGATGCAGCACGACCGGCACGCCAAGCGCCTCTGCGACGGCATCGACGCTGATGTCGTCGTGTGTCGGCCCGATGCCGCCGGTGGTGAACACATAGTCGCATTGGGCGCGGCAGGCATTGACGGCGGCGACGATGGCACCCATCTGGTCGGGAACGACACGCGCCTCGACGAGCTGGATACCCTGAATGTTAAGCCATTTCGCGAGATAAGCGAGGTTGGCGTCCTGGGTCCGGCCGGAGAGAATCTCGTCACCGATGACGATGAGTGCGGCGGTCCAGATGCGGGCGTTGACCATGACTGCATCCGTAGCGGCAGCGGCGTAGAGGGTAAAGCGTGATGGCAGGTTGGAAACGCGGAGCATGAAGCAGTTGCTGGCGTTCGTGCTGATGCTCCTGGCGGTGCCCGCGCTGGCGCAGGGCGATGCGAAGTCCTGCCCGGCCGGCACGGACCCGATGGCGCTGAACCCCGGCCAGTTCGTGTGGATGCCCGCGGCGGCGCCCGATGGACCCGTCCTTGTCGTCATCAGCCTGCCGCAGCAACGTGCTTATGTGTTCCGCAACGGTGTGCAGATCGGTGCCGCCCGCGTCTCCACTGGGCGGCCGGGCTATGAAACGCCCGCGGGCGTGTTCCGCGTGCTCGAAAAGGACATCGATCACAGATCCAATCTCTACGACGACGCGCCGATGCCGTTCATGCTGCGGCTGACATGGGGCGGCGTCGCGCTGCATGCGGGATACGATCCCGGCCGTCCGCAGTCGCACGGCTGCATCCGCATGCCGCTCGCATTCGCGCGCGACCTGTTCAGTGCGGTGCCGCTCGGCGCGATCGTGGTGGTCACCGACCGCGCGCTTGAAACCGGCCTGCGCGTGTCCCCGGCGCTGCTCACCACCGATACCGCCGTGGTCGAGGGCGGGAAGGGCGATCACTGGTCGCCGGAGCGCGCGCCGTCGGGGCCGGTCACGCTCGTCGTCAGCGGCCGCGATCGGCAACTCAGCGTCATGCGCGGCGGGGTCGAGATCGGGCGTACGCGCATCACGATCGCCGGCGATTCGCCGCTTCACACCCATGCGCTGATGCTGATGGCCGGTGCCCCGGAGGGTACGCCGGCCTCCGGGTCCTGGATGCTGGTCGATCTGCCCGGCGACGCCCTGTTGCCGCCGGAAGCGAAAGACAGCCACGACGTCGACCGCATCCGAATGCCGCCGGAATTTGCGCGTGCGCTCGGCGGAATCCTGACCCCTGGGGCCACCATGCTCATCAGCGATTTGCCGCTCGATGTTGCCGGAGGGTCCGAACTTCAGTTATTTGGAGCCGAGAAATGATTCATCTGATGGCCTTTGCCCTGCTCGCCGCACCCGCGCCGAAGGCAGTCACGCTCGATGCGAACGTGCGGCGTGCGGCGCTTGACGTGGTTTCCTGCGCGCAGGCTTCGGGCGTCGGCAAGACCGCGCGCACCGTCACGATCATCGATTACGGCCGCACCTCGCTGGAGCCGCGCCTGTGGGTGGTCGACCTCAAGACCGGGGCCGCGCTCGTTCAGGACTATGTCGCGCATGGCCGCAATTCGGGCGACAACCGCACGACCAGCTTTTCGAACGCGATGAACTCGCGCCAGTCGAGCCTCGGCCTCTTCGTCACCGCCGAGACCTACATCGGCTCGAACGGCTATTCGCTGCGCATGGACGGGTTGGTGCCGGGCGTCAACGATGCGGCACGCGACCGCGCCATCGTCATGCACGGCGCCGCCTATGTGGACCCGAACGCAGGCGCGAAGCAGGGCCGGCTCGGGCGCAGCTGGGGTTGCCCGGCGCTGCGCAGCGCGGTTGCCGATGGTGTCATCGATCTCATCAAGGGCGGCAATTTCGTGTTCGCCTGGCACCCGGACAAGGATTGGGTCGGTGCGTCGCCCTACGGCAAGTGCGTCGTCGCCATGAAGGATCGTCCGGCTGGCGTCAGCCGCACCGCGCGTTAGGATAGGGTCATGGACATGGAAGTTTCAGACGTCATTCTCGATGCGTCCGGCATCAAGCTGCATGGCCCCGATGCATTCGAAGGGATGCGCCGCGCGGGTCAGCTTGCCGCGGCGGCGCTCGACATGCTGGTGCCGCACGTTGTGCCCGGTGCCCGCACGATCGATCTCGATACGATGGTCTATGAGTTTGTGCGCGAGCGCGGCGGCGTTCCGGCGACCGTGTTCTACAAGGGCTACAGCCATTCCAGCTGCATCAGCATCAATCATGTCGTCTGCCACGGCATCCCGAGCGCGAAGCGGCTGGTGAAGGGCGATATCGCCAACATCGACATCACGGTCATCGTCGATGGCTGGCACGGCGACACGAGCCGCATGTTCCTCGTCGGCGATGTGCCGCTGAAGGCGCGCCGCCTCGTCGACATCACCTATGAATGCCTGATGCGGGGCATCGCGGCGGCGAAGCCGGGCAACCGCCTCGGCGATATCGGCCACGCCATCCAGTCTTATGCCGAGGAGCAGCGCTGCGGCATCGTGCGCGATTTCTGCGGGCACGGCCTTGGCCGCATGTTCCACGACGAGCCGAGCGTCGTCCATGTCGGCAAGCCGGGGCGCGGCGTGCTGCTGAAGCCCGGCATGTTCTTCACGATCGAGCCGATGATCAACCTCGGCCGCGCCGATGTGAAGGTGCTCGACGACGGCTGGACGGCGGTCACGCGCGATCGCTCGCTCTCCGCGCAGTTCGAACACTCGATCGGGATTACCGAAACCGGTTGCGAGATCTTCACGAAATCGCCCGCCGGTCTCGATCATCCGCCCTACGCGGTCTGACCAAGCTCCAGCGTCATGCAGACGCTGTAGGGGTCTTCTTTATAATCCCCGAACGGCGGGCACAGCGTGAAGCCCCGGCTCGCATAGAGCAGCCGCGCCGCATCGAAGGCGGCGGGCGTGCCCGTTTCCAGGCTCAGCCGCGTGTAACCGCGCCGCCGCGCCTCTTCGATGATGTGGTCGAGCATGACGGTCGCGACGCCCCGCCGGCGATGGCGTTCGTCCGTCCGCATCGATTTGATCTCGCCGTGCTGCGGATCGAGTTCGCGCAGCGCGCCGCAGCCCAGCAGCACGCCTTCGTCCCACACCGTCCAGAAGGTGATATCGGGCGCGCGCAGCGCGTCGAGATCGAGCGCATGGACGCTTTCGGGCGGCGAATGGCGATGCATGTCGTCGAGATGCGCCTGCAACAGCGCGGCGATTTCCGGTCCCCGCAGGTCGTCGTGCCGAATCTCCATCAGCCGAGCGCCTTTTTCAGCACGGCGATCAGCCGGTCGCAGTCGGCGTCGTCGTTGTAGAGGTGGGGCGTCACGCGCAGCGAGCGGCCGCGCAGCGAAACGAAGACGTTTTCCCCGGCGAGGCGTTCGGGCAGCCCCTCCGGCACGTCGCCCGGAAAGCCGAGCGAAAGGAAATGCGGCGCGCGCGTCGCCGGATCGGGCGCGAGAAGGCCGATGGCGCGCGCCGCCTCGCCGAGCGCGAGGTTTCGGCGCCCGAGCGTTTCGGCGATGTTCGCGATGCCCCAGCCGAGCAGCATGTCGATGGCGGCGGTGGCGCCCAACAGAAGCGGCGGGTTCGCCTTCTCGCCCATGTCGAAGCGCCGCGCGCCGGGCTGGAAATCATTCCGATAGTCGACGAGCCGCGAGAAATCCTCGCTGCCGCCGCGGTTCATCCAGTTGTGCTCGATCGGCGTGCCGCCCTGATGCCTGGGCGCGACATACAGCATAGCGATGCCGTAAGGCCCCATCGCCCACTTGTAGCACGCGGCGACCATGAAATCGGGCTCGACGCGGCCCGCATCGAACGGCAGCGCGCCGAGCGACTGCGTGAGATCGAGCACGAGCGCCGCGCCCGCCGCGCGGCAGGCCGCGCCCACGGCATCGAGGTCGATCAGGCCGCCGTCCGCCCAGTGGCAGTTCGGCACGGCGACGAGCCCCGTGTCCGGGCCGATCGCGGCGAGCACGGCAGGCGTCCACGCCTCTCCGGCTTCGCGCTGCACGGTCACGATGCGCGCGCCGCAGGCGATGGCATGTTCGCGCCAAACGTAGAGGTTGGAAGGGAACTGGTCGGCGAGCACCACGATGTCCTGCCCGCGCCGGAGCGGTAGGTTCCGCGCTGCGACGGCAAGCCCGTAGCTGACCGAGGGGACGACGGCGAAATCGTTCGCGCTGCCGCCGGCGAGTGCTGCGAAGCGGCTGCGCGCCGCCTCGGTGTGTGTGAAGAAGTCGGCGGGGCGATACGTCCACGGCGTGGCTTTCAGCGCCGCACCGCGCGCGACCGCCTCGGTTACCTCATGCGCGAGCGGCGACATGTAGGCGCAGTTCAGATAGGCGACCTCACGCGGAATCGCGAACCGGTCGCGCTGGCAGGGGATCATGCTCATGGTTCCGTTAAGCCAGAAGCCTATGACAGCTGCAAGGGACTGGCCTTTACCCCCGGCTTGCGGTTAGAGCCTGTCCTGCTCAGTTTGAAGCGTCGTGACGGAGCGGAAATGGGTGCATGGGTAGGAGCGAGGAGTGAGCAATGCAGTAGCATTGTGACCGACGAGCGACGCCCCCATGCGCCCATTTCCGCCCGCCGCTTCGCGGTTGCGTTGCCGCGCCCGCCGGACGGCGTCGCGCGGCTTACGCGTAGCTCTGCTACGCGCCGCACCACGCTCCTTGCCGGACGAACACGGAAACGCAATCACGATGCTTCAAACTGAACAGGACAGGCTCTAGCCTCGTTTCATGCCCGATACGGACTCCACCAACGCTGATGCCGGCCACCGCGCCCGTATGCGCGCCCGCATGTTGCAAGGCGGCGGGGACGCGTTCCACGATTACGAACTTCTCGAATATCTGCTCGGTCTCGCCATTCCGCGCCGCGACACGAAGCCGCTCGCGAAGGCGCTGATCGCGCGTTTTCAGTCGTTCGCCGGGGTGATCGCGGCGGAGCCGCGCGACCTGAAGCGCGTCGAAGGCGCGGGGGATGCCGTCATCGCGACGCTCGGCTTTGTGCGCGCCGCTGCGCTTCGTCTCCAGCGCGCGAACGTCTATGGAAAGCCCGTGCTTGCCGGCTGGCAGGCGCTGCTCGATTATCTCCATGCCGATATGGCGCATCTGGGGCGCGAACGTTTCCGCGTGCTGTTCCTCGATTCGCGCAACGTGCTCATCGCGGACGAAGCGATGTCGGACGGCACCGTGAACCAGACCTCGGTCTACGTCCGCGAAGTGATCCATCGCGCGCTCGATCTCGGCGCCACCGCGCTCATCCTTGTCCACAATCATCCCTCGGGCGACCCGAAACCGAGCCGGGATGACATCCAGCTCACCAACCACGTCCGCGACGCGGCACGCGTACTCGGCATTCAGCTCCACGATCACATCGTGATCGGCCGCGAAGGCCACGCCAGCTTCAAGGCTCTCGGGTTGCTCTAAGGCTGGAAACCGCGCGCCCTGTCTGCTACCCGCGCGGCCCTGACAGGAGCCCACGCATGATTCCACGCTACAGCCGCCCCGAGATGACGACGATCTGGGAGCCGGAAACCCGTTTCCAGATCTGGTTCGAGATCGAGGCGCACGCCATGGACGCGCTCGTCGAGCTTGGCGTGGTCCCCGCGGAGGCTGCGAAGGCGGTGTGGGAACGCGGCGGCTTCGATGTTGCGCGCATCGACGAGATCGAGCGCGAGGTGAAGCACGACGTGATCGCCTTCCTCACCAGCCTTGCCGAGCATGTCGGGGAGGAGGCGCGCTTCGTCCACCAGGGCATGACGAGTTCGGACGTGCTCGATACCTGTTTCAACGTGCAGCTCGTGCGTGCGGCCGACCTCCTCATCGCCGATCTCGATGCGCTGCTCGCCGCGATCAAGCGCCGCGCGCTTGAACACAAGATGACCCCGACGATGGGCCGCAGCCACGGCATCCATGCCGAGCCGACCACGTTCGGCCTCAAGCTCGCGCAGGCCTATGCCGAGTTCGAGCGCTGCCGCGCGCGCATGGTCGCGGCGCGCGAAGAAGTCGCCACCTGCGCGATTTCGGGCGCGGTGGGCACGTTTGCGAACAGCGATCCGCGCGTCGAAGAGCACGTCGCGAAGGCGATGGGGCTGACGGCGGAGCCGGTTTCCACGCAGGTCATCCCGCGCGACCGCCACGCCATGTATTTTGCGACGCTCGGCGTCATCGCCTCGTCGGTCGAGCGGCTGGCGGTCGAGATCCGCCACCTGCAGCGCACCGAGGTGCTGGAGGCGGAGGAGTATTTCTCGCCGGGTCAGAAGGGCTCGTCGGCGATGCCGCACAAGCGCAACCCGGTGCTCACCGAGAACCTCACCGGGCTGGCACGGCTGGTGCGCGGTTATTCGATTCCCGCGATGGAAAACGTCGCGCTCTGGCACGAGCGCGACATTTCGCACTCGTCCGTCGAGCGGATGATCGGGCCGGACGCGACCGTCACGCTCGATTTCGCGCTCGTCCGCCTCACCGGCGTTGTCGACAAGCTCCTCATCTATCCCGAGCGGATGCAGAAGAACCTCGACAAGATGGGCGGCCTCATCCACTCGCAGCGCGTGCTGCTGGCGCTCACGCAGGCGGGCGTCAGCCGCGAGGATTCGTACCGGCTCGTCCAGCGCAACGCGATGAAGGTGTGGGATTCGGACGGGCAGCTCCAGCTCCTCGACCTCCTCAAGGCCGACCCGGACGTGACCGCGCGTCTTTCGAACGCGGAGCTCGAAGGTCTGTTCGACCTCGGCTACCACTTCAAGCACGTCGACACGATCTTCCGGCGCGTCTTTGGTGAATAAATCCCTGTAAAATAGGATTTATCCGGCCAGTGGCGCCGCGCCGGCCTACTTCGTCTACTTGCGGCCTTTCAGAAGCGGTGGTGCTTCCGGTCCTGCCGAAGCTGGATGCCGGCGTCGAGCAGCGGTGTCGGCGTACGCTCGAACTCCGCGGGCGTCATGCCGATGAAGTGCTTGAACTCGCGCGTCCGGTGCGATTGGTCGAAATAGCGCAGCGCTGCGAGGTACTCGTCGTCGGGATCGCCGAGACCGCGCATCGCGGCGGCCATGTCGAGGAAACGGCTGCGGCGCATCACGGTTTTGGGCGTGTGCCCGAAATGCGCGGTGGACAGGCGTTCAAGCTGGCGCAGCGAGATGCCGAGCTGGTCGGCAACGTCTTCGACACGCGTCGCGCTGTCGAGGCGGGCGACCGTTTCAAGGTGCTGCATCGCGCCGTTAACGCGTTCGGGCGCTTTCAGCTGCGCAGTGATCGCCGTCTCGCAGACCGTGACGATCGCGTCGTCGTCGGTCAGTTTGGCGACGTCCGCGAACCGCGCCTCGGCGCCCTCCCCCCACACGTCGGCGAGCCGGACCATGCGGTCCGCGAAGTCCGAAGCGGGGCGCTCGGAAAGCGCACGCCAGCCGGAGGGGCGCAGCGCAATACCGACGATGAAGAACGGCCCGCGCACGCGCACCTTGAAGGGCCGTGCGTTGGCGCCGAAGAACAGCACGTCGCCCGGCCGCTCCCAGCGCCCCGGCGCAATCTCCGCGGCCCAGTCGCCGGTGATGAGAATGCGGACGAAGGGCGTTTCGGCGAGCAGCCGGTCCACCATGACGAAATCGTCGGGAAGCGGTGCCCGGAACACGTAGTGGCGCGCGACATAGGGCGCGAGGTGCGACGAGGGAGCATAGTTGTGCGACTGCAGCATGAACGGCTCTTCCGGCTCAATTCTTCTACGCAGGGGCAACTGATTACGAACACGTATTGTTCCGCCTCCGCAAGATTCAGAGGAGCCGGATCTCACTAAGCCGCTGCAACAAATAAGCATTCGCCGTGATTGCCTCGGGGTAGCGGTTCGGATTGGCCGCCGTGACGCACCCCGGCAGCGTCTCGATCCGGTAGTCCGGCGCAAAATGGAGGAAGAACGGCATCGAATAGCGCGCGCGTCCCGCAGCCGGGCCCACAGGGTTCGCCACGCGGTGCGTGGTGGAGGGCAGCACGTGGTTGGTCAGCCGCTGCAGCATGTCGCCGATGTTCACCACCAGAGCGCCTTCCGGCGGGCTTATCGGCAGCCAGGCACCGTCGCGGTTCAACAGTTCGAGCCCGGCTTCCTCGGCGCCGAGAAGCAGCGTGATGACGTTGATGTCCTCGTGCGCGGCGGCGCGGATGCCGCTCGGGGCTGCGGGCTGCGGCGGGTAGTGCAGGAAGCGCAGCACGCTGTTGCCGTCGCGCGTCGGGCCGGAAAAAAAGGCGTCCGGCAGGTTGAGTCCGATGGCGATGGCTTCGAGCAGGCGAGCGCCCGCCGCCTCGAACGCCGTGAAGATGCCGAGCGCCGCCTCGCGGAAGCCCACAACGTCGGGCCACACGTTCGGCGGCATGTCGGGTGCATAGGGGTGACCGGGAGGAAGCTCGCGGCCGATGTGCCAGAACTCCTTCTGGTCGACCTCCGCGGCGTCCTTGGCGGCCTCGACACCGAACGGCGTATAGCCGCGGGCGCCGCCCGTCCCGGCGATATGCCATTGCCGCTTCACGGCATCGGGCAGCGTGAACAGGCGCCGCGCAGCGGCGTCGGCCGCACGTATGGTTTCGACCGGGATGCCGTGATCGGTCACCACGCTGAAACCGTACGTCCTGAAATCGTGCATCAACTGCTGCGAAAAATCAGCCGGGCGGCCCGCGATCGAAACGGGGCTTAGACTCTCGGCGGTTACGGTCATATCGCAGGCTCGGATGCAATTTTCATACGGGAAATCCTAGCGCGGCGGGAACCGCTTGTCGCCTGCGGTGTTGTGTCCTCTGACTCGCGTGATTTCTGCCCCCAACGCACGCGGGTCACCCTGCCCGAAGGAGTGGGCCGCGTCGGATCAATTCCGGCGCGGCCCTTTCCATATGATGTGCGCGCCTTTCAAAAGGACATTTGCGAAAGGGGCCGCTAGGGTTCTCTTTCGAACAGGGAGAAGCCGATGCGCCGTTTCGTTGCCGCCGCCGTTTTCATGTGCCTCGCCGGGCCGGCCTCTGCCGACGCGCTCACCGATGCGGTCGCGGCCGACACGCCGTATCTGGTGGCGCTCTACAAGCATCTGCACGCCAATCCCGAGGTTTCGTTCGAGGAGGTCGAAACGTCGGCGCGGATGGCGGCGGAGCTCAAGAAAGCGGGATTCGTGGTGACGACCGGTGTGGGCAAGACGGGTGTGGTCGCGGTCCTGAAGAACGGCGACGGGCCGGTTGTAATGCTGCGTGCGGACATGGACGGGCTTCCAGTGACCGAGGAAACCGGCCTGCCCTATGCCAGCAAGAAGACCATTCAGGTTCCGGGCGTCGGCAGCTCGGGCGTGATGCACGCCTGCGGCCATGATATCCACATGACGAGCATGATCGGCACGGCGCGGCGGCTCGCGGCGTCGAAGGCCGAATGGTCGGGTACGCTCGTTATCATCATGCAGCCCGCCGAGGAACGCGGCGGCGGAGCGCGCGATATGCTGGCGGACGGGCTTTATACGCGCTTTCCCAAGCCTGCGCACGTCATTGGCCTGCACGACAGCGCAACACTGCCCGCCGGCACGCTCGGTATCTCGGACGGCCACGTGATGGCGAACGTCGATTCGGTCGATATCGAGGTGAAGGGCAAAGGCGGCCACGGTGCCTATCCTCACACCACGAAAGACCCGATCGTGCTCGCAAGCCGAATCGTCGGCGCGCTGCAGACGCTGATCAGCCGCGAACTCGATCCCCAAACGCCCGCCGTGGTGACGGTCGGCGCGTTTAACGCGGGCACCAAGCACAATATCATTTCGGACGGCGCCCACCTGCAGCTGACCGTGCGCAGCTATTCCGACGAAACACGTCAGTTCCTGATCGAGGGCATCAAACGCATCGTGCGAGGCGAGGCGATCGCGGCCGGAATGCCGGAAGAGCTGATGCCGGTCGTTATCGTTGCGGACGAATTCACCCCCGCCACGTACAATACGCCGACACAAACGACGACGATCAAAGCGGCGTTCGCCGAGCGTTTCGGCGAAGACAAGGTGAAGCCGTATCTTCCCGAGATGGGCGGCGAGGATTTCAGCCGTTATTATCGCGCGGACAAGAGCATCGAAAGCACGCTGTTCCGCGTCGGTGCGGTCAAGCAGTCGACCTATGACGCGGCGGGCGGCGATCCGACGAAGCTGCCGTCGCTCCACTCCTCGAAATTTGCGCCCGATCCCGAGCCGACGATCCGCACCGGTGTGGAGGCGATGGTAACGGCGGCGCGGACGGTGCTCGGCAAGCGCTAGGCGCGGTCCTTGAGGTAGTAGCGCTCGATTTCCTTGAGATCGGCGTCGAGCTCATAGACGAGCGGCTGGCCAGTCGGGATTTCGAGCGTGGGGATCTCGTCGTCCGAAATGCCGGAGAGGTGTTTCACGAGCGCGCGCAGGCTGTTGCCGTGCGCGGAGATCACTACACGCTCGCCCGCTTTCAGGCGTGGGGCGATGGAGGCTTCCCAATAGGGCAGAACGCGCGCGATCGTGTCTTTCAGGCTCTCGGTGCGCGGCACGGCGATGCCTGCGTAGCGTCGGTCCTTGGAGACGTCGAAGGCGCTGTCTGCTTCAAGCTCGGGCGGCGGGATGTCGAAGCTGCGACGCCAGATGTGCACCTGCTCGGCGCCGACCTTGTCGATCATCTCCTGCTTGTTCAGCCCGGTGAGACCACCGTAATGGCGCTCGTTGAGGCGCCAGTCCTTGGTGACGGGCAGCCAGAGGCGTCCCATTTCCTCAAGGACGAGGTTGAGCGTCTTGATCGCGCGCGTTTGCAGGCTGGTGAAGCAGGTGTCGAAATCGAAACCGGCGCCGGCGAGAAGCTGCCCGGCGGCGCGGGCTTCGGCGGCACCTTGCTCGGTGACGTCGACGTCCCACCAGCCGGTGAAACGGTTTTCAAGGTTCCAGGCGGACTGGCCGTGGCGCAGCAGTACGAGACGGGGCATTGCGTATTTCCTGAAAGTCAGCGGAGTTGGGGAAGCACTTCGAGCGCGGCGGCGAGGCAATCGCGCCCGAGTGCCTTCGAACGCGCGGGCGACCAGCCATAATCTGCGTCCGGTGCCACATTCGCGTCCTTGAACGGCATTTCAAGCGTCATTGACAGGCAGCCAAAACGCTCCGCGAGCGCGTTGGTGGCGACGGTGAGGTTCGCCTTGCCGGGCGCCGGGGTCTCGTAGCCGTCAACGGTCTGGAAGTCCGGCGAGAGGCGGTCGAGAATCGCGATGTAGGCGGTGAGCCGCTGGGTCATCGCGTCAGTGATCGACGGGATGCCTTCGAAGCCCGCGATGAAGTTGTTCGGGATGGCCTCGTCGCCGTGGACGTCGAGCACGAAGTCAGGCTTGTCGCGGTCCATGCGCGCGAGCACTGAATAGACCTCGGGGCTGCGTTCGAGCGAGGGCGACGCCCATTCGCGGTTGAGGTTCACGCCGACAGCGTTCGTGCGCAGGTGGCCACGGCGGGAGCCGTCCGGATTCATGTTGGGAACGATGCGAAGCGTCGCCTTGGCGCGGAGCGCGCGCGCCACCGGGTCGGCCGGGTCGGTCAGGCGTTCGAGCGCGCCTTCCATCCACCATTCGGCCATCGTCTCCCCCGGGTGCTGGCGGGCGATGAACCACAGGTTCACCGGGCCGTCGCCGATCGTCAGCAGGTCCATGTCCTGCCCGTCGAGCGTCTTGCCGATGACTTCGGCACGCACGCCCCGCGCACTGCCGATGCGGGCAACGAGGTCGTTGTGCCGTTCCATGCTGTAGGGCGCGAAATAGGCGATCCAGACGCTGTCGTGCTCGGGCGTCAGCCGGATGGTGAGCGTGCCGCCGTCTGCCGCCTTGTCGTATGCCGTATCGGCGCGGCGCCAGTCGTTGCGATCGTAGGAGACGACCGCGCGATAATCTGGCCACCCGCCCGGGTAAGCGGAGGCTTCAAGACCGACGAGGCGGATGACGCAGGCTTCGCCGCGCACCCCCGAAAGGCGGAAATAGAACCACTGCGCGAATTCCGACATGTGGTCGCGCGGGATGGTGAGCACGATGTCGTCCGCGCGCTCGGCACGCGTGACGGCGATATTGCCGCCGTCGAAGGCGGCGGAAACGGTGACGGCCATGACACTCCTGTAGGGCAGGGCTTACTGGGATTTGTAGGTCACCGTTTGGCCCGACGTGCCCGGAAAGTCACGCAAAAGTGCATCGGCGAGCGCGGGCATCGCCGCCGCGAGCGGTCCGTAGCGCGTCGTGCTGCCCGCTTCCGCAACGGCGCGGCCTTCCCAGAGCACGCTCTTGTCGGAAGCGCGCTCGATCTTGAGCGCGAGCATGTTGATCGCGGTTTCCTTCGTTTTCTTTTCGCCGATGCCGAAGCTGGTGCCGAGCCCGACGCCGACGTTTTTGCCGAATGTGCCGCCGCCGATGCCAATCGTGATCGGAGAGCCGCCGCCGACGCCTTCTCGCGTCGTCTGCCCATAGGCGAGCACGCCGACATATTCGGCACCTTCCCGCGCCGATGCGACGCTGAAGCCGTGTTCGGTAAGCTCGGCGCCGACTGCGGACGCATAGTTCTGAAATTCGAGCGTACCCGCCGCGGCCTTGTCGAGCGGTTCCAGATAAACGCTGCCGCGCAGCCCGGGCTGCGCCATGTGGAAGCGCGTGACGTCGGCCTCGAAGCGATTGGTCGTGCAGGCGGCGAGAAGTGCGAGCGCGGTGAGCGCAAGGGCCTGTTTCTGCATTGCGGTTCCCCTGAAACGATTGTGCAATCCTATCGCATCATCCTGCGGCTTCACAGCTTTCTTATGCCTGAACGGCTTGCCGGGCCCGCCGTGTCCGCCTATCCGGCAGGGGCGCGAAACGGGAGTGACGGAATGGTATCGGTTCTGGTGACGGGCGGCGCGGGATACATCGGCAGCCATGCCGTGCTGGCGCTGAAAGACGCGGGACATGAGGTCTCGGTGATCGACAATCTCGTCACGGGTTTCCGCTGGGCGGTGCCGGAGGACGTGCCGTTCTACGAAGGCAATGTCGCCGACGAGGCGCTGCTGGACCGGATCGTCGCGGAGCAGGGCGTCGCGGCGATCATGCACTTTGCGGGCTCGGTCGTGGTGCCCGAGTCGGTCAGCGATCCGCTCAAATATTACCGCAACAACACCGCCGCGAGCCGTACGCTGATCGAATCGGCGGTCAGGAACGGCGTGAAGCACTTCATCTTCTCGTCGACCGCTGCAGTCTACGGCATCCCCGACCACACGCCCGTGGACGAAGAGACGCCGCGCGTGCCGATCAACCCATACGGCACGTCGAAGCTGATGACGGAGTTCATGCTGGCAGACGTCGCGGTCGCGCACCCGATCAATTATGCCGCGCTTCGCTACTTCAACGTCGCGGGCGCGGACCCGGCCGGGCGCACTGGCCAGTCCACGGCGGGGGCGACGCATCTTATCAAGGTCGCGGTCGAGGCGGCGACGGGCAAGCGACCGCACGTATCGGTTTTTGGCACCGACTATGCGACGCCCGATGGCACCGGCGTGCGTGACTATATCCACGTCAGCGACCTTGCGGCCGCGCACGTGCTGGCGCTCGCCTGGCTCATCGAGCGTCCGGAGGAGTCCGTGACGCTCAACTGCGGTTACAATCGCGGTTTCTCCGTGCTTGAAGTGCTGGATGCGGTGGAACGCGTGTCCGGTCGCAGGATCGAGCGTCGCATGGAGCCGCGCCGTGCGGGCGATCCCGACGCGCTCGTCGCCGAGAACGCGAAGATTCTCGATGCCTTCCGCTGGCAGCCGCGCCACGGAAATCTCGACACGATCGTCACCCATGCGCTTGCATGGGAGGAGAAGCTCGCGGCTCGCGGCTGACCCTTCAGGTGGAGAGAAAGCGACGCGAATCGCCTTCAAGCACCATCGCCGTGAGGCGCCCGGTGGCGTAGGCGCCGGTATCGATGCCGGTGCGGTTCGCTTGAGCATCGACATCGCGCGTGATCGAATGGCCGTGGACGACGTGGAAGCCGTGGTCGCCCTTGTGTTCGAGGAACGCCTCGCGAATCCAGATGAGATCGCGCTGGCGCTGCTCCTCCACCGGCACGCCGGGGCGGATGCCCGCGTGGACGAAGAGATAGTCCCCGGCCCGGCGCATCAGTTCGAACGATTCGAGAAGCTCGAGGTGCGTGCGCGGCATCACCTCGCAGAGCGCGCCGAGTGCGGCGGCCTCGTCGTCGCCGAACGCGAGCGCAGCAGGAAGACCGTAGCTCGCCAATGTCTCGCGTCCGCCGTGCTTGAGCCAGGCGGGATAGAGTGATTCGTCTTCGCGCGGGCGGTCGCTGACAAGATGCGAGAGGATTGATTCGTGGTTGCCCTTGAGCAGAGTCCAGCGCTGGCCTTGCGGCGGGCCCTCGGCGAGCCGGTCGAGTACCGCCGCCGACGCGTTGCCACGGTCCACATAGTCGCCAAGGAATACGATCTCCGAATCACCGCTCCAGCCTTCAAGATCGGCATCGATCTGGGCGAGCAGCGCGTCCAAAAGGTCGCGGCGGCCGTGAATGTCGCCAATCGCGTAGAGGCGCAGGCCCTCCGGTAGGCGGTCGGTGCGTTTCGGACGGGATCGGAAGCGGGAGAGCATGGCGCCCATGTAATGCACACGGCGCGCCGGGCAAGCTGGAAGCCTTGACTTCATGCGGTTTGCCCCGTAGGGACGCGCGCTCTTGAACAGCACCAGAATCAGTTTCGCAGGCGGAAAACATGAAGATCCGGAACAGCCTCAAGTCCCTGAAGGGACGTCATCGCGATTGCCGCGTCATCCGCCGCCGCGGCCGCACCTATGTGATCAACAAGACGAATCGCCGCTTCAAGGCGCGCCAAGGCTGATTCTTCACTGCTGCATCTTCCGCTACTGGCCGAAGCTGCGATCGACGCCGTCATCTTCGATGTCGGCGGCGTTCTTTATCACTGGCACCCGCGCTATCTCTACGAAAAGCTGATCCCGGACCGGGACCGGCTCGAATGGTTCTGCGCCAATGTCGTGACGCCGGAATGGCATTTCCAGCACGACGCCGGGCGGCCCGCCGCCGAAACCAGCGCCGAACTGATCGAGGCCTTCCCCGCCGAGCGCGACCTTATCGAGGCCTATGTGCCGCGCTGGCTGGAAACACTGCCGGGGCCGGTCGAGGGCATGATCGAACTGGTGCACGCGCTCGCCGACCAGGGCGTGCCCCTTTACGGCATCACCAACTTCTCGCACGAGTTCTGGCCGCGATTCGCCTCAACCGAACCGGCGTTCGCCCGCTTCCGCGACATCATCGTGTCGGGTGAGGAACGGCTGGTGAAGCCTGATCCAGCCATTTTCGCGCTGGCGAAGCGCCGCTTTCCGGTGGACCCGGCGCGGGCGTTGTTCATTGACGATCGCGACGACAATATCGCCGCCGCGGAAGCGGCAGGTTATCGCGGTCATGTGTTCACCGATGCGGTGCGCGCGAGAGCGGCGCTGACGGCGCTGGGGTTGTCGCTCTGAGGTTGGCAGGGCGGCGCGGCGATCACGGGTGCGGAAAGCAGGACCGGCGTCGCGAACAGTGCAAGTCCTGCTGACCCCGCGCCAAGCAACAGCAGGTCGCCATGAAGTTTGCGCATGATGAAAACATCCTGAAATCGTGCCTGATGAAGCACGGCTACAGGGCGGTCGTCAGATAAGCGTCAAAATGGAAACGACGGAGGCGAAACAATTCTGTGCGCGCGTTTTCGCGCGTACGGAAATTGATTTGCAGCGGCCTATTTTCGGCCCTTCAGTTCATCGCCGGTAAGCCGCGCGATGTGGAGCACGTTCGTCGAGCCCGGCGTGCCGAAGGGAACCCCGGCCATGATGATGATGCGGTCGCCGCCGCTCGCGACGCCGGCGCGTAGCGCCATGCGCTTGGCCTTGTTCAC